>ERZ1023288.78-NODE-78-length-33616-cov-629.003605_pt1 | contig 33616 bp, 29 predicted proteins | sample MGYA00380468_ERZ1023288 | MGnify/ENA primary metagenome ERZ1023288 (study PRJEB33173, sample SAMEA4830366) | metagenome | study: EMG produced TPA metagenomics assembly of the PRJEB25223 data set... | reverse complement strand
GATTGTACCCACGTTTACGTGCGGTTTTGTACGTTCAAATTTTTCTTTAGACATTTCTAATGTTTCCTAAGAAGTGCGGTATAAAACAATCATATTTTACACCGCTGGTTTACAAAAATTATTTTTTACGCGCTTCAATTACTGCAGCCGCAACACTTGTTGGAGCTTCAGCATATTTTAACGGTTCCATTGAGTAAGATGCACGACCTTGAGTTTGTGAACGTAAGTCTGTTGCATAACCGAACATTTCTGAAAGTGGAACTTCAGAATCGATCTTAACAACAAACTCGTTCGCTTCTTGACCATTTACCATAGCACGACGACGGCTTAAATCACCAATTACATCACCAACATACTCAGGTGGAGTTTCTACTTCAACTTTCATGATTGGCTCAAGTAATACTGGGTTTGCTTTTGAGAATGCCGCTTTAAATGCTAAAGATGCAGCAAGTTTAAACGCTAACTCAGATGAGTCCACATCATGGTATGAACCGAAGTGTAAACGTACACCAAGATCAACTACTGGGTAACCCGCTAATGGACCAGATTTAAGTTGCTCTTGAATACCTTTATCAACGGCAGGAATATATTCACCAGGAATTACACCACCTTTGATTTCATTTACAAATTCATAACCTGGACCTTCTGGATCTAATGGGTATAAGTCGATAACAACATGACCATATTGACCGCGACCACCAGATTGTTTTGCGTGTTTACCTTCCACATCATTAACACGAGTGCGGATAGTTTCACGGTAAGATACTTGTGGTTTACCGATGTTAGCTTCCACTTTAAACTCACGTTTCATACGGTCAACGATGATATCTAAGTGTAATTCACCCATACCAGAAATAATGGTTTCACCAGATTCCTCATCTGTGTGAACACGGAATGAAGGGTCTTCTTGTGCTAAACGACCTAATGCTAATCCCATTTTTTCTTGGTCAGCTTTAGTTTTTGGTTCTACCGCAACAGAAATTACTGGCTCTGGGAATTCCATACGCTCAAGGATGATTGGTGCTTCAATTGCACATAATGTATCACCAGTAGTTACATCTTTTAAGCCGATAGCTGCTGCGATATCACCTGCACGAACTTCTTTAATTTCTTCACGTTTATTAGCGTGCATCTGTACGATACGACCAAAACGTTCACGTTTTTGACGTACAGAATTCAATACTGTATCTCCAGAATTAATAACACCAGAGTATACACGGAAGAATGTTAAGTTACCTACAAATGGGTCAGTTGCAATTTTAAATGCTAATGAAGAGAATGGTTCTTCATCACTTGCATGACGCTCACCCTCAGTTTCATCTGGGTTGATACCTTTAATTGCAGGGATATCAGTTGGTGCTGGTAAGTATTCAACAACTGCGTCAAGCATTGCTTGAACACCTTTGTTTTTGAATGCAGAACCACAGGTTACCAAAATAATTTCATTTGCTAATACGCGCTGACGTAATGCTGACTTAATTTCTTCTTCAGTTAAGTCTTCGCCACCTAAGTATTTTTCCATTAATTCTTCTGATGCTTCAGCTGCCGCTTCAACAAGATTTTGACGCCATTCTTCACAGTCTGCTTGCATATTTGCAGGCACTTCTTCATAAGTGAAAGTCATACCTTGGTCTGCTTCATTCCAGTTGATAGCTTTCATTTTGATCAAATCAACTACACCAGTGAAGTTTTCTTCTGCTCCAATTGGAAGTTGAAGTGGAACCGCATTAGCACCTAAGCGGGTTTTTAATTGTTCAACAACACGTAAGAAGTTCGCACCAGTACGGTCCATTTTATTTACGAACGCAATACGTGGAACTTCATACTTGTTAGCTTGACGCCATACGGTTTCAGATTGTGGTTGAACACCACCAACCGCACAGTAAACCATTACTGCGCCATCAAGAACACGCATAGAACGTTCTACTTCAACAGTAAAGTCCACGTGTCCCGGAGTATCGATAACATTGATACGATGTTGTGGGAATTGTTGTGACATACCAGACCAGAATGCAGTTGTTGCCGCAGAGGTAATGGTGATACCACGCTCTTGTTCTTGTTCCATCCAGTCCATCGTTGCTGCACCATCGTGCACTTCACCGATTTTGTGGCTAACACCAGTATAGAATAAGATACGCTCAGTAGTAGTGGTTTTACCCGCATCAATGTGCGCACTGATACCGATATTACGATATCTTTCAATAGGGGTTGTACGAGCCATTATTATAACCTTGTTTATTTAATATCAGTTTATATAAGGGTAAGGCTTCATCAATGATGAAGCCCTTTAAATTCAAAAACTTATTACCAACGGTAGTGAGCAAATGCTTTGTTAGCTTCAGCCATGCGGTGAACGTCTTCACGTTTTTTCACTGCTGCACCTTTATTATCTGAAGCATCAGATAATTCGTTTGCAAGGCGTAAAGCCATTGATTTATCACCACGTTTACGTGCCGCTTCAACGATCCAACGCATACCTAATGCGTTACGACGTACAGGACGCACTTCAACTGGTACTTGGTAAGTAGAACCACCAACACGACGAGATTTAACCTCAACAGTTGGACGTACATTTTCAAGTGCAACTTCAAAAGCTTCTAAAGGCTCTTTACCTGTGCGTTGTGCTAAAGTTTCTAAAGCACCATAAACGATTGATTCAGCAACGGATTTTTTACCGTCTACCATGATTACATTAATAAATTTTGCAAGTAATTCTGAACCGAACTTCGGATCTGGAAGAATCTTGCGTGCTTCAACACTACGACGACGTGGCATTGCGAATTTCTCCGTATTTTAATCTTCAGGATATCCAAAACCCATCAGCAATATTTCTCATTAAGAAAATTTGCGGCGCAATGCGCTCTTTGACTGGAGTTTATGGTTTAAATTGTTTTGCTAATTTAGACGTTTGGCCTTACTTAACGGAGAACCATTAAGCTTTAGGACGTTTAACGCCGTATTTAGAACGACCTTGTTTACGATCTTTAACGCCTGCGCAGTCTAATGCACCGCGTACTGTGTGGTAACGCACACCCGGTAAGTCTTTAACACGACCACCACGGATTAATACAACACTGTGCTCTTGAAGGTTGTGACCTTCACCACCAATATAAGAAGTTACTTCAAAACCGTTAGTTAAGCGGATACGACATACTTTACGTAACGCTGAGTTAGGTTTTTTAGGAGTTGTAGTATATACACGAGTACATACACCACGTTTCTGCGGGCAAGCCTCTAATGCAGGAACGTTGCTTTTTACAACCTTTTTCACACGCGGTTTGCGTACTAGCTGGTTGATAGTTGCCATTAAAAAAGCTCCAGTTTAAATGTTATTCAATAATAGAATGTTGTTCAAAAAATCTACTTCCATATAGAAATAGACGGCGAATTTTAATAGTTTTACGCTTTATTGTCAATAATTAAACAATATACTCTAGGCTTAAAACTAGATTAAAATTTACCGCACTTTTGTTTTTTAATAAAAAACTTTATTCCCCACGTTTTAGCATGCCTTGTTTTTTCAAATTAACCAGAATAATTGAAATAGCAGCAGGTGTTATACCTGAAATTCGGCTCGCTTGTCCAATGGAAACCGGACGATGTTGTTCTAACTTCGCACGTACTTCATTAGATAATCCAGACACTTTACTATAATCAAAATTAGCAGGAATAGCCGTATTTTCATGGCGTTTTTGTTTTTTAATTTCTTCTTGTTGATGCTCAATATAGCCTTGATATTTAATAGCAATTTCTACTTGTTCTACGGCTTCTCTATCTTCCATTGCCGGTTTGTATGGCGTTAAAGAAGTCAAAATATCGTAGGTCATTTCTGGACGGCGTAATAAATCTTCACCGCTAGCTTCACGCACAAGTGGACTGCCAAGCACTTTATTGGCTTCTTCTAAATATTCAGAACGCGGATGCAGCCAAATGCTGCGTAAGCGCTGGCGTTCTTGCTCAATCTTTTCCATTTTTTGATTAAAGCGTGCCCAGCGAGCCTCATCAATCAAACCTAATTCATGGGCAATTGGCGTTAAACGAATATCTGCATTGTCTTCACGTAATAACAAACGGTATTCAGCACGAGAAGTGAATACACGATACGGTTCTTTGGTACCGAGCGTACAAAGGTCATCAACCAATACTCCAGTATAAGATTGATCACGACGTGGATACCATGCCTCTTTCTCTTGTACATAAAGACCTGCGTTAATCCCCGCCAATAAGCCTTGTGCCGCTGCTTCTTCATAACCGGTTGTACCGTTAATTTGGCCTGCGAAGAATAAACCTGAAATAGCTTTTGTTTCTAACGTTGGTTTTAAATCACGTGGATCAAAATAATCATATTCAATGGCATAACCTGGTTTAATAATGCGAGCTTTTTCCAAACCTTTCATGGAATTCACAATACCCATTTGTACGTCAAACGGCAAACTGGTAGAAATCCCATTTGGATACACTTCGTTACTGGTTAATCCTTCTGGTTCCAAATAGATTTGATGTGAATTACGATCCGCAAAACGCATTACTTTATCTTCAATAGATGGGCAATAACGTGGACCGATCCCTTCAATTACACCGGTATACATTGGACTACGATCCAAATTATTACGGATCACTTCATGAGTTTGTTCATTGGTGTGAGTAATATAACAAGGAATTTGTTGTGGGTGATCAAAAACAGATCCCATAAAAGAGAATACAGGCAACACCGCATCACCATGCTGTTTAGCTAAAATATCAAAATTGATCGTACGCGCATCAATACGTGGTGGTGTACCTGTTTTAAGGCGATCTACACGTAATCCAAGATCTCTTAACCGATATGAAAGATTTACAGAAGCAGGATCGCCTGCTCGGCCACCTTCATAATTTTCCAAACCAATATGAATTTTACCGGCTAAGAAAGTACCTGCAGTTAATACCACTGATTTAGCACGAAAAATTAATCCCATTTTTGTGCTAACGCTTGTAACTCGATCTTGCTCAATTAGAATATCTGTCGCTTCTTGTTGGAAAATATCTAAATTAGGTTGATTTTCTAATACAGTACGAACAGCTTGACGATATAAAACTCTGTCAGCTTGGGCACGAGTAGCACGAACTGCTGGGCCTTTACTACTATTTAAAGTACGAAATTGAATTCCTGCTTTATCTGCAGCATGGGCCATTAAACCGCCCATAGCATCGACTTCTTTTACTAAATGACCTTTACCGATCCCACCAATTGCAGGGTTACAAGACATTTGCCCTAAAGTATCTACATTATGTGTTAATAAAAGGGTTTTTAATCCCATTCGAGCTGGTGCAAGCGCAGCTTCTGTACCCGCATGGCCACCACCGATCACAATCACATCATAAGTTTCAGTGTAAAACATATCTATCTATCTCTATTTATTCGGATCAAAAAATTGGCGTTATTCTACAGAAATTTAAAACACCTGACAAAAAAAGAATGGATCTATTGATCCTTTGAAAGATCAGGTTTGTATTAGTAAATAAGATCTCTTTTTTTATATATAAAGATCTTATTATTGTTACTATTAAGATCCTTTGTAATTGTGAGTAACCTTATTAGATCCTTACGGAAACTGGTGTTATAGGATCTAAAGATCTTGTGAAAATGCGATCATTTTCTTTAAAAATCTTGTGTGTAAAATAGAAAGTTATTAATAACTTTATTTTTTCTCAAAGTTACCAAATGAGTAAAAACAGTTTTATGACAGGTTTTTATAAAGTTATCCACAATAAAAATTTTATTGATGCTGAGCTTTTTCTAATGAGAGTTAATGATTTGATACTGTAGTTACTACAAACTATCTTCTTCTTGAAGAATAAATAAAATAGTGATGGAAACAAAATAGAAGAAGTTTCTACAGTATAAAATAATCTCTCCAAAAAATGCCAGAAATGTGTTGTTTGCTTCTATAGCCAAATTTCTAAAAATAGAATGGTATTGTGCATTAGTTTTATAATTATTACTTTTTATATGGTAGTTCAGATAGCTATTTACATCTTTATTGAACCTATAATAGGTTGTTAGGCTTCGATAGAAATAGTCTCTTTATCAAAGTTAGCGGCAGCTTTGCTGGGGGTTGGGATTAATTTGTAAAATAAAGATAGATTGTGAATTGAGCAAAAATCTTTAAAAATTTAACCGCACTTTGGGAAGAAAAAATGCCGCCTAAATTTTAATTTTTAGACGGCATTTTATTTTTCTAGCTACTATTTCGACAAATCAATTTGATACACTGCAAAACCGATTTCGTCAGTACCCACCTGTTTCATCGGGTATTGTGCTTTTTCTGCGATAAATTTCGCTGCTTGTTCGCTTGGCGATGTTTCAAAACGGACATCTAATTTATCGTTACCTGTGATAGGCACAAAACGCCAGTTTTTATCCGCATTTGGATTGACTGAACCCTCTTTCTCACTGGTTGCTTTAATATAATCAGCCAAAATTTGACGGCTTTCATCAGGCGAAGCGTAAACAATATGTTGATCGCCAGTGCCTGGGAATTTATTACCGTAAGCACGATAGTTATTCGTTGCAATCAAGAATTCTGCTTTTGGATCAACTGGTTTGCCTTGATAAGTGAGGTTCACTACACGATGTGATTCTGGGTTAATTAATTTACATTCGCCATCGTAACGAGCAGGTTTGGTTAGATCGTATTCATAATTGACACCATCAATCACATCAAAGTTGTAAGTACGGAAACCTTCCCAGTCGATTAATGATTGTGGTTTATCACTTGTAGGGTCAATTTGTTTAAACATACCTGCACTGCATTCTAACCATTCTTTTAATTGCTCGCCTGTTGCTTTAACAACCACTAGCGTATTTGGAAATCCGTTTGAATGCAGACATTCAATTTCAACGTAACCGTACCTTCGTGGCACTTTCGGGCTTGCTCTTTGCTTATTATTTACCCATTGCTGAACCACTTAAACAAGCGGTTGATTCTGCGGTAAAAATTACCAAAGAGATGCACTCATTTAAAGAGATGGCAAAAGCGAATAATTGGGGCAGCTCAACGCTCGAAAATTCGAAATATGATGATTATGTGATTGTATTAGGCGAAAGTGCTCGCAAAGACTACCACCACGCCTATGGCTACCCTGTGGCCCCCCTTTTTATGTCGAGTGCGAATGGTACGTTGATTGACGGAATAACCTCCGCAGGTACAAACACCATCGCGTCATTGCGTTTAATGCTTACGTTGCCAAACAAAGAAAGTTGGGAGCCACACTATGATTTGAGCTTGCTTGACCTCGTAAAATCCGCAGGTGTAAAAACCTACTGAATTTCCAATCAAGGCTTTTTAGGCAAATATGACACACCAATTTCCTCGCTTGCCTCCAAAGCAGACGAAACAATCTTTCTTAAAAATAGCGGTAGCTTTAACTCTACCAATTACAGCGACTTTGACCTCTTGCCTAAATTCACCCAAGTGTTAGAAGACCCCGCACAAGGCAAACGCTTTATTGTGTTGCATCTTTATGGCTCGCACCCATTAGCTTGTGACCGCGTGGAGGATTACCCGAAAATCTTTAAAGAAGGCGAAATCAAACCACAATATGATTACCTCAATTGCTACATATCATCAATTAAGAAAACCGATGATTTCTTAAAACGCACCTATGAGCAATTGAAGGCGAACGAACAAAAAACGCACCGTTCATTCTCGATGATCTATTTCTCTGATCACGGTTTATGTCATCAAACGAACGAAAAAGATGGTACGATTTTGTTCAACCAAAACTGCCACAGCCAGTTACACCATAATATTCCGCTATTTAAAATTTCGTCTGATGACACTGAACGCCACGAATATAAAGTATTCAAATCTGAATTGAACTTCTTAGAAGGCATCGCCCATTGGGTGGGGATTCAAAATCCAAAACTTGGCGAGGAAGATCTATTTTCAAACCAAGCGGATAAAGACGACTATGGTTTACAAAAACAGATTAAAGAGAAGTATCGTAAAGATGCAGATCCTGCGGTGGATATTCGGAAGTAATACAATAAAAACGGTACTTTTGTGCCGTTTTGCTTATCTATTTAATCGGGCGTTGGCTTGGCAGAATGAACAATATGAGAAAGATAATAGCGTCAAGTTCAGTTATACGAAAATAGCCAATCTACTTCCGCCCTGGAAAAAGGAGCAACTTTAGCTCAAAGATTGCCATTCTCAAGTATTTCAACAGTCTTTAAAAGGCCTTGAAAGTGCGTTCAAAAACTTCTTCCAAAAGCGTTCTGACTTCCCGAAATTCAAGGAAAAAGGCTTGAAACTTTGGTTTTCCGCATCCGCAAGTTTGCAAACTGGAACAACAAAATAACCGCTTGTATTTTCACAAGCGGTTAAAAATTAAGAATAATTTGCAAATAATGTTATTCGCATATCTTTATTATTTAGAACCAGTACCCCAATTAAAACCCCAACCATAATATCTATCGCATTCTTTATGCCCATTATGGAAAGTAATTTCCTTACAAACAGACATTTGTTTTCCGTTAAACTCAATAGAGGCGATCGCACAGAATGTTCTAGGATCAGTTTGTCTACCCATTTCAACAACGATATCCGGCTGACCAGGCACTTTAACGGTAACTACGGCATCTGATTCTCCCCATTTAGCAATACCATCATAGATGAAGCAGTATACGATGATTCGGCGGATATCTTGAGCACCATTTGGATTAACTAAAATATTTTCACCAGATTGACTGCCTGAACCTCTGTCATCGCCACAGTGCCAAATCCAAGGGGCTTGAGTGTAGCAGCCTTGACGAGTTCTTTGGTTTTTCGCACCACCTCGATTATGAGAAAACTGTAAGCCATCAATAACAGAAGCATCACCATTATTTAGTTCATAATAACAACCTAAATCAAGATCGATATCTTGGTTCTTATTAAATAAATTGGCGAATAATCCTGCGTTTTTCTTTTGTGTCCAATTTAAATTAATTGTAATTTGTTCATTACTTTTTGATAGATCAACACGATGAGAATCGCCTGATTTTTCTAAAACGACTTTACTGAGTGAAATTTTTGGTTTTTTTGTTACGTCTATTGCCATTTTATTTCTCCAAAAAGAAAAATAGGTAATTTCTTACCTATTTTCTTGTTATTAGAAGTTGACACCGTAATTGTTTGCTAATGCATCCAATCCACCAACAAAGCCTTGCCCTACTGCACGGAATTTCCACTCATCATTGTGTCGATAGATTTCACCAAAAACCATTGCTGTTTCTGTTGAAGCATCTTCAGTTAAATCAAAACGAGCAATTTCTTGGTTGTTATCGCCGTTTACACAGCGGATAAAAGCATTAGAAACTTGTCCAAAATTTTGTTTGCGACTTTCTGCGTCATAAATAGTTACAGTTACAGCAATTTTATCAATATCTGCTGACAATTTATTTAAGTGAACAATTAAGCTCTCATCGTCACCATCGCCTTCTCCAGTGCGGTTATCTCCTGTATGTTCTACACTACCATCAGCTGCAACTAAGTTATTGTAGAAAATGAAATCAGAATCTGAACGCACTTTGCCATTTGATGTTAATAAAAATGCACTGCCATCTAAGTCAAATGCTTCACCATCTGTTGCACGAGTATCCCAACCTAAACCGATCACTAATTTGGTTAAACCTGGTGCTGATTTACTTAAACTGACGTTACCGCCTTTTGATAAAGATACTGACATTTTATTTCTCCTATAAATTTCAGTTTGGGTTGATAAAGATTCTTACATATTTTGGAATATTAAATGTTGATACCGTAATTTCTTGCTAACGCGGCTAATCCACCAGCAAAGCCTTGACCTACTGCACGGAATTTCCATTCTCCATTGTGACGATAAATCTCACCAAAAATCATGGCTGTTTCTGTTGAAGCATCTTCAGTTAAATCAAAACGCGCGATTTCTTGGTTATTATCACCGTTTACACAACGGATAAATGCGTTAGAAACTTGTCCAAAATTTTGTTTGCGGATTTCTGCTTCGTGAATGGTTACAGTCACGGCGATTTTATCGATAGCGGTAGGTAATTTATTTAAATGAACAATTAAGCTTTCATCATCGCCATCACCTTCGCCGGTGCGGTTGTCACCTGTGTGTTCTACGCTGCCGTCTACCGCAACTAAGTTGTTGTAGAAAATAAAATCAGAATCAGAGCGCACTTTGCCATTTGAAGTTAATAAAAATGCACTGCCGTCTAAGTCAAATTCTGCGCCATCTGTTGAACGAGTGTCCCAGCCTAAACCAATCACTAACTTAGCTAAACCTGGTGCTGATTTACTTAAACTGACGTTACCGCCTTTTGATAAAGATACTGACATTTTGTCTCTCCTGTAAATTTAAGTTTGGGTTAATTAAAAATATTTAGTTATTGAATTGCCCGCCTCACGATTTCTTTTTGCTATTTTGTGAGCCAGGCAAGTTTGCTGCTTATTTATTCTTTTCAGGGAAAATAAATGAAGCAATAACACCTAATGCCAATACACCTAACACAATAAATAAACTAGTATTTGGTGAAATATGAATACCTGTATCATTAATGGCGTGATTCCAAGATTGGATTCCCATTTTTACGCCGATAAAAAATAGTAGAGCAATAATTGCTTTTTCAAGGTGTACTAAATATTTGGTTAATGCTGCAAGAATAAAATATAAGCTACGTAAACCAAGAATTGCGAAAATCATTGCTGCATAAACTAATAATGGTTCTTGTGTAACTGCAATAACAGCGGGAACTGAGTCAAATGCAAAAGCAATATCGGAAGTCTCAATTGCCATTAAACATAAGAATGCAGGAGTTGCATAACGTAGCCCTTGACGAGTGATGGATGTTTTCTCTTGTGAATTTAACTCAGAGTGTTTCACCATAAAGCGATCACGAAATAATTTGGTATAGGTCGGAATAAATTTACCTGTCCAACGTACACTCCAGTGATTAGAGTAATCTTCAATCTCCTCATCATTATCACCACTTTCTTGCAACATTTTTACCGCACTCCAAATAACAAAAGCGGCAAATAAGAAGCCAACATAAGGACTTGCTGCAAATAATCCGGCACCGATCACAACAAAAATAGCACGGAAAATTAACGCGCCGATAATGCCCCAATACAAGATTCGATGCTGTAATTTTCCAGCAATACCAAATGAAGCGAAAATAGCCATGAAGACCATTAAATTATCGACAGACAAACTTTTTTCTAAAACATAGCCTGCAAGGTATAAATCCGCCCATTCTTTATCAAAACGGATCCAAAGATAGCCATAAAACGCTAGTGCAAGACCAATCCAAAACAGTGACCAAAGAGAGGCATCTTTCACGCTAATCTCTTTACTATGGCGATGTGCAAAAAGATCTAAATAAACAGATAATCCTATTGCAACAAAGAAAATAATGACAGTTTCTAATGGAAAACCGAAACTTCCGAAATTAAAATGGAAAGAAGAAAAAAAATCAGACATACTAAAAGACCTATAAACAACGTGAGCTTGCATAAAAAATAGATAGAATCTACAATCTATTTTAATCTTTCCTTATAAATGAGAACCAGCAATGTAAATGAGGCAAAATTCTCTTTTTGCTGTGTAAAATTACCAAATCAAGGTGTATGATGGACTTAAAAGAAAAAATTAGAACAATGCGAGAGATTCGTAGATGGTCTCAGGAAGAGATGGCTGAAAAAATGAATATGTCACTAAACGGCTATGCCCGTATTGAGCGAGGTGAAACAAAGCTTAGCTTAGAAAAACTAGAACAAATCGCCAATATTTTTAATATGGATGCCTTAGAATTTATGCATACTGCAAATAAAGGTGTTTATTTTATGATGAATGATTCTGCGGATAATAATAACGTTACTTACTACGGAAGTAATGAATTAATTTCTGTGGAATTAGAAAAATTAAAATTAGTGATTAAAAATAAAGATGACTTAATTCTATTTAAAGATGAGTTATTAAAAACCAAAGATGAACTCTTACTCCAAAAACAAAATGAAATTAATTCACTAAAGGAAATTATTGAATTATTAAAAGTAAAATATTAACAAAGATAATATTCATAAATCACTATTTATAAATTTTTGTTACTAAATTAGCCCTAAGTCATACCATGTATGACTATTTTATCTATGGGGTTAACGTAGATTAGTCCTAAATACTACCCCATTTTCGTAATATTTTAAACTGTTCTTTTAGTGCCCAAAAGTTAAACTGAAATTCACATTCCATCAAGAATAAAGGCAAGTTTTTTCAGTCGATGCTATTATATTTTCAGAATATTCTCTTCGTCTGACTCTAGAAATTTTCTATTCCATTTATGTGGTTTTGTTTCACCGTAAATAGTTCGGAATGATTGATTTGTTCGTGGTAAAATTTGCTCACATCAAGGGCGTCATAGCTTCGATAAGTATCGGTATACACCTAGTTGTCAGGGTTGATTTTCCTCACAATAACAGGTATTCATGTCTCTGTTTTGGTATTTTCTACACCACCGTAAATACTTTTCCTTGTCGCTTTAACAAACCGAATACGGCAACTTTTCTTGCTGTGCTTCGACCTCCTTTTCCTTTACGAGGACCGCCAAAATAGCTTTCATCAAGCTCAATTTGACCATCAAAAACCTCATCGGCTTCAAGGGCTAAATGATAGCTAATGACTTCACGAGTTTTTCGGTAAAACAAAATCGCTGAATTGGCTTGAGTACCGAGCCTACGTCAGCCCCTGATTAAATGTACATTTTATGACTTGACATTGTAGTTACTACAGACTTTATGCTTCTTACAAAGTAAATCAAATAGTAAAGGAAGCAAAATGAAAAAAATTTCTACAGTAAAAAATAATCCCCCTAAAGAATATCAGCAGCATGGTTCTTGCCCTCATAGTCAAATTTCTAAAAATAAAATGGTATTAGGCATTAGTTTTGCAATTATTACCTTTTATATGGTTGTTGAATTTCTAGGGGGATATTGGTTTAACAGCCTTACTTTGATGGCTGATGCTGGGCATATGGCAAATGATAGTTTATCTCTTTTTTTAGCATGGATTGGGTTATTTTTAAGTCTAAAATGGCAAAAATGGTTAGCTTTAATCAATGGAATTTCATTAGTTTGGGTCGCTATTTGGATTTTTATCGAGGCTGTAACACGTTGGCAGGCTCCGATAGAAATAGCCGCTTTGCCAATGTTAGGTGTAGCTTTACTAGGGTTTGGGATTAATTTGTTGGTAGCTTTTATAATGCTAAAAAGTAATCGCCATAATTTGAATATTCGTGCAGCATATTTGCATGTTTTAGTCGATTTATTTGGTTCGGTTGTTGCTATTATTGCAGGAATCAGTGCTTGGTGGTTAAATTGGCAGTGGGTTGATGTTGTCGCTAGTGGTATTTTAAGTCTTTTTGTCTTACACAGCGGTATTTCAACAGTTTTTCAAGCTGTTAAATCCTTGTATGATAGTAATACACATTTCTTATTAGATGATCATTCTCATTAAAGTAAAAAATTGCTTGAGGAAATAATGAAAATTAGCGAATTAAGTAAATCTACGCATACTAATATTGAAACTATCCGCTATTATGAAAAGCAAGGAGTATTGCAGTCACCTAAGCGATTGGCTAATGGTTATCGATATTATGATGAAGAGACTATAGAGCAATTAAACTTTATCAAAAAATGTCGAATGTTGGGTTTCTCTTTAGATAATATTAAGGCACTCAATCGTATTAAATTCAGTATGGAAGATCATTATCAAGCGGATCAATTAGTACTGAATCAACTGATTCAAGTGGAAAATAAAATATCTCAATTATTAGAAATTAAAGCTTTTTTACAGTCTATTGTTACCGAAAGTGAACATAATGAAGAGGAATGTAAAGCAATAGAAGGGTTGAAAAGTGAATGCAATTTGTAAAAGAAAAGGATACATTAATAAAAATACTTAAAAATTTGACCGCACTTTAAAAGAAAAAATGCCACTTAAATTTTAATCTTCAGGCGGCATTTTATTTTCCTAATTATTATTTAGACAAATCAATTTGATACACTGCAAAACCAATTTCATCTGTACCCACCTGTTTCATCGGGTATTGTGCTTTTTCAGTGATAAATTTCGCCGCTTGTTCACTTGGCGATGTTTCAAAACGGACATCTAATTTATCGTTACCTGTGATAGGCACAAAACGCCAGTTTTTATCCGCATTTGGATTGACTGAACCCTCTTTCTCACTGGTTGCTTTAATATAATCAGCCAAAATTTGACGGCTTTCATCAGGCGAAGCGTAAACAATATGTTGATCGCCAGTGCCTGGGAATTTATTACCGTAAGCACGATAGTTATTCGTTGCAATCAAGAATTCTGCTTTTGGATCAACTGGTTTGCCTTGATAAGTGAGGTTCACTACACGATGTGATTCTGGGTTAATTAATTTACATTCGCCATCGTAACGAGCAGGTTTGGTTAGATCGTATTCATAATTGACACCATCAATCACATCAAAGTTGTAAGTACGGAAACCTTCCCAGTCGATTAATGATTGTGGTTTATCACTTGTAGGGTCAATTTGTTTAAACATACCTGCACTGCACTCTAACCATTCTTTTAATTGTTCGCCTGTCGCTTTCACTACCACAAGCGTGTTCGGGTAAAGGTATAAATCCGCCGCATTACGGAAAGTTAATTCACCTTTATTTACTTCGGTATAACCCGTTGGGTCATTTTTACGACCACCAGCTTTAAATGGTGCTCCTGCACTTAAAATAGGTAAGCCAGCCATTGCTGCAACACTTGGTGCAACTTTTTCTACATACGCTTTTTGTGCTTGGTTCACTATTTGGATGGTTGGATCATCTTGCACTAATGCAAGATAGCTGTACATATTGTCTGTGGCTTTACCAATAGGTTGAGAAACAAACTTACGTGTAGCTTCGTGAACTGGTTTTAAAAGTGCGGTAATTTCTGGGTCATTTTCTGCAAGCACTTTTTTATTTTTAGCATCATAGATTGGACGAAGTACCGCTTTTCCAGAGGTAACAATCCATTTGCCTTTGTGTTCTGTTAAGCCTAAATCCACCACGCTGATATTATTTGCCCAGTAACCAGCCATACTTTCTGGTACGCCTTTTACGGTACCATTTACGATGTCTGCATTTGGTGATTTCGCAAATTCTTTATTTGGGAATAAACGGTGTGAGTGACCAAAAATAACGGCGTCAATATGTGGTACATCAGCTAGATAGAATGCAGAGTTTTCAGCCCCTTCTTTGTATGGTTCATCAGACGGGCCAGTGTGCGCTAATGCAACGATAATATCAGCCCCTTTTTTCTTCATTTCAGGTACATATTTTTGTGCTGTTTTTACAATATCACGGGTTTCCACTTTACCTTGAAGGTTTGCTTTATCCCAAACGATAATTTGTGGCGGTACAAAACCGATATAACCGATTTTTAATTTATGTGTTTTGCCATTATTATCCACCACAGATTTTTCTTGAATGACATAAGGTGTGAAATAAGGTTCTTCTGTCCCTGCTTTTACTACGTTAGCATTCACAATCGGGAATTTAGCTTGTTTGATGGCATCTGCAAGATAATTGAGACCATAGTTAAATTCGTGGTTACCTAATGTACCCACTTCATAATTCATCGCATTTAAACAATCGACCGCAGGGTTAGATTTACCCTCTTTATAGCCTTGTGCAGCTTGATAGTCTGCAATTGGATTACCTTGAATTAGGTCACCGTTATCTACTAATACACTATTTTTCACTTCAGCACGTGCTTGACGAATAAGGCTTGCCGCACGAGTAAAACCGAATTTATCGGTTGGTGCATCTTTATAATAGTCAAAATCGGTCAAGAAACTATGAACATCTGTTGTTGCCACAATGCGTAAATCAACATCGCTCTTTCCTTTTGCCATCGCAAAACGGTTTGCACTTAACGCTAGGATGCTAGTTGCTCCAATTTGAATAAAATGACGTCTGTTCATTTTTATTTATTCCTTTAGTAAATGATAATTTCTATTATACTTTACAAAATATTTATATTTTTTTCAATAAAAAACATTTAAATGTTAAAAAAATGTAAAGTTATTTTATATTTTATAACTAAAATTTTTACATAAATAATATTATTAATAAATATTACAGAAAATATTATTATATCTATTGACAATGTTTTTTATGAGGTTCAGAATTTGTAAAAGAAAGCTTAAATAAGGAAATAGGAGCTAAACATGCCAAAACATGCTTTATAAATATTTTATTTTTAAATTATATCTAATTTCATGTCTGATTATTTATTTAAAATAAATAATAGCGATTTTTTTCGTAAATAAATTTTTAAAAATTTATTAAAAATTAAAAGTTAGAACAGAAGGAAAATAATATGAGTTCTGAAATAAGTGTAAAAAAAGCTAAAAAAATGGGTGTATTAGCTTTAACGCTTGTGACCGCTTCTAATATGATGGGGTCTGGTGTTTTTTTACTACCAACTAACCTTGGTAGTATAGGGGCCATTTCTATTTTTGGATGGATTATTACTATTCTTGGTGTTATGGCACTTGCATTAGTATTTGCTAAAACATCTCTCATCCATGAAAGAATTGGTGGGATTGTAGCCTATTCTCGAGATGCATTTGGTCCATTTGTTGGTTTTCAATCTACGGTTGCTTATTGGGTTAGTGCTTGGATTGGTAACGTTGCACTATTAGTTGCTGGTGTAGGTTATTTAGCCTATTTTTTCCCTATATTAAAAGATCCTACGGTAGGTACAACTTATAGTTGCATAGTGGCAATAGCTATCTTATGGATCTACGTATTTTTATCTTCATTTGGTGCCAAAGTAGCAGGTTCAGCTCAATCATTTACAGCACTTTGTGGTTTAGCTGTTATTCTTGGTGTTGGTATCTTTGGTTGGTTCTATTTTAAACCTGAAACTTACTTAGAAGTAATTAATGATACGGGTAATAGTAATTTTAGCGCCATTATCGCAGCGGCTTCTTTAGCTTTGTGGGGATTTTTAGGAGTTGAATCAGCAGTGGTATCAACAGGACAAGTTGAAAATCCTGAAAAAACTGTGCCTAAAGCAACTATTTACGGATTATTAATTGCTGCTGTATGTTATGTAGCAAGTAGTACTGTTATTGCAGGAATTATTCCACATGAAGTATTAAAAAATTCAAGTGCTCCGTTTGCAGATGCAGTGAAATATATGTTTGATTCTGAATTGGCAGGTTCAATCGCATCAGCATTAAGCATACTTGCTTGTTTTGGATCTATTTCTGGGTGGTTTATTTTACAGTCAGAAGCTCCTCGTGCTGCAGCAGAATCTGGATTATTTCCTAAATGGTTTGCTGAATTAAATAAAAATGATGTACCAATGAAAAGTTTAATATTTACTGCAGTATTAATGTGTTGCGTATTGTTATTGACAGCAAGCCCTAATCTTGCAGAACAATTTCAAATTGTAATTTTAATGTCTGTATATTGTTCTTTACTTCCATATTTATATGCTATTACCGCATTACCAATTTTGTGGACAGCAAAAAAACTTAAAAAAGATGGCAATTATAAATGGCATACATTATTGGTTCTCATAAGTATTTTATATTGTATGTTTGCCTTAGTTGGTTCGGGTGCAGATTCTATTTTCTGGGGGACTTTACTTGTTACCTTTATGATACCAGTATTTACTTTTCCAGCATTAAAACTTATTAACAATAAAGAATTAGATGTAAAAATAGATTAATTTTTATTAGAGAGGAATAAAAAATGAAATTATCAATGAAAGATCAAGTTAAATTAGATGAATTTTATGGTTATTGTTTAAAAAATCGTTTCTTTAACTTAGGGTACCCTGAATCAGCAGATATTGATTATTCGGTTTTAGAAAAGTTTTGGAATATTAATTTTAATAACTGTGGTGATTGGGCTGAATACTGTAATTTTAAATTAAATACATTTGAATTTGAAAAAGATGTAATGGAATATTTTTATGATTTATTTAAAATTAGTAAGGAAGATGCTTGGGGATATGTGACAAATGGTGGTACAGAAGGGAATATGTTTGGTATATGGCTAGCCAGAGAAACTTTCCCTAACTCAACGCTATTTTATTCAAAGGAAGCTCACTATTCTGCAGCTAAAATTGTAACTTTACTTAGAATGAAATCTTGCGTGGTTGAACGTCAAAAAGATGGTGTTGTTGATTATGAAGATTTAATTAATAAGATTCTACAATCAGGAGAAAAACATCCTATTATTCTAGCTAATTTAGGTTCTACAGTACATGGTGCTATTGATGATATAAGTAAAATTCAAAAACTTATGTCAGAAGCTGGTTTTAAACGTGAGGATTATTATATTCATGGTGATGCTGCATTAAGTGGAATGATTTTACCATTCGTTGATGATCCTCAACCTCATACTTTTTCTGATGGTTTGGATTCAATAGGTGTTTCTGGTCATAAAATGCTTGCTTCACCGATCCCATGCGGTATAGCTATTGGTCGCAAAAAGTTAGTAGATAACATTACAGTTGAAGTAGATTATATTGCAGCTCACGATAAAACTATAACAGGTTCTCGTAATGGGCATACTCCACTAGTACTATGGACTGCTATTAAAGGACATACTTTTGATGATTTTAAAACAAGAATAGACAGATGTTTATCTATGGCAGATTATGTGGTTAATAGAATTCGTTCTGCAGGCTATAATGCTTGGAAACATAAAAATTCTATTACAGTGGTTGTTCCTCGCCCCGAAGAGTCTGTTTGGGAAAAATGGTCACTTGCACCATCTGGTAATGAAGTTCATGTTGTTACAACAGCTCATAACGAATGGGAAACCGAGAGAGTAGAACAATTATGTGATGAATTGATCGAAAACTATAGAAAAATAAATTGTCAAGATAAAATCTAATAAAAAATAAAGGCTACTAATAAATTTATTAGTAGCTTTTTATTTATAAATTTATGTGAGGGTTTATGAGTGATAAAGAAGTTAAGAAAAGTTTAACACTAAGACATATTCAATTTTTAGCTTTAGGTTCTGCTATCGGTACAGGGCTATTTTATGGATCTTATGAGTCTATAAAATTAGCTGGATCATCTGTTATATTTGGATATTTGATCATTGGATTTATTATTTATATAATAATGAAATCATTAGGAGATTTAATTCTTAATACCCCAACGGGAAAAACATTTGGAGATTATGCTTCTATTTACTTAGGAAAAAAATGGGGATTTGTAACAGGGTGGGCATATGCTTTAGAAATGATCATTGTTTGTATTGCTGATTTAACAGCTTTTGGAATATATATGAAATTTTGGTACCCAGAAGTTGATTCTTGGATTTGGATTACAATACTTATTTTTTTTATTGCTTCAATTAATTTAATTAATGTTAGAGTGTTTGGAGAATTGGAATTTATATTAACTATCATAAAGGTTATTGCGATAGGTTTTATGATAGTTATAGGCGTTATATTATTATTTTATACACAATTAAATAAAGATAGTTTAGAACAAATTGCAAGCATTAATAATTTAATAAAGTATGGAGGTTTTTTTCCTAATGGATTAGAAGGATTTATATATAGTTTGTCGATTATTGCATTTTCTTTTGGTGGTATAGAAATTATTGGTATTAGTGCAGGTGAAACGCTTGATCCTAAAAAATCTATTCCTATAGCAATTCGTTCAGTTCCATTTAGGATTATTTTTTTCTATATTTTTACTATATTTATTATCTTAACTATAGTTCCTTGGAATAATTTAGATGGTTCAAAAAGTCCTTTTGTCATTATATTTGAGTATATAGGTATTCCTTATTCTTCAGATATTTTAAATATTGTTATTATTTCTGCTTCAATATCTGCAATTAATAGTGATATATTTAGTGCTAGTAGAATAATTTATAGTATGTCAAAAAGAAATCAAGCTCCAATAATATTATCTCGTATTTCAAAACAAGGGATTCCTTGGGTAGTTGTTTTATTAGTTTCTTTTTTATTATGCTTTGGTATATTTTTAAATTACTTATTTCCTGATAAAATTTTTATTTTTATAGCATCATCTGCTAGTGTTATAACTATTTTTGTTTGGATTATTATTTTGTTTTCTAATATGTTTATGAATAATAACAGATTATCTAGTTTTATTGGTTTTTTACAAAAAAATAAATTTATATTATTTTCTATTTTTTCTCTTGTTTTTATTGTTTTATTTATGTTGTTAAATAAAGAAACAAGATGGGCTTCTTTAGTTGGGATTTCTATAATTTTATTAATTTTTATAATAGGTACTAAATTTAATAATATCATATGTAAGGAGAATAAAGATGAGTGTTAAATATCAATCTATTAAGGGGATGAAAGATGTATTACCTAGTGAATCACCGAAATGGATTTTTTTTGAAAGAATAATTATTGAGTGGATGAAAAAATATGGGTATGAGCAAATTAGAACGCCAATAATAGAGAATACAAATTTATTTATTCGTTCTATTGGAGAAGCTACAGATATTGTCGAAAAAGAAATGTATTCTTTTGTAGATTCTTTAAACAAAGATAAATTAACATTAAGACCTGAAGGGACAGTAGCATGTTTAAGGGCATGTTTAGAAAATAATTTATTATATAATTCTACACAGCGTCTATGGTATATGGGACCAATGTTTAGACATGAAAAACCACAAAAAGGGAGATATCGTCAATTTACGCAAGTTGGAATTGAAGCATTAGGTTTAGAGGGGCCAGATATTGATGCTGAAATGATTACAATGACGAAAGATCTTTGGAACCAACTTGGTTTCAAAAATATAGAATTGCAAGTTAATACTTTAGGAACTGTTGCAGAGAGAGCCAAATATAGAAATATTTTGATTAAATATTTAGAAGATAATATTGATGTTTTAGATGAAGATGGACGAAGACGATTATACAGTAATCCACTTAGAGTATTAGATTCTAAAAATAAATCTATGCAAGATATATGTAATAACGCCCCTAAATTAATTGAATATTTAGGAAAAGATAGTTTATGTCATTATTATACTTGGTTGAATTTTTTAGAAAAACTAGGTATTTCGTATGTTGAAAATACAAGATTGGTTAGAGGTTTAGATTACTATAATAATTCGGTATTTGAATGGGTTAGTTATGCTAATGAATCCCCATTAACATTTTGTGCAGGTGGACGTTATAATGGATTAATGGAAGAACTTGGCGGAGAATCTAAAGCTGGTATTGGTTTTGCAATGGGAGTTGAACGTGTATTAGATATGTTAGATACAAAGGTAATTCCTGAAAATAATAATTTAATATATATAGTACATTTTGGTAATAATACAGATGAATATGGTTTGTTAATAGCTCAAAAATTACGTAATATAGGATTTAATGTAAAACAAGATTTTGAACATACGTCTATTAAGTCTCAATTAAAACGTGCAGATAAATATAATGCAAGATTTAGTATTATTATAGGAGAAAATGAAGTTTATTTAAATAAAGTAAAGGTTAAAGAAATGAAATCTAGAAATGAAGTTCTTATTGATTTAAATAATCTGATAGATTTTTTTATAAAAAATAATTAATAAAAAATATATGGACAATTTTTCATTTTATTGTCCATATTTATTTCATTTTTTCTCCTTTAAAAGTCTATAAAAACAGACCGCACTTAAATAAAGTGCGGTCTGTTTTTTACTATTTTTACAACATAAATAATGCTAAGAATAAAACTGCAAGTATCATGCCTGGTGCGGTGCGTTTTACCATTTCTACTGGGCTTACCATCGCAAGTCCTGCACAAACAATAGTTACGCCTGCAATTGGTGAAGCAGTACGACCAATTGCACCAGCAATTGCTGCTGCCATACCAAGATTTACGTGAGTGTAGCCGAGTTCTACAGCATGTGGTGTGACGGCAGTGTTAAAGGCAATCGCTGCTGCATCGCCAGAGCCTGTAATTAAACCCATTAAGAATGGTCCAATTGTTGCACCCCAACGTACAAATTCGTTGGATTCTTTTAAGAAAGAAATTGCCGCATCCACTGCACCTGTAGATTTTAATCCTGCTACAAATACACTGGCTGCAATAATGATACCAAGTACGTTTGCATAAGAATTTCCCATACCATTGAAAAATTCTTCAGTGATTTTTACTGGGGAAATACGAGTTACTATAATGCCGTAAATTGCACCAATCAGCATCGCTTGAGGAACGCCCATTTTAGTCCATTCAAGACCCGGTACTTGTTGTAATGATGTTCCACCAATCACTAAAATAACTAATGGTATTAATGGTGCAAGGGCATAAAGTACATTGACACCTTCAACAACTTTAATTTCACTTTCTTTTTGTTCTGCAAGATAAGCTTGGCGATGTTGTTCACCATAATCTTTAAAAACAAGCGCAAGAATTGTTAAAACAACAGCACCTATTGCTCCCGCAATCATGTTATATGGCGCATGTGAAAGGTTTACTTGAGTGATAGTTAAGCCTGACATTTCACTAATCATTGCTGAGTGAGAAGAACCTGGGCTCATCATTGATCCAAAAGTCCCTGCTAAAATAGCTGCACCAGCAGTAGCTGGTCGAACACCCGCACTTTTTAAAACAGGAATTAATGTTGCACCAACCGCAGCTGCACAACCAGCAGCAGAAGGAATAGCAATATTGATGAAAAAGGTGATGACTGTTGCAATCGGAATTAAGAAGAATTTTAATCCGCTTAATGGTTTGGTAAGTAAATGCACTAGATGAGTATCACATTGAGTGTATTTCATTACATAAGCAAAACCCATACTAGAACAGATAGCCATAATTAATCCGCCAGATGTCATGCTTTTGGCAAAAGCATCTAATGCGCCCATTGGATTCAGCGTTAGAATGGACATTATTAAACCGACACCAATCAAAACAGTTCGGGTTTCGGCTTTTTTAATCAGAAAATAAATTGTGGCAATAATGCCAATCACTGCAACGATGGATTTGAATAATTCCATTATATGTTCCTTTTAAGTTAATAAGAAAAAGTTGTATTGATGTCAAATGTGCCACATTCCATATTTTCACTGAAGCACAAAATAGGATTTTCACCCAACACAGTTGCCATTTCATTTTGTATATAAAGTGTAGAACCTTCAGGCAATGCATATACAAGTGCGGTTGGATTAACGAGTAAAAATTCAGCCAAACGTTCTTCTCGGCTTTCGCCATTATGACCTTGCATTTTACCTGAAATAAAGTGCGGATTAATTTGATGAGGAAAAAGCTGTAATGCTTGAAATGAAGGAGGATAAGTAATCGGCATATCATTCGTTGTCATAATAGATGCGCCAGCTACATTAGCCCCTGCACTCCAACCAAAATAAGGTGTACCGTTATTTACTTTTTCACGAATGATATCAATCAAATTATGTTCATAAAGCTGTTTTAACAAACAAAATGTATTCCCACCGCCTATAGCGATGACATCTGCTTGTTCAATGATTTCTCGATGCTGTTTACCATGATGAACGGAAACAATATCCATCCCTAAATCGGAAAGTGCATTTTGCACAGTTTTTTCATATTCATCAAAAGTGCGGCGTACCCCAGCATAAGGCACAAAAGCAATTGTTTTACTACGATAATCCGCCAAGAAATTTTGTAACCAAGGTAGAGTGTGTTCAAGATAACCTGTGTTCTTGTATTTTGAGCTACTGAGCAGTAACATGTTTTTCATTTTCTACTCCTTTTTATAGGTATTTAGAAATACCGATATTACGCTTAGAAAAGGTTAATTTTCAACGAAAAATTATTATTGTTTGACGAATATCAAAAAATAAATCATATCAGGAGAAAACTATGTCAATTAATCTTAATCGTGTTCAAAATTTAATTGAAAAACTGGCTTTTATTTCATCAGTACCAAACGAGCTGACTCGCTTAGCTTTTACAGAGGAGGATGAAAAGGCCCATAATATGATTATTGAATTATGTAAAGAATATGATTTATCTATTCGTCGAGATTCAATTGGAAATCTTTTTATTCGTAAGGCAGGTAAAGAAGATTTTTTACCTGCAGTTGCATTCGGATCGCATATTGATACTGTTGTGAATGCGGGTAAATTTGATGGTCCTTTGGGATCTGTTGCTGGGCTGGAAATTCTTTTGCAATTGTGTGAACAGAATATTCAGACTCGTTATCCTTTAGAATTGATAATTTTTACTTGTGAAGAATCGAGTAGATTTAATTTTGCTACATTGGGTAGTAAAGTTATGTGTGGCATAGTAAATCAAGAAAAATTAAGTTTGTTACGTGATAAACAAGGAAAGGGTTTATCAGAAGCTATGGCTGAAGTAGGAATGAATTTTAATTTGATTAATCAAGCAAAACGTGATGCAAAGGAATTTAAATGTTTTTTTGAACTTCATATAGAACAAGGCCCTCGTTTAGAGAATGAAGGAAAAACAATAGGTGTTGTGACAGGTATTGCTGCTCCAATTCGTGCAATTGTTAAAATTAAAGGACAAGCGGATCATTCAGGAGCAACAGCAATGCATTATCGTCATGATGCATTGTTAGGAGGAGCTGAATTATCACTTGCTATTGAGCAAGCGGCTATTCAAGCTGGACATTCTACAGTAGCTACTGTAGGTAATATTACAGCTAAACCAGGAGTAATGAATGTTGTGCCAGGATATTGTGAATTATTAGTAGATATTCGAGGTACACATGTACAAGCTAGAGATTCTGTATTTGAATTATTACAAGAAGAAGTTAGTAAAGTTTCAGAAAAAAGAGGATTATTAATTGAGTTGCAACTTATTTCAAAAGATAATCCAATAGTATTACCTGAAAATATGGTAAACCAAATAGCTGAAACTGCACATTCCCTTGGTTATTCTTACGAAATAATGCCAAGTGGTGCTGGACATGATGCAATGCATATGGCAACACTTTGTCCGACAGGTATGATTTTTGTTCCATCTCATTTTGGAATTAGTCATAACCCTCTTGAATTTACAGATTGGAAAGATATAGAGGCAGGAATTAAAGTTTTACAAAAAGTTATATTAAAACAGGCTGAAGTTTGTTAATTATTATAAAAACTCGTATAAATAATACGAGTTTTTTTATAAAGGCAACTCAGTTGTTGATTTAACCGTTTTTAGTGTTACTTCTGATTTTAAGGTTTTAATGCCAAGCCTAGAATTGAGATAGGTGTTTTTGATGTAATTAAATTGATCAAGATCGGATACATTGAGTTTCAATAAGAAATCAAAGCTACCAGCCATAAAATGGCATTCGGTAATTTGAGGGATTAATTTCACTTCAAAAATAAACCGCTCTTTTAATTCTGGGTCTTCTTCAAAGAAAGAGCCTAATGCATAAACGATGAGATTACAGTTTACTTTTTTAGGATTTAATAAGGCTACATAGTTATCAATTACGCCGCTTTCTTCCAAGTGATTCACTCGACGTAAACAAGCTGAATTGGAGAGACCTATTTCGTTGGCCAATTCATTATTTTGTAATCGACCATTTCGTTGTAATGCTTTAAGAATACGAGTATCGATATTATCGAAACATTTTTTAAGCATAGTAAATCCTTTTTATACTAACAAAAAAGATAACTCATTATAAAAGAAATCGCCTAGAAAAACTGTGATCTAGGCGGCAATTTGACTAATTAAACACTATATAAAGATACTTGTACTACCAATAAAATGGAGCCAATTAGCAATAAGCATCCAATCATTGGCATCACGAATTTAACCCATCTATCAAATGGAATGTGCAACATTTGGAGTGTCACCAATACTAATCCTGTTGGTGCTAAGAATAGCATTGCATATTGTCCCCAGTTGTAAGCGGAAACCACGATATCGCGTGGAATACCCACTGAGTCAGCAAGTGGAGCCATAATTGGCATTGAAAGCACGGCTAAGCCTGAAGAAGACGGCACGATTAAGCCTAGGAAAATAAATACGACTAATTGACCTAAGATGAATACGCTACCTGGCATACCACTAACTACATTAGACATATAATCAAGGATGGTGTCAGAAATCATACCTTGTTCGAGTACTAAGTTTACGCCACGAGCAAGACCAATGATTAAGGATACGCCTACTAATTCTGATGCACCTTCAGTGAAAGATTCCACAATATCTTTTTCAGACAAGCCACTGATAAACATAATGATGATAGTAATGGAAAGGAAAGATGCAGCCATTTGAGGGAACCACCATCCGCCAACCATTACACCCCAAATCATAATAGGGAATGCAATGCAGAAAAGCGTTAAGATTAATTTGTGACGAGCTGAGAATGCGATAGTTGCATTTGGATCAAAGTTCTTCATATAACGTTGGCGAAATTCTTCGCGATCGTCATAAGTGAAAGAAAAACTTGGGTCAGCTTTGATTTTTTTACAGTACCAATAAAGATATACGATTACGCAAGTTGCCCCCAAAACTAAACCTAGAGCACGGAAACCAATACCTTCAGTAAATTGAATACCAGCTGCATTTGATGCGATAACAACGGAGAATGGGTTAATTGTAGAGAATGCAGATCCCATAGATGAAGCAAGGAATATAGCCCCTACGCAGACTATTGCATCATATCCCAGAGCCAAGAATACTGGCACCAGAATCGGATAGAATGCCACTGCTTCTTCTTCGATACCACAGGTTGTACCGCCTAACACCATTAAAACAGATACGCTGAATACAATAAAAAACTCATTGCCTTTGGTTTTTTTCACGAGAGCCATCAAACCGGCATTAAAAGAACCGGTACGGTTAATGACACCAATCATACCACCTAATACAAAGATAAAGACCATAACATCAACGGCTTCGATGGTGCCTTCAACCATACTTTTGGTGATATCTTCAATGCCTTTATGGTGTTGTTCTACACGTTGATAAGTACCAGGAATAGCGATTGGTTTTTTGATCACGCCTTCGGTGAAATTGGAGAGTTTAATTTTTATATTGAGATTATCAAGAGTGTCTGTTGTGGCGGGATAAGTTTTATCATCAACGCCATAAGCTTTGACCACAAAGACATTATCAGTGGAATTATATGTTAATTTTGAATATGAACCAGATGGAATTATCCAGGTTAATCCAACAGCGAGAATTAATATTGCAAATAAAATGGTAAACGCTGATGGGAAATTAAACGTTTTCTTCTTTTTGGACGCATCCATAGCGAGCTCCTTATGTGTAACGTTTAAAGTGCGGTTGGTAAAAACATCGGTTAAACCGACCGCACTTTTTACCTTGAGAATGATTTCACAAAGCACCTTTATTATTTAAGCATAATAGGATATGCCTTCAGCTTTTTTCGTAATACGTGTACCAGCTTTGCCTTTCACAATATCCACAATATCAGATAAAGAACCTATTACTGCATCTTTTCCTGTTTGTTTCGCAAAGTTGATTGCTGCTTGTACTTTCGGTCCCATAGAACCTGCAGCAAAACCAAGTTCTGAAATGGCTTCAGGTGATGCGACAGAAATTGCTTTTTGAGTTGGTTTTCCCCAATCTACGAAGGTTGCGGAAACGTCAGTTGCGATAATGAATAAGTCCGCATCAAGATTTTCTGCAAGTAAAGCTGAGCATAAATCTTTGTCGATAACAGCTTCAACACCTTGTAAATTATGCTGTTCATCATAATAGGTCGGAATACCGCCGCCACCCGCACAAATTACGATACTGCCTTTTTCAAGCAACCATTTGACCTGACGAATTTCAAAAATACGTTTTGGCAATGGACTTGGCACAACGCGACGATATTTATCGCCATCTTGTGCGATAGACCAATTTTTTTCTTTTGCCAAACGTTCAGCTTCTTCTTTTGTATAAACAGGGCCAATCGGTTTGGTTGGATTTTTGAAAGCTGGGTCGTTGATATCAACTTCTACTTGAGATAATAAGGTTGCAAATGGCACTTCAAATGGAACTAAATTACCAAGTTCTTGCTGAATCATATAACCAATCATTCCAGCTGTTTCCGCACCTAATACATCTAAAGGATAGGTTGGTACATCAGTATAAGCTGCACCTTGTAAAGCGAGCAAACCCACTTGTGGACCATTACCGTGTGCTATCACCAATTCATTATTTGGCCAAATCTTAGCAATTTGCTCACAAGCAATGCGAACATTTTGTCGTTGATTTTCGGCTGTCAGCGGTTCGCCACGTCTTAATAACGCATTACCGCCTAATGCAATAACTATTCTCATACTGCCTCCTTATGCCAAACTTGCTACCATTACTGCTTTAATTGTGTGCATACGGTTTTCTGCTTGTTCAAATGCAATGTTCATTGGCGATTCAAATACATCTTCAGTCACTTCAATACCATTCGCTAATTCAGGATATTTTTCAGCAATTTGACGACCAACTTTGGTTTCGCTGTTATGGAAGGCTGGCAAGCAGTGCATAAATTTCACTTTTGGATTACCAGTGCGCTTCATTAATTCAGGTGTGACTTGATAAGGAAGTAATAATTTAATGCGTTCGCCCCAAGTTTCTAATGGTTCACCCATTGAAACCCACACATCAGTATGGACAAAATCAACACCTTTCACCGCTTTGTCGATATCTTCAGTTACGGTAATACGAGCACCGCTTTCTTTCGCAAATTTTTCGCACATTTCCACAAGACTTGCTTCTGGTAATAATGCTTTAGGTCCACAAATCCGCACATCCATACCTAATTTTGCACCAATTAATAAAAGTGAATTACCCATATTATTACGAGCATCCCCAATATAGACATAACTAATTTCGCTTAATGGTTTGTCGCAATGTTCAATCATGGTAAGTACGTCGGCAAGCATTTGTGTTGGATGGAATTCATCGGTTAAACCATTGAATACTGGCACCCCAGCATAATCAGCCAATTCTTGAACGATACTTTGTTTAAAGCCACGATATTCAATACCATCATACATTCTGCCTAATACGCGGGCGGTATCTTTCATACTTTCTTTGTGGCCAATTTGGGAGGAGTTAGGGTCGATATAGGTGACTTGTGCGCCTTGGTCATAAGCGGCGACTTCAAATGCACAGCGTGTGCGGGTGGAGGTTTTTTCAAAGATGAGTGCGATATTTTTGCCTTTTAATTTTTGTTGTTCTATGCCTGTATATTTGGCTCGTTTCAAATCTCGGGAGAGATCTAAGAGATATTTAATTTCACGTTCTGTGTGATGAACAAGACTGAGCAAATGTCTGTTTTTCATATTGAAAGCCATAATAATCTCCTTGTGTTTTTGACTATCTATTGGGGAATAAATATAAATCATTCGATGATACTATTTTTGTTCGAACACTTGTATTATAAGAGAGGTAAAATGAAATTTGTTATTAAATTTCAGCTATTAATGTAAAAATATCGAATTTTATTGCGAGATTTTTAGCTTTATTAGAATTTATATTCATTTTAATAAAAACAAACTAACTCTTTATTGGTATTTGTTTAATTTCTAATAGTAGATCAATTTAAACGAAAATATGTTTTAGCTTATTATTGGATAAAGAGGAATGTGTCTATTGATGCTTAATAAAAGTGCGGTTATTTTTATTACAGTTTTTAATACATTGATCTTCAGCAAGTACCATTTGTATATTTAGTGATATGATAAGCATAGTTTATTTTTTGAGGTTTTTATGAATTTACCTTTTCGAGCAATGGTGTCTGATTTAGATGGCACGCTTTTAACACCTGAACATTTAGTGGGTGATCTTACCATTGATACGCTGAGAGCATTAGAGCAAAAAGGCGTAGATATTATTTTGGCAACAGGACGTAATCATACCGATGTGTCATCCATTCTTGGAAAAATTGGTGCGGAACGTGCGGTTATGATTACATCAAATGGTGCTCGTGTACGGGATTTACAGGGTAATTTGCTTTATAGCAATAGCTTGCCTGAAGAATTAGTTCTCGAGCTTTACAAAACGCCATTTGATACGTCCAAAGTATGCATGAATAGCTATCAAGGTGAAGGTTGGTTTACTAATAAAGATATTCCTGCAATGCGTCAGTTCCACAAAGAATCAGGATTTGATTATAACGTAGTTGATTTTTCCAAACATCATGGACGTGGGACAGAAAAAGTCTTTTTTATTGGTAAAACTCCAGAGGATTTAGTTGAAGTAGAAACTTATTTACGAGATAAGTTTGGTGACGTGACGACAATTGTTTATTCTGCATTAGCTTGTTTGGAAGTAATGAATAAGAATGTTTCAAAAGGCGATGCATTAAAACATTTACTCGAATCACGAGAATATGAGTTAAAAGACTGTATTGCTTTTGGCGATGGAATGAATGATGTAGAAATGCTTTCTTGGGCTGGAAAAGGTTGCATTATGAAAGATGCTGATATTCGTTTAAAAACGGCTTGTCCAGATTTAGAAGTTATTGGATCAAATAAAGAAGAATCAGTCGCTTGTTATTTGCGAACTCAATTTGGATTAGATTATTAATGCAGGCATTATTATTCATAAGTTGTGGTGCAATATTAGGCGCGTCATTGCGTTGGACTATAGGATTGTTATTTAATCCTTTATTTTCTTCCTTTGCTTTTGGGACTTTAATCGCTAATTTGCTTGGTTGTTTAATTATTGGTGTATTACTTGGGATTTTTTGGCAATTCCCACAAATTAGTTCTGAATGGCGGTTATTTTTAATTACCGGTTTTTTAGGATCGCTAACTACATTTTCGTCTTTTTCTTCCGAAGTTGTGGAATTATTTTTTAATGACAAGTGGTTAAATGGATTTTGCGTATTGATTATGCATTTATTTGGATGTTTAGCTATGACAACATTGGGCATTTGGATATATAAAATTTGTTCTCAACTTTTACATTAATCCCATTCACTTTGGTTTTGCCCAATTAAATCAGCAAATTCATCGCTACGAAACCCGTGTGATAGCATATATTGCCAAATTTTTTGTTTCATTTTAGGCTTTTGCTGTTCGTTATAATTTGGGAATTTTTTACGTAACAAGTTTTCAGCCATTTCATACCAATCAATTTCTGATTCCATTAAAACTTCATCAATAATATCAGAAGACACACCTTTTAATTGGAGTAATTCTTGTCGAATTCTTACTACACCATAACCTTTTTGTGCGCGTGAATTTAGATAATTTTCTGAAAAACGACGATCACTTTGCCAATTTTTTGCTTGGCATTGAGATAAAGCTTCATCAATTTTTTCTTCCGAAAAGTTCTTTTCCTGCATTTTATTGCGGAGCTCGAATTCACTATATTCTCTGCGGGAAAGAAGATTAACTATGTAATTAAAAGCAAGAGATGACAAGGAATGATTCCTTATTTTATTGAATTGATATAGAGTGCGGTCATTTTTAACCGCACTTTTGGCATTTGTAATTTTCTTTATTCAAAATCACTTTCTGATTCTGAACTATTTTCAGATTGTTCAATGTCAGCCATTAAGGCTTGTTCTGGATTAGCTACTAATTCAGCACGTAAACGAGCTTCTAATTCATCTGATTTTTCTATATTTTCGTTAAGCCATTTCATTGAATTAGCCTTTCCTTGACCAATTTTTTCGCCATTATAGGAATACCACGCGCCTGATTTTTCTACAAGTTTGTGTTTTACTCCTAATTCCAGTAATTCTCCTGCTTTTGAAATGCCTTCTCCATAGAGAATTTGGAAATCCACTTGGCGGAATGGTGCTGCTAGTTTGTTTTTTACTACTTTTACGCGAGTTTCATTTCCTATAATATTTTCCCCGTCTTTTACAGAACCTGTACGGCGAATATCTAAGCGAACGGATGAATAGAATTTTAATGCATTACCGCCTGTGGTGGTTTCAGGATTACCAAACATTACACCTATTTTCATACGGATTTGGTTAATAAACACAACTAGACAGTTTGCATTTTTAATTTGACCTGTGAGTTTACGCAAAGCTTGAGACATTAAACGCGCTTGCAGACCCATATGAGAATCCCCCATATCGCCTTCAATTTCAGCTTTTGGTGTCAGTGCGGCAACGGAGTCCACAATAATTACATCAATTGCGCCAGAACGAACTAATGCATCACATATTTCAAGTGCTTGTTCTCCATTATCTGGTTGAGAAACAAAAAGTTCTTTTACATCTACACCAAGTTTTGCTGCATAAATAGGGTCAAGTGCGTGTTCTGCATCAATAAATGCACAGGTTTTTCCTGCTTTTTGTGCTTGAGCAATGACGGAAAGAGTTAATGTTGTTTTACCAGATGATTCAGGTCCGAAGATTTCTACAATTCGACCCATAGGTAAACCACCAATTCCCAGTGCAACATCTAAGCCAAGTGATCCGGTAGAAATAGATTCTACATCCAACGTTTTAGTATCGCCTAATTTCATAATTGAGCCTTTACCAAATTGTTTTTCTATTTGCCCTAATGCAGCCGCTAGTGCTTTTTGTTTTTCTTCTTGAGTTGCCATAATTAAATTCCTGTTTGAATGTCCAATTTTTTATGATTATATCTGTATTGATGTACAGATCAAGAAAAATATTTATATTAATAAAAAATATGGGGTATACATTCTAGTAAAAAAGGTGGGTTAGTCTAAAAATAAAAGTTTTGATAGAATAATTAGATCAAATTATGTGCGATTTTTAATCGCAAAAAAAGTTTTAAATATAGTATATTTATATATAAACCAATCGTTTACATAAAAATAAATTTCAAATTTACGATCTGCTTCACAAATCTGAGATTTATATTTAGGTGTAGTAAAAACTTCATGATATAAATGAAATCAGAAGTACTTCTACTGATTCTTTTAAAATAATTATTCATTGGAGGTTATATATGAATATAAAGGATGGGCATATAGATAAAGTTTGCTCTTTGCTAGACCTGTTAGTAGGAAATGTTACCTTTAAAAATCTTTTTACTGGTTACGGTTTGTTTCACAAGGAAGAGACAATGTTTGCCATCTGGCAAAATAAAAAGCTTTATTTACGAGGTGAAGATGAGCTTGCAACTCAATTAATAAAATTAGGTTGTGAACCTTTTACAACGAATGAATTGAATAAACGGTTTGTGCTTTCACAATATTATGCACTTACTGAACAGGTTTTACGTAATAATATGTTATGTAGAAAATTGATTATTCTTTCTATTAAGCAGATTATTGAGCAGAAGCTAGAATATACGTTAAGAAAGTTAAATCGATTAAAGGATTTACCCAATTTAACGATTAAACACGAAAGAGCTTTAATAAAAGTTGGTATTACAGATGTTGTGATGCTAAGAGAAATTGGAGCAGAAAATGCATTGGTGGAATTAAAGAAAAATGGCAGTGGTGCTACGCTTGATTTTTATTGGAAGTTAGTATGTGCCTTGCAAAATAAAAATAGTCAGATGTTAAGTCAAGCTGAAAAAGAGCGTTTATTGAAGAAATTAAACGAAGTTTTGAGAAAAAATGGCTTGAAAGGCTATAGAAAATTAGATGATGAATAAAATTTGCTCATTCAAATAAATTTTTGTAAAAAATACTTGCAAGGGATTTGAAAATCCCTATAATGCACCGCACACAACGACG
>ERZ1023288.73-NODE-73-length-34416-cov-467.062629_pt1 | contig 34416 bp, 58 predicted proteins | sample MGYA00380468_ERZ1023288 | MGnify/ENA primary metagenome ERZ1023288 (study PRJEB33173, sample SAMEA4830366) | metagenome | study: EMG produced TPA metagenomics assembly of the PRJEB25223 data set... | reverse complement strand
TGTGCCTTATATCTCCGCCCTGAAGGACGGAGTTTTACTGCACAGGGCTGATAAATCCAAACAGGGTTATTTGAGTATTTGACAATAAATGTACCATCCCAATCACCGCTATATTCTCGAGTTTCTGGATTGTAGTTTGAGGGCACTTTTAGTTTGATGCCACGGCAATGATACCCACGAGATGGTATTGAGCTAAATTGCTCAGCGTCTATTTGCACGCCGACATATGCCACGCCAGGATAAGTTAATTTTTCCTCAAAAACCGTTGTGATTTTCGAAAAAATGGTTTTGTTTTGTAAAACTTGGCTATCTGAATCATCAGTTAACCGTGTCACTTTTATATTCCAGGGAGCTTCGCCTGTTAATCTAAAGCTATGTTCGCGATTATATGATGATGCGGTTTTACCCTCGATAACGATATTACCTGCATCTATCCACTGGCTACCGTTAGCTTGATATTCAACTTTTAGCTCAACCTTTGTACCGTTAATATCACCATTACTTTTATTTTGATGACTTAATCCAGGCACAGTAATAGTTACTCTAACAATATCTGCTTCTGGTGCAATAATAGAGCGGGTGATAGGTTTGTCTTTTTTTACTTCGGTATTAACATCTGTTGTCACTTCATTGGTTTGGCAAATTTCTGATGGTGCTTGTCTCACGCTACCAGGTCGCCACTCAATAGCAACATTATTAAAATTGAATTTACCTTTTTCATCTTGTAACTGCACATCACCAAAGTAGACTGAGTTTAGTCCATTTACCGGTCCTTCAATTTCTCCACAAGAAATAACATCAATAAATTTTGCATAGGAACAAGATTTGAGCGAATCTGGCGCTTCAACTGGTGCTCTACCACCTCCGCCACCACCTTTTCCACCGCCTTTTCTACCAACTATCTGCATTTATCACCCCGAAACTCGTTTAAATTTAAGTTTTCCTCTAGTCTCATTGTTTGATGTAGAGTTTGTTCTGATAGGAATTTCTTTATCGGTAAGACCTGCCGATACAACAGCAGATCCAACTATTAATTCGCCATATAACAATGGGATAGGTTGCCCTTGCTCGGTTGTATTTACTGCACCATTAAATAAATAAGACGGCTTATTCTCTGGACGTTCTTGTGGTCCGCTTACTTTTGGCACAGGGACGAGTAATTGGCTGATGCCGCCAAGTACAAGTGATGCACCAATCGTAAGTGGCAAGGTTGCCGCGCTGCTTAAAAAGCCTGTACCGCCTATAGTAGCCCATCCTAAAGGGTTCCAAAATGCAAGACCAATCATCGCAGCCCCCGCTATGAGCTGAAAGAATCCACCCCGCTTAGAACCCCTAATGATAGGAATAAGATGAAATTCGGCTTGAGCGCCATACCACATTTGAAATTCATCAGATGATGTTGTCAGCTCTTCTCTCTGCACCAAGAACCGATAAACTATTCCGTGTTTTTCAGATTCTAAGAGAAACTCTTTAAATCCTCTTTTTAAAACACATAAGGCTCGGATGGCTTCCGCTGGTGTTTTTACTGCCAGCTTATGGACTTTACCAAAGCGTTTGCCTAACTCGCCTTTAAGGCGTATTTTCCTTATGTCGCATGATGTGCGTTGTTCGTTCGCGGTAGAATTGTCCATATACATCCTTACTTGATAGTCGTCCGTATAGGTGATGGCCAATTAAACCATCACCAAGATAAACACCAGCATGATTAGGTACACTTGCGTTAATTTGCATCACAATCATGTCGCCTATTTTTAAGTCTTTGACTGGATAAAATCCCGCGTCCTCAAAGTTATCAACATAGAGATTGCCACCATTATCCCACCAGCCATCTATGCGATTGTAGTTTGGGAGATTAATACCCAGTTCTTGGCGATACCAATCACGCACAAATCCGTAGCAGTCGGTCATGCCATGGATAAACTTACGCCCATACAAATCAGGTACCTCTGTAAGTGCAGGCATAAAATGCGTAGATACCTCATCGCCCTCTAGTCCAATAATGCACCATTCCAATCCACTCATTTTATGTGCGTCTTGATCTGCAATGCTTGGTAAACAGCTCTCGTCTGGATGGGAATGAACAACGGTTCTAATTTCCCCCACTCCTTCCGCTCGGGCATAGTCTTCTATGCCAATCAAAAATTCATCTTCTGTTTCTGCTGCTAAATTGGTACAGGCGACATACTGCAATTTGCCATTTTTAAGCACAAAAAAACCGCAACTTTCGTGCGGATAACTTTGTTTGGCGTGTGCTATTGCATCATCAATATGTTTCATTTTAAATCCTCATATATGCCGCACTTGGGAAACCACCAAAAGGTAGTTCTGAGTGCTCACCAAAATGTGCTTTACAGTCAGCAAGCGTTTTAGAGCAAGTTGCTTTATCGCCTGTATATCCGCAAAACTGCCCCTTATATTTATGAGTGCAATATTGAGCCACAATCTGCCTACGGGGTAATTTAACCCCCTCTAAATCAGTAGCGGGTAATAACTCGAAACTAACCGTTAAATGGTCTTCCGATGTTTTTTGCGATATATAAAATATATCATCGGGTAAATGTGCGTTTGGGTCGGCAGTCAAATTGCCGTTTTCAAAATTTACCGCATCAAGATAGATTATTTTCGTTCGTTTGCGAGTAAGTCGAGCGCCCTCAATGCCTTTTAATTTTGCCAAGACTAATGTAATCGCCCCACCTAAATTGGAAAATGTAATCCTTGGTCTAACAGGATTTAACCCATCAACTGCAAATCCCTCAGCTTTGACTGGATAAGGTGTATATTCCAGCCCTTGCCACACAATAGCTTGACCTAATGGACTTAATCCATCGTGGAAACGATAAACAATATCGCCAAATTTAGTGAGATCGAGTTCAAATAATTCTATCCAACCATGAGAGGCGTATTGTTGCAGTTGTCCGTAAATATTCATATTATTCTCCAATAAAAACCGCACATAAAAAGTGCGGTTTTATCATTGTGATTAAACAACTTCTTCAAACTCACAAGTAAATATTGTGTAAACCTTGCCAACTTGACGAGGAAACTTAGGACATATCACTTTCACTAACTCGCCATTAAGTGCAGAATCCCTAAAATAAAATGGGTGAACACCACCGTGTTCTTTCATAAAATTTCTAAATTTCTCTGCTTCTTCGTGTTTGAGTTTGTAGGTGACTGAATATTTGCGCAAAAGCGAGTTAATGCCATCTGCCATCCGCTGTTGATAACCATCGCCAAAATTAAGCACTTTTCGTCTAGGTTCTTCCTCTACGGTATATTTAGGCTGAGGACACCAAGATAATGTTTTTAATGCCATGTTTACTCCTAAGATAACAATCCACCAGGGCGCATATTCTTCTGCAACATTGTTCCCGCTTCTGCTTGCGCAATTTGTCGCACTAATTCCACGGTGATTTCAAGCTGTCCATTTCTTGATTGTTGGCTTACCGTCGCATCCATCGGTTCACCGTTATTAATCACCTTAACCGCTATATTCCCTGATGATTTAGGTTGATAAGCCATAGTGGGCAATCTTGGTACACCGACTCCACCACCATTAGCAAAACCACGACGAACAGAACCGTAATTAAGATGATCTAAAAAGCCACGACCCAAACGAGCAGTGGCTTCTTTTATTATGACGTATTCGCCCTTATGTACAATACCAGCTGGCGTGTATTTACCACCGTCACCAGTGTAACCACCAGTGGCAAAACTCATCGTTACTGATTGAATATTTGAAACGATACTGGCAGTTTGACTGGCTACCCGTGCATATTCAACTAAATTTGCTGGATAAGGTAATTTTGCTGCTTCCGACAAAGCTAACTGGATATTGATAATACTTTCCGCAATAGCGAAAGCTTTACTTGCAGCAAACATAGCTTTATAAGCGGCTGACTGTTGGCCTGCAGCATTAGCCATTACACCAGCCATCGTGTCAAAAGCTGAACTCATCATCTGTGTCGATTGCACATAATAATCTGATTCCTTCTTCTGCCGCTCCAAATCATACTTATCTTGAATTTCTTTTTTGCGACGCTGATATTCTTCCTCCGACAATAATTTCTGCTCATTGCCGCTTTGCATTGCCTCCAGCAATGCTAAATCACGCATACGTTGGTTTTCGATCTCCTGATTCGGATCGAACTGCGCCCGAAATTGCGCCAACGGATCGACCGCACTTTGCGACACATTTTGCGCATAATCAAACTGTGCCCGTTGTGCGGCTTTTGCAGCTTCCGCCTGATTGAGTTGCCCTGCACTATAAAGCTCTTGAATGGATTTTAAATCATCGTTCAAATTCGCTTTCAGCAGTTTCTCCGGCGCATACTTACCGGCAAGCTCCAACCGTTGACGGGCAAAGCGTTCAGCAATGGCAGTTTTTGCGGTTTCATATTCTTGATACGACACTACCCCTTTTTTATTGTGTTCTTCCAACCTTTGTAACATTCGCACTTGTTCTAATTCAATTTCACCAAAGTTAGAACTGCTTTTTTTACGGATTTCATCGTAGAAATTAAGCCAACTATCACGAGCATTTTCACCTGATTTGGCAGATTTTCTTTGTGTTCTGTTTTGTTTATCGTCCCACTGCTTTGAATATTTTTCATCCAAAGCATTGTAAGCCGCCATATAACCATCATTTTTGACAGTAATCCCTGCACTATCCAAATCCCGACGAATATTTAATGCAACCCAATCTTTTTTGGATTTAGCATTATTAATTTCATTCTGCAATTTTGTGCGGTCTATAAAAGCTTGGGTTTTATCATCAATATTTAAGGCTTGCGGAGATTTTCCAGATAATGCGTCACGATAGGCTTGATTAAAAATCAATAACCCATCTGCACCCTCTCTTGCTGCATCGCCTACATTTAACAACTTACTCATCATTCCCGCTAATGGTGGCTGAACATTAGCGGCATTATTCGCCACAATGAGCATTGATGAATTAAATGTTTGTACGTTTTTATCGGTGCGCAATAACTCAAACCCAAGATTGCTTAAAACCGCATTAGTTTCATTTTCAGTTGTTGTTGCCAACTGTGATGAAATAGTTTCACTCACCCCCATTGCATCATTGAGTAGGCGTTGTTTTTCTTCCAAATCTGCGGTGATTTTGGCTTGTTCTCGCATTGCAGAAGCAATTTTCTCAGCGTAATTTACTAATGAGAAACCTTCGTTGTTTTCACTTTGCACTTGATAGGTTTTTATGGCTGCCGTTAAATTGTCATAACGTTTTTTTAGTTCTTCAATTTGTTGTTTTCTGGCGATAATGTTTTCTTCAAGTTTGGCTTGCTCTGCACGAAGCTGCACACTGTTCATTTTCTCTAAAGAGTGTGCAACTTGCTCAAGATTATCTGAGTAAGCTAGTGCCGTTTCTTTGGCTCTTTCTGCTTCTTGTCGCCACTCTAACAAATAGCCAGCTCCCAAAGAAAGCCCAACCGCCAACGCACCAATCGGGCCACCAACTAATCCTAATGCACTACCTAATAAGCGCCCTGCTGTACTGGTATTGCGTTTTGCAATGGCAAGGTTTTTATTCGCGGCTGCTTCCGCATTAATCGCAATGGTTAATTTTTTTGCCTGTGCTTCTGCCAATGTTTTAGCCGCAAGTAATTCCGCTTCTGTTCGTGCATGTGTGATTTTAAGTTGGATCACGCTCATTTCCGCTTGAGCTTCTGCACGCAATGCTGCTGTTCGTTTTACTTCAGCTTGCGCCACTTCTGATGCGACAAGCGCTTGTTTACGACTTTCGGCAATAAATCTGTTAAGCTTTGTTGCACCGACCGCCGCGCCGAATGTACCCATTACGGTCGCTGCCACGGTTAAATGATGACTAAATCCATTAATGATTTCGGCTGCAGTTCGGCTGACACCTATCGCATTGTCTGTTTCACCCACCCATTTAACTGTTGCCGTACTTAAATTTTCTAGTGCAGCAGAAATTGTTAAAATGCGTGAGCCAAATTGACTATCAACGCTACTTTTTGCTCTCTCTAATGCTGGAATAAGTACATCTGTAGTCAATTTCCCTTCTTTCGCCATATTGCGAAGTTCGCTAGTTGTGACTCCTCAGCCGTCTACTATCGCCTTTGCCAATCCTGGTGTTTGCTCCATAACAGAATTAAATTCATCACCACGAAAAACGCCACTACCGAGAGCCTGTCCAAATTGCATTAGTGCCGCTTGTGCAGATTTTGCGCTTGCACCAGAAATTGCAACAGCTTTTGATACAGTTTCTGTCAAACTTGCGACCTGTGCTTGGCTAATTTTTAAGGCTTCTGCATTTTGAGCAAAGCGTTGATATACACCTGATGTCGCTTGGATACTTTGGTTTGTTTTAAGTGAAATATCAAAAACAGATTCTAAACCGTGCGCACTGTTAATTGATGCGCTTTCAACTAAACGAAGTTTATTTTGAATTTCAGTGTAGCCATCGGCATAATTTTTTAGTTGAGCAATTCTTCCACCAGCAAAACCAGCCCAAAAAGTACCTCGAGTGAAATTATTTAAATTTTGTGCCGCTTTCTCAATATTATTGAGATACTGAGATGAACGAACTGAAAATTGTTTCGCTCTATTTTGCGCTTTTTCTAAATTTTGTTGAAAGCGCGCCTGATCTAACGTTAACTGAATATTTAATTGACCTAATAAACCAGACATACTTTATCCTTTAAAATAAAAAGGCCCACCGAAGTGAGCCTTTTCAAAAATGTAACTTAATCATCAAACAGAACTTTATTATTTGGACTGAATGCCAAAAAGTTTATTCCATTTATCTTCCCGCGTCAGTTTTTTATCTAAAACAATTCGAATGCAGTAAATCAAAGGAATCAACGATACTGCAAAAGCGAATACTGCTCCCCAAGGGAAAGAAGGGGTATTCAAATAACCACAAAAACCAGCAAAACCAATAATTAAAGCAATAACAAAAATAATACCCATAGAATCAAACAAAAAATCAAAAAAACTATCAATAAGCCATTTCATATTCTCTCCTTGGTTATTTTTTTATCATCGTACGATATACCCATATAGATTTCAATAGAAATATCATCGATTCGCCAAATATTCCGATGCACCGTCGTCATCGTCATTTTCTACCATATTTTCTTGATAAAATGGCATAAAATTTGATAACTGTGGCGGTTTTGCTTTCGTAGATCGATTTATCAAGCGCCTGATTAAACTGAATTGAGTCCAAACTCAAAAGAATATTTAACGAACCTAAACTTGACATATTCACCTCATAAAAAAAGCCCGCCGAAGCGAGCTTTTAGAAACTTATAATTTAATTAATAATAACATATTTCACACGATTCTTATCTTGTTCAACTATCCTTAGTTTCTTAATACGGTTATTTTCTTTAATAATAGCTACAACAAGACAAGTTGCGAAAATAGCAACATATACACCAATAAAAGCGAGAATATAAATAAAATCAACAGCAAATAAAAGGAATAATGTCCCTAATGCAATAAGCAGTATAAAAAAGCATTTTGCTGTAAATTGAATAAAATCACGCAACATACTTACCACCTTCTATAAGTTGAAAGTAACTGTTTTTCCTGTGGGTAATTCAACCGATAAATTTAACACACCACCCATTGCTTCAATGTAACGTTTAACTGATGATAATTTAATGTCATTGCCACGTTTTTCAAGGGCGACAACTGACGGCTGAGAAATACTTAATGCTTCTGCCATTTGCTTTTGTGAAAGCTCTAATTCTTCACGAATACGGTAAAGTTGTAACTCCATTCGCATATCGTCTGCCATAGCTTTCACTTTCGCTTGCTTTTCAGCTGGAAGATTATTCATCAGATCTTTAAATTTCACGCTCATTTTCTTGCTCCTTAGTTAATTCAGAAAGGTAATCATCATAGGTTTGTTCCGCTAGGGCAATCATCTCTTTGTAAAAGAGTTTTTCTTTCTTGCCTTTTTTATCTCCGCCACATAAAACAATCGCTTGTCTGACAGGGTCGAAAATATAAAATAAACGGAATACCGATAATTTAGACTGTACTCGCAATTCTTTTAAATTGGTATATTTAGAGCCTTGCAGCGTATCCGCATAAGGTCTGCTTAATTGTGGACCTTCTGTTGATAATAATTCCAACGCCGCATAGATTTTTAATACGTCATCTTCTGCCAGCGTTTCTAACCAGTTCAAAAGTGGGTCTTGTAAAATTACTTCCCATTCTTGTTTCATACAGCTATTACCTTTCTTATTATTTATATAGATTTTAATCTATATAAGATTCAGAAGCAATAGATAATTTAACGATTTGCTAAATAATCAGCCACTCCGTCATCATCTTCATCATCCATTTTTTCTTGGTAAAACGGCATAAAATCAGATAACTCTGGAGGCTTAGACTTAGGGTCTCGATTTATCATAGCAAGCAAATGTGAAACTTGTGCAGTACGATAATCCTCTCGCCATAATCCAAAAGGCTGTTCCTGATAAAAAATTTCGTATTCTTGGAGATGACGCTCTGGCATTTGCTCAATTTCTTCAAGTGTTTTGCCGAGAGAAAGTGAGAGGTTTATTTGGAACTTTCTTCGGCTTGAGAGTTTTTTGGTTCATCTTCCACAATAGCTTGCGTTAATTGCTCAAATACAACCTTATCTAATTTGGAAAGTGCGGTTAAATCATCAGGATTATCCATATCAAAAAGATTTTTACCATCTTGATCGCACAACCGCATAGCAAGCGTACGCGTTAATCGATTCGGGTCATAAATTTTAGCAAGTTGCTCAGTAAGGTGTTTTTCATCATTGAAGTTCAATTCAATACCTTGACTCTCTGCAATGCGCACCAATTCTTGTTGTTGCCCATAAAGCACACGATTCATTTCACCAACAGTAATTTCACGGATATAATAATTCTCGCCATTAATAATGATTGGGGTAATTTTAGGCTTATTGGCTAAAAGTTTTTCACGTAGATTCATTATTTATCACCTTTGTTTTTAATTGAATTAATAATATTTGGGAGTCGCCAAGCGATGATGAAACATACGCCTAACACTAAATAAGCTAAGGTCGTTTCCCATAACCCATATTGCATAGCTTGCTCCTTGAATAAAGGAAGAAAGTTAGTTATAATTTCCAATGAAGTTTATTCCTTTTAAGTATGGTTTAATTGGAATGAAAAACCCCGAGAGTTCGCTGCTTTCGGGGTTTTAGTTTTTATAAAGTGCAGTCAAAATTCACCGCACTTTGCGGCTATGCTGGTAAGTGATAATCGCGTTTTGCTTTTTTAATCGTTACACCAGATTCAAATTTACCTTTTACTTCACCACTGAAATTTGGTGAGGTTTGGATAAATCCTGTGCCGTAAAGAGAACCTTGAGCATTTTTCAATATCATCATCCAAGGGAAGGTTTCTTTCGCATAAAACTTCTTGTGCAAGTCAGCTTGCATTGCGGTAGCTGGCGCATAGAAGAAGGTTAATTTAATTGAGCCATACTCAATCTCACCTGCTTCTGTTTCTGTACCTTCAGAACACATGGTTGTAATATCTTCTTCACCTAATGTGTCGCCATCACCCTCAATCTGTTTAATCGCACAGAAATTAGATGACCATTTCACGGTAGAAACTTTAACTGCTGCGTAACTGGCTGGCGCATCTTGGCTTGTCCAATCTACTTCATCTGCAAGTGTAATTAAGTCATTGGTAACGGCTTTTACAGGATAATATCCATCAAGCGCACCTAGACCAGTTAGCTTAATAAAATCCCCTACTTTGGCACCATGCCCTGCTGATGTAATGGTTGCATTAGGCTTAACCGTTACGGCTGTGACTGCTTTGCCTTCGGTTAGACCAGTGCCCAAATAAAATTTAGTGCCTTGAAAAGGTGTTGTTTGTGTAGGCATATCTAGTCCTCATACTTAATTTGATATTTAAGGTTAGAAACGAACCAAGTACGATTTGTCGTATCTTGCTCGTATTCGTAGCTAATAAGAGTCATTTCGGAAATGTTTTCCGATAATTCATCATTAGATATAGCTACGCTTAATCGCTCTTTGATTTTGTCTGCAATATCATCTAATGCGTCGTCGCCTAAAGCTGTTTTCAGATAAATTGCGATATTTAATGCTGCGGTATATTCGTGATGACAGAGATCTACCTCTTCGCACGAAATCTCATCAAGAAAAACTGCAATAGCTGTTTTTTCTTGGTCAATATCAATAAATAAAGGGCGCCCAGAATAAATATTCTCAACACCCTTTATACTGCTTTTGAGTATATCCGACACTTGATGCCGAATCTTCTTATGAATTAGCATTTAATCCTCTATTTTTTTAAAATGTCACTCAACTCTCTTGTCAGTTCGACTTTGATCTGACTTGAATAATCTTTTAACTCATTATGGAAAGCCGTTGTTAATGGTCTAGATAACGGAATCTTAACAACATCAATTGAATACCGCTCTTTACCTTGTCGCTGCATAACGTGTTTACGACCATTTGCTAGAGTTTGAATAAAACCGCGTTGTATTTGATATTTGCTTATTCTAATTTGCCCTTTACTCGCTCGCATGGTTCGTCTAGGGTTTTCCAATAATCGAATTAACGGTAAATTTCTTCTATCAACTCGTATTTTTGCAACTGGTCGATTCGCTGTTGCTTTTTGGGATAATCGAGTTCGCTTACGGATTAATTTAGCTGGCACATGAATCTCTTTGGATACATTTTTTGTTCCATTTTTGATTGCACTTCTCGCCACCTTATTAATCGCTTTTGCTGCCGCTTTAGGCACGACTTGATTAGCCAGTTTTTGGATATTAGCTTGTAATGCTGCCATCCCTTCAATTTTCACCGCCATATTTACTCCAATTGCAGCACGATCTTCCCATCTTCAAAACTAAACCCTCGCACAACATATTCCTCTGTTGAAGAAATAATGATATCTCCAAGTTTTGGCTTATATCCTGATGCTTTAAAAAGAGTGAGAGTACGCGTCGTGCCATTAATTAAGTAATCATCGGTGTAATTGCCACTCATTAGTTTTGGGCTTTCATCAAGCACCGCTTTGTATTTTTTGCCGTTGATAACATAGACGGACATCATCACATCTGATATGACGTTGTCCGCCTGTGCGAGTGCGTCATCAAACGGACTAAGCGTTGATCTTGACATCGACAGTGTCCACGGTTGCACCACTTGCGTGCCATGCAATACCTAAGCGTTTGTTAGTGCCTGCGGTAGTTGTTGCACCCTCAGTCGCAGACCAGTAAACGATCGCACCTTGTTTAATGTCGTCAGCCGCTTTTGCTTTAACGGTAAATACACCGGTAGTCAAACCAACACCAACGGCGGATTTTTCCACGTCGGCAACAGCAATCGCCGCAAGGTTTTCTAACATCACTACATCACCGCTTTTTACGGCAGCGGCAGCGGTAAAACGCACGGTGTTTCCGTCTTGCATATAGTTTTTAGCCATATTTAATGATCCTTTAATTTTGATAATAAAAAACCGCACCTCGCTTAAAAGTGCGGTCGTTATTTAAGGCGTTTTAAGTTACTTATTGGTAACTTTTACAATGCCACGGTAGTCAATTACATTAACACCTGCATCAATGCGCACCTTGGTAGATACGCCATCAACAGTGAAACCTTGTTGTTGCTCCATGTATGGCGTATCAATGCCGTCAAGGTAAGAAACTTCAATCGCTTCTTTGTTGATTAAGTACCAAGATTTTGGATTGGCGACTTGTAAACGTGCGGATTTAACTGTCGGCACAATGTCGCGGATTGGATTGATAATGCCAGAATTGATATCAGCCCCCTCCACACTTGCTGAACCTAGAACTTGTTTAGCACGAGTATAAAGTGAGGTTGGTAACAACATAAAATCAGGCTCAATCGCTAATGGTTCACCACGAGTATTGACAAATCCATTCATCATTTGAATTGCTTTATCAATATTGGTTACATCTAATGCGGCATTATCAAATGAGTTTTTGTGCGAGGCATCAAATAATTTTTTGCCATCTTGCGCAATCGCGTTACCAGTTAATAACGCAAACACTAATTTAGCGATTGTCGCACGTGCCGCTTGTCCCATTTTTTCAGGAATTTTTGTCAACAAGTGCATATCGTCATTGATGATTGCTTGACGGGTAATACTAAATAATTGCCCGTAAGTCGCTAATGCAACGCTAGCGCCCTCATCGCCGATTGTGCCGTAGGTGTACTCCTCACCCTCACCAACTTGCGGTAAGTAACCAAAGTCACCTAATCCAACACGTTTCGCCGCGCGGAAGTCGGTTAATGTGCCACGAGATGTAAACTGATCAAAGTTTTCCGCTGCAGTTTCCCAACCTTTAAGCAAGGATTTGTGCGCTACATCAATTAAGATCTGACCAAAGTCAGAGCTTGAGTGAGTAAATGCCAAACCAACCATGCTCATTGCATTTTGACCCGATACACTAATACCTCGATCAGCCAATGATGCACGAGCAAGCTCACGCAATGTCATCGCATTGTAGGCGTTGTCTTTAGCATTTACTTTGTCTTTGTCGATACCTGCACGAGCCAATAAGGATTGTTTCACGCTATCACCAACAATGTTACCGTTATCGGCATAAGGCGTTACTGCTGCACTTGGGGTTGTGCCTGCACCAAGTTTTGCTAATAATTTGTCTTTGGCTTGATCTGCGGTAATTGATAAATCACCTAAACACTCCACTAACAAATCATTGTGCGTAGTACCAAACGGTGCAAATACCGCTTTAATGTCGGCGTTACGTTTATTTAATTCAGCCTGCACTTGTGCGGTGTTATCTACCGGAGCTGTCGGCGCTTGATTTACCGGTTCAGTTGGTGCTGGTTGTGCAGGAGTTGGTGTTGCTTGTGGTGCGGATGCGCCAGCGTTGCCTTGTGGCTTAAACAACATGTCTTTCATTGCTTTTGGCATATTTTCAAAGTCCTCTAATTTTCTTGATTTAATAGACGCCATCGCCACAAGTGGTTCGGCTAGTTTGTCTGCAAATCCTTGTTCAACACATTCTTTTCCGTTGAGCCAAGTTTCTGCTGATAGCATTTCTGCTAATTCTTCAGGTGTTTTTCCTGTTTTGCTTGCATAAGCTGGGATTAGCGTATTTTCGACCTTGTCTAATAAGTCGGCATACTTGCGCATATCCTCAGCATCGCCACCTTGGATGCCCCAAGGCTTGTGGATCATCATCATTGCATTTTCCGGCATGATTACCTCATTACCCGCCATCGCAATAACGCTCGCCATACTTGCCGCCAAGCCGTCAATGTAAACTGTCACCTTTGCAGGGTGATTTTTTAGCAAGTTGTAAATCGCGATCCCATCAAAAACATCACCACCTGGTGAGTGGATGTGTAGGTTAATCTGCTTAATGTTGTTTCCGCAGTCTTTTAAATCCTGCGCAAAGCTCGCAGCAGATACGCCCCAAAATCCGATCTCATCGTAAATTGAGATCTCTGCCGTATCGTTGGCTTTGGCTTTGATTGAGTACCAAGACTGGTTATTCGTCTTTGTCGCGCTCGTTGCCATCGCCACCGGCGACAGAATCATTTTTTGTTTTGTCATTTGTCGTACCTGTGTTAGTTAAATCCGTGTCAAACTTGAGACCAAATTTACGGTTTTCCTCAACCTCAACTCTACGTCTGCGTTTAACTTCTGCCGGGTTGCTGCCGCTTGCTCGTACTGCTTGGCTTTCGGTCGCTAATCCACCTTTGATGCGCTCTTTCCACGCTTGCGCCTCTTTTGTCGGGTCTATCCACGGCATCACTGGGCCACTATAAACAGCGTTATAAAGTGATGCAGGATCAATATCGACTGGCACATCAATTTCACCGCTAACAATCGCCATTTTTAGCCATTCTCTGTATATCGGGCGTGAGATGTGCGCAACAAAGGTATCTTGTAAAACGGAGTAACCCTCAAAGCTCTCCACCAACTCTTGACGTTGGCTTGAGTAAGTGCCGTTATAATCTCGCGCAATGCTTGAGTAACTGGAGCGAGTTCCCGCCGCCGTTGCTCTTAATTGTCCGTTTCTAAAGGTTTCAAGGTTAACGTTCGGGCGGTTTGAGTTGATTAACCCGATGTCCTCACCAGGTTTTAAATCATCAATGATTGCACCGGGAGCAATCTCAAAATCTCGCTCCGGACTGTCTGCGCTGTAATCCTCATTATCTCCGTAGAGTGCGGCATCACCTTTTTTGATGTACATCGTAAAGGCGGCGGCAATTCGTGCGGCCACACGCTCGCTTTCCTCATAATCTTTAAGGTCAGCAAGTCGGATAATTACACCGTGCAACATCGATACGCCACGCAACTGGTGCAAGCGTTTTTTAAACGCAAGGTGCAACATATTTTCTGCCGGCACCGATTTAACTCGCCCGTAAGTGCGGTTATTTTCTTGGGGGTTGTCCATGTAAACACGGTACGACTTAGGACGACGCCATGCGTCAAGCTCTACCCCTTGAATTAAATTTGCCGTATCAAGAGTATTCATCGGCACAAAATCAGGCTCTAACGCCTCAAGGCTAAATGCGATTTTGGTGCTGTGATTGAGACCTGCTACACTGCCTCGCACAAGTTGGATAAACACTTCCCCATCACGGAGCCACGTGCGTAACAACATCCGCTCAAGTTCCGGGCGGGTAAATTGCCCGGTAACTTCTGGCCGCACAGACCATTCCGCCCATTTTTTGCGGATTTGTTCAGCTAAAGTTTCATTCACATCACCGTTTAAATTCATCGGCTGTGGCTCAATATGGATACCTCGTGAGCCAATAACACGTTCTTCCATCTTGTCCAAAATGCCAATCACAATATCGTGATTTTGGTCTAACGCTCGAGCTTGTTCTCGCAAACTGACCGCACTTTGTTTGGTAGATACATTCGCGCCTTGGCTTTCGCGTTTTGCCTTATGTGTACGGCTTGGCATTGCTGCCTCGTATGCATTCATCACATATCGGCTTTTTGCTCGCTGTGCGCCCCATTTAGGCGAGATTGCGGCAATTGTTTTATCTAATATTCCCATCGTTTAAAATCTCGCATATTTGATTCTGTGGCGTTTAACGCGCTGTCTTGTTTCCGCTAATAACTCATTAAGCATTTGTTGATAGCGGTCACGTTGTTTTGTCCATTCGGACACTTGGTAAGATACCGATCGCCCATTAAAACTAACTTGGCTTTGGGCGTTTTCGATCTTTTCATCAAGAGCTCGGATTTTTTCTTCAAGCTCGTCTTTGTCGTAAATCACAGCCACCCACCTTTTTTCTTGCTTGCGCCACCGTTTAACCAATTACTTTTTGGTTTGGGTTTCGGTTGCGGTTTTACTTGTTCAATTTCTACCGCACTTTCAGCTTCTTCTGGTGCGGATGATTCTTTGCGGATCACGTTAGGGTTTACACTTGGCAATTTCGCCCAGTATGGGACATTGTCCTCATCGCCCCACTTAATACGCTCATAACCACGCAAAATAGCGATCGCATGGGCATAGCAAAATAAGTCAAATGCCTCATTGTTACCTTTGCCTGGTTTGCGCCACTTACCGTCTTGTCCTCGCTCCTCATAGGTCAATTCATCAAAAAACCATTCGCCAAGCCACGACGGAAAATGGATATAGTTAGCCCCGATAGTCTCACGGCTTAGTGCGTTACTAATGCGATCTTTGAGTTGGTCTGTTTGAAGTAGGTATAGCGGCACATCACCTCGTGCTTTAGCATGACGATCTGACCGTGAGGTGTTATCAGGATAAGTTCGAGAAATCAGTTTTTGGCGTTTGGTACTATCACCTTTAACGAGATACACTCGTTTTGATATGCCATCTCGTTTGCATCTACGCCAAAACTTATAGGCGTTATCTGTTACACCGTCCTCACCGCCACTATCCACCGCCATTGCAAGGATTGGCATGACTCCGCCGTCTAATCCCTCAATACGATATTGCTTATTAAGCACATCACTGATGAGTAAATCCCAATCCTCAGGGTAGGCGGACGGATCAATTGGTAGGCTTTCCCCCTCTGAATTGCTCCGCATTGATGATTTAATGTTGTATCTATCAATGAGCCACCGTTCGCTGTTTTCACCATAGCCCACAATTTGGACGACAAAACGGCGATTCCGCCCACCCTGTACATCAACTGCAGCCAATAAAAAACGGCACCCATAAGGTACCGTTCTTTTTTCTGTATCTTCTCGCCGCTCCATTAATTCATCACTTCGGCGTTGCTCAAGTGCGGAGCGTGGCAAATAAGGCAATCCCCAGTCTGTATTTGTTACTGCCTTTAGCGTTTCTTCACTGCCTGTCATTTCAAATTCATGTTCAGCAGTGAGTAATTTATAAGTTAATTGCGCCCATGTTTGATAAGCGGCGGCAGGGCCTTCTAGCCAAAATGATGCAATACGGGAGTTTCTGCCCTCGCCATGTATCACACCATCTTTGTCTATCGTTTGCCCTTCCTTTAGCCATTTGCCGCCAATGTTTAATGCGCGTTTCTTGTCAGGATCTACGAGAGATTGACAATGTGGCCATTGTAAACGAGCGTTTTCGCTCGCCTTAACATAGTCAGTATCATTACGATAACCCACCATATTTGCCATTGATGGCTCAAACCATTCTTTACAATGTGGACATTGCCAATAGAATCTGCGTCTATCGCCACGGTTATATAGTGACAAAATACCTGTAGTTGGCGGTGCCTCGTGAGTAGTTTTTGGATGATGTTTTATATCAACAATATCCTTTCCTGGCGAACTCTCTACAAGTGTCATACCGGCACTCATAAATGTAGTCGTCCGTTTGGACGCTAAACTAAATCCGTCACCCTCGCCGTCCACATCATCGGGCCATCGGTCGTAATCTGTTAACGCAACATATTTGTAATCGGATGATGACAATACGTTAATTGACGGCCAACCAATCTTTAATAAATTACCTGCCCTAAAATATTTATCGTGGACATTGTTATCGTTTTTACGCGGGCTTAATCTTTTTGCAATCTCAGGCGAGCATCTAAAAGTGCGGTCTAAACGTTTACGACTATGCTCACTGGCTTTCTCCTGTGTAAGTTGCACCAAGAGGAAATCAGACGGATCGCAAATAATCGCATAGGTTATCCAGCCATCAATCAATCCGATTGTTTTACCAGTACGAGCTGGCCCAACAAAAATAACTGCGTCATACTCACGAGAGTTTAAGCAGTCCATCGGATCTAACATATATGCAGCAGTATCTTTATCCCATTTAACAGAGTTACCCCCACCAACTGGCACTCGCATATATTCCGCTACGGCTTCCGATACTTTCATTCGGCGAGGCGGTTTAAGTAGATTTGCAATATCTCGCCTAATATCTTTAGCTGATGCAAACATGACTACTCCTCTGATTTATTATCGCCAGCCTGTATATGTAATGACATTTGCGATTTAACGTCATCAATCACCTGTATTACACGAGTTAATTGCGTGGGAGTTAATGCACAATCACGCTCTAAAATATCTGGCAATGTATCAAGTGACTGCACAACAGCTTTAGCTAAAAAGCCCATCTCTTGAGCTACCTCAAATGCTGGTACTAACTCGCCAGTGTCTCGCTCGTATTTAAGTCTTTCGTTTTCCGCTTGCCAAAATGCTCGTCTCTCAACAGGTGACAAGCTATCAACATTCGCCGTCATTTTTTCGGCAAGTCCGATTTTGATTAAATCAGATAGCGTATAGAGCTTTAATTTGGAATTACTGCCAATAGCTGGCGTTAGTCCTGCAAGCCTTTGTGACACGGTTTGCCGATGCATTCCGACCAGTTCGGCGATCTGATTTATATTGAGTTTTAAGTCGTATAAATTATCCATAGCCGAGACCGTTAAAATGCCCAAAAAAGGGAAAAGATGATGATGCCTAAGATGTCAAAAAACTGTCGAAAACCGCGCGCCCGAAACCCCGTGGAAAGGGGTATCCCCTCAGGAGTACCTTTTCTAGCCTGACTTACTCACACTAATTTATTTAATTTGTAATATTTACATTACATAGCTTAGATATAACCCCGAGATTTTTAGAGCGGGGGGATAGCTGAGATATGTGCGCATATAAAACAAAAGCGACTCTTGTCAGCCGCCTTTATTGAAGATTTAAATATTAAATACTGTCTTACCTTGCTCATTGGTAACGTAGATATGATCTCCAGTGCCAATTAAGCTGTATGCAATCTCTTTCTCAATGCCTTGATCGCCGTGCTCGTCGTCCGGTATAAAATCAATCATCATACCAATGATTTTATCTGTTGGATTGTTTCGAGCTGAGCATCTCTTTGTACTCACGAGAGGTCTCATCGTAAAATACAAAGCTATTACTCTCGGTGATTGACGTTACACCGTCTTGGATGATTTTAATTGTTAGCATAATTGCTCCTGTTGTTTTTATTGATAAAAAAAGACCGCACTTTAATTGGCGGTCTTGGTTTGGTTAATCCACTTATTGAGATTATCTACCTGGCTTGCGCACTTATCTCGCTCTGCTGTTACCTTAACAAGCTGTATGACTACATCACCGTATGTCTCACCAGTAAATGCTGTTTTAACACAAGGTGCGGTATAGGCTTGAGGCGGATAAATATATTCTGCTTTAGTCGTGACTTTATTTGTACAAGCGGTCAAGAACAGACTGAGGCAGACGAGTGTTGGCACAAGGCTGTGTCTTAATGATTGTGTTAACTGATTCAACATTTTCTGTTGCTACCCTTTCTATTTCATCATTACGCTCTTGTTGCTCAATAACTGCATTGCGTTCTTGTTGTAATGCAAGGCTTAATGATTTGTTAGCATCTTCTTGTTGCTGGATAGTTTGGGCTTGTGCTTGGTTCTCGGCTTTTAAACTACTTATCTTCTGAGATTGAAACCAAGTCCAACCGCACAAGCCCAAAATCAAACAAAGTGCGGTCAATTTTATGGCAGTTTCAAATCGGCTAAACATAATGCTTTCTCTTTTTCTCGGCGAATCACCAAACCTGCTAATTTTTTACCACTGGCATACACCCATCTAGGAAATTCGCCACAAGCCTTTTCATATTGTTTTGCTCGAAGATATTTAAACATCGTAGATTTACTTACTGCCCCACAACCCACATTAAAAGTGATTGACACCGCAGAATCAAATACCGATTGCGGTAACATCTCGCCATTACCATATTTATTCACACATCGTTCAGCAATCACAATATCATTCTTCCAACGTTCGGCAATTTCCAAATCTGTGTAACGGTGTTTTGGATTGATTTTCTTACCACCATATTCAGTTGAACCAATTCCAACGGTCAAAACATCCGCAGGGCATTGATACGGATCACGTCTGCAACCCTCGGCATTCCCAATAATTTCAGCACCTACAGGACTTAATCTTAGCTCGCTACCGAACTGAGCATACATTAATCCCATTACCGTAATCACAGAACAAACACCAAGAGCTTTCCTAGTTTTTGTCAAAATCATCATCAAATCCTAAAGACAATCGTTTCATTTTCACACGGTGTATTTCTTCTGCACGCCGTTCTTCATTTTTTCTAACTTTCCCTTCTTGGCATTTAGCATACATATTCACGAGACCACTTATTAAACCTATAACAAGCCCCATAATAGCCAGCCATTCTTGAAATGAATACATTGCCCAGAACGCACCAAAGCCAGACCAAAAAATACTTTGGCTTCCTGCATCTTTTAACATTTTTACACTCCACCCATTTACAGGGCTGATAAAAAAGCCCACGTATTAACGTGAGCTTGTGATAGATGGCCTTACCCCGTGCGATTTCTCGCACAATAAAGTCTAACAAGGCAAGGAGCTATTACTGTAAATAAAAAAATCCCCTAACAGTATCAACAAGTAGGGATTTTTACATAATTCGATATAACGACTCGACTACCACCAGCGAACAGCACTAATAAAAGGCGTCGCAAAAAGAAGACAAATTCCCACAGCTAAAGCCACAATCGCAAAAGCAATCGCACCACGAATAACAGGCGTTGAATAAGTTTCCATATCTAATCCTTGTTTTGGATGTATTTTTAGTTTCGTTCTGTTATACTTAATCATAAATTCGTTCCTTTAAATCGAGCTTAACAGGAATGAAAAAAGCCGAAGTGTTCCCGCACCTCGGCTTTCTTTTGCATATAAAAAAGCCCCGACCGTTTCCGATCAGGGCTGTAAAATTCTTTCTTGCGTTTGCTATGTGCTAAAACCGCAACTTACCGAATATAGTACACTTTCACTTGCAAGTAATCAAGTGTTTTTTAGATAAAAATATTTCTAACTCAATAACTACTTTATTTATATGAAGATTGAGTCATAACCATTTTATTATCTGACTTAGAACAAGTTATCAGGGTAACTCCATCATTAGTCCAAAATTTAACTATATATGCAATAGCCGTATCGGCAATTACCGAAGTTGGATAATAATCTTTAATTGAGTCAGATACCGTCTTCGCTGTTAAAACACATTGTTCAAAATCCATATATTTTGACTCTGAAGATGATGGTCCTTGCTCAGGGAAATTGCCAGAATTTACCATGCTATTTAACTGTTCAGGTGTATACTGCTTTGCTTGTACAGAAAAGGCAATTGGTAGAAAAAGTAAAGGCAATAAGAATTTTTTCATTTTTCGATCTCCATGCAGATAAAAACTAGTTATATTTTATCAATATCGCTTAGTGATCAAAAATAAAAAATCTATATAGGTCTAATTTAGATCTATATAAATTTATTTATCCCAAAAACATAAATTTAATCTTCGCCCCAGTAAATGCACCTTTTAGGAATCTTACACCCCTAGCACGCTCACGATACATATGCGCAGGGGAAATATGAAGTGCGGTACAAATATCTCGCTCTTTCGCTTGTTGAACGTATAGTGCCATTAAGATTTGGTATTGCAGCAAACTATCCTCGTGAAGATTCATTATCTGCTCCTCAATTTTTAAGCATTCGTCATCCGTTAAGAATCGAATGTGAGCCTTGCGCACGGTAGGTAAAACAGGAATAGAAATTGTGGTGCTTGGGTATTCTGTGCCAATTCTGTCTCTACCCCAGCAATTACCCCACTTTTCCAACACTCTCTCAACGCTATACGACATTCTACTCTCCTTCCAGCTCTTTAATTTTTGCCTTGTAATACTTAATAATCGCCTTGCAATCTTCAATGGTGTATTTCTTTGGTTCGTGGTCTTGGCGTTCTAACCACGCCACCTTATCTGCACCGATTTTATTGATAAGATTGATTCGATATTCGATGATATTTCCGCTCTTATGGTCATTACAGGGGGCGCATTGCTTATGTACATTGAGCTCACAAAATCTTAATTCAGGGCACGCCCCAACGCTCCGATAATGTCCAGCATGGTATTGCCCTTGATGATACCGACCGCAACTGATACAAGGCTGGTCTTTATCTCGTAAACGGATAAATTTATTAAAGACCGATTGAGCCTCTTTTAACCATTCTGAGCGACTTTTTAATTTATCCTTACGTTCCCTTTGTTTTTTCTTTTCCGCTCGTTCTTGCGCTTTTTGTGCATTATCTCGGGCTAATTTAATTGCACACTCAGGCGAGCAAACTTTCTGTGTCGAGCTAAAGGTTTTTATAAACGGTTTGCCGCACATTTTGCATTGATGTTGTTTTGGCGTATTTGTCATTAGTTACCCATCTCTAAATAGAAAAAAACAACATTTACTAGCCATAAAATAATCATCAATATCAAACATTCATCATCAAATTTCATTTTTACCCTTTATCTTGTGTGTATGCTTGTGTATAATTTATCGTGATTAAGACGACAAGGAGGAAGCATGCGATCCAGCGACTTAATCAAGGAACTTAAAAGTGCAGGTTGTACTTTTGTCAGGCACGGTAAAGGCGATCATCAAATCTGGCAATCGCCCATCACAGGGAAGACGTTCCCCGTACCGCATCCAAAACAACACGTACCCATCGGCACATTAAGATCCATCAAAAAATCGGCAGGGCTTCTATAGCTCTGCCGAGCTAACCCACAAGGAGCGACTATGTTATTCACTATCGGCATTGAAACCCCAACAAACGAAAATGAAGCCTACGGCATTACGGTGCCAGCATTATTTACTGAAGAATATTCCTGCTTTAGTGCCGCTGATACCCTTGAGGAAATCCCAACGCAGGTGACTGATGCCATTCATTCCATCTTAGAAATGATGTTTGAAGACGGAATAGACATCAACGAACTTCAAGATAAAGGCTATCGTCACTACCAAACGCAAGAAGATTTCAACTATTGCGATACTTGGTTGTTGCTTGATGTAGATATTTCCGCATATCAAGGCAAACGCCACCGTATTAATATCAGCTTGCCTGAATACCTTATCAAACGTATTGATAGCCGTGTTGCAAGCAATCCAATCTACAAAGACCGCAGCCACTTTTTAGCGATTGCCTCACAAAAAGAGCTACGGCAATAATTACCCAAAAAACGCATACAACTGATTTAACGTATTTTCATCGGTTGTATCGTTAAAAATATGCTTGATTGCTGCACTAATTAACGCTTTGTAACAGCTTTCAAACTCTGCTTGCTCCATATTCCCATAACTCAAGGATTGCGCCTCAATCCGCAAATCCCCTTTAATGTTGTATGTAGATTCGTAAAATCCCGCCAATACCGTTAGATGTTTACGAAAGGTGTCAAATTGCTTGCGCTCATCAAAGTGTTCCCATTCTGTTTTATCTGCAGCCCAATGGTTAAAACAGAATTTAAAAAAGGCGAACACCTTACGATGGAAAGCGGGATTGCGTGTACGGATGATTTCAATTTCATACTGCTCGCCATTTTTTAATGATTTCAATTCTTCTGATTCCAGTTCATCAAGTGGCGCAAGCACACCGCCTTGTAACTTAATCATCTGAATTTTTAACCGACCTTCAGTTCGTTTCCCGTGTGCTTTTTTAATATCATCAACACTACAAGCCATTAACCTATTTCTCCATGCGGATATACCCACCAACCTTTTTAATAAAATCAAGGCTAATTGAACGTGTGACAAAGTCTTCCATTGTTAGATCAAAGACTACGACAATTTGTCCTTTGCTATTCCCCTTGATTTCTTTTCCTGTTACAGGGTTGATAAATGCAATTCGACCACCTGTAATATCAATCACTTCATTCGCCACGCCTTGAATGTGGTTTTGATACCATTGAGTAGATTTATCATTGTTGAGTAACATCACGACTAAATAACCAGTATCACATAATTCTTTCGCACGTTGTAAATATGGTGTAACGTTGGAATAAGGTGGATTCACATAGATTCTTAACGGAGCCGAACAACGCTCTGCGACTTCGTCCAACAATACATCTAACATTTGCTCAATCGGCATTAGAAAGTCATCTGCAATTGATTGATTCTCATCATTATCTGAGTTAGGTTCGCCGATATAGTGACATGTCAAGGCGTTGTTGGCTGTTGCGCAACCATCAAGCTCGAACCAACCGAAACGTTGAGATAGCCATTCAAAGACATAGTGCGGTGTTTGCCATGTATCTTTATCAAATTGTTGTCCTGTCATTGCAATGCCCCTTTCCCTTTCATCATTGTCATCAAGCTATCTCGAGCTTTATCAGCCTTCGCTTTATCGTAAAAACTTGGTTTTGCTGGAATCATTTTCGGAACATCCTCAAAAGGAAAATTCGACCGCACTTTTTCTACCGCTTCGGTGAGTAATTTCGGAATAGCTTTCAACGTGTCCTCTTCCGATTTTTTCTTGCACTTTTCGTACAGATTTTTAAGCAACCAAAATTCCACTTTTGAACGATATTGAAATTCATCCCGATTGAATCGGGCATAGCCTAAGAAAGTGTTATAACGTTGGTATAATTCCGCTTCGTTCGGTAAACCCAGTGCGTGATAGTCGTAGGCTTTGCACCAATAAACAAACAACCCTACGCTAGGTAAAAATTTATCAAGCGATTTTTCTGCTTCACAAAGCCCGTTCTCCAACTGAGGTCTCGTAATTTTTTCTCGTGCCAACACACGCAACCAAGTTTTTTTAGCAGAGAGATAATCCGCTTCGGTTTCAAAGGCTGCACGCCAACCAGGAAAAATTGATTTAAGCTCTTGAAAGAGCCAGTTAATCGTCTCTTCCGCACGCTGTGCGCGTTCTGGCGGGAGCGTGTTAATTTGGTCTTGTGTTATGGAATTTGCCATTGTGTACCGTCCACTGTGAAATTCATTCCTGCAGACCAGCCTGTCTGCGTATCGTCAAATTTGGGTTTGTTTGGGTGTGATTGCCCTAAGTGCGGTAAATTTGGTCGCAGTTTCTCATCACGCCAATCCCACGATGCGTTAAATCCCTGCCAGTTGCGTTCGATGCAAATTTCCACCACTTCACAAATCGAAATTCCTGCTTTGTCCGCTTGTTTTTGCAAACGGCTAAGTTGCGTTTCGCTAATTGCCCCTCGCTTGGTTTTACGATGCGCAATAAAATCTTTAGCAAGCTGTCCTGTTATGCCAAACCGCTCAAGCAAAATTTCGGATTCGCTTTTTTGCGTAGTTTTTTAGGTTCATTGACTGGTTCTAAAGAGTGACTGGTTATGGGTGAAATATTTTCACTACCCCCTAGTGCAAAATTTTCACTACCTAGTGAAATATTTTCACCACCCAGTGCAAAATTTTCACTACCTTGTTCAAGGTGTAAAAAGTATAAATTTGAGATGGAACCATCTTTATTTTTACGTTCTTTTTTGCTTACTAATCCCATTTTGATTAAATATTCAATGTGATTGATTGCACTACGTCGGGTCATCTCGCATTTATCGGCAATGTATTGATAACTTGGGAAACAAATTCCATCATCATTGGCATTATCAGCCAGTTTTAAAAGCACAAGTTTTCTAGCAGGATTGCCAACCTTACAATTCATTGCTTGAACCATTAATCGCATACTCATAGCATCAACTCCGAAGCATAACGTGACGCAATAAATTCAATGCCTTTGCTTGTTACGCGTGTCTGTGTGTAATTGTGACCGTGTTCAGCGGTACCTGTTTTAACCGTAAAAAGATCTTTGGTGCGTGCCGATTGATAAGGCAAAAGCACGCCAGATTGACGATACAAATATTTATCTTCCACCAAGCGATTGACCAATGCACGCTCAGGTATTTTTAAAATCTTCGCCGTCTCACGAAATGATTTACTCGTCCCCACTTCCACATAGTGATCGACAAAAGCGACTTTAGGCGCATTACGCTCTTTTTCTGCTTGTAACTGAGCGGCTAACATCAATGCCTCAGAAAAAGATTGCGGAATAAGTGCGGTTGGTTTTTGTTGATTTTCCAACGCTTGCCAGCGATCGACAATTGCCGCAGTAAATTCAGGACAATTCTGAGCAACAACAATTAAACTATCTCGTTTGGTTAGATGGTACTCATAATAAGTCTGACCGTTCTGTGGATGGGTGTAAGCCATTGGCTGATACCCCCCAATTACCTCTTTTGCGATAAGTCTTTCGATTGAACGACACAGATCGCTGTGGTTTTTATTGATTAATTCCGCAATTTCCCGACTGCTCATCGTCAAAGTGCTTGTGTTTTCTTTCGTAATCGTTAATAATTGATTCATCTGTATATTCCATATTCCTTAATGAATTAGCCACGAAATCTCCTCGTGGCTTTTTTTATTTCTTGTGTAACACAATCGCACATTCAATCGAATATTGTGTTGCAGCCAAATGTTTACTCAATGCTTGACGGATTTCGTCTTCTTTCGAGGTGATTTCACCGTCTTCTAAAGCCTTTTCTAATAAAGCAAATAACAAGCCACGAGCCGAAAGCTCGTGCAGTTGTAAATTAGCAAGCTCAACCTTGTCTAATTCATCCTCTGCCACATCAGGCACAAAACGACCGCCGGCATTGCGGCAAAGCTCCTCGATAAATTGAGTGCAGCCAAACTCTTGTTGAATCGCAATCAATTCTTCATTTTTGAATCGCTGTCCCTTTGTTTGATAAAGACGATTGTTTAACTCAGCCTCCGAAAATCCAAGAAACCCTGCAACCGCACTTTTGCCGCCCGGTATGTTCTCAATCATCTCGATAATAACTTTCTTCATTGCCATAATTTTTGCCTTGTTTTTATGGTTTTCTTTTGGATAAAGGTTGGTAAATTAATCCCACAAATCAGGACGTAATTCGGATTTCTTGACTTTTCCAGCTGTAAGTTCTTCAATCTTTGCGCAACGTTCCGCAGGTACTTTTTCACGCCACTTGGAAACAGCCCAAGGGGTAAGATTGAAATGTCGAGCCATAGCCGAAATACCGCCCACGATTTCATAAGCTTTTTCGATTGGTAGCATTTTAACCTCTTAATCCTATTTAAAGTAGTGCAATTCTACTACTAAAAATAGAATTGAATCAACTGTTTTAATTTTGTATCTTCTACCTTTAGTAGAATAAAGGAGCGTCTATGACAAATTTAGCAAGCCGACTTAATGAATTAATGGCTAAACAAGGCAAAAATATTGTGGATTTACAAAAAGCTATTGGCGTAACCTATGAAATGGCTAGACGTTACACTTTAGGCGCTGCAATACCGAGAGATGATAAACTTTGCAAAATTGCTGAATATCTAGGTGTGGGTCCATCATACCTAAAGTATGGTGTGGTAGATTTAACCGAAGAAATCCCAGAAAATAGATCAATGGAATATAAAAACTCGGTTGTTATTGATGTATTGAATATTGAAGCAAGCGCTGGTGATGGCGTGGTGAACGGCGGTATGGTGCAGATGGTGAAACAACTTCAATTTGTGCCAGAAGAATTTCATAAATACTATCCTGGTATCACGCCAGCAAACATCCGAATCATCAATGTGAAAGGCGATTCCATGTACCCAACATTCAATAATGGCGATTTGCTCTTCGTAGATATTTCCATCCAATCATTTGACGGTGACGGCATTTATATTTTCTCGTTTGATAATACGCTATTTGTAAAACGCATACAAAAAACAGTGCGTGATTATTGCATTATTTCCGACAACGAGGCGCTTTATAAGCCTTGGTTTATCACCCCAAACGATATGCCGGAAATGCGTATCCACGGCAAAGTAAAAATTCACCAAAGTCAGAAGTTGAATTTTGTGGGATAAATAAAAGCGAATAGAGCGTTCTAGGGGGAGATAATATCCCATCAACAATAATGAGAAAAAACAATGAAACACAAATATATGAGAAAAATAACACCTGACGAATTGGCTGATTTTTTAAATGCGAAAGGCGCTTCCCAAGATACATTTAAATGTCCGGTGTGCGGTGGGTTCCATCAAACACTAGTGGATAATGAGGCAGTCTCAGATTCCGATGGAAATCCCATTGCCAAAGAATATGTAACAATGCAACCTGTACTCCCAACTACTATGTTTCCTGACCCTTATGAAGTTGGGGAATTAATCAAACAAAATAAAATCCCTGAAAAATATCATTATTTAGGTGATTTATTAGGGGCGCTAGCTGCCAGTCAAGTTATAACTATGGCGGTAATCCATCTGATTTGTTCTAACTGTGGCTACGTAAGAATATTTCATAAATCAACCATTATGAACTGGCTAAAAGAACAAGGACGACTAGATGAAAAATAGCATAAATAGCACTAATTTTCCCAATACTGGCTCGATTCAGATTAATAGTGGTACAATAGAAAGTAATCCAATTAATCAAAGAAATATTAACCAATTCATAATGGAACACTATACCGCCAGAGTAAGTACACTTGAGAGTACAGTAAACACTATTTCTAAAGAAGTAAAAGATATTAAGCAAAATTACTTAACAACAAGCGCATTTTATCGCTCTGGAATTGTGGCGTTAGTTGCACTTGTTGGCGCTGGTTGGACTTTGTATTCTCACATGGATACAAAATATGAAAATCGATTTTCAGCCATAGATCAACGATTTGAAAAAGTAGAATCAAATATTCACTCTTTAGATGTTCGATTAACGAAAGTTGAATCTCGCTTAGATAACGTTGAACTTCGATTAACTAATGTCGAGAAAAAACTCGACAATATCGATGATAAACTCGATATTTTGATTCAGCAAAAACAAGCAAATAATAACTGATATTAAACCGCCCCTCGTGGCGGTTTTCTTTTGCTCAAAATCCACCTCTCTATTTCCGTGATCTAGGTCACAAATTCAGAAAATAGTCAAAAATAAATTCAATTAAAAATCAAATATTTACTACTTTTGATAGAAATAAAACTCTACTTTACGCAATTTTTAGTTGTAATAAATCCTACTTTAAGTAGAATAACCCCATCAAAACGAGATACATATAACCAACATCTCAACGCTCTTTAAAAATTGTGATGAAAAAAAGCCCCGATAAACAGGGCTAGGTTACTAAGATTCATAAATTGGTGTATTGCGATTAGTGTCCATAACAAGATGAATGCAATTTATGCAGTTCTGTTTGGTTGTATAACCTTCACTAACGGCAATGATTTCGTGATTAGCGGCTTTTAGTCGCCAATACCACTGATTGTTTGCACCTTTAAATATTTGAAAATACATATAGGTAATTCCTTATGCAAGATGAAATGAAACGCTATGCGATTTCTTATAACTTTAAAGGTTCCAAATGGGCTGCAGAAATTCATGCTCACTCCTTTGAAGAAGCAAAAGAAAAAGTCAAAGCAATGTCCCAAGCAACCGTAGATGGCGTAATCCATCATTCTATTTATATTCCGGTTAAGGAAAAATCATGGCTTGCAAGGTTAATTGTTAGTATAGTCAAAAAATTCACTTAAGTAAGTGATAATCATCACAATTTTAGACAATTTGGATAAAAACACACTCGTGAAATGCCATTTGTGAAAATCGCCAGTTGCAGATTAAAAGCCCTGCACCAATGAGTGTGAGATATTGCGGTAATGAGAAACGAAGCCAGTCGGTGGGAAAAACTAAACGCAATATCACATTTCAAAACACATTTGCTAATACAGAGACACAACGGCATGTGAAACCGTTGCGAATGATAGATGAAGTGTGTTTTGAAATGGTAACAATAAAACAAACGAGGTTAAAAATGGAAGAAAAACAAGAAAACAGCCTATCTGAAAGAGATAAAGAGAGAATCAAACAGGCTGTTTTAGAAAGTGCGGCAAAGAACATGAATCTTAAGCCAAATGAAGTAGCTACTCAGTTATGTGAGGCATTTACTTCAATTCAGGCTTATACATATTCAAAATCCGAATAGTATCAGTGTTTTCATCAAGCGATTCAAGTTCAGTTGAAAGTGCTCTAATAAACTCACCAAGTTCTTTTGCGTTATGTGTGGTAACGATATTCATTTGATTGCCTTGGGTTTGTGTTGCGGTCGTTAATATATCGCGGGCAAACATCAATGCCAATGTATCTGCTTTTGGTTTATTCATAATTTCCTCCTGTTTAGATGTAGTCGCAAGATGGAATTCTACTCCTCTTTGTAGTCGCATACAAGAGGGCTTGAGCCTTACAAGTATAAAGAAAGGCGCTCTATCTAGACAAAATCAGCATAGACTGATTGCACTACTCCACTGACCGCCTGAAAAGTGCGGTCTTTTTTTACGCCAAAATCGAGGTTAAAAATGAAAAAACATCAACTTAAAAACAGTTTTACCTACTTTATGAAAGGCACTGAAAAAGCATTAAAAATTATGACTTGTCTCTTTGGTGCAATCATTGTATCGGCAGTTATCAGTATTGGTGCAAAAGCCAATCAAACAGACTGGCACGACAACGAATTAAGTCAACAAATCCAACAAGAAACCCGATGTGAACAGAAAGGGGGGCGTATTTGAAAACGGTGTATGTTTACCGCCTAATCTTACACCGGCAGCAGAAAAAGAACTGCAGGATTACACTGCACAAAAACAAGCAGAAATTAACCGCACTTTAGGAAAAAAGCAATGAAACCCTACGCTGATTACTACGCTCAACTCGATGCTGCACACCAACGTAAAGTGGATTGGCAAGCAGACTATGAAATCGCTTTAGATGAAGTCGCCACGGAAATTGACAATGATTTACAACAAGGCGACCAAACGCATTATCACGAACTCACAGAAATGCTGTGCGATAACGATAATTTCTGGCTCGCTATTGGTAGCGGTGCAAGTTATGAGCCTTATAGACAAGAGGCGATTAAGAAAATTACAGAGCGTGAATTGCACACAAGAATGAATGATTATGACCCAGATATTTAATAAATCTAGTTAGGAAAAGAAAAATGTTCGATTTAATTCTCTCCACCGAAAGCCGTGTGCTTTCAACCAATATCACCGACTTTGAAAAACAAGCTGAGCAATTTTTAGCAACACTCACACAAAAATTTGAAAGCGATGAAGATTTTGCAGCAGCAAAAGAAGAAGTCAAAACATTAAAAGAGGTTGAAGATAAAATCCGTGCAGCGATTAAGTCGGCACAAAGCGGTGAGATTGCGGCATTAATAACCTCCGCTGAAAACATTGCGGAGCGGTTTAGACAAGAGCGCTTAGCGCGTGACAAGCTGGTTAAATTAAAAGAATCAGAAATTAAAGAAAATATCGTAAACACGGCTTTTGAAAACATCAGTAAAGTGCGGTATAGCTACGAAAGCGATATATCAATTGCACTTGAGCACACAATGCCGAAACAGGACTTGCTCAAACGTTTACACAACGCCACCGCTCGCCGTAGCACGTTGGCAACACTAACTAAAGCGGTACAAACGGAGGAAAATTTAATCCTTGCTGAACTCGCTCAAGAATCTGCCCGATTAATCGCAAGACGAAAATTATTACCAGTATCGCACGAACATCTTTTCAAAGATTGGTTAGAGCTAATCACAAGCAACTGCGATTTAAAACCAATCGTAGAAGAACGTATTCAAATGGAAGAACAGCGCGAACAAGCCCGAATCACACAAGTGCAAGCAGAAGCTGAAAAAGCAAAAACAGAAAAAGTCGAGACTGAACGTGCGCTAGAGAAAACGCAAGAAAATTTGACTGCACTTTCTGATGAGCCGCTGCAAGATTTCATCATTTCCATTCGATTAAATCAAATTATCAAATCACAAGCTATTGCAATAGCCCTTGGGCTAAAAGAGCGATTCGGTGATGCAGTTAAGCTCAATAAAGCAAAAGAGGAGAAATAAAATGGCAACGCACTTCAAACGCTAACAAATAAACTCGCAGATCGCTTTGATATGGGGGACGGTACTGGCTTAACCGATGTACTAACGAATACTGCTTTCCGAGGTCAGAAAGTTTCCCAAGACCAAATGACCGCACTTTTGGTTGTAGCGAATCAATATGGTTTAAATCCCTGGACGAATGAAGTTTACGCGTTCCCCAATAATGGCGGTATTGTACCAATTGTGGGTGTGGACGGCTGGGCGCGAATTATGAATGAGCATCCGCAATACGACGGGATGGATTTTTCTTTTAGCGAAAAAGGCGATAGCTGCACTTGCACAATCTACCGCAAAGACCGCTCTCGTCCAATTATGGTTACTGAATATATGGCGGAATGTCAGCGAAACACTCAGCCGTGGAAATCTCACCCTAAACGAATGTTACGCCACAAGGCTATGATCCAGTGCACACGTTTGGCTTTCGGCTTTACTGGCATTTACGATCAAGATGAAGCGGAACGAATTGTAGAAACAAAAGATCCAATTAACGTTACACCGCAACCGACTGTAATTGAAACTCAAGCAGTAGAACTAATCACGCCTGAACAAATTGAACAAATCAAGCAGTTAGTTGAAGTCACTCAATCAAATATGACTCAGCTATTGGCGGCAGCTGGCCGCGCACCAAGTCTTGAAAAGGTAACAAAAGCCAATGCCAAACATGTGATCGAAAAACTCCTAACCAAACTTGATAAACAGCAAGCTCAAGATGAACAACTTGGTGAGGATGTACCGATATGTTAGATGAACTCATCACACTCGATTGTGAACAAGGGACAGAGGAATGGCTTGCCGCACGATGCGGCATTCCTACCGCTACTGGCATTTCAAACATAGTCACTCCAACGGGTAAAAAATCGGGGAGTTATCTCCCCTATCTTTCTGAACTCATTGCTGAAAGCATTGAAGGATTAAAAGAAAACTATAAATCAGAAGACATGGCGCGCGGTAACGAATTAGAACCGTTTGCTCGCGCTGCCTACGAATTTGAAACAGGCAACTCGGTTGTTCAGGTTGGCGGTGTGTATCTTAATTCGGACAAAGATTTAATGATTAGCCCTGATGGATTAATCCCTAATCTACGCAAAGGGCTTGAAATCAAATGCCCTCAGATGAAAACGCACATCAAATACCTACTACAAGGCGGTGTACCACAGGAATATCTCATTCAAGTGCAATCTGCTCTTTGGGTAACTGGCTATGAGACATGGGATTTTGTCAGTTATTGCCCTGAATATTACAAACAGCCGTTTTATTTATTCACGGCACAACGTGATCAGAATTTAATGAAAGCGTTCGACAAGCTCATTCCCGAATTTATCAAAACACTTAAAGCTTATAAATCAACGGAGTAAATATGGACGAAAAACTAGAAGGATTAAAAGAGGCGTATCTTTTTTATAGAAAAGTTTTAAATGATAAAGATGCGATTGCTTGTGGTTGCTTAAGAGATGTCGAAGAATGGTTATTTCGTGAACTTGATAAGCTTTTTAAAGATTAGGGGTAAATATGGCAGGAATTAATAAAGTAATTATAGTGGGACATTTAGGCAATGACCCTGAAATGAGAACAATGCCAAATGGCGAACAAGTAGCGAATATTAGCGTAGCAACCAGCGAAAGTTGGACAGATAAGAACAGCGGAGAGAAAAAAACTCAAACCGAATGGCATCGCATTGTGTTCTATCGCCGTCAAGCTGAAATCTGCGGTCAATATTTACAGAAAGGCTCTCAAGTGTATATAGAAGGTCGTTTAAAAACGCGTAAATGGCAAGATCAAAATGGTCAAGATCGTTATACAACAGAAATACAAGGCGATGTTTTGCAAATGCTAGGAGGTCGCCAAGATGAGCAAAAGTCGCAAAGCAAATCACAACCAAAACCAAAAAAAACCGATCCATTAAGCGCAGCGGCAGAACAAGATGGGTTTAATGATGATATTCCGTTTTAGAGGGAAAGATAGCTTGTATAATCCCCTGAAAAAATCAAATCCGTAAATAGAGGCTTCATTTAACGAGATTGCTTCCACAATTCAACCGCCTGAATAATCAGTTGGTTTTGTGGAATGTCGTGTTGTTTACTGAGTTGTTCAATTTCAGCGATGGTTGCTAATGGCAACTTGTAAGATTTCGATTTTACACCGCGTTTTTCATCTGAACGCGCTTTAATTTCGTTGATTGACAATTTCATCTTTATAGCCCATAATTTTGAAGAGCTAGGGGATTGCCCTCCCCTAGCAAGCTATCAGATTAATGAACTGGCAAAGACCAGAGCAATAAAATGATAACTAGGATAATGACTTTAATCATTTTGATTATCCTCTTCAAGCGTGGAGAAAAAGCTCCACACTCGCTTTCGCTCCTCCGTCTCACTGGCTGCGAAAGCGTGGTTATTATTAGTTAGATAACTAACTAAATCAACAAATATCTAAGAAAGCCATTGTATTTTACAGTGGCTTTTTTATTACCCTCAACCCAGCTCGCTTAGGCGAGCTTTTTTATTATCAGAAAAAAATGAACCTACTAAAATCCCTCGCCCGAATAATCCTCAAAGAGGAACTCGAAAATAATAAATATCAATTTGAAAAATTAGGCAATGAAAATCTTGCCAAATCAAGACGCATTAAAGAACTTGAAAGCGATAACCAACGCCTAAGAATTAAAGTAGAGCAAATCCGACAGGACAATTTAAAACTCCGTGAAAATCGACCGCACTTTAAAAACCATAAGAAAAAAGGAGGGCTAAAATGAATGAAATTAACATCAAAATCCCACTGCATAAATTCCAAACATTAATGCACCGTTATGTTAGAGACAGCCTACACGATAACGGCACACCCGTTTTAATCTGCACCCATGATGTTAAAGAGTATTGGGCAGTTTTGGATAGCTACACAAGAGAAAAATTAAGGGTGAAGTGACATTTTTTATCAAAGAATATCATCATCTACGCAATGATGAATTCTTTGAGGAAGATTTAGCTGCTTGGAGTGAATTAGCTGACTGGATAAATGAAAACCGATTGTGACTGTGTTGCCTGTGATTGATTTAAAACAGAGGGAAAGATGATTGTATGGGCTTTATTTGATAGTGGCAATGGTTGCTATACGCAAGGTACGGAGCTATTTAATCAGTCAGTCAGTCAGTCAGTCAGTCAGTCAGTCAGTCAGTCAGTCAGTCAGTCAGTCA
>ERZ1023288.66-NODE-66-length-36919-cov-57.927273_pt1 | contig 36919 bp, 32 predicted proteins | sample MGYA00380468_ERZ1023288 | MGnify/ENA primary metagenome ERZ1023288 (study PRJEB33173, sample SAMEA4830366) | metagenome | study: EMG produced TPA metagenomics assembly of the PRJEB25223 data set... | reverse complement strand
TCTCCTGACAAAATGTGTATCTCTAAGTCTCATTTTGAAGTTAAGGTACTATAAAGATGATTTTGTAGCCCTCGTGCAAACAATAAAAATCTTTTGGAATGTTTTTTGCTAGACTATATCAGTTGGCTAAGCTGCGGAAGTTTGCAGCATCCCCCAACTTTTCGCTCAGCGATTAATCGCTGAATCTTTCGAGACAGGAGTTCGTCTCAAACTTAAGGAGTCACTATATGCAACATACAAGCTTTGCACCGCTCAAACTCAGCGCAGCGGTTATGTTGGCGTGTTTGAGCTTTGCTGCCCAAGCGCAAACCGCTAATAAAGTCGAGAAGACCGATAAAGAGGTTCCCGTATCGCCCTTTGCTTTTTTAAATTTGAATTTACAAGCCAGCGAAAGCTCCAGCGGCACTTTCAATATTCCGCCGCGTTTAATGATTTTATTTGATGACTCAGGTTCAATGGGTGAAGGGGTTCAAGGTTTGCCTCATGGTTCGCCATATGTGAGGTATAATCGTCAAGGTAATCACTACCGGAGAGTGCTAAATGTTACACCTTACGGTTCTCAAAGCGCATACATTAATAGAAGCTGTGTTACAAATAAGGATTATCCCAATGTAGGGGCTAATGCATATGATTTTGGGGGAAAATATGGCGTAAAGTTAGATGTTCCTGGCAATCATCCAGCCTATGGTAATGTGCTTGTTCCATCTCTTTGTTTTGCTTGTAAAGATGGTAGCAAACCTAACATCAAGCTTAGTACATGGGAATATGAATTGGTAGATTCTTCTGGAAGAATTAAACAAGGTAATAGCATTTCATGCGGTCGTAAGTTCTATCGTCCAGGTACTCAATTATTCGACCCTAATTCAAAAGCCATTCCAGTGCCGATGCCAACAGAGGTGATTGTCAGTACATATTCACAAGGGGTTTCTCCTGAAGAATATACTCGAATGGGGGTGGCGCGTAAGGCGTTGACGAATATTGTGGACCGTTATAAAGATGATTTTTCTTGGAGCTTGATGTCTTTATGGGGTACGGAAAAAAGATTAACGCAATTCTTGCCTGTTAATGCAGTGCCTTATTTTGCTCACCATGCTGGTGGTGATACAAGGGTGCATGAGTTTACCAAAGCTGGCACGGCAAACAATTATGCCGCCTTTAAAGATAGCATTAAAAGATTGCGCCCTGGTGGATATACGCCAACCACAACACGCTATTTGCAAGCGGTAGATTATCTTATCAGCACCAAAGAGTATATTTGCCAAAATGATTATGTGATTATTTTCTCTGATGGTGATGCGAATGTAGAAACTATTAATGATGGACAATTCCGAGCCTATCAACATCGCGATTTTTATGGCAATTTGCCCTATAGGTATCAGATCAGCGGATCTGGTTCACAAAATGGCATCGCATTTTTTAGCCGCATTTTAGATGGTCGCTCAAGTGGGTATCATGGCCAATCAGGCGATACCAAATCTTCGCGCTTTTCTTATTATTCATCATCAAATTCTTATATGAATAGACTTTTTGCTGGCGATGATAAGGATAATACCCAATGGGACGGCTTTGAACATGGCGGAAAAATGTATTTTGACAAGCAACCGATTAAAACTTTTTCGATTGCTTTCGGCGGCGGCACTTCTGCACAAGGTAATGCTTATTTAAGAGATGCTTCTAGTAATAATAAGGTATATAACGCGGTTAATGAACAAGAGTTAAACCGTGCTTTTGAAGACATTCTGGGAGAAATTAATAAGGATAATGATGAAAATCAACCAAAATTTGAGACGGGATTTAGTGCATCTTCAGCAGCATTTGCTGGCGCTGGAGATCAAAAATTAGACCGTTTAGCAGCACAATTGACACTCAATCCTCATACTTGGTCTAGTGAGTTTAAGTTTCTCAAGCTAGATAAGCAAGGTAAGCAAACGACAGAAAGCGTACCAGCAGACTATAGCACCAATCGCAAGGTGATTATTAGTTATGTGGATGGCAATGGACGGCAGCTGACAGAAGATATGAACACAAACAGCGTGCATTTATATCCCTTATTTGGTTTTGATTATTCTCAACGCGATGAATTTCGTTATGCATTTTTGCCTTGGTATTTACGCAGTGGCTCAACCGATGCCGACATTGAAAATTCTGCACAATATTTACGTAATAATCGCAGAATGCGAACTAAGGTGAAACAGTATCGCCAGCGTACGGCGAATGCCTATGATCCTGCGCGTATGATGGCAGATGTGATGGGCGCGCCTGTAGTGGCCTTGGACTACTCAAAAGGACGACCAAGATATATGCTGACAGCGGCAAATGATGGCATGATGTATTTGTTTGAAAAAACAGATAATAATAACAGACCATATGCATTGCGGTTAAATTATCTGCCTGCCTCTATGCAAAGAGAAAGCACGGATTTCTCGGATACGGTTGCTAAGGCAGCGGTAGCACTTGCCGAAACCGATTATGGCTCGACTTTAACCAGTGAGAATATTTCTCAAGATTCAAAACCGCATTTGTTCTTAAACAGTGGTGGCATTCAATGGCGGCAGACCAGTGCGGATAAAAATGGCAATAGTGCCACTTATATTGCTGGCGCCATGGGGCAAGGCGGCCGCGGTGCTTATGTGTTGGCGATTAGTGGTAAGGATCGTGCGGCTGCTACTCCTGTGGGCTTAGACAATCATGAGTCTAATTGGGCTAAAACAGTGCCTATGTGGGAAACGCCAAAAGGTGAGGGAAATAAATTAGGCTACACAGTTAGTACACCACAGTTTGCCCAAGTGGCGACAAAATTAACTGGAGATGTTAAAGACAAAACCCAGGGTGTGCGTCAGCTGCTATTTTTAGCTAATGGCTATGATGCGCCTGCACGAGTTCTAACCGCGCCCACGCTATATATCTATGATGCCCTAGGGCAAGATATGGCTAAGCAGGCGCCGACAGTCAAAACAGGCACTGCGGGAAGCTTAGTGAAAACCATTCCTGTTCAGGACGGATTGAAAGGCCTTTCTACGCCAACCTTAGTGGATATCGATGCCGATAACTTAGCTGATATTGCCTATGCAGGAGATCAGGGTGGTAATCTGTATCGCTTTGATTTGCGTGGCGAGGTAAGCTCTTGGACGGCTTATAAAATTTATAACGGCAAGTCAAGCCAACCTATTACCGCTGCTCCGGCCGTATATAAGGAAAGCAGTGATAGCTATATGGTGATCGTCGGTACCGGTTCGGATATTTATCAAAAGGATTTGGAAGACAAAAGCCAGCAGGTGGTTTTGGGTATTCGCGATAAATTGACAGCAAAAACGCCTACGCCGATCGAGCAAAGCGAATTGGTAGAACAAAAGATTTTGGGTACTACGGGCACAAGCGGAACAGGGGGTGATAAAAAAACCTTACGCTATCTCACGCGCAAAACAGTTGCCGATGGTAGCCCCGGTTGGATGTTAACCTTAGGTTCTGATGGCGAACGCGTAGTTACGCAAGCAAGCGTAATTAACCGTACGGCGGTATTTACTTCGCGCGTTTATACAACGAAGAAATCTTCTTCTGCTCCAAATACCTCTTCTCAAAGTAATAATGCGTATAGTTGTAAGATTAATAAAACCAGTACCAAGTCCGAGTCAACCGGTTGGTTATTTGCTGTTGATGTAAAAACAGGTAGTAATCCGCTAGAAGGCAGCGCTTATTTCAAAGACTTGGGTGAGCAAAGTAAAACCTCTTTCAACGCTAACGAAAAAGAAGCAATTGAGGGCGATGAAGCTTTAAAAGTTGCCGCCTTGCAAATTGATGGTTTATCTTCAGGCGCAACGCTTAACTCTTTCGAAGCATTAGCCCGAACTGTCAAAGCTGTAAACGCTAACGGTGCTTTCGGCTCAGGACAGGATTTAGCTATTGATGCCGCACAAGGCAGAAACGATTGCGTAGAGCATGGGGATTACACAGTGGGAGTGGTTAGCTCAACGACAGGTTATGAGTCTACAGGCCTTGAAGCATTTAAATGCCCTACAGAAGGCGGGCGTTTGATTCGAATCAATAGCCGACCAATTATTGAATGACCAATTATTGAATGACCAATTATTGAATAATGCTTCTTAAGCAAAAATACTTTGGCGGCAGTTCCTGCCGCCCAACTGAGGAAAACTATGAAAAAGAAAAATTTATCTTATTTTGCCGGTAAGCGGCAAAATGGTATGAGTTTATTAGAAGTTATTGTTTCTTTTCTTGTTGTGGGTTTAGGTTTGGGCTTGCTAGTGTCTATGCTAGGCGCAAGTAATCGCTATGGTGCTACCGCGGAATATCGCGCCAATGCTATGCGTGAAATTCAAACTATCGTAGACGCCATGAGAGCCAACCGCATGGGCTTAGCGGGCTATCAATTTGGTAGTGGGCAATGGGTGGCTAATAACTACTCATTATCCGTAGCCAAAAAAAATCCTGAAGTTAAATGCGCATCTGCTGAATGTACGCTTGAAGAAAAGCTAAAGCAAAGAGCAGAGTCGCAGGCCTTAACGCGAGCACAACGTGAAATGACAACTTGGCTGAGAAATGTGAATAATTCTGTGCCGGCAGGTCAAGGTTCGATTCTTAGGCAGCCTGATGGTAGTTATATTGTCAGAGTGAGATGGCAAATCGGTGAAGAAAATCAGCGGCAAGATGATGAAACAAAAAATGAACTTATTGAGTTAAGAGTAGTGATTTAGGAGCGTAAAATGAAATTAAAACAAAAGAAACAGGCCGGTGTCTCCTTATTGGAACTAATGGTATCGCTCACTATCGGTTTGATTTTGCTATTGGCTTTAAGCTCGGTTTATCTTACGGCAAATCGTTCAAATAAAACACGCAGTATGAATGAAATACTTGATGAAACGGCAAGACAAGTTTTTGAGCGATTAACGGCAGATATTAATATGGCAGGTTATGTAGATGTGTTTGATAATCAAATAACCGCACAAAAATTAGTGACGCCAAGCGATGAAAAAGTGCAAATAATGTACGGTCGTTTATCTGGAAAAGGCACTGTAAAAACGCCTTTTCAATCAATTTTTGGCGAGCATGGTTTAGAAGGTACTGATAGAACGCTTACCCTACGTTATCAAGCCGCAGCAAGTGCTGCTCGCGGCGATAAAAGCAGTTTACGTACTTATACAGATGCAACAAACGTAGATGCTGCTGTTCATGCAGGTACTGCTTTAAATTGTATTGGTAATAAGGTTCAAGCTGATGTTTTGCAAAATACGCCGATAGTCGTTAATACATACTCTTTTACTAAAGCTGCCGATAATAATGGTACTCTTTCTTGCTTAGAAGAGCCGCTTGTAAGCGGAATCAGCGATCTGCAATTCAGATATTTAGTGACTGAAGGCGTTAGTGATACATCTGCTACTATGAAAGATAGTTATGCCGGCATGTATGTGACAAATACATTAAAAGCTAATGAAGTAGTGAGTTCCCAACGTCCTTTGGGCTGGGCGGGAGTTACGGCAGTAGAGGTATGTTTGGTCGTTGGTGCAGAGCCTTTAAGCGGTAATGTTCAAGGAAATTGGATGGAATTGCAGCCGACAATACCAACTTGTGAATTTGATGCAGATGGTAATTTTGGTAATGAAGCAAGACGAGTAAATGATCAGAAGCTTTATCGTGCTTATATTAAAATTATCAATATTCCTAATGCCGTATATTTTACAAATTAAAGGAGTAAAATATGAATTTAAAACCGAGAAAACAGGAACAGGGCATCGTATTATTAAGTTGCTTAATCTTTTTGTTATTGCTACTAAGTATGCTGCGTTTTACTTTAACCAGCGCCTCAATGGAGGAAATGAAAGCGGGGGCAGATTATGATCAGATGCGTGCATCAGAAGCCGCGGCAATTGCTATGCGTGATGCGGAATATGATATTAAACGCATGTCTAATCCAAGTAATGGTAAAAGTGTTTCTTTGGAAGATGCCAATGAAACGGATGCAGGAAAGCAAATGGCACTAGCTATCGCTTATTGGTCTGACCCGGCCAAATTTGCTAATCGAGCAGGCGTGTATAATGGCGATGATGCTAATAAGCAGGTTTGCGGTGACAAGCCTTCTTATACTTGCTTATTAGATTGGGAAGGTAAGGGCGGTAAACCTGATTGCTCAAAATTAGTCTGTTTATCAAATGGGCAGGGTGTTTATATCATCGAACGTTTTAAAGGTGACGGCGCTACTTTGGGTTTAAGTGACGCTCATGATAAGGATGTTATTGTGTTACGTGTGACGGCAGTTGGTTATAGCATAGCTAATGAGAATGCTGCGCGCAGCAAAACCGTATTGCAAAATACTTATTTGCTAACAGGGAAGTAAATGTCATGAATAAAAAATCACAGGGATTTACGCTTTTAGAGTTAATTGTCACTATCGCTATTATCGGTATTTTAGCCGCAATAGCAGCACCCAGTTTTAGTCGCATGATGGCTGGAAATCAATTGCAAACGGCTGTCGGAGAATGGCGTACGGCGTTTTATTTAGCACAAAAAGAGGCAATCCGGCGTAAAACGCGAGTACAAATTTGCCCGAGTACTGATGGTGAAGAATGTGCTTCTGATTTGAAAAATTATAAAGTCGGTTGGATTGTTTGGGATATGGATGCTGAGAATTTGATTCGGGATTTTCCGCCGACCTTAAAAGGAAATGATGAGAAAATTACGTTGAATTTTAATGCCGGAAGTGGCGTTAGCCTTATATTTTTAAATAATGGTCGGCTTACTGGTAATTTTGTTGGTGCAAATTTTACAGCTGAGAATGAGAGATTTGATAATCTGCAAATTAAATTATGTATTAGCAGTGCGGGTCGCATTCGAAATGTTGAACAAAATTCTGATTGTAACTAGAGATGAATATGAATACACAGTTGAAAGATAGAAAAAATCGTGGTTTTACTTTAATCGAAATAATGATTGTTGTTGCCATCATTGGAATATTGGCTGCGATAGCAGTGCCAAGTTATCAACGCTATATTTTGCGTTCCCATCGTGTTGAAGCGCGTAATATGTTGCAAGATATTGCGCAAAAATTAGAGCAAAATTTCAGTGTGACACGAACTTATAATAAAACATCTAATGGGGGAGCTATAAATAATGCTCAATTGTCTACTTGGGGTTTGCATCGTTCTCCAATGAACGGCACACAGCGTTATGCAATCACTTTTGCAGCAATTGATGCGGCAAGTTTTAAAGTCCAAGCTCGAGCTGTGGGGCCGCAGACTAAGGATACAGAATGTAGCGTGTTTGCTTTAAGCAATACAGGTGCTAAAACAGCAAACGGTCAAAATGCACGAGCCCCAGAGTCGATAAACTGTTGGGGTGGTTAATTAGCCTTAATCTTATAAAGTTAGAAATATCGGATATATTATCCGATATTTTTTTATCAAAATTTCCTTACTGGTTGAAATCCCTCCCTTTAGAGAGGATAATCTGTGGGAGAGGCGTAACCTCTTCCAATTCAGGGCAACACACAGAGCGACGCTTTATGTGTCGCTCTGTGTGTTGAAACATTTTTTAAATAATTTTAATAGTAAGATGCGGCGTTGATTGGCTTTGGCGATGCTGATTTGCCATTGTTCGTCCAGTTCGAGGGTTTCGCCGTTATTGGGTAGTCTGCCGAATTGTTGGGCGATGTAGCCGCCGATGGTGTCGGCGGTGTCGTCCGGGAGTTTGGTATGGAAGCATTGGTTAAATTGTTCGATTTCCATAAGGGCTTTGACGTGATAGCTGCCGTCTGCCAGTTGGCGGTATTGGGCGTCGGCGATTTCATCGTGTTCGTCGTCTATTTCGCCGACGATTTCTTCGATGACGTCTTCTATGGTGATGAGTCCTGAGGGGTTGCCGTATTCGTCGATGACGACTGCCATGTGGTTGCGGTTGGTTTTGAATTCACGCAGCATGGCGTCTAGGGCTTTGCTTTCCGGCACGAGGGTGGCGGGGCGCAGTACGGTAAGGTAGTTTTGCTCTTGTTCGGGCTTTAAGAGCATGGGGAGAAGGTCTTTGCTGATGAGTATGCCTAATACTTGGTTGAATTCTTCGTTTACGACCGGGTAGCGGGAATGCCCTGATTCGATGATGACGGCGAAGACTTTTTCTAATGACCAGTTTTCTTGAATGAGCACCATTTGCCCTCTGGGAATCATGATGTCGCGCACTTGGGTGCTGTTTAGGTCTAAGAGGGCTTCCATCATGGTGGCTGTGTCGTCGCTAAATTGCGGATAGGCGCTGCGGTATTCTTGCAGCAGGGCTAGGAAGTGTTGGCGAGGGTTGCTCGGCTGGCTATGGTCGCTTAGTAGGGCTGAGAGTTTTTTTAGCCAGCCGTTTTTCGATTCGCTTTGTTCGTCGCTCATGTTTTGCAGTGGTTGTTGAGATGGGCTTATTGTACCTGTTCTTTTTCGGATTTGCGCATTTCTGCGTATAAGGCTTCTGCCATTTGGATGGTTTCTCTGTCCATTTTGCGTCTGGTGGAGGTGTAGCTTTTGGGTTTGCCGTTTTCCATGACGGGTTGTATGGTGGCGTGTACCCAGTAATAGCCGCCGTCTTTGCGCAGGTTTTTTAGGTGTCCTTCCCAAATTTTGCCTTGGCTGATGGTTTCCCATAGGTTTTTAAATACGCTGCGCGGCATGTCGGGGTGGCGGATGATGTTTTGGCTGCTGCCGATGAGTTCTTCTTTACTGTAACCGCTGGTAACGATAAATGCTTGGTTGGCGTGGGTGATGAAGCCGTCTGCATTGGTGCGCGAGATGATGCTGATGTTGTCGCGCAGGATGTAGTGCTTAGGGCCGACGATGAGGTTGCGCGGTTCGGTGTTGTAGTAAGCAAAAGGGATGATTTTATGGTTTTCCTCTCTTGAAGGAAGGGACATGGGAGGAAGATGTTGCATTATTTTTGCCTGAAGCGATAAGGGAAACCAAGATGGTAATAAACAATCAAAATTAATGCAATGGCTTAATTTTTACTTTGTTTAGTGAGTGCTTGCTTGAAAGGAAGTCGTTTGAAGCGCTATTGCCGAACTGAATAAAAATTCATGTATGTCGTGGTCTTTGCGCTTGAAATCGCTGCCGACGCCCTAAGATAGGGTGTAGTATTTTTTAACTTTAAGGACTTAACAATGAATCAAAAATTTACGGCGAGATTTCAAGAAGCCCTAGCTGCCGCGCAATCTTTGGCGGTGGGCAGAGATCATAATTATATTGAGCCGGTGCATGTTTTATCGGCATTGCTCAATCAAGAAGGCGGCTCCAGCGCCAATATTTTGCGTCAAGCGGGCGTGAACGTAGCGGCTTTGCGCAGCGAATTGGAGCGGATTTTGGCGGATTTGCCGCGTATCAGCCAAGCTAACGGACAAGTGAATGTATCGCCCGAAACCGCGCGTCTGCTGAATTTATGCGACAAACAGGCGCAGCAAAACGGCGATGAATATTTGTCTTCCGAGTTGTTTTTGCTTGCCGCTTTGGAAGAAAAAGCGGCGGTGGGCAAGGCATTGAAAGCGCAGGGCGCGAATAAGGTGGCATTGGAAAAGGTCATTCGCGAGTTGCGCGGCAATGCGCCGGTAACCGACGAAAACGCCGAAGACAAACGCGAGGCGCTGAAAAAATATACGCTGGACGTTACGCAACGCGCTTTGGACGGCAAGATTGATCCTGTAATCGGGCGCGATGAAGAAATCCGTCGCGCGATGCAGATTTTGCAACGCCGCAGCAAAAATAATCCTGTGCTGATCGGCGAGCCGGGCGTGGGCAAAACCGCGATTGTCGAGGGTTTGGCGCAGCGGATTGTCAATAATGAAGTGCCGGAGAGTTTGAAAGGCAAACGTCTGTTGTCGTTGGATTTGGCGGCTTTGCTGGCAGGCACGAAATATCGCGGCGAATTTGAAGAGCGTTTAAAAGCCGTCTTGACGGATATCGGTAAATCCGAGGGCAAAATCATTCTGTTTATTGATGAAATTCATACCATGGTCGGGGCGGGCAAAACCGAAGGTTCAATGGACGCCGGCAATATGCTTAAGCCTGCCTTGGCACGCGGCGAATTGCACTGCATCGGCGCCACCACGCTGGACGAATATCGCCAATATATGGAAAAAGATGCGGCATTGGAGCGGCGTTTTCAGAAAGTGCAGGTCGATGAGCCGACAGTAGAAGATACGATTGCGATTTTGCGCGGTTTGCAGGAACGCTATGAAGTCCATCACGGCATTCAGATTACCGACCCTGCTTTGGTGGCGGCGGCGCAGTTGTCGCACCGCTATATCAGCGGACGCAAATTGCCCGATAAAGCCATTGATTTGATTGATGAAGCGGCGGCGCAAATTCGTATGGAATTAGACAGCAAGCCGGAAATCATGGATAAAATCGACCGCCGTCTGATTCAGCTGAAAATGGAGCGGCTGGCTTTGGAAAAAGAAAGCGATGCGGCTTCCAAAAAACGTCTGCAAGATTTAGAAAACGAAATCAGCGCGCAGGAAAAAGAATATGCCGATTTGGAAGAAGTCTGGAAAGCGGAAAAATCGCAAATTCACGGCACGGCAGGCATTAAAGAGCAAATGGATAAATTGCGCGTCGATCTGGAAGCGGCGAAACGCAAGGGCGATTTTGCGCGAATGAGCGAAATCCAATACGGACAACTGCCCGAATTGGAAAAACAATTGCACATTGCGGAAAACGCCGAACAAGAACAGCGTCATCAACTGGTGCGCAGCAAAGTCGGCAGCGAAGAAATCGCGCATATTGTCTCGCGTTGGACGGGCATTCCCGTCAGCAAAATGATGGAAAGCGAGCGCGAAAAACTCCTGCATCTGGAAGCTGTGCTTAATGAACGCGTGGTCGGACAGAAAACGGCGGTGGAAGCGGTGGCAAATGCCATTCGCCGCAATCGCGCAGGACTTTCCGACCCCAACCGCCCGATTGGTTCTTTCCTCTTCCTTGGGCCGACAGGGGTGGGCAAAACCGAACTCAGCCGCACCTTGGCGCAATTTATGTTCGACAGCGAAGACAATATCGTGCGCATCGATATGAGCGAATTTATGGAAAAACACAGTGTGGCGCGGCTGATTGGTGCGCCTCCGGGCTATGTGGGCTATGACCAAGGCGGCTATCTGACCGAAGCCGTGCGCCGCAAACCTTACAGCGTGGTGCTGTTTGACGAAATCGAAAAAGCGCATGGCGATGTCTTTAACATCTTGCTGCAAGTGCTCGATGACGGACGCTTGACCGACGGACAGGGGCGCACAGTCGATTTCCGCAATACCGTTATCATCATGACCTCAAACCTCGGCTCGGATTTGATTCAAGCCATGGGCGATAAAAGCTATGAGGAAATGAAAAATGCGGTGATGGAAGTAGTGGCAATGCATTTCCGCCCCGAATTTATCAACCGCATTGACGAAACCGTCGTTTTCCACGGCTTGGGCAAAACGCATATGGGCGCGATTGCCAATATCCAATTGGCACGCCTGCAAAAACGCTTGGCAGAGCGCGATTTGCAATTGGACATCAGCGCCGATGCTTTGGCGTATTTGGTCGATGCCGGCTATGACCCGACCTTCGGCGCAAGACCGCTGAAACGCGCTATTCAAACCCTGATTGAAAATCCGCTGGCTTCCGCCATCTTAAGCGGCAAATACCCTTCAGGCACGCGCATCAAAGCGGATTATCAGCCCGAAAGCGGGATTGTGTTTCATTAAAATTTCCTTACTGGTTGAAACCCTCCCTTTAGGGAGGATAATCTTGTGGGAGAGGTGTAACCTCTTCCAATTCAGGGCAACACGTTGAGCGACGCTTTATGTGTCGCTCTGTGTGTTGAAACATAATAAAGGCGAATGCTTGAAATGAGACTTGCTCTATTGTTTAAAGCGATAGGCAGGTGATGCCGGTTCAAGGCACTGGAACATAGCCTGTTTTTTCAATCAATTCTTTGCCTTGCGGCGATTGTATCCATTGAATCAATTGCTGCGTTTCTCGGCTTTCATTGCCTAGGGTGACCGCATAGAAATCATAGGTAAAGGGATAGCTTTTATTGCGGATGTTTTCATGGTTGGGGGCAATATTGTTGATGCTGAGGCGTTTGATTTGTTTTTCCTGCACCAGTTGCGAGGAATAGAGCAGGAAGGAAAAGCCTATCGCATTGGGGAAATTGCGGTAATCCGCGACTTGGCTGATGATGCCGTCCATGCCGGTGGGAATGTCTTCTTTCGGCGCTTTCATTAGCGCGATGTCGCCCATGATTCTTTGCAGGGCGGTTTGTGAGCCGGAGTTTTCCGGACGTTGGAAGGCGCGGATGGCTTCTTTATTGCCGCCGACTTCCTGCCAATTTTTGATGTTGCCGGCATAAATTTGTTGAATTTGCGCGATGCTCAGATTGTTCACGGGATTGCTTTGATGCACGAAAAAGACAAAGGCTTCTTGCCCGATGGGATATAGCTGAAATTGCAGTCCTTTGCTGTCGGCAAGGGCTTGATGGCTTTTAGATGGGGCAGGAACGAAGATGATATCGACTTCGCCGTCTAGCAGGCGTTGATAGGCGGTGCCGGTTTTGCTGGATTGGATTAGGCGGTTCAGCTCTCTATATTCCTGTGCCAATTGCGGCGGATAGACGGTCTGCACAAAGGCGGCATAGAGGGGATAGAGGGCAGTAGAACCGTCAAGTACGGGCAGATTGTCTTTGAGTTGCAGATCGGCAGGGTGTTCAAGAACCGCCAGTTTGTCGGAATAGAAAGGTTCGTATTCGCGCAGTTCGAGTTCTTTTACAGCGGCGACGGCGCGATAGCGTGCATTACGCCATTCTTTTATGGCGACATAAGTCATGCCCAGACCCAGGATACAGGCGCATAGCGTGGCAATGCCTTTGATGAGTCTGCGATCTTCGGCATCGAGGCTGAAGAGTATCCACAAACTGATATACAAGGCGATGAGGCTTATCGGCATTATGAAGCTAAATAAGATGTTATAGCCTATAAATATCAGCAAAATGAATAATAAAAAGTAGGCGATAACTAAAGCTATTAAGCCCAATCCTAAAAGGATATGCCAAATGTTGTGATGGATTTTCATATGTTTTCCTGTGGGATTAATGTTGTTAAATCGCGCTTATCTGCCAGTCAATCGGCGTTTTGCCTTGAGTTTGCAGATAGTCGTTGGCAAGGCGGAAGTGGTTGCAGCCGAAGAAGGCGCCGCGGGCAAGCGGCGATGGGTGGGCGGCGGTGAGAATGCAATGTTTGTCGGCATCAATTAGGGCGGCTTTGCTTTTGGCGAAATTACCCCAGAGCATGAAGACGAGTCCGCTATGGGCTTGGTTTAAGGTGCGGATGATATCGTCGCTGAATTCCAACCAGCCGATTTGACTGTGGCTGGCGGCTTGTCCCGCAAGGACGGTGAGTGAGGCATTGAGCAGCAGTACGCCTTGCTGCGCCCAGTATTGTAGGTCGCCGTGTGCGGGAATACGGTAGTTTGGGTATTCCATTTGCAGTTCTTTGTAGATGTTTTTGAGCGATGCCGGCACGGCGATGCCTCGCGGCACGGAAAAGGACAGCCCCATTGCTTGCCCTGCGCCGTGGTAGGGATCTTGTCCGAGAATGACGATTTTCACTTGCTCGAAGGGCGTTTGCTCAAAGGCGTTAAAGATGAGGCGGTTGGGCGGATAGACGGTTTTGCCCTGCGTTTTGGCATCGAGCAGGGCTTGTTTGATGCGCTGAAAATAGGGGCGGCTGAAGCAGGGATAGAGGGCTTGTTTCCAAGAGGCTTCGATGCGGACGTTGTCTGGATTGATGTGCATAGTGTGTAAAGATAGGTATTAAGAAAGAAGCTAAAGTCTAACAAAAACCTCTTCTTTTGTATTTTTCTGCGGAGCATGTCTTGGGCAATTGTCGCTCGTATTGGGGTTGCTGCTTGTAATTATTATTTAATTATATCAATTAAATAGATTGTTTTTGCGCTGCCTGCAGGAAAGATTATTGAAGATGTTTTCGTTGGAAAATAATTTATAAATCAGTGTTGTATATTTGTTTTTGCGGATGATGTGATTGCTCTTTTTTATTTTGATTCGTTTCAATAAAAAGGAAAAGCATGTTTAAAAAATTATTTGTGAGTTTATTGGTAACGTCTCTTCGATATCGGAGAGTTAGATTGAGTGAGCCGTGAAGGCGATACGGTAATTGCTAACTTAGGCTTTGATTTATTTAGTTTTATAAATTTATTTTGGCTTTGAAAGAAAAAACTATTTTTTCTGTTTTGTTTTCGGTATGATAATCTTTCTTTTAAACACAGGAGTAAACGATGAAGAAAGCATTAGCCCCTTTATTAATTGCCGCCTTGGTCAGCGGTTGCGTCAGTAATATGACGGAAAACCAACGCGCAGCAATCGGCGGCGTGATTGGTGCGGTAGCCGGTGGTGTGACAGGTCATCAGATTAATGATAACAACGGTCGCTATGTCGGCGCGGTTGTAGGTGCTTTAGCAGGTGCGGCGATCGGTAATTATATGGATCAGCAGCAGCGTCAGTTGCAGCAGCAAATGCAGGGCACCGGCGTGAATGTCACGCGTGTAAATGAAAGTACTTTACAGCTTAATATCCCCGGCGATGTCTTATTTGCGACCAATCAATACCAAATTCAGCCGAATTTCTATCAAACGCTGAATAGCGTGGCGCAGACGATGAATCAATATCCGCAAACCGTAGTGCATGTGTATGGCTACACGGATAATGTAGGCAATGCCAACTACAATCAGGGTTTGTCTGAGCGTCGTGCCAATTCGGCGGCGCAATATTTATCTAGCCAAGGTGTGAATCCGCAGCGTATTGTAGTACGTGGCTACGGCGAAAATTATCCGCGCGCTTCTAATGCCAATGCTAGCGGTCGTCAGCAAAACCGCCGCGTGGAAATCTTTATTAAGGCGATTTCCGAGCATAATCCGCAAGCAGCCTATCAAACGGTTTACTAAGCGAAATGCGGTTTTTTCAGGCTTTGCAACAATGCAAAGCCTTTTTTATTGGATAATAGCTTCGGGATAACGGCGAAAGTATAGTCGGAGAAGTGAAAAAGTAGTACAAGGCGGCGAGCCGCAGACAGTACAAGAGCGTACGGCAAGGCGAGCCAACGCCGTAATACTTTTTCAATTCTTTGACTATAGCGGGTAAGTGGCGGCGGCGGTGGCAAGCCCTATGGCGGTGAAAATTAGTCAAGGCAGGGCACGGATATCGTGCTGCAGCTCCGCCCTAATTGTCGGACAATCTCGGACTGTTTTTTGCCTTGAGCGAGCAGAATCATTATGCTTTCTCGTTCTAAAAGTGTAAGATGTCGGTAAGAAGCGTTCATTTTAGAGTTCTTTTTTGTTGGGGAACAAAATGATACTCTATTATGAATGTTTCTTTTTTGTACTTGGATTGTAAATTCAGGAACAAAAAACGTAGTAAATAATAACGGTTTTTAATAAATATCAATAGCAAAATATTTACAAAAGCATTATTATTTACAAGCCAGTTTGGCATTGTTATTTTTATGGGAGATCCAATATGAAAAAATTACTTATTGCAGCAAGCGCTGCATTAATTATGCAAGCCAGTTCCGCACATGGCGTTTGGGTAACACCTCATTTTGGTGAATTATCCGTAGTTTACGGCATGGGCGTTGCAGATGATGCTTATGGAAAGGAAAAATTAGCGTGGGTCAAAGGTTATGACGAAAAATTCGCCACCAGCGAAGTTGTGGTAAGCAAAAATCCAAGCCATAGCACCATTGATGCTAAAGATGCAGCCGTGTTAACTGTATTCTTCAATAATGGTTTTTGGGAGAAAGGTGAAAATGGTCGCTGGAAAGAAGTCGCAGAGAAAGATATCAGCAAGCCAGTAGATACTTCTACTTCTCTTAAATATAACATTTCCGTATTAAAATCATATCAAGGCGAGATGAAGCCGTTTGCAGAATTACCTGTACAAGTTATCCCTGAACAAGATCCTTCAGCGGTGAAACAAGGTGAGCAGCTTGTCGTTACGGTTTATGTTGATGGCAAACCTGCTGCAGACGTGCCTGTTACTAATGATTACATCAATAATTTTGCGGAAAAACAAAAAACAGATAAAGACGGTAAAGTGACGCTGACCGTGCGTAATGACGCATTAAATGTAATTGCTGCACTGGTAAATCACCCAACGCCTGATGATGCCAAAGCACATTTACAACGTAGCGTAGCAACCTTATCTTTCAAAGCTGCAAAAAAATGATAATTCATCATTCCTAACCATTGATTAACATCAATGCAAAACGTACTGTTTTTCAAATAGAATTTCTTTTTTTCTGCTCGTAATAGTTCGGAGAAGTGGAAAAGTAGTACAAGGCGGCGAGCCGCAGACAGTACAGATAGTACGGCAAGGCGAGTCAACGCCGTAATACTTTTTCAATTCTTCGACTATAACTAAAAATGCCGTTTGCAATCTTTATATGCGGACGGCATTTTTAATCGCTTGAATTTACAATCCAAGTGCAAAAAAAAGAAGCATTCATAATAGAGTATAATTTTGTTCCCCAACCTTGAATTATCAAACCAAGTGCAATACTTTTTTAAAGTAAACTTCATAAGGTGTTTTCCAGTCTAAACACTTTCTCGGCCGTAGATTTAATTTGTCAACGACCGATTGAATATAATCATCGCTCCACCGGTTTATATCCTGTTGCTTGGGGAAAAACTCCCTGAGCAACCCGTTTGTATTTTCATTTGTCCCCCTTTGCCACGGCTGATGCGGCTCGGGGAAATAAAAGGCTGCGCCTAATGTTTGCGTAACTAAACTATGTTTGGCAAATTCCTTGCCTCTGTCCGGCGTAATTGACCGTAATTTATGCGGTGTAAGCAGTATTATCTGTGGCAAACTGTTATTTTAGATAGATATTTGGATAAATAACAAAGAAAAAGCAAGTAAATACTTGCATCATTTAGTAGGATAACCTATAATATGCGCATCAGCAAGGCGCTGATAAAGTAAACCCCCAGCTTTCGATGGGGGCTGACTGGAGATAAAGATGAAAATCACAGTTTTCATCCTCTTACTCCTACTAAGCGTACCAGCTTGGTAGTGTAGTAAAACAGGGGCGGTGGCAGCCGCCTCTGTTCTCCAAATCATAACAAAAACACAGAGAAAAGCAAATGGCAAAAACACGCAATCAAATACAGGCAGAAAGCGATGCACGGCGAGATGTCAAGCTAAAAGCCTTTAAACTGCCGATAGCCGTCGTCGAGGAATTCGAGCGTATCGCCACAGAGCAAGGCTTGGCAAATAATGCCTTATTTATCGCCGCCCTAGAAGCCTATAAAAAACAAGAGAATATAGCATGAACCTTTATCAGCAGTTTAATCAGCTCTTTGCCGCTCACCCACGCGCCACGGCAAAAATCACGGGCAATCGCGGTGGTGGTGTGCTAGTGGCACAAACGCCCAACGGCACGGAGGTTATCTTGCACGGCAGCGCCGAGACGGGGAAAACCGTCTATTATGATGTGGCGACAAAAGAGGTGCTGGGCGAAGCGCCGGCGGTGGTTTATACTGAGTTTGGGATATAGTTTTTGCGCGTCTTTTATTTGCAGCAATGCAAAATTAATGCGCGGAAAATGCAAAAATGCGCCGCGCCTTACATATCATCGCCTCTTTCACCAACAATGCTTTTTTGCCTGCAATCTTTTTCACCAACTCAAAACGACTTTTGCGTTCCGTCAAAGTAAGCAAACAGGCACCGCCAGCGACACCCAATACCGTATCCGCTTCCCAATGTCCGAAACGGCTGCGGTTTTGCGCTGAAATCCCAGGTAGTGTTCAAAAAACTGTGTCACTCCCATAAACTATCCAGAAAACAAGGAATGACATTATGCAACACTTTGACTTTAACGAAGCTTTAAAAGCCATCCAAGCAGGTAAGCCCATCACAGGCAGTGATGGGGTCCTAGCCCCGCTTATTAAACAACTTACTGAAGCAGCTTTATCAGCTGAAATAGAAAGTTATCTTGGGCAGAATCTCAATAGTAATAACCGCCGTAACGGTTACAGATTTATACCACCAATACGGTTGAAGCGCTGCATCGCCAGTTTCGTAAGTTGACTAAAACTAAAGGTGCTTTCCCCAATGAAAACAGCTTGCTTAAATTACTGTATGTGGCTATGTTAAATGCCGGTGAGAAATGGACAAGACCTATCAACAATTGGGGACAAACTATGATGCAGTTGTCTATCCATTTCCCCGGGCGCTTAGATAAGGTGATGAGCCTTTGATTGAACTGACACAGATTTCTGAACGCCCTCGTTCGAGGGAAAGGTCGAGCCGTGTAAGTATATTCTGATTGATGACACTCTCACGATGGGCGGCACACTTGCGGCATTACGTGGGCATATCAATAATAATGGAGGTCAAACCATCGGTATGATGGTCATGTGCGCTCAGCAACGCTCATTGCAACTTGCGCCAAGTAAAGAAATTTTGGACAATATACGCTCCAAGCATAGTAACGATATAGAAGAATATTGGAACAAGGAATTTGGTTATGGCATCAGTGAACTCACCCACTCAGAAGCAGAGCACGTTCGATCAATCCCGAATGCTCACAGCCTCAGAACTCGAATCACTCAAGCAAAATATGTGGGCGGCATCCAGTTGGATGAAGGAGCAGCCACTTCCGAAGAACAAAAAGCGATTTCGCTTGCCCGCATAACAAAGTCTCTTCAAGCAATACCCTATAGCACCAAAGAACCATTAGCAAAGATCCGCGAGCCTAAGCGCTCCTTATCAAGGTAATTACCCAGTCCAGAAACAGCAAACTAGAATGGAATCGAAAAAATCACACAATCCAAAGTCAGACACGCCTTTGCCGCCACTGATGTTAACTCCATCCGAAATCGAATCGCTCAGGCAAGACTTGCAGCAGGCGTCCAAATGGACGCGCCAGCAGCTGATCGAGAAAAAGCAGAACCTATCAAAGAAGAATTTAAGCCGGTAATACTGGATTATCAGTGTTTGAGAGACTGCTTTTTGTTTTGACCAATATCAACACCAAGTGTGTTTGCTTGGCGAGCCATATAAAGCTTTTGTGCGCTGCTAATCATTGATTTACATTTACGTGCATCAATAATCTTTTTCTCGTCGTCATCTAGGCGCGACTTGTCCATATTCACCAAGCGCGCAAAATGGTTTTTGAAGCTTTGGCGTGCTTCGTCCAAGGGCAAACCCCTTTGGCGATTTTCAGGTAAGCTGTGCGCTTCATCTACAGCTTTATACTTCTGAGGGTCATCAACAATAGCCAAATGCTTTTGTATTACGCTCATTTCGTTAATCGCTGCTTTAAGGCTTCCTTCCATAATCGTACTATTACTGTGTCGCTCCAAGTCATTGGTAATAATTTCCTTTTCAGTGGAAATCATATCTTGCAAATCACCTGATTTAGCAACTTCTTTAATATGGTTTAGTAGCCTCTGACGCGAGGCAGCCAGTTTTTTTGCTGAGCTAGTAGCCTTCAAATTTACCATTGCCGTGTCTTCCACGGCAAGAAGACGAATTAGCTTTTCTCGATTATCGCTCACACACTACGCTCCAACCATCCTTCTCCTAGCTCCCGATCTGCGTTGGTTGTATCAATATTATATTTACGCATAAATTCCACACCAAGCGCTCGCTTGATCATTTTTAATGCTGTGGTAGGCATCTGTGCAGCAGCCAGCCAACGCCAAGCCAAATCTTCATCTCCGACATCACCAGCTTCCATTGATTCAGCCAAACAGACAGCATTCATACCACCTTCTTGAAATAGCGCTTCACGCTCTTCAGCAGATAAGAAACTTTTACTTGGATAACGTTGATTCATTTTCTCAGTTTGTTCAATCATATCTATTCCTTTTGTTTTATAACGACCTGACCAGTCTTTCCTCAAATCTCTATCGGCATTCGACGTATCAAAACCATGTTGGCGGATAAAGTAAGCACCATACCAAAGAAACCGGCTCAATACTGCAAAAACATAGATTACAGAAAATTTAACAAAATATCGCGATTTTGCCCTGGAATGCCCAAAATAGCCAAAAATGCAGGTCATAGGTCAGGAAAGTAGTTACATCAGTTACAGGATTGAATTATAGAAACTTGAATTGTCAAACCAAGTGCAATACTTTTTTAAAGCAAACTTCATAAGGTGTTTTTTAGCCTAAACACTTTCTCGGCCGTAGATTTAATTTGTCAACGACCGATTGAATATAATCATCGCTCCACCGGTTTATATCCTGTTGCTTGGGGAAAAACTCCCTGAGCAACCCGTTTGTATTTTCATTTGTCCCCCTTTGCCACGGCTGATGCGGCTCGGGGAAATAAAAGGCTGCGCCTAATGTTTGCGTAACTAAACTATGTTTGGCAAATTCCTTGCCTCTGTCCGGCGTAATTGACCGTAATTTATGCGGTGTAAGCAGGGTTATCATCGCCTCTTTCACCAACAATGCTTTTTTGCCTGCAATCTTTTTCACCAACTCAAAACGGCTTTTGCGTTCCGTCAAAGTAAGCAAACAGGCACCGCCTGCGACACCCAATACCGTATCCGCTTCTCAATGTCCGAAACGGCTGCGGTTTTGCGCTGAAATCGGGCGTTCCTCCAATGTATGCGAAATCGTGATTTTTCCACGCTTTTCAAGATGATTTTTTCTCCGCCTTGTTCTGCCTTTATGGCGTAATTTTCGGCTTGCTTTGCCTTCGCCGATATCTAGCCAACCTTGATGAATCGCGCGGTAAATCGTATTGAAACTGATTGATAAATCAGATTTTTCAAATTCTAAGCGCTTGCTGAGCTGTTCGGGCGACCACTTGCCGTCCAACACCTTGCTTTGCACCAAATGACGATATTCCGCCCGTTTTATAGTACCTTAACTTCAAAATGAGACTTAGAGATACACATTTTGTCAGGAGAAGCGCTTAGAATAATCTCATTTTGAAGTTAAGAGACTATAATTTGGATATCGCTTTGCACTTTTTTCGATGCTTTCGATAGCTGCTGTGCGCCGAACTCGCTCGATATATAGTCGATTCATGGCAAAATTAATCGACTATACATACCGCTTTCTTGTACGATTTTTTCACTTCTATATTTTTTCTTGAAGAACTCAAGATGATTGTCTAAGACAATAAAAAAACCGCATACTATGCGGTTTTTTATTAGTGTTTGGTGGAGGCGGGGGGATTTGAACCCCCGTCCGCGAATCCTCAACTTTCGGTACTACATGCTTAGAGCCATTAATTAAAATTTAGCCTTCAAGCAGCCAATGGTCAGGCATCTTTCCGGCGATTCCGCTAAGTTTAACCCTTATGCGGCGGACGCACATAAGAGCGATTCTGCTGAGATGTCGTTCAGGTCAAAAACGCAGACTTTTTCGGCTGAACGTTAGCGGGGATTAAGCCGCTAAAGCGTAGTTGTCGTCGTTTGCAACTATTGTGTTGAAAGGGTTTTACGAGGTTCTTTCATCCTCGACATGCACCTAGAGCCTTGCAATCCCCGTCGAATCCAAGAACGCCCCCGGTAAGTCGCGTATTCTAGCATAGTTTGCGGTTGTGGCAATTCTTAAATTTATAAGGGTGAGGGACCGGTGGAAGGTGTCCAAGGCTGACGGCGGTAGGCGTCTTCGCTGTAGTTGTAGTCTATGACACGCCCGTTGGCAAGGGAGATGACGACTTGTAAATTACGGTTTTCTTCGCGCGTGGTCATGCTATTGGCTGCAATGGCACCGCCGGCTGCCGAACCGATCATGGTGGCAATGGCTTGTCCGGAGCCGTCGCCAATTTGATAGCCTAATGCGCCGCCGGCAATACTGCCGATAAGTCCTGCAATGGGTTGTTTGATTTGATCGTTTTGGCTGTAGCGGTAAAGCAGGGTACGGGTGCCGTTTCGCATATCGGTATGGACGGCAACCGGCTCGCCGAAGGTTTGGCGGATTTCTTGTTCGGTGGTGAGGTGGCGGGTGATGCTTTGTACGCTGTTATAATTGATTTCTTTTCCTGCTTGGCAGGCGCTGAGCAGAAGAGCGCAGGTGAGTGTGACAATGTGTTGTTTTTTCATAATTTTGTCCTGATTGTAAAAAGCTTATTATCGCATGAATTGTGCTGTTGTCGGAAGTTGTTGATGATTTTTGGTTAGTAAAATGAAATTTTTCAAAAGTTTTGAGTTTATCGCTTTGATTGCGACTTTGATGGGAATTTCCGCTTTCGGTATTGATGCGATTTTGCCGGCTTTTCCTGCTTTCGCGCAAGATTTTGCTTTGCATGGGGAAAGGGCAAACGATGTGCAGTTGGTGGTGTATGTTTTTATGTTCGGCTTTTCGATTATGCAGCTGTTTTTCGGTGTATTGGCGGATTTTTTCGGGCGTAAATATCTGCTTTTATGCGGGCTGACGGTTTATGTGATGGCTTCGGTTTCCGTGTTGTTTATCGATTCTTTTCAGGCTTTGCTGTGGGCGCGGTTTTGGCAGGGTGTCGGTTTGGCGGCACCGCGTGTTTTAACGCAGGCAGTAGTGCGCGATGCGGTTTCAGGACGGGAGATGTCGCGGATTATGTCTTTTTCTATGATAGTGTTTTTGCTGGTGCCGATTTTGGCGCCGTCGATTGGGCAATTGACTTTGTCTTTAGGCAATTGGCATAGTGTTTTTTATTTGTTTGTTTTGGTAGGAATTTTGACCTTTTTATGGGTGGCGATGCGTTTGCCCGAATCTTTGCCGATTGAAAAACGTAATCCGCCGAATATGCAGCGCCTAATGGCGGCTTTGAAAACCTGTTTTACACATCGTCAGACTTTGGTTTATATGTTGATATTAAGTGCGATGTTTTCGATGATGATGATTTATATCGGTCAGGCGGAGCAGATTTACGGCAGTGCGGTTTATGGTTTGGGCGAGAAGTTTGCGTTGGCTTTTGCCGTAACGGCTTTGGGCATGGTGGCGGCTTCTGTGGTCAATGCGCAGATTGTGATGCGTTTAGGTATGCACCGCATTGCTTTCTGGGCTTTGCTTGCCATGGTAATCGGCGACGGTTTTTTATTAGTCAATGCTTTATTGTTTGGCGGCAAACCGCCTTTATGGATTTTTATGCCGCTGCTCATGTTTCATATGTTTTGCTTTAGCTTGACGATGCCGAATCTCAACAGCTTGATTTTAGAACCGCATGGAGCTATTGCCGGCACGATTTCCGCGATGGTCGGCACGATTATGTCGGTAATTGGTTTGGCGGTGGCGCATCTTGTGTCAGGACAATTCAACGGTACGGTTTTTCCTTTGGCGATAGCTTGGTTCGTATTGTCTTTGCTTGCGAATCTGGGTAATTATTATGTCAATCGTCTGACGCGCTATATGTATTGAAATATAAGATATCGTCATAATTGCGTGTTTTGACTTTATCATTTCAATTGTGTTATGCTGAGTTTTCTTTTAACAAAGGAGCAAAAAATGACTGATACGCGTGTTCAAAAATTGGAACAAGATATTGAAAATTTCCGCAAAGATTTTGCCGAAATCGGCAAAACATTGCGTCAAATCGCAGAAAGCAAAGGTAATGAGGCTTCTGCGCGTGCGCAACATGCTTATGATCGTTTCAGCCGTCAGGCGCAGAATTTTATGGATGATGCCAGCGCTCAAGGTCAGGCTTATTATGAGCGTGCGCGCGAGCATTTTGATAATACGGTTGAAAATGCTACCGATCGTGTGCGTGAAAATCCTTTGCAGTCCGTGGCGATTGTCGCAGGAGTAAGCTTTATTGTTGGCTTTTTGATGAGCCGCCGCTAAGAGGTTCCCTTGATTGGTAGGCTAATCAAATTTTTCTTGCCTTATGCTGTGCAAATGGGCTTGCAACGCAAGCAGCCACAGCGTATGGTATTAAGTCTTATTGCTGCAGTGTTGATCTTGGTTGCTGTGATTTTCGCCTTGATTGCTCTGCATCAATATTTGTTAATTGAACAATTGCTGTCGATTTATCAAGTCAACGGTTTATTTGCATTAGGATTTATCGCTCTTGCTTTGGTTTGTCTACTGATTAGTGCGATAAAAAAACCTCAAGCAAAGAAAAATCCCGTATTGGCTGAAATCGGCAAAACTGCGACGGATATGAAAGAGGTGGCTCAATATCATTTGAAAAACCAAGCGCATGAATTGCAGTATGTTACCGAGCGCGGGATTCAGCGTCACGCGGGCAAAGCCTTAACGGCGGCTATTTTAGCCGGTCTGATTATGGGGATTCGTACCGGGCGCAAATAAGTCTTGCGATGAGATATAGTCGGAGAAGTGGAAAAGTAGTACAAGACGGCGAGCCGCAGACAGTACAAGAGCGTACGGCAAGGCGAGCCAACGCCGTAATACTTTTTCAATTCTTTGACTATAGCAGATTACTATGCCATTATCGGCTGCTGTGCTACTTAAGCAAAAATAAACCCTGCTTCATGCAGGGTTTATTTTTGCTTATTTCGGATTTAGGCGGTGAGTGTTTCGTAAACCAAAGGACGCTCCTCAGGTTTTGCTTCGCCGATCTGCAAGGCGGCGCGATAAGCTTTTGCGGCGGCTTGCCATGTAGCTTCGTCTTTGGCATGAATCATTGTCAAAGGCGTGCCGACTTCGACTTTGCTGCCGATGGCTAAGATTTCATCAAAGCCGACACTATGGTCAATATGATCGCTGGCAATGCGTCGGCCACCGCCAAGATTAATGACCGCTACGCCGATATCGCGCGTGCTCATGCTTTGAATATAGCCGGCGCTTTCCGCTAAGACGGGTTTGACGATATTGGCAAGGGGTAATTGATCAAATTGCGTCGAACCGCCTTGTGCATGAACCATTTTTTCAAAGATTTCATAAGCTTTTCCGGAGTCTAAAACGTTTTGCAATTGTTGGCGGGCTGTTTGGCGGGAATCGGCTAATTTGCCATTGACCAAAGCTTCTGCACAAAGGGCAAGGTTGATTTCATGCAAACGCGGATTGCGAACACCCTCGCCGCGTAAATAGCGGATGGCTTCGCGCACTTCTACGGCATTGCCGGCGCTAGAGGCTAAGACTTCGTTCATATCTGTCAATAAGGCGGTCGTTTGGCAGCCTGATTGTGTGGCTACTGCGGCAATACTTTGTGCCAAGGCTTTGGATAATTCATAGCTTGGCATAAATGCACCGTTGCCTACTTTAACGTCCATCACCAGACTGTCTAAGCCTTCCGCCAATTTTTTAGAGAGAATAGAGGCGGTGATGAGTGATATGTTTTCCACCGTGGCAGTAACGTCGCGAGTGGCGTAAATTTTGCGATCGGCGGGAGCGAGATTGCCTGTTTGTCCTACGATGACGCAGCCGATTTCTTTAACTAATTCCTGCATTTTCTGAGGATTGGGGAAAATATCAAAGCCTTTAATACTTTCTAATTTATCCAAAGTGCCGCCGGTGTGCCCTAAACCGCGTCCTGCAATCATCGGCACGAAACCGCCGCAGGCGGCAAGCATGGGCGCAAGCATTAATGAGACCACATCGCCCACGCCGCCGGTGGAATGTTTGTCTAGGGTAGGGGCGTTGAGCTGATAAGATTCCCATTGCAAACTGTCGCCGCTGTCGCGCATGGCAAGCGTTAAGGCACTGCGTTCTTCTATATCAAGATCGTTAAAATAAATCGCCATACACATGGCGGCAATTTGGCTTTCGCTGATGCTATCGTCAGTCACGCCTTGGATGTAAAATTGAATTTCTTCCGGACTTAATTTTTGCTTGTCGCGTTTTTTACGGATAATTTCTTGAATTAACATTGATTTCTCCTTTTTGATTCAATCAATTTTTAAACAAAGTAGAAGCGTCAATATACTTTGACGCAGGTTTAGCCCTGCAGTCGTGATGACGACTTCACAAGACCAAATAAGATAAAGGTATGCTATAAACAGCGTAAGCCTAATCCGAAACCAGTGTCAACATATCGAAAATGCTGTTAATAACCTCCATAATTGAAATATCTTCATGTAAAAAGTATGATGAAAAGGGAACGGACTAACAGGTTGTTAACAGAAAAGGCATTCTACCCATTCTTATTTTTAATTGCCACTTGGAATAATAAAAATGTTGAGTTTTTTAGATAAAAATGAAGTCGAGCAGGGCAGTAAGGCATTTGGCAATGATCCGATTGCCTTTGCTCTCTCTTTATTGCCGCAGGCGGCGACACTGGCGGTGACGCCGGTTTCTCAATTTAATGTGGCGGCAATTGCCATTGATAAAGAAGGCAATTTTTATATCGGCGTTAACCAAGAATGCCGAGAAGCGGATATGGGGCAGACCGTACATGCCGAGCAAAGCGCTATTGCACATGCTTGGCAAAGGGGCGCAGATATCATCAGCGATATTGTGGTGAATTACACGCCTTGCGGACATTGCCGCCAATTTCTGAATGAATTGCGCCATGCGCAGCAGATAAAAATCCATTTGCCGCATAGCCGCGACCAATTGTTGCAACAGTATCTGCCCGATAGTTTTTCGCCTAAAGATCTTGGTTTGGATATTCGTTTGCTAGATAAAATGCAGCATGAATTATCGCCGCCCAAAGCTTCCTTGGACGCCTTGGAACAGGCGGCTTTTGAAGCGGCGAACACCTGCTATGCGCCTTATAGCCGTGCTTACGCAGGCATTGCATTAGCGCTTGAAGGAAAAATCATTACAGGGCGCTATGCGGAAAATGCCGCCTATAATCCCAGTTTGCCGCCTTTGCAAGTAGCGATTAACAGTCTGCGTTTAAGCGGTTTATCGCTTGCACAAGTGAGCCGGGCGGTATTATGCTGCACCGCGCACGGCGGACATGAGTCGCGCAGTCGCGAATTATGGCAGGCATTAGGACAATGCGAACTGGAAATTTTAACGCTTTCATCATAACAATAAAGGAACGTGTATGAACCTACTCAATACAGCCAAGCAATGGCTTGCACAAGACCCTGATGCTGAAACGCGGGCTGAACTTGGCGCATTAATCGAAGCCGCCGATGGCGGTGATCAAAGCGCTCTTGCGCAATTGCAGCAACGCTTTGAAGGACGTTTGCAATTCGGTACCGCCGGTTTGCGCGGACCTCAGCAGGCGGGACCAATGGGTATGAACCGCGTATTGGTTGCGCAGGCGGCAAAAGGGCTTGCCGATTATTTGCTGAGCTTCGACCCGGAGCAGACCAGTATCGTGATTGCTTATGACGGACGCAAAAACTCCGATGTTTATGCGCGCGACACTGCCGCCATTATGGCAGGGGCGGGAATTAAAACCTATCTGCTGCCGCGTGCTTTGCCTACTCCCGTGCTTGCCTATGCCATTCAGCATCTGGATGCCAGCGGTGCTGTCATGGTGACCGCCAGTCATAACCCGCCCGAAGACAATGGCTATAAAGTTTATCTGGGCAAATCTAATGGCGGCGGACAAATTGTCTCTCCTGCCGACAGCGCCATTGCCGAAAATATTGCCGCCGCCGCACAAACGCCGATTGGTGAATATCCGCGCAGCGAAGTTTTTGATTTAGTGGAAGAAAGTTTGATTGAATCCTATGTGCAAAAAACCGCTGCCTTAGCGCAGGAAGCTGCCTGTGAATTGAATTATGTGTACACCGCGATGCACGGCGTGGGTAAAGAAATATTATTCAAAACCTTAGCCGCCGCGCAATTGCCGCTTCCGCATGTGGTGGCAGAGCAGGCGGAGCCGGACGGCACTTTCCCCACCGTATCTTTCCCTAATCCCGAAGAAAAAGGGGCGCTTGATTTGGCGATTGCGCTTGCCAAAACCAAAAACGCGGAATTTATTTTGGCAAATGATCCCGATGCCGACCGCCTTGCAGTTGCCATTGCCGACGAGACAGGGCAATGGAAAGCCTTGCACGGCAATACCGTCGGCTGTTATCTGGCATGGTATTTGGCGCAAAGATATCAAGGTAGTACAGGTACTTTTGCCTGTTCTTTGGTCTCCTCTCCCGCCTTAGCGCACATCGCCCGACATTACGGCTTTGACAGCGAAGAAACCCTGACGGGCTTCAAATATATCGGTAAAGTGGAAAATTTGCGCTATGGTTTTGAAGAAGCCATCGGCTATTTGGTCGATCCCGACAAAGTCCGCGACAAAGACGGCATTTCGGCGGCAATCGTCTTTTTAGATTTGGTGCGTCATTTAAAAGCGCAGGGCAAAACGTTGTTAGATTTGGCGGAAGAATTTGCCCAAACCTTCGGTGCTTTTGTGAGTTCGCAAATTTCTATCCGCGTGAAAGAACTCGCCGATATCGAAAGGCTTATGCAAGCCTTGCGCAGCCAAGTGCCTAGCCATATCGGCAACCATGCCGTCAACGAATTCATCGATCATTTGAATACGGAGCGGCGCAGCGATATTTTGGTCTTCTACATGGACAACGGCAGCCGTTTGATTGTGCGCCCTTCCGGCACTGAGCCGAAAGTCAAATGCTATTTGGATGCCAAAGGCGATAACGCTGCGCAAGCGCAAAGCGTTTTGCAGGAATTCGACGCCGCCGTGCGCGCCTTATTGCGCGAAGAACGCTACGGCAAACAGCAATGCTAACACGCTTAGCAATTTTTCATCCACTTAAAATTAAGGAAAAATTTATATGGCAACACCTCATATCAGCGCTGCAAAAGACGCTTTCGCCCCAACCATTCTCATGCCAGGCGATCCCTTGCGCGCCCAATACATCGCAGAAAATTTCCTCCAAGATGCCGAACAAGTTACCGCTGTGCGCAATATGTACGGATACACAGGTACTTACCAAGGTAAAAAAATCTCCGTCATGGGGCACGGCATGGGCATTCCCTCCTGCTCCATTTATGCCAAAGAATTGATTACGGAATACGGCGTGCAACATCTGATTCGAGTCGGCTCCTGCGGCGCGGTTTTAGACAATGTGCATGTGCGCGACGTTGTCATCGGCATGGGCGCAAGCACGGATAGCCAAGTCAACCGCAGCCGCTTCCACGGCTATGATTTTGCCGCATTAGCCGATTTCGGCATCGTGCAAGCGCTTGCTCAGGCGGCTCAGGCACGGGGCGTGAAGGCGAAAGTAGGCAATTTGTTTTCTTCGGATTTGTTCTATCATCCTGATCAGGCGCTCACGCAAACCCTGCGTAAATATGGCATTTTAGGCGTAGAAATGGAGGCGGCGGGCATTTACGGCGTGGCGGCGGAATTCGGCGCGAAAGCAGCGACCATCTGCACCGTTTCCGATCACATCATTCGTGAAGAATACACCACTGCCGAAGAGCGCCAATCCACCTTCAATGAAATGATAGAAATCGCTCTGGATGCGGCTCTGACTTTATAAATATAGTCGGAGAAGTGAAAAAGTAGTACAAGGCGGCAAGTCGCAGACAGTACAAGAGCGTACGGCAAGGCGAGCCAACGCTGTAATACTTTTTCAATTCTTTGACTATATCACTATCGCGCCATTTCTGTTTTCAAGTGCTTGAAGCGGAAATGGCGATGTTTAACGGCGTTGGCGCAATAAACAATATTGGCGCAGCGTCAACCAAGCATCGCCGCGCTCTACGCCTTTATTGATGCGGTCGAGTTTCGCGGCAAGCTGATTTAAGCTCACAATCAGACTGATGGGAAAATGCTGTGCCGCCTGCCGCAAAGCCGCTTGTTGGCGCGGATAAAACAGGCGCGCGCGTTTGAAAATCTCTTCTTTTGATTGCGGCGCATGATGCAATTCCAACAAAACATTGGCATCGCGCGCCAATTGCCAGACCAGCAAAGTGATTTCGTTTTTACTGCTTTGGGCGATTTTTTCCGCACTACGATAAGCACCTAGCCAATCGCCGCCCAATAAGGATTCGCGAAAAGCATTGACGCCGAAATGGGAAAAATCGTCCAGCAGGCGGGCAATATCGGCTTCTTCCAATAAACCTTCGCGCGCCGGACTATGACAAAGCCGCGCAATCGATTGCTGCGCCGCCGCCAAATTGCCCTCGTGAAAATCAATAAACAGAGCTTTTGCCGCCGCATCCAAATGCAATTGGCTGCGATGCAGGCGTTGCTCGATTTGGGCGGCAAATTCTTCTTCATTAAGCGCATAGCCGCGCACTTCTAAAAAATCTTGCTTGGCTAAATGTTTATACCATGCCGCTTGGCTGACTTTTTCCAAGCGCGGAAAATACAATACAATCCGCACATTATCCAAATGCAAACCTGCGATTTTCTGCACATGCGCCGCCGCCTGCTTATCCAGACTTTTCTGCTCGCCGTGTACTTCAATCAAACTGCGCGGCGCAAATAAAGACGGGGTTTCCACCTCATTGAGCAATTCCTGCCAATCGGCGGCGCTGCGCCCGACATCAAGGCGTTTACGTTCGCTAAAATCCGCTTTCAAGGCTTGCTGACGAATCGCGTCTAAGGCTTCCTGCAATAGCTGAGGCTCTTCGCCGTAGAGCAGCGTCAGGGCAGGCAGTCCTTTTTTATGCAAATGCGCGCTTAACTGCGTTGCGCTGATGCTCATTGAGCGGCTTTTGTATGCGTTTGGATAAAGCGTAAGGCGCTATGCGCATTTTCGCGTGCCAGCTGCTCATGCATATTGCGTTCTTCCTGCAGGCTGCCGATAAATTGCCCTGCGCTGTAAGCAATATTGCTGCGGCTTTGCACGGTTGTTTCGCCTAAGTTTTTATTGTCTTTAAACAAAGTGATGGAGTAGCTGTCGCTGATTTCCAATTCGCGACTATTGCCGCTGTCGCCGCCGATTGCCACTTCACGACTGTGAAAACGGAAATTCGAGACCACCAATTTATGCGCGCTTGCCGCCTCACTGTCAACAAGCTTAACGCCGCTTTCGCGCAAAGCATCCAGCAAAGCTTCATAAGTCAGCTGCTGCGAGGCATCGGGTTTTTCTACCGTACTCAATACATAAATATCGCTGAAATTCAGACTGCTCTCGCTCAAACCTTTGAGATGGAAACCGCAGGCGGAAAGCAGACACAGACAGGCAAATAAGCAGAGTTTTTTCATTAAAAATTCCTTACTGGTTGAAACCCTTCCCTTTAGGAAAGGCAATGAAAGCAAAAGATGCGCAAACCGCCCATTTCAAAGCAAGACGCAGAACGATGTTTTTGTATCTTCCTGTCTGCTGAAACATACTTAATCGCTCACCACTAAATTCAATAATTTTTGCGGCACGACAATCGCCTTGCGCAGCGTTTTGCCGTCGGTATAGCGGCGTAATTCGCCGTCATTTAATGCCGTCTGCACAATGCTGTCCTCATCGGCATCCGCCGCCACCTGAATTTCGCCACGTTTTTTGCCATTGATTTGTACCACCAAAGTAAAGCGGTTCTGCACCAAGGCCGCCTCATCCGGCTGCGGCATTTGCTGATTGAGCAAATCGCCGCCGAAGTCTAATTCCTGCCATAAGACACTGGCAATATGCGGCACAATCGGCGCCAAAATCAATAACAAAATCCGCACGCCCTCGCGGCGCAAAGCCGCATAATCCGGCTCAATATTGCCAAGCGCATTGAGAATTTTCATCGCGGCGGAAACAACCGTATTAAATTGATTGCGCTCATAATCAAAGCGCGCGCTGCGCAGCTGCTCATGAATCTCGCGGCGGATGCTCTGATGCTTCTCGTCCAAGGCAATTGCTTCATGGCTTTGGCTCAGGCTTTGGCTCAGGCTTTGACGGTATTCATAAGCATAAGCCCAGAGGCGGCGCAAAAAGCGGTTTGCCCCCTCCACACCATGTTCCGACCATTCCAAAGTGCTTTCAGGCGGTGAAGTAAACATGGTATATAAACGCGCGGTATCCGCGCCGTATTGCTCAATCAAGGCTTGCGGATCGACACCGTTGTTTTTGGATTTCGACATTTTTTCCATGCCGCCGTATAAGACCGCTTCGCCGTCGCGCTGCAGACTGCCGCCGGTAATTCGCCCTTTCTCATCGGTTAGGGTGTTGACTTCATTAGGATTAAACCAATGTTTTTTGCCGCTTGCTTCTTCGCGGTACCATGTACCTGCCAGCACCATGCCTTGGGTAAGCAAACGTTGGAAAGGCTCATCGACTTGCACAATACCTTCGTCGCGCATCAATTTGGTATAAAAACGCGCATAGAGCAAATGCAAAATCGCATGTTCGATGCCGCCGATATATTGATCGGCGCTTTGCCAATATGCCGCCGCCTCGGACTCAAGCATGCCTTGCGCATAATCGGGTGACATATAGCGGAATTGATACCAGCTGGATTCCATAAAGGTATCCATGGTATCGGTTTCGCGTTTTGCCGCTTTGCCGCAATTCGGACAAACCGTTTCATAAAATTCGGGCATTTTCGCCAATGGCGAGCCGCTGCCGTCCGGTACCACATCTTCAGGCAAGACCACCGGCAAATCTTTATCCGGCACCGGCACGTCGCCGCAATCCTCGCAATGAATAATCGGAATCGGACAACCCCAATAACGCTGCCGCGAAATGCCCCAATCGCGCAGGCGGTATTGAGTTTTCGGCTCGCCGGCGCCGAGGCTTTGCAATTTTTTGCCGATGGCTTCAAAAGCCTGTTCGAAATTCAAACCGTTAAACTCGCCGCTATTGATAAGAGCAATGTTTTCTTTGTCGCCGTACCATTCCTGCCATGCCTGATTATCATAAGGCTTATCTTCTTGAGCAATTACTTGTTTAATCGGCAAATCATATTTAAGCGCAAATTCAAAATCGCGCTCATCATGTGCCGGCACCACCATGACCGCGCCGTCGCCATAGCCCCAAATCACATAATTGGCAATCCAGACTTCCAAACGTTCGCCGCTGAGGGGATTGATGACATAACGCCCCGTCGGCATGCCTTTCTTTTCCATTGTCGCCACATCGGCTTCTGCGACCGAACCCGCCTTACATTCTGCGATAAAGGCTTGCAAATCCGCGCGATTCTCCGCCGCCGCACCTGCCAAAGGATGTTCGGCGGCCACAACCACCGCACAAGCGCCGAAAATCGTATCGGGACGCGTAGTATAGACCTGCACATATTGCGCCGCCTCGCCGCTCAAGCCCGCTTTGCTCTCCTCGGCAATCGCAAAGCGCAGGGTCATGCCGCGCGATTTACCAATCCAATTGCGCTGCATCGTTTTCACGCGCTCCGGCCAATGCTCGAGCTTATCCAAATCGGCTAATAATTCTTCGGCATAATCGCTGATGCGGAAGTAATACATCGGAATTTCGCGCTTTTCGACCAAAGCGCCGCTGCGCCAACCGCGGCCGTCAATCACTTGCTCATTTGCCAACACCGTCTGATCGACAGGATCCCAATTCACCGTACCGTTTTTGCGGTAAACAATCCCTTTTTGAAACAGGCGCGTAAACAGCCATTGCTCCCAGCGATAATAATCCGGCCGGCAAGTGGTAATCTCGCGCGACCAATCAATAGCAAAACCGAGCAGTTTTAATTGATTGCGCATGTAGTCGATATTTTCATAGGTCCATTTGGCAGGAGCGACCTGATGATTCATCGCCGCATTTTCCGCCGGCATACCGAAAGCGTCCCAACCCATGGTTTGCAAAACATTTTTGCCATTCATACGCTGATAGCGCGAAATCACATCGCCGATCGTGTAATTGCGCACATGCCCCATATGCAGGCGCCCCGAAGGATAGGGGAACATCGACAAACAGTAAAACTTTTCCTTATTCGGCTGAATTTCAGCACGAAAACTCTTATTTTTCGCCCAATTCTCTTGGACTTGGGCTTCAATAATATTCGCTTGATATTGCTCTTGCATGATTTTTCCGCATTGGGTACAACAAAGCGGCAATGATAGCATAGAGCAGCCACAGAGAAATAAAGAGCGTATTGCCGAAGCGCGCGTAAGGCGTTAGCCCTATGCGCGGCTGAATCCAACCCGATAACACCGCCTGCTCATGCTGCGGCAGACTGCTTAGGATTTTGCCTTGGCTGTCAATAAATACCGTAATCCCCGTGCTCGTTGCCCGCGCCATCTCGCGCCCTAATTCCAAGGCGCGCATCTGGCTCATCTGCAAATGCTGATGTGCGGCAATCGAGCCCTGAAACCAGCCGTCATTCGAGACATTAATCAAATACTGCGCATTAGCCACGCCCTGCCGCACCTGCCGACCGAAAGCCGATTCGAAACAAATCGACACCGTAGCGGGAACTCCCTGCGTAAAAATCGGCGCCTGCTGACCGCCGCCGCGCGAAAAATCGCCCAAAGGCATATCCACAAAGTGGCTAAAAATTTGAAATACCGGTTTAAACGGAATAAATTCGCCGAAAGGCAGCAGATGATTTTTGGCATAACGACCGTTTGCCGCCCCTAAAGTAATGACGCTGTTATAATAATCGGCACGGATATTGCCGCTGGGAATGCCTAAAACCACCGCCTGCCGCTTATCCTTAAACAAAGCATCCAAAGGCTCCAAAACCGGCGCTTTAATACTCTCTTCCATAAACGCCACCGCCGTTTCCGGCCAAATAATCACGCTTTCGCTGCGCGCTGCGCTGAGTGCAATATAGTCCTCCATATCCTTCTGCATATGCTCGGCATCAAACTTCGTATATTGCGAAGCATTGCCCTGCACCAAAGCCACCGAAAAGGGCTGCCCGATTGCATGGGTAAAAGACAATTCGCGTGACACTAGCGCAATAGCGACAATAAAGCCGGCAATCACAGTAGGATAAGCCACCCGCTGCGACAGCGTGTAAGCGAATAAAGCGCATATCAAGAGTAAAAACAGCCCCGTACCGAATACGCCGAAAATCGGCACAAAACCGTTCAGCACGCCGTAAAGCTGCGAATATGCCGCCGACAACCAAGGAAAACCCGTTAAGAAATAAGCGCGTAAAAACTCCGCTCCCAACCATAGCAAAGGAATCAGCAGCAAGCGATAGACCGTGCGCGGCGCGCTCAAACGCCGCAAAACATAGCCTACCAAAGCAGGGTATAGCGCCAAATACAGCACTAACAGAACATTCGCCAAAATAGCGAAAATCAGCGGCGCATTGCCGAAGCGATACAAACTGATATAAACCCAATACACGCCTGAGCCAAAATTGCCCAAGCCGAAGAGGAAACCGTAACGCACCGTGCGGTTAGTCGGCGCATGCAGCCACACCCAAGCCAAAGCCGTCAGGCTAATAAACGCCGCATACCAATAATCAAAAGGGGAAAAGGCCGCGGTAAACAATAAACCGCTGAAAAAACTCACCAGCGCATACATAGCAAACAAACCACTTTAGCTTAAAAATTTCCAAGCATAGCCCAAAGCCGAGCGGTTAAGGCTTACCGCTTATCCAGTTTTGGCTGATGCACCTAAGAGTAACAATAATCAAAGCAAATAAGTTCTTATAAAGCGCATTATGTTGAAAATGAAAATAACCATATCAAATACATAAAGATACGACAGCTTTTCCTACATGGCTTGCGGGGATTTGCTACAATGCGCGCTTAATTTTGACCATAGAACAAACATGACAGCTTATTTTGATGCCGCTTTAATAGAAAAATACCGCATGAGCGGACCGCGTTATACCTCTTACCCCACCGCCGTACAATTCACGGATCAATTTACCCAAGAAGACCATATCCGGCATTTGCAGACCAGCAATGCCGGCAAGCGCGATTTATCCGTTTATCTTCATATTCCTTTTTGCGAGCATGTCTGCTATTTCTGCGGCTGCAATAAAATCATCACGCGCAATCACAGCAAATCAGGGGAATATTTAGACTATTTGACACAGGACATCACGCGCCAAGCGGCGCATATCGACAGCGACCGCCGCATGATTCAATTGCATTACGGCGGCGGCACGCCGACTTTTATCAGCATGGACGAGCAAAGCCGGCTGATGGATTTATTGCATCGGCATTTTCGCTTTGCCGATGATCATGAGGGCGAATTTTCGATTGAAATCGACCCGCGCACGATTAACCGCGACTACCTCGCCCATTTGCGCAAATTAGGTTTTAACCGCGTCAGCTTCGGTGTGCAGGATTTTGATCCTGCGGTGCAAAAGGCGGTCAACCGCATTCAGCCGCGCGAAGAGGTGGCAAGGCTGATGGAGGATGCGCGCGATTTAGGTTTTCACAGCATTTCGGTGGATTTAATCTATGGTCTGCCTTTGCAGACGGTGGACAGCTTCAGCCATACCCTCGAGCAAATGATTGAATTGGCGCCGGATCGCCTTGCGATTTTCAACTATGCCCATATGCCGGATTTATTCGGCGCGCAAAAGCAAATCAAGCAGGCGGATTTGCCCAGCCCTGCCGTCAAACTGGCGATTTTGGAGCGCACGATTGCCATGCTCACCGGCGCGGATTATGAATTTATCGGACTGGATCATTTCGCCAAACCGGAAGACAGTTTGGTCAAACATCAGAAAAACGGCACTTTGTACCGCAATTTTCAAGGCTATTCCACTTTCTCGGACACGGATTTACTGGGCTTCGGCATCTCAGCCATCTCGCAGGTGCAGGGCAGTTACAGCCAAAACCATAAAGCGCGCGATAAATATTACCGCGCCATTGACGGCGGCGATTTAGCCATTGCGCGCGGCGTGGCATTAAATTCAGACGATGAAATCCGCCGCTATGTGATTACCGAAATTATGTGCAATTTAGGTTTGGATTTGGCGAAAGTTTCCGCCAAATACGGCATTGATGCCGTCGCCTATTTTGCCAAAGAATGGGCGCAGCTCGAGCCGCTGGCCGCCGACGGACTGCTGCAATTGCAAGGCAATCGCATGCAGGTGCAAGCTCCCGGGCGGCTCTTGATTCGCAATATTGCAATGGTCTTCGATGCTTATCTACAGGCGGAAAAGCACCGCTTTTCACAAGTGATTTAGAAAAAACGAAAATTGCGATATTTTTTTAATTGAAACTACTTTTTCGTAATTTGAAGTTTCTAACAAACTTGTCAGAATTGAAGACA
>ERZ1023288.64-NODE-64-length-37648-cov-50.461921_pt1 | contig 37648 bp, 30 predicted proteins | sample MGYA00380468_ERZ1023288 | MGnify/ENA primary metagenome ERZ1023288 (study PRJEB33173, sample SAMEA4830366) | metagenome | study: EMG produced TPA metagenomics assembly of the PRJEB25223 data set... | reverse complement strand
CACACAGCAAGCCCAATGCCGCCGCAGAACGCGAAGCCAAACTCGCCGCCGCGCGTGCCAAAGCCGAAGCCAGAAAAGCGGCAAGACAACATGAAGCAAGTAGCAACAGCGGCGCTGATGAAAACACCGCCGCACACAGCGAGCCCGACGCCACCGCAGAACGCGAAGCCAAACTCGCCGCCGCGCGCGCCAAAGCCGAAGCCAGAAAAGCGGCAAGGCAACACGAGGCAAGTAGCAACAGCGGCGCTGATGAAAGCACCGCCGCACACAGCGAGCCTAATGTCGTCGCAGAACGCGAAGCCAAACTCGCCACCGCACGCGCCAAAGCCGAAGCCAGAAAAGCGGCAAGACAACATGAAGCAAGTAGCAACAGCGGCGCTGATGAAAACACCGCCGCACACAGCGAGCCCGACGCCACCGCAGAACGCGAAGCCAAACTCGCCGCCGCGCGCGCCAAAGCCGAAGCCAGAAAAGCGGCAAGGCAACACGAGGCAAGTAGCAACAGCGGCGCTGATGAAAGCACCGCCGCACACAGCGAGCCTAATGTCGTCGCAGAACGCGAAGCCAAACTCGCCGCCGCGCGCGCCAAAGCCGAAGCGCGCAAACAAGCCAGACAAGCACAACGCAACTCAGGAGAACCCTCATGATTCGCCGCTCTCAATCTATTGGCGTGCCCTATTTCCACGTCGCGCCCTCCAGCGCGCGCATCATGTGGTCAGTCATTGCGGCGCTGCTGCCGGGAATTGCCGTACAAATCTATCTTGAAGGCAGCCGCTGGTTGGGATTGCTTGGCATTGCCCTGATGAGCGCTTGGCTGCTCGAAGGCAGTTTGCTTGCCCTGCGCGGCAGAACAGGAAAACAAATCCTATTCGCGCTCAAAGACGGCAGCGCCATGCTGACCACCCTCCTGCTTGCGCTCTGCCTGCCGATACTGGTGCCCGCTTGGCTTGTCATCCTCGGCTGCGCTTTCGCCCTGATTTGCGGCAAACACGTCTATGGCGGACTAGGCATGAATCCCTTTAATCCCGCCATGGTCGGCTATTGTTTTTTGCTGGTCAGCTTCCCTGCCATCATGGGGCAGCACAGCGCAGAAAGCCTAGATTTTTTCAGCCTATTCAACTCGGTAGATGCCCGCACCGCCGCCACGCTGCTCGACAGTAGCCGCCAAGCGCGCATTGTCGACACCGCGGTGAGCCAAATCAGCGCGACTTACCTGCCTAGTCTGATGCAGGCCGCCGCTTGGAGCTTGGGCGGCATATGGCTGGCATGGAAAAAATACCTTGATTGGAAAATCAGCGCGGCGGTATTAATTTCCGCCTTCATTACCGCCGGACTATTCTGGCTGTACGACAGCCATGCCTATCTCAATCCGCTGCAACAGCTTTTCTCGGGTGCACTGATTTTCGGCGCCTTTTTCATCGCCACCGACCCGATTACCGCCGCCACTACGCCGCTCGGACGCCTGCTCTACGCCCTACTCATCGGCATACTCTGCATCGCCATCCGCAACCTTGGCAATTTCCCCGACGGCTTCGCCTTTGCCGTCTTGCTGGCAAATGCCGCCGTAGCGATTTTAGACAACCTCAGCCCCAAATACCGCTAATGCTGCTCTTAAATACCGACTCCCGCCGCGCCATGTTCCGTCTCAGCAGCTTTGCCGCCGTCTGCATCAGCCTGCTCTCGCTCGCCTATCTTGCCTTTAGCGGACGTATTGCCGCGCAAAAAGAACAACACCTGCTCGGCACCTTTGCCGAAATCTACACGGCGCAGCCCCTCAATGCCGATCTGTTGCATAATGCCCAAAGTCTCAACCTCGGCGGTATTCCCGTTACCCTCTATCAAGCCAAAGACGGCGAGCGCCTGTTGGCAAACTTCATCAGCACCCACACTCTCAAAGGCTACAACGGCTATATCGGCGTGCTAATCGGTATCGCTCCGGACAATCGCCAACTGCTGGGCGTCCGCGTCTTAAACCATAAAGAAACCCCTGGACTGGGCGATAAAATCGAACGCCGCGTCAGCGCATGGATCGAAGATTTCCGCGGACACAGCCTGCAAAGCCGCCGCTTTCAAGTCAAAAAAGACGGCGGCGATTTCGATGCCTTTACCGGCGCGACCATCACCCCGCGCGCCGTCACCGAATTAGTCGGCAAAACCCTGCAAGACTGGCAAGACCATCAGGAGAATCATCATGGACGCTGAAAGTCGCAAACTGTTGAAAAACGGACTCTGGGACAATAACCCCGCATTGGTGCAAATCCTCGGACTCTGCCCCCTGCTCGCCGTTTCCAACACCTTCATCAATGCGCTGGGACTGGGCATCGCCACCATTTTCGTACTAACTCTATCCAACAGCCTCGTCTCGCTTACGCGCGGCTTTCTGCGCAATGAAATCCGCATTCCCGTCTTTGTGCTACTGATTGCCAGCGCCGTTACCCTCTGCGAAATCCTGATTCAAGCCTTTGCCTATCCGCTCTATCAAAGTTTGGGCATCTACCTTTCCCTGATTGTTACCAACTGCGTGATTATCGCGCGCGCCGAAGCCTATGCCGTGAAAAACACCGTCAAATACGCCGCCCTTGACGGACTCTTTATGGGCATCGGCTTTGCCCTTATCCTGCTGCTGCTCGGCGCCATTCGCGAAATCCTCGCCCAAGGCACCTTGTTTAGCGGCGCGCATCTTATCTTCGGCGATGCCGCGGCAGACTGGCGCATTCAAGTCATTAAAATAGACAACGGCATGATACTCGCCGCCCTGCCTGCCGGCGCCTTCATCTGCTACGGCTTTTTAGTCGCCGGCAAACAAGCGGCAGATAATTTATTGAAAAACAAAAAAGATTAAAGCATATTTTCATGGAAATATTATTCATCGTTTTACTTATCGTCATTATCTGCTTAGGGCTACTGTTCAGCGCCACTTCAGATACGGAAGAAAAGAAAAAAATCCATGCGCAAGAAAAAGGCAGATTAGGCGAAAGACGCGTACAGGGCATTCATGACTGGAATTTAGGCGCTGATTATCATGATTTTGATGATGTTTTACTAAAACTGCCAAACGGCGAAAGCACGCAAATCGATCACATCGTCATTTCCATATACGGCGTATTTGTCGTGGAAACCAAAAACAAATCAGGCTGGATATTTGCCCAAGAACGAGAAAGACAATGGACGCAAACCTTTCCTAATGGAAAAAAATACCGCTTTCAAAATCCGCTGTATCAAAATTACAAACATTATCAGGCGATTGCCGATCTCTTAGCCATTCCGAGAGAAAAAATCCATTCTGCCGTTGTTTTTATCGGAGATGCGGAATTCAAAACGGATATTCCAAATCAAGTTTATTGCGGCAAATCCGCTTATGCCGCCTTATACGAACAGAAAAAAGAAATTCTATTCGAAGAAAAGGAAATTCCGTCCTTAATTGCCCGCTTGCAGCATGCCAGATTAGAAAATAACACAGACAATCTGCAACAACATATCGAGCAATTACACCGTACGCCTCGCTGCCCGAAATGCGGCGCAAAAATGCTAGAAAGAACCGCGAAAAAAGGAGAATTTACCGGTCAGCATTTTTACGGCTGCTCGCGTTTTCCGCACTACCGCCACACACAGCCAATAAGCCAATAATATGTTAAAATCCGCGCCTTTCTAATCTTGAACACATGATTTATGAGCGAATTACTTTCTAATGACTGGCGCGACCGCCGCACTTTTGCCATTATCAGCCACCCTGATGCCGGCAAAACCACGCTAACCGAAAAATTGCTGCTTTTTGGCGGCGCCATTCAGATGGCTGGCACTGTTAAAGGACGCAAAGCCGCGCGCCACGCCACTTCCGACTGGATGCAAATGGAGCAGGAACGCGGTATTTCCGTAACCTCATCGGTCATGCAGTTCCCCTACAACGGCAAGGTTATCAATCTCTTGGACACACCGGGGCATGAAGACTTTTCGGAAGATACCTACCGCACCTTAACCGCCGTGGACAGCGCCTTGATGGTCATCGACTGCGCCAAAGGCGTTGAAGAACGCACGATTAAACTCATGGAAGTCTGCCGCCTGCGCGATACGCCGATTTTTACCTTTATTAACAAGCTCGACCGCGAAGGGCGCGACCCTATGGAATTGATGGACGAAGTGGAAAGCGTGCTGAAAATCCGTTGCGCACCGGTAACTTGGCCGATCGGTATGGGGCGCAATTTAAAAGGCGTTTACCATTTGCTGCGCGACACCGTCTATTTTTACGAGCCGGGCAAAGGCGCGCTAATTAATAACGGCGAAGAAGTACAGGGATTGGACAATCCGCGCCTTGATGAATTATTGCCGGAGATGATTGATGATTTTCGCGCGGAAGTCGAATTACTGCGCGAAGCCAGCAATCCCTTTGAGCGCGAAGCCTATCTCAAAGGCGAACTGACGCCGGTATATTTCGGCTCTGCAATTAGTAATTTCGGCGTCAACGAAATGCTCAGCGATTTTGCCGACTATGCTCCCTCGCCTTTGCCGCATCAGGCAACCTCGCGCGCCGTGCAGCCCGAAGAGGCGAAATTTACCGGTTTTGTGTTTAAAATTCAGGCAAATATGGATCCCAAACACCGAGACCGCATTGCTTTTATGCGCATCAATTCCGGCGAATTCAACCCTGGTATGAAATTGCGCCAAGTACGCCTTGCCCGCGATGTCAAAATCCCCGATGCGCTGACTTTTTTAGCCGCCGAACGCGATCATGCCGAAAAAGCCCTTGCCGGCGACATCATCGGCATTCACAATCACGGCACAATCCGCATCGGCGATACCTTTACCGAGGGCGAAGATCTGCAATTCACAGGCATTCCGGATTTTGCACCCGAACTGTTCCGCCGCGTGCGCCTCAAAGACCCGCTGAAAATGAAAGCCCTGCTCAAAGGCTTGGAACAGCTCTGCGAAGAAGGCGCAACGCAATTTTTCAAGCCCATGATCGGCAATGATTTGATTCTCGGCGCGGTAGGCGTATTGCAATTTGATGTGGTACAGCAAAGGCTGGCGACCGAATATAATGTGAGCTGCCAATTTGAAGGCGTTAATGTTTCTACCGCGCGCTGGATTGAAGCGCCGAATGATAAAGCCTTAAAGCAATTCATCGATAAAAACCAAGCCAATTTGGCACATGACCATTACGGGCAACTGGTCTATATCGCGCCCAGCCGCGTTAATTTACAACTGACGCAAGAACGTTTTCCCGATATTGTCTTTAGCGCCACACGGGATCATTTGGCATAAGCAAGCCATAAAAAAGGTATCGTAAGCGATACCTTTTTTATTTTCTATAATCAAGAGATTGAAAGATTATTCGGTATTGCCTAGCCTTGCACGCCCCATTTTTCTGACTATAGTCAAAGAATTGAAAAAGTATTACGGCGTTGGCTCGCCTTGCCGTATGTTCTTGTACTGTCTGCGGCTCGCCGCCTTGTACTACTTTTTCACTTCTCCGACTATATCAATCGTGTTCTAACGTTCTCTAAACGCCTGCTTCATACGGGTAACAGGACGGGTAAGATAATCAAAGACGCTTTTCTTGCCTGTTTTAATATCTACCGTCGCCACCATACCGGGAATAATTTCCAAAGACTCGCCGTTTCTATCGGTCAGTTTGCTGTCATTGGTTTCCACCAGCACGCGGTAGTAGGACTCGTTAGCATTCAAATTCAGCTGACTGGGACGACGATCGTCTTGCAAGGTATCGGGGCTAATCAAAGTAACAACCCCTTCCAAGCCACCATAAACGGAATAATCATAGGCGCTGAGTTTGACGACCGCTTCTTGTCCCGGACGGATAAACGCCACGTCTTGCGGACGGATATAGGCTTGCACCAATAAATTTTCCCCTATCGGCACGATTTCCATAATATCTTCGCCGGCGCGGATAACCCCGCCGATGGTATTGAATTTAATATTATTGACGATACCGTCCACAGGCGAATAAATCACCGCTCTTGCCACAGGGTCGGCATTTTTCGCAACGTTTTCGCGTGCTTGTGCCAATTCTGCGGCGGTGCGTACCAAATTATCATTGGCATCGGTAGTGTATTTGTTCTGCGTTTCATTGATTTTCAAGATAATATCGGTAGATTGCTGCTGCATACGCAGTAATTCGATCTCTGAAGATACACCGCGCTGCACCATTGCCGCCGTGCGACGGATTTGCTCGTCTAAAATCTGCTTAGATTTGTGCAGACCGCTTAAGGTTTCTTCCAAGGCTTTTTTGCGCGCCTTATAAGCAATGGTTTCGCGATTACGCAATTCTTCGCTGACATTATCGGGAAATTGCAAAGGCGTGCCGTAAGCTTCCGCCGAATAACGCGCCGTCATGGCTTCCAAATTCAGCATTTTTGCCTCGCTTTCCGCTAAAATCGCGGAATAGCGGGTATCGTCAAGGGTGACTAAGACATCGCCGCGTTTCACGGACTGCCCTTCGCGCACTTCAAGCGATTTTAAAATCCCGCCGTCAAGGCTTTGCACCATTTGCTGACGCGAACTCGGAATTACCGAACCTTGCCCGACCGTCACTTCTTCCAGCTCGCTGTTATACGCCCAGTAAATAAACACAATCATTAAACTGGTAATCAACAATACGCCAAGCCATAAACCGTAATGGGTCTCTTCCTGCATGGCGGCATTGAGGTCGTTAACGAGTTTTAAATCGCGTTTGCTCAGTTTATCTTTTCTTGCCATAGGTGATGCCTTTAGATATTTTCTTGCGGACGACGCTGTACCGGTACGTCAGCTAATTTGACGGTATTATTATGTGCTGCGGCAGGATGTTGGGCCTGCTGAGGCGGCGGTGCTTTACCGGATAATTGCGCCAAGACGGCTGCTTTCGGACCGTCCATAACAATCTGCCCCTGCTCCATCACAATGATGCGGTCAACCAAATCCAATAATTGCGGACGATGCGTGACTACTATCATCGTTTTATTGCCAATCCATTCGCGCAAAGCCGCAAGCACCTGCATTTCGGTGTTTTGATCAAGCCCGCTGGTCGGCTCGTCTAAGAGCACTACCGAAGGGTCTTTCAAAGTCAGGCGTGCCAATGCCACGATTTGTTTTTGACCGCCCGACAAACCGGCGCCGTCTTCACCGATCGGCATATCCAAGCCCATCGGATGATTTTGAATAATGCGTGCCAAGCCGAAACGCTGCAAGGCATGAATCAGGCGTTCGTCGGAGAAAAATCCGTCTGCGCGTGCCATATCGAGGTTTTCGCGCAAACTGCCTAAAAATAGGCGCGGCGATTGTCCCAGCAAGGCAATATTATGACGCAGGAAATACGGGTCAATCTGACGGATATCCACGCCGTCAAGACTAATCATGCCTTCTTGCTGCTCATACAAACCGGTTAATAATTTTAAGAGCGTAGATTTGCCGCTGCCGATACGTCCTAAAATCGCTATTTTTTCGCCGGCACGAATTTGCACCGTCACATTAGCCAAGGCTTTGCGTGTATCTTGGGCATAAGCGAATTGGCATTTATCCATGAGAATATTGCCGCGCACATGATCAAGGGTAATGTATTGGCGATCCGGACTGCGCTCAATCGGGCGTTCCGCAATGCCGTTAACGCCGCGCAAAGCCATTCTGGCTTGCTGGAAGCGCACGGCTAAGCCGGCAATTTGCGCGATTGGCGCTAAAGCACGTCCCGATAAAATCACACAAGCAATCAAAGCGCCCATCGAAATGCGATTTTCTTGCACGGGATGATTAATCAAATAGGTTCCCCACAAAACCAAACCGACGGTATTCAATTGCTGCATGGCGGTAGAGAAACTCGTTACCATCATGCTGTAATCTTTGGTTTTAATATTGGATGCTGCCGTTTTGGCGGTGTAATTGTCCCAACGTTTCTGCGCCCAAGAGAAAGCATTGTTGGCTTTTAAGGTTTCCACCCCTTCAATGGCTTCAACCGCCAGACCTTGGCGCTGTGAAGATTCACGCATCGATTCGTTAATCGAGCGCGCCAAAGGAATCTGCGCAAACATACCTACAATCACGACCAAGGGCATGACCAAGGTCGGCACAATCGCCAAAGGACCGGCAACCATATACATCACGAAGATGAAAAGGAAAAAGAAAGGCAAATCGACAAATGCCAAGAGACTGGCGGAGGTCATAAAATCACGCACCGATTCGAAATCGCGCAGATTGTTTGCATAAGAGCCTGAAGAAACAGGCTTATCTTTCATTTTAAGCTGCAAGACGCGACGGAATAAGGCCGAGGAAATGATTAAATCCGCTTTTTTGCCCGCAATATCAGTTAAATGTCCGCGTATCAATTTGGCAATAAACTCAAAAATAATCGCCAGAACCACGCCGATGCTCAATGCCCATAAGGTTTCATAAGTCTTATTCGGAATCACGCGGTTATAGACATTCATCACATATAAGGAGCTGACCAATGCCAAAAAGTTAATCACGAAAGTCGCAATAATGACTTGATAATAATATTTGCGGAAACGGAAAATCACCCGCCAGAACCAACCCTTAGGCAAATCGTATTCCGGCAGTTCGGAACGGGTATCGGCTTCTGTTTTAGGTTTTAAATGCCAGACATAGCCCAAATATTGCTCGTCAAGTTCTTTTAAGGTTACCGTTTGATCGCCAAAACCGTTCATTTCAATCACAGCGGTTTCGCTCTGCGTATCAATGCGTTTTAATACGGCGGCTTGCTCGTCGCGCAGTAAAATGACTGCCGGCAAGGTCAGATTATGAATTTTTTTCAAAGGCGCTTGGCGTAATGAATTATCAAAGCCCTGATGTTTTAATTCTTCTGCCAAGACTTTGTAATCATAATCCCCCGCATTATCGCGCGGGGTAAGGCTTGCCAAGGTAATCGCAGATACAGGCGTGCCGTGTATGCGGGTAAGTAGGCTTAAATGTTCAAGCAATGCTTGCATATAAAACTTCCTGAGACAAAATAATAAATATTGCGTTAATGCTTATGGATGACGACATCGCTGCTTTCATCAACCTGAATAAATTCCTTTGCCGTCGACTGTACCTGAGGCGGCAGGAAATAATCGCCGCGCGGATAGGAAAAATAAGGCTGTTCAGCGACATAAGGCTCAACGACAACGATGCTGATTCTTGATTGGGGAGTCTGCTTGATCTGCTGCATAGAAACGGCATTGTGCTGAATATTTGACGCATTTACTTCAATATCTTGACTCGCCAAAACCACTGTTTCCGTTGTCGGAGCAATATTTCTCTGCTCTATAAATACTGTTTGCCCGGAAGGTTCGGGTAAACGCGCCAAAGCATCGTCATTTCGCCGTGCTTCTTGTCGGCTGATTTGCTCCAGCGGCTGCGCATCAATGACCACATGTGTGTTTTGTTCGATATCGGCATCTGCCGGCGTACGGCCGAGCAAGGCATCTCTGTGCAAAGTCATTTGCGCCCATTTGGTTAATCCGCCCACCGCCACCAAATAATCTAATTTGGCGCGCATCAGCGAATATTGCATACTCACTTTGCTTTGTTTGGCTGTCGCCAATTCGCTGTAAGCATCGACCACATTCAATAATGTGCGGGTAGCAATTTTAAATTGATCTTCATAATCGACAACCACTTGCTGCAAAGCCATAATTTGACGGTCAATCACTTTGATTTGCGCTGCCGCCCGCTCCATTTCAATTAGAGCTAATTCCGCCTGTTCGCTTAAAGAATCCGCCATTTGCGAGATTTTTGCACGCGCCGCTTCAATTAAATATTCTTGCTGACGAATGGCCGGCGCTTTTTTGCGGTCAAAAATATCCACCGACATGTTGAAATAAACCATCGCATTATCTTTATTTGCATCGGCTCGAATATCGATATTGGGATAAATTGAACGCTGTGCGACTTTTAAATTGGCTTCGTTTTTCAGCAACTCCTGCTCTTGCGCCAGATAACTAGAATTGCGACGCTGCCATTCTTCCGTCATCGGGAAGGTATCGATTAAATATTGCGGACTTAACTGTGCAAAAGGATCGTTTAATTCCGAAGCCGTTACCGCAGGCTGCACATAACGCCCCATGCGGCGGAGATTCAAATCCAAATTTCTGCGGTAACTGACAATGGATTCTTCCACGTTCTTCTGCCGTGATTCGGCTTGCGTTAATTCAGAACGCCGCCCGGGATCGTATTGATTGATAATCCGCATTTGATCGACAATATGATTATGCAAAGCCAAATTGTCCTGCGCGGCTTCGAGCTGTAATTTCGCCATAACCGCATCCAGATAATAGCCGGCAAATTTAAACGCCCATTGTTCGGCAGTTTCGCTGACTTTTAAATTTTGATAAAAAGTTTCGATTTCATCGGCGGCAATCTGTGCGGATAATTTGCCAAAATCGTATAAAGTCCACTGTGCAGAAATGCCCGGCGAAAAGGAATAACCGCCTCCTGTGGATAACATCGGCTGACTGGCTGTTGCTTGCACAACCGGATACCGCGCGGCACGACTTTGCTCCAATACCGCTTGCGAGACCGATTCATTAGCCAAGGCTTCCATTATTTCAGGATTTCTTACGATGCCGTCGCGCAAAATTTGCGGCAAATCCCTCGCCTGTATCATAATCGGCACCAACAGCAGCGCTGATAACAGCGCTCTGCGGGGCAAATGAAAGTACATAGAAGTCCTTTCTATCTTTAATTTACAACAAAGTTTTTTTCATATCTGTGAGCATTTGACCGATGAAAACGGTCAATCTTGCAGCCAAAGCACCGTCAATCACACGATGGTCAAAAGACAATGACATCGGCAGCATCAAACGCGGTTCAAATTCTTTACCGTTCCATACGGGCTCCATAGTTGAACGCGAAACTCCTAAAATGGCCACTTCCGGCGCATTGACAATCGGTGTGAAATATTCACCGCCGATACCGCCTAAACTGGAAATCGTCATTGAAGCACCGGACATATCTTTCGGGCTTAATTTACCGTCGCGCGCTTTTTTGCTTACTTCCATCAAATCGGCTGATAATTCGTAAATGCCTTTTTTATCCACATCGCGAATAACCGGCACGACCAAGCCGTTAGGCGTGTCCACCGCAATACCGATATTATAGTATTTTTTCAAAATCAGCGATTTGCCGTCAGGAGATAAAGAAGAATTAAAGCGCGGATACTCTTTTAATCCCGCTACCAATGCTTTCATTAAGAAAGCCAACATGGTAACGCGCACGCCGCGTTTTTCGGCTGCCGCTTTCAAAGACTGGCGGAAAGCTTCAAGCTCCGTGATATCACATTTATCATGTTGGGTCACATGAGGAATATTCAGCCAGCAACGTGTCATCGCTTCGCCGGTTAAGATGTTGATGCGCGATAATTTTTGCTCTTCAATTTCGCCGAATTTGCTGAAATCGACTGCCGGAATCGGCGGAATACCCGTCCCGCTTGCCGTACCCGAAACGCTACCGGAAGCCACAGAAGCTAAGGTTTGCTTAATCCATGATTTAACATCTTCTTCCAGAATGCGATTATTACGACCGGTTCCGTTAATTTTGCCCAAATCCGCCCCGAGTTCGCGTGCAAAACGGCGTACCGCCGGGCTTGCATAGGCTTTGGCAAAAGCGTCTTCATCAATAGCAATCGCAGGTGCTTGCTCTTTAACAGGCGCATCAGAGGTTTTTTGTGCTGTGCTTGGAGCAGTTTTAGCTTCTTCTTTCGCCGGCGCGGCTTTATTCTCTGCTGCCGCTTGTGCGGATTGAGCAGGTTTACCGCCCGCTGCTTTGACAGTACCGATCACTGTTCCCTTAGAAACTTTATCGCCGACTTTCACATTCAAGCTGACTAATTCGCCGGCAAATTCCGCAGGCACTTCCATTGAAGCTTTATCCGATTCAAGCGTGATTAAGGTCTCATCTTTGGCAATGTTCTGACCTAGGCTCACATTGACTTCAATCACGCTCACACTATCAAAGTCGCCAATATCCGGCACGGTTAGCTCTTGAGTTTCGCCACTACCCTTATCGTTTGATGATGAAGTTTCTTGCGCCGCTTCATTTTTCGGCTGGCTATCTTCTTCAGCAGCTGCTTTCTCGCCGCCGCTTAAAACAGCAATCACATCGCCTTCTTTGACTTTATCGCCGACTTTGATATTAACGCTTTCTACTACGCCGCCGCTGCTAGCCGGCACTTCCATTGAGGCTTTATCCGACTCTAAGACTAAAACGGATTGCTCCGCTTCGATGTTATCGCCAGCTTTAATCAATACTTCAATGACGTCCACTGCATCAAAATCGCCAATATCTGGAACACGAATTTCAATACTCATTTTTTTCTCCTGTAATCAGCAATTAACGGTACAAAGCAAAGCCATTGTCAACAATATCGTATTTGGCAATCGCATCCGCTACTTTTTGCGCTTCAATTTTACCGCTGCCAGCCAATGATTTCAGCGCGGCAAGCACAATATAATAACGGTTCACTTCAAAGAATTCACGCAATTTTGCACGCGTGTCGGAACGGCCGAAACCATCTGTACCCAATACCGTCATGCGGCAACCTTCCGGCAAATAAGCGCGCACTTGTTCGCCGTAAGCACGAATATAATCCGTCGCGACAATAACAGGCCCTGTGTGATCTTCTAATTGCTGGGCAATAAATGATTTTTTCGGAGTTTGCATCGGATTTAAGCGGTTGTAACGCTCCACTTCCATGCCGTCGCGTGCCAATAAGGTAAAGCTGGTAGCACTCCACACATCTGCCGCCACCCCCCAATCGGATTCTAATAAAGCCGCCGCTTCAACGACTTCGTTCAAAATCGTGCCTGAGCCCATCAATTGCACACGCAATTCAGAATTTTTTTCTGAAGGTTTTAGTGAATACAATCCTTTAAGAATCTCTTCTTCAATACCTTCACGCTCAGGCATCGCCGGCTGATAGTAATTTTCGTTCATCACCGTCAGATAATAGAAGATATCCTCTTGCTCTGTGTACATACGGCGCAAACCGTCTTGGACGATAACAGCCAATTCGTAGCCATAAGTAGGATCATAAGGCATACAGTTAGGAATCAAACCCGCTTGAATCAAACTGTGCCCGTCTTCATGCTGCAAGCCTTCGCCGTTCAAGGTCGTGCGTCCGGCAGTACCGCCTACCAAGAAACCGCGGCAACGCTGATCCGCCGCAGCCCAAGCAAAATCGCCAAAGCGTTGGAAACCGAACATGGAGTAATAGATATAGAAAGGCACCATCGGCTGATTATGTACGGAATACGCCGTGCCTGCTGCAATAAAATCACAAATGCCGCCGGCTTCATTGATGCCTTCTTGCAAAATCTGACCTTTTTTGTCCTCACGATAATACATGAGTTGTCCTTGATCCTGCGGCACATATTGCTGACCTTTTTGATTCCAAATACTGTATTGGCGGAACATTCCTTCCATACCGAAAGTCCGCGATTCGTCCGGCACAATCGGCACAATACGCGAGCCGATATTCTTATCTTTCATCAGGGTATTCAGCACGCGCACAAAAGCCATCGTCGTTGAAATTTCGCGCCCTTCGCCGGAACCTTTCAACACGGCATCAAATGCGGATAAATCAGGAATTTCCAAAGCTTCGGATGTTTCGCGCCGCGTCGGCACATAGCCGTTAAGCGCCTTGCGACGTTCGTGAAGATAGTTGTATGCCTCACTGCCTTCTTCAAGTTTGACAAAACCTACTTCTTCGACAATATCATCACTCACATCTATTTCGAAACGCTCACGATAATGACGCAGCTGCTCGAGTGTCATTTTTTTGGCCTGATGCGCAATATTCTGTCCTTCACCGGCTTCGCCCATACCGAATCCTTTGACCGTTTGCGCAAGAATCACGACAGGTTTGTCGCTACGCACGGCTCTGTGATAAGCAGCATAGACTTTTTCAACATCATGCCCGCCGCGGCGCAATGCCCACAAGTCTTCATCCGTCCAATCGGCGATCAGCTCTTTCAGTTCCGGGGTATTGAAGAAAAAGTCACGCAAATATTGACTGTCTTTGGCGCGGATAGTTTGATAATCGCCGTCTAATACTTCGGTCATGCGTTTTTGCAAGAGACCGTCTTTGTCTTTGGCAAAAAGTTTGTCCCAACCGCTGCCCCACAACACTTTAATCACTTCCCAACCGCAGCCGTGAAACTCGGCTTCAAGTTCCTGCACAATCTTGCCGTTGCCGCGTACCGGACCGTCCAAGCGCTGCAAATTGCAGTTAATGACAAAAATCAAATTATCCAAATGCTCGCGACCGGCAGTTGCTAAAGCACCGCGCGATTCCGGCTCGTCCATCTCGCCATCGCCGCAGAAGCACCAGACTTTACGATCATTCTCAGGCAAGAAGCCGCGATCTTCCATGTATTTCATAAAGCGCGCCTGATAAATCGCCATCATTGGACCTAAGCCCATGGATACGGTGGGGAATTGCCAGAAATTCGGCATCAACCAAGGATGCGGATAAGAAGAAATGCCTTTGCCGTCCACTTCTTGACGATAATGATCTAATTGCTCTTCGTTCAAACGACCTTCCAAATAGGCGCGGGCATACATACCCGGCGAAGAATGGCCTTGGAAAAATACCAAATCCCCCAAATGATCGTCTTCCTGACCGCGCCAAAAATGGTTCTGCCCGACTTCATACAGCATCACCGCTGAAGTAAAGGAAGCGATATGGCCGCCGACGTTGGTATTTTTACCGGCACGCAGAACCATAGCGATAGCATTCCAACGAATGGCATTACGAATCGTTCTCTCCAAAAGCATATTGCCCGGATAAGTCGGCTGATCTTCGTGATAAATTGTGTTGATATAAGGGGTTACACCTGTACTGACAGCAATTTTGGCTTGTTTTGCCAATTCCGCCAATAAGAATTGGATACGTTCCTCGCCGTCGCGTTCTTGAACATTTGCTAAGGCAGCAAGCCATTCCCGAGTTTCTTGTGGATCGATGTCTTTTGCAATGTGATGAGTCATTTTACTTCTCCGCTGAATGAATAAAGCCGAAGCGCTAGCCCGGCAAAACTCGCCCAGTTTACCACAAAATCGCAAGACAACAGACGCAACTTATTTGTAAAAATACCGTTAGCGGAAAAGGAGCAAGAAAATCAGATAAGCATAGAAAGTTTTTCATCTTAACTATTTCATTAAGGTAATTTTATGCTAAAGTAAAGATAGGAACACAAATTGATATAGATATGATGTATAACTTACAAAAAATCTTACTCGGCAACTTAGTAGCCGCTTTTGCCAGTACCGTCTTTGCCTCCGGCTATAATGTCGGCGGACAAAGCATTTCCGTCATGAGCACCGCCGATGCCTCCGCCGCAGAAGCGGCAGATGCAGGCACCATTTTTTATAATCCTGCGGGATTAAGTTATTTAAACAACATGCAGATCAGCGGAAATGTTTTATTAGCACGCCCGAATGCCAGATACTATGATGCGCAGGCAAACTATCCTGCTTATGCAGGCAGCGGCCCGGTTGGCGGCAACTCAAGCGGTAAAATCGCCGATCAATGGAAAATGATTCCACATGCTTATTTTGCCTATCCAATCAATGAGAATATTACCGCCGGACTCGGTATTTACGTTCCCTTCGGTACTTCAACAGAATATGATCATCAAAGCGTCAACCGTTATGCGATTAATCGCACGGAATTGCAAACTCTTGCCATCAATCCTTCGATTGCCTTTAAAATCCATCCGCAACACAGCATCGGTATAGGACTTATCGCCCAACATGCCGATGCCAAATTGCGCAAATATGCCAACTTTTCCCCCGCACTCTCAAGAGCAAGCGGCAGCCGTATTCCTAATGGTCTGGCAGACGGCTTTGCCGAAATTGATGCGGATGACTGGGGCTTCGGTTTTAATTTAGGCTGGATGTGGGATGTAAACGAGCAAACACGTTTAGGACTAAGCTATCGCAGCTCTATCAAACATACCCTGAAAGGACAGGCAAACTGGTCGTTGGAAGGTCCTGCATTCGCTAATCCTCTTGCGGTTGCCGGCGTACGCGCTAACGGCTATGCTGCAGAGGAAGGCGTCAGCGGTAAAATCGCCACGCCTGAATCGATATCTTTGCATGGCATGTATCAAGCCAATCCGCAATTGGATCTCTTTGCCAATGTAACTTGGACGCGCCATTCGCGTTTTAATGAATTAGATATTACCTTTGAAAACAAAAAGACCGTCGTGGGCGGAGAGACGGAAATCAGCCGTATTTCTCCGCATTGGAAAGACACATGGCGCATCGGACTTGGCGGCAGCTACCAAATCAGCGAACCTTTGCAATTACGCGCAGGTATTGCTTGGGACCAAGCGCCCATCAGAGATGTCGAACACCGCCTCGTGACCATGCCGGATAATGACCGCTTTTGGCTGTCTCTTGGCGCTAAATACGATCTCAATGACAAAAGCAGCATCAATCTCGGCTACAGCTATGTAACCGTTAAAGATTCCGAAGCAAAATTTAGCGGATGCAGTATTAACCCTTGCGTTGATTCCGGCGTGATCGGCTCAAGCAAATTCAAAGCAGATTCGCATTTCATAGGACTGCAATACACGCACCGATTCGAATAAACGATACAAGAAAGCCGCTCTTCACAGCGGCTTTCTTATACTTTTGCGAAAAGAATTTCTACAGACAATCAGCTTAATAATCTCGCGCGAATTGTACCCACCACACCGCGAATTTTTTCCAAAGCAACCGTCGAACTGCTATCGTCAATATCCATCAGCAACATTCCGATATCATTACGCGTCATCAATGCCTGCGCACTAATATTGATGCCATTTTCTGCAAATAAATGAATCACATCCGCCAACACACCTGGCTGATTGTGATGAATATGCAAAATACGGTGCGCTCCCTCCTGCTTTGGTAATGAAATCTCAGGAAAATTCACCGCAGACACCGTAGAGCCCGTAATAATGAATTTCGCCAATTTTTCCGCCACTTCCAAGCCGATATTGGCTTGCGCTTCCTGCGTAGAACCACCGATATGAGGCGTTAAAATGACATTTGGCAAACCGCGCAAAGGGCAATCCAAAGACTCATCATTGCCTTTGGGCTCAATCGGGAATACATCCAAGGCGGCGCCGCCCAAATGCTTAGATAATAAAGCGGTATGCAAATCCTCTATCGACACACAATGCCCGCGTGCCGCATTAATAAACATCGCCCCCTTCTTCATCAAGGCAAACTCTCGATGCGTCATCATATTCTTTGTCGAAGGCAATTCAGGCACATGCAAACTCACCACATCCGACTCTTTTAACAAACTATCCAGCGACATCGCCGGTTCGGCATTACCAAGCGGCAGCTTGGTTTCCACATCAAAATAAATCACGCGCATACCCAAAGCTTCGGCTAAAACGGATAATTGCGCGCCGATATTGCCGTAACCGACAATACCTAAAGTTTTTCCGCGCGCCTCATAAGATCCCTTTGCATTCTTAGGCCATTTGCCGATATGCACCATATGGCTTTTATCTGTCATGCCGCGCAAAAGAGAAATGATTTCCGCCAAGACCAACTCCGCCACCGAGCGCGTATTGGAATACGGCGCATTGAAAACGGGAATGCCTAACTGCTGCGCCGTCTGCACATCCACCTGATTCGTGCCGATGCAAAAACAGCCGATGGCGCGTAAATGCGGCGCCGCCTGCAAGACTTCGCGACTAAGCTGCGTACGCGAACGAATACCGACCACATCCGCCTGCGCCAAAGCCTCCTGCAACTCCTCGCCTTCCAAAGCCTCAGGCAAAGCGGTAATTTGCGTAAAGCCCTCACGCTGCAAACTATCCACCGCATTTTGGTGAACCCCCTCTAATAATAAGACACGCGATTCTTGATTAGCCATAACCTTATATTCCGCAAAAAGGCGGATTATATAGCGCAGCCCTTTTAAATACCACTAGGAAAATATCACCATATCATGCAAATACTTATCATCGATGACAAGCAAAATACAATAAGGCAATAAGCCGCAAAGAATAAAGCAAGACAGGGTTGTAGCAGCATTTAACCCCTCAGGACTATATAGTCAAAGAATTGAAAAAGTATTACGGACTTGACTCGCCTTGCCGTACGTTCTTGTACTGTCTGCGGCTCGCCGCCTTGTACTACTTTTTCACTTCTCCGACTATAGCGAAAAAATGCCCTAATAGAGAATAGGCGTATTTTATAATCAATTCGGCTCAAATAAAGACACAGCAAGGCAAGGTGGATAACTTGTTACCCACGCGGTTTAATCTTTGGATCTGCCCAGTCAATTTATCTCAAAACAACACAAAATATAACTTTTACATATCGGCGTAAACAATAAGGAATATAAGGCGTTAAGCGCTCTTCTTTGTCATGAATTAACTATACATTTGTCCGTAAAAAAGCCCGCAAAAGCGGGCAAACACACAAAAGGAAACCTAAAAATGGCCCGCCCGAAGGGATTCGAACCCCTGGCCTTTGCCTCCGGAGGGCAACGCTCTATCCAGCTGAGCTACGGGCGGACAGCGCGCATTCTAGCACTAGTATCAAACAGGCGCCAATAAAAAAGCACCCCGAAGGTGCTTTTTTAAGCGGTATTGTTTAAAAACCCGCCTGCTTTTCCAATAACTCCACAAAAGAATCACGCAAACCAAGCGCTTGCTGCAAATTCGCCAAATAAATAATTTCCTTGCGATCCAAATCACCGCAGACAATACGCGCCGCTAAATACACCTCGGCCGCCAATCCTTGATCACTGCCCACCTCTGCGGCAATCTGCTGCACAGAAGGCGGATTGGCAATAATACTTTGCAGCCATTGCTGCACCTCGCGATCTTCAGCACCGATCTGCTCAACAATCGCACGTTCCTCATCCGCACTAATCTCGCCGTCCGTCTTAGCCGCAGAAACCATCGCTTTTAAAATCAGGCGGCTGTTATTTTCCACTTCGACACTGCCGCGTTCCGCGGTCGGCACCATCACCTCGCCACGGTTGGCAGCGCCGGTCTGAGCCGCCGCTCCTTGCTGCACAGAGCCTTCATTATTGCGCTGCCAATCCTGATAGGCCTTATAAGCCAGAGAACCTACCGCCGCTAAAGAACCCATTTTGGCTAAAGAACCCGCCATACCGCGCGAACCATTGCTGCCGCCTAAAATCATCGACAAAATACCGGCAGCAGCCGCGCCACCGCCCAATTTTTTCAATTGATCGCTATTTTGCAGCAAGCCGCCTAAACCGCCGGCGCCGCGGGCATTGTTTGAGCCGCCCAAAGCGCTTTGCAGCAAACCGCCCAATCCTTTGCCGCTGACGCTGCCATTACGGCTATACTGCTGACCGGCACCTAAAACTTGATTTAAAATATTATTGATATTCATCATTCGCTCCATCGGTTAAAATACATAAGAAACCTTGCGCAAGATAACACTAATCCACACTCGAAAAAATGAACACATTCTCACCTAATGCACAAAATAATTTCGGCTTTTATTTCAGCACACTGGCATTTTTAGGCATTTTACTGCTGATATTCCTTCATTTTGGCGGATATTTGAGACAAAACAGCAGCATAGAAAGCATCAACGGCATTCAAACCCTCAAACTCCAAGCCTCTAACGGGCATCATTACCGCGTAAAAGGCGGTATCAACGGCATAACCGTCAACTTTTTGCTCGACACCGGTGCCACGGGCATTGCCGTCAATGAAAAAATCGCCGATTTAGCCGGCTTGGAACGCGGCGGCTACGGCACAATGCAAACTGCCAACGGCAGTGTTGAGGCACGCGTCAGCCGCATTGCACGACTGGAAATCGGACCGATTCTGATGAAAAACGTTCCCGTGTGGATTATGCCGAACATGGACGATGAAGTCCTGCTCGGCATGAGCGTCTTGCGCCAACTCAATTGGCGGCAGGAAAACGGGGCTTTATTGATTGAAATTCCTCAATAAAAAAGCAGGATCGCCCTGCTTCTCTTTTGCAAACCGATTAAACTTTCGTCAGCCAGCCATGCTTATCTGCACTGCGTCCGTATTGGATATCGGTAATCAGGCTGCGCAATTTCAAGGCTTCGCTTTGACTTTTCACCGCCACGTCTTGCCCCTCAATAATCAAGACGGTTACCGGCGACAATACCGCCGCCGTGCCGCTCAGCAATGCTTCCGCACCATTGGCAATCCGTTCTTTCATTTCATCAACGGTAAAATGGCGCTCTTCGATACTATAGCCGTGGTCTTTTGCCACCGTCAGCAGACTTAAGCGCGTAATGCCGTGCAAAAATTCACTGGTCAGCGGTTTGGTAATCAGGGTCTTGCCGTCAATCAAAACGAAATTGGAAGCTCCTGTTTCCTGCACATCGCCGTTGGGACAGAACAATACTTGCTTGGCATGATGCTTTTCCAACGCCTGCATCGTCCAATAGAGGGCGGAAGCATAATTGCCGCCGGTCTTGATGCTGCCCATATGCGGCGCGCAGCGCAGATGGTCGGTTTCCACCAATACGCGCAATTCCGAACCTTGTTTGAAATAATCGCCCACCGGAGAGAGCAGCACGAATAATGCCGCGCTTTTGCTCGGCGAACCCGCACTGCCGATATTCGGCTCGGTACCGATTAAGGCGGGGCGGATATATAAGGCACCGCGTTGGTCGGGCACTTCTTCCTGCGCACGGCGCACCGCCTCGACAATCATGTTTTTCAGCAATTCCGCCGGCGGCACCGGCATGCTCATTGCCGTCGCGCTTTTGCGCATTCTCTCCACGCCGGCATCCAGGCGGAAAATATGCACCGAGCCGTCTTCATGGCGAAAGGCTTTCATGCCCTCGAAAATCTCGCTGCCATAATGCAGGCAATGCGCGGCAGGATGGATTTTCAGCTCATTGCTGGGCTGCCATTGCAGCTCGCCCCAAGCGCCGTCCTCACAATATACAATCGGCATTTCCGGCGCAAATACGCTGCCGAAGACCGCCGGAATTTCTGTTCTCATCGCTATCTCCCTTAATCAAAAAATGCTTACATTACGCTTTTCATTCTGCAAACACAATTAAAACCACAAAGCGGCAATCACCGCCGCCACCGTCATTAAAAACAAAATCCAGCGGATGCTGTTTTGGCTAATCGAGAGGGCAAAACGTACACCGATTAATGCGCCGACAGAATTGCCCAGCGCCAATAACAAGCCCACTTTCCACAACACCTGCCCCTGCCAGATGAAAATGCCCAAAGCAATACTGGTAAACAGCATGGTGCAGACCAATTTCAAGGCATTGGCACGGCGCAAATCATAATGCAAAGCACCCGCCAAAGCGGTCAGCAAAACAAAACCTACGCCCGCCTGCACAAAACTGCCGTACAAACCTGCCGCAAACAGCCAGCCCCATGCCGCCCTGCTTTGCTTGACGCTCAATTCCGTATTCGGCGCATGCATTACCGCCTGCGGTTTAAATAAAAACATCGCCGCCACAAAAAGCATCGCGCCCAATAAAATCATCTTCATCAGCCATTCGGCAGAAACCTGCTCAAAAGGCAGCCAAGCAACAATCACATCCAATTTTGCCGCCAAGACAGCGCCGACAAGCGCGCCGCAGACCGTCGGCAGCACAATGCCGCCGATATCCTGCGTGGGCAAAGCCTTGGCGCGGCGAAAGCCGAATAAACCCGCCATGCCCTGAAACCAAATCCCGACGCGGTTGGTCGCATTGGCGGTTTGCGGATCCAAGCCGAATATCATCAGCAGCGGCAAAATAATATTCGAACCGCCGCCCGCCAAGATATTGATAATGCCGCAGATAATGCCGAGCAAGCCTAGCAAAAGATAAAAAATCCAATTAAATTCCATGTTCTGTCCTTATTGCACACAGACCTTGAGAGGTTTGGACATCTCCGGCGGCAATAAAATCGTACACATAAACAGCGGCATAAGCGGCAATACCGAGCAAAAAGGCACAAATCAGAAAAAAGCCTGCCGCTCTCAGCCGCGCTTTACCACCGTAAACATAAGGCGTGGGGCGATAGGTTTTCATGCCCTGCGGCGGATATTGCCGCTGCCGCCACACGCGGTAAAACATTCTGCCATTTAATGCCAATAATCCTGCCGCCAAGAAACTCGGATAGCCGGCAAAGACGGCATAGAGCATGATGGCATTGCCATCGTGCCGACAAGCCAACCACCGTTCCAATACGGGTTTAGCCCATTCTATAGCCGCCACCGCCAGCGCCAGAAAAACGCAGGCGGCGCCGATGCGGCGGATTTTTTCTTTCGGGCTATATTGCGGCGCCTGCTTCATGCCTAGCCTTGCAAGAGCGACAAATCAGCAATTTGCGCAAAGCCTTGCTGCATGGTTGTCAGCAATGCCAAGCGGTTGGCACGCAAAGCGGCATCGTCCGCCATCACCATCACATCGGCAAAGAAGGCTTCCAATGGTGCTGCCAATTCACCCAAGGCTTGCAGTGCGGCAAAATAATCTTTTGCCGCCACCGCCGCCTGCACCTTGCCGCTAATGCCCTGCCAAGCCTGCCATAAGGATTTTTCCGCCGCTTCCTGCAGCAGATTTTCCGCGACCGCCTGCGTGTTTTCGCCGTTCTTTTTCAAAATATTGCGAATCCGCTTGGCGCTCGCCAAAAGGCTCAGTGCATTGGCGCTGCCTGCAAAAGCGTGCAAGGCATGAATGCGGCGGTCGAAATCCAGTAAATCGTCGCCGTCTAGGGCGCGCACCGCCTGATAGCTTTCAATGGCAATTCCTTGGTCGCGGTAATAACCCTGCAAACGTTCCAGCACATAATCGCGCACCTCAGGCAGAACTTTTTCCGCCTGCAAAGCGGCAGTAAAGCTCGCCGCGCTCCATGCGAATAATTCCTGCAAAGGCAGGCTGATGCCTTTTTCCACCAGCAAACGGATAATGCCGATAGCCATGCGTCGCAAGGCATAAGGGTCTTTGCTGCCGGTAGGTTTTGCGCCGATGGCAAAGCCGCCGATGAGGGTATCGACTTTTTCCGCAATCGCCAAAGCCGTGCCGACGCCTGTTGCCGGCAAATCGCCGCCTGCGCCCAAGGGGAAATATTGCTCTTCCAATGCCTGCGCCACTTCTTCGGCAAGCCCTTCGCGGCGTGCATAATATTTGCCCATCACGCCCTGCAATTCAGGGAATTCCATCACCATTTCGCTTTGCAAATCGCATTTGCACAGCCGTGCCGCTTCAGCCGTCGCTGCCGCATCTGCCTGCACTAGCGGCGCGAGTCGCTTGACCAATTCCTGCACGCGGCGTGATTTTTCCGCCAAAGAACCGAGTTTTTCCTGATAGACCACTTTTTCCAAACGCGGCAAATAATCCGCCAAGCGGCGTTTCAAATCCTGCTGCCAGAAAAATTCCGCATCGGCAAATCGCGGACGAATCACTTTTTCATTGCCCTTGCTCACAGAAACGGGATCTTTGGATTCCAGATTAGCTACCGCGATGAAATGCGGCAGCATTTTGCCGTCCTTATCTAGCACGGCAAAGGTTTTCTGATTGTCCTGCATGGTCGTAATCAACACTTCCTGCGGCACAGCAAGGAATTTTTCTTCAAAATGTCCGGCAATCGCCACCGGCCATTCGGTCAAACTCGCCACCTCATGCACTAAATCTTCCGGCATCAATGCCTTGCCGCCCAATGCCGCAGTCGCCGCCTGCACCTGCTCGCCAATCAAAGCCTTGCGCTTTTCAATATCGGCAATCACATAGGCGCTTTCCAAAGCGGCTTCATAATCATCGGCATGGGTAATCCGCACCGCTTGGCTGTGATGTACGCGATGCCCCTGCGAGTAATTGTCGGCTTGCACGCCGAAAAACGCTAATGGCAGGATTTCGTCATCCGCCAAGGCAATCAAGGTGTTGACAGGACGCACAAAGGCTTGCTCGAAATCACCCCAGCGCATCCGCTTGGCAATCGGCAATTGCTTGATCACTTCGGCGAACAGCTCGGGCAGCAAGTCTTTAAAAGCACGCCCTTTTTCCTCGCCGTAAAACATCAAAGCCGCGCCCTTATCGGTCTCTGCCTGTGCCAAATCTTCCACCGCCACACCGCAGGAAGCGGCAAAGCCTAAAGCCGCCTTGCTCCAATTACCGTCTTTATCCTTGGCGGCGGCAAGCATCGGGCCTTTGCGCTCGATTTTGCGGTCGGCCTGCTGCATCGCAAGCTCCTTGATGCGCCAAGCCAAGCGGCGCGGACTGGCGAAAGAAACAATTCCCTCATGGGCAAGCGATTGTTCGGCTAACACTTTCTGCCATAATTGACTGCCGGCTTCCGCCAAATCGCTGACGGCAGCGGTCGGTAATTCTTCCATGCCGATTTCGATGAGTACGTTTTTATTCATGATTATTTGCCCTCCTTGCACAATGGGAAGCCCAAGGCTTCGCGCGATTCATAATAAGCCTCGGCTGCCGCTTTCGAGATATTGCGCACGCGCAAAATAAAACGCTGCCGCTCGGTAACCGAAATGGCGCGGCGTGCATCTAAAAGATTGAATAAATGCGAGGCTTTCAGCGCCTGTTCATAGGCGGGCAGGGCTAATTTTTTCTCGGCAAGCGCCAAAGACATACGCTCCGCCGCATCAAACTGCGCAAACAAATCCTCAATATCGGCATGCTCGAAATTATATGCCGACTGCTCGCGCTCGTTTTGCTGATGCACATCGCCGTAAGTCAGCACGCCGTTGCGCGTCTGCGTCCAAATCAAATCATAAACGCTGTCCACATTTTGCAAATACATGGCGATGCGCTCCAAGCCGTAAGTCAGCTCGCCCATTACCGGCTTGCATTCCATACCGCCGGCTTGCTGAAAATAGGTAAATTGCGAAGCCTCCATGCCGTTAATCCAAACTTCCCAACCCAAGCCCCATGCGCCTAAAGTCGGACTTTCCCAGTTATCCTCGACAAAACGGATATCCTGCACTGCGGGATCGATGCCGATGGCAAACAAAGACTGCAAATACAGTTCTTGAAAACGCGCCGGCGAAGGCTTCATCACCACTTGGAATTGATAATAACGCTGCAGGCGGTTCGGATTTTCGCCGTAGCGCCCGTCAGTAGGGCGACGGGAAGCCTGCACATAAGCAGCATTCCAAGGCTCGGGACCTAATGCGCGTAAAAAAGTCGATTCATGGAAAGTGCCTGCACCCACTTCCATATCATAGGGTTGCATTATCGCGCAGCCCTGCTCCGCCCAAAAATTTTGCAGGGCAAAAATCATGTCTTGAAAACTCAGCACCTTGCTCATTAGTTACTCTCACAAAAGAAAACGCGCTATTTTACCTGCTCTTTAGGCAAAATGGGCGCTTTTCGCGGCGGATGTGCCGGCAATAGGCAAAAAGAAAGGCTGCCCTAGCAGCCTTTTGAGATATAGTCGAAGAATTGAAAAAGTATTACGGCGCTGGCTCGCCTTGCCGTACTATCTGTACTGTCTGCGGCTCGCCGCCTTGTACTACTTTTTCACTTCTCCGACTATAGTGCAGCGAATTATTTTACCGCTTGCCAAGCGCTCAACCATTCCGCCTGCAGTTTTTGAATCGTGTCGTCTGCTTTGGCTTGGTCAATGCCCTTATTGATCTTATCTAAAAGATCCTTATTGCCTTTTTTCACAAGGAACACCAACTTACGCGCTTCCTGTCCCGGTACGGATAAAAACTTCGCCGTCATGTCTTTTTGATCCTGCACCTGTTTGATATAGTAAGCCTGCACATAATTCGCGCCCAAGACCGCATCCGTTTTGCCCGTAAACATTTCGCGCATAGATAAGAAGAAGGTATCGACCACCACCACATTCTCAGGCGAACCTGCCAATTGAGCCGCCAAATCAATCATCGGCTGACCGTAATACTTGCTCACGGAAATTTTCTTACCCTGTAAATCTTCAACGCGCTCGATTGCCTTATTCTTTTCATTGTCTAAGACTACTACCATGACATGAGCTTCCATAAAAGGCTTGCTCATATCCGCATGTTCCGCCCATTGCGGTCCTTGATAAAAAGCCGAAGCCCAAACATCGACTTCGCCCTCATCCAAGGTGTCCGCCCATTTCTCGCGCGAATGGTAATTTATTTCAAGGTTAAGCCCCTGTTTTTCGGCAATCGCTCTCAGCAAATCCGGTTCAATACCTAAAATTTCGCCTTTCTCGCCCAAATATTCAAAAGGCGGATATACGGCATCTGTGCCGACCTTAACCGCCGTCTGCGCATAAGCACTGGAAAGATTGAATAACAATGCCGCAAGCAGCAAAGAATAATATTTTTTCATCCTTGACATTTCCTTAGTCAAATTCTAACAATAAGCATTGCCTGTATACGGCAATACCGAAACATGAATTGTTGGCAGACAACGCGATTATTTTAGCAGGAACTAAAATTTTTTTACAGTGTTGATATTATTTATAGTGGCAGATTCAAGTATGAACTGCAACGCGCCCAAAGCTAACTTTAACCTCCAATGGCGTCATAAAACCTAGCACCTTACGAGGACGATTATTCAAATTGTCCTCTATCTCTTTAATGTATTCAGCGCAGAGATTATCAAGTCTCACAGACTTCGGCAAAAATTGCCGAATCAATCCGTTGAGGTTCTCATTACTCCCTCTCTCCCAAGAGTGATAAGGTCCGGCAAAAAATATCTCGGCATTGAGTGCTTCAGCTATCTGTTCATGCCGAGAAAATTCTTTGCCATTATCAAAAGTAATCGTGCAAACCTTTTCAGCATTAAGTATCTCTATACAAGCTTGTGCCACTTGTTCGGCTTTACGATGCTTCAATGCTTTGAGTTTGACTTCTCTTGTTGTTCTTTCTACAAGAGTCACTAATGCTCCTTTGTGCTTATGACCAATGACCGTATCGCCTTCATAATCCTCTAAGCGTCTACGCTGTTTTATACGCGTAAAGTCAATTTGCGCAGCCTGCTGCAAAATCCTTCCCTGCTTGAAGCCCACATCGCCGCCCTAGACAGCGAAGACAGCTTCAAACTCGACGAAGAAGATTTTCTTTTGGCGATTACCGTGAAAGCCAAACTGGAAGCGGCGCAACATCTGACGAACTGCTGCGCTATCTGAATGATAAGGAAAAATTATTTCTAGCCGGCGACGCCGCCTTATTGCTGCAAAGCCATCAACATTTTGCCAATCGGACATAATATTCAATCCTTTCTTTTAATTAAAAAGAAAGGCTTTTTTGCTGCAAAGCTGAGAAGGCTGCTATCATTTCATTTTGATTCAAGGAAGCGCAAATGGACTGGTCAAGCATCTTTTTTTATACGCATTTTGCTCTCGCGGTGCTTGCCAGTATCCGCATCATCTACTCGCGCCGTTCTAGTAGTGCCGCCTTAGCTTGGCTGACTTTGCTTTATGCTCTGCCCGTATTCGGATTGCTGCTCTATGCCTTAATCGGCGAACCCCAACTCGGACGGCAACGCGCACGCCGCCAAGCCGATTTGCTAGCCTTTCACACCGAATTTGCCGACCGTTTTTTACCGCCGGACACGATTCCGCTCTGCGACATCCGTTTTCGCCAACTCTCCGAATTCATTAAGAAAGAATGCTATTTTGCCGCCTTAAGCGGCAATCGTGTGCAGCTATTGCAGAATACCGACAGTATGTTAAACAGCATGATTGCCGACATTCATGCGGCAAAGCATTGTTGCTTATTAGGATTTTACATTATCGACGTGGAAGGACGGATTGAGGCGCTGATGCGCGCCCTCATCAGCGCCGCTACCCGCGGCGTACGCTGCCAAATACTGGCGGACAGCGTGGGCAGCAAAAACTTCTGGGAATCGGACTGGCCGCAGCGATTACAAAAAGCCGGCGTGGAAGTTACCGCCGCTCTGCCGGTCGGTATCGCCAGCTCCCTATGGGTGCGCAGTGATTTGCGTAATCACCGCAAAATCATGGTCGTGGATTATCGCATCGCCTATACGGGCAGCTACAATCTGGTTGACCCCAAATTATTCAAACAGCAATCAGGCGTAGGCGAATGGATTGATGCCATGATGCGCTGCGAAGGCATGGTTGCCCAGCAATTAGCCGCGATCTTTTACGGCGATTGGGCGGTAGAAAACGATTACAATCTGAAAGCTACCCTGACGCAACTCAACGGCTATTTGCAGGAAATGCCAGACCATATCGAAATGCAGCAATTAGGCGGCGATTTATTGCAAACCCTGCCTTCGCAGCCCGGCAGCGATCAAGCCCTGATTTATGACGTCATTACCGCCGCGCTTTACCGCGCCCAAAGCCAGATTATGATTTGCTCGCCTTATTTCGTGCCGGACGAAGCCCTGCTCAATGCCCTGATTACCGCCGCCAAACGCGGCGTAGCGGTCAAACTCATCATGCCCAAGCACAATGATTCCCGTCTGGTCTATTATGCCAGCCGCGCTTATTATCAATCTTTGCTCGATGCCGGCGTGGAAATCCTCATGTATCAGGGCGGTTTGCTACACACCAAAACCGTTTTGGTCGATAGGCAATTCGCCTTATTCGGCACCGCCAATATGGACATGCGCAGCTTTTATCTCAATCTGGAAGTCACGATTGCAGTCTATACGGCTGATGCGATTGCACAAATCGAAAGATTGCTGGAAGATTATCTCGCTGATTGCCAGCCGGTGGAATTGTCGAAATGGCAAACGCGCGGACGTTTGCAGCGTTTTTTAGAGCGTTGCGTGCGTTTGATTAGCCCTTTGCTATAGTCGAAGAATTGAAAAAGTATTACGGTCTTGGTGCGCCTTGTATAGTCTCTTAACTTCAAAATGAGATTATTCTAAGCGCTTCTCCTGACAAAATGTGTATCTCTAAGTCTCATTTTGAAGTTAAGGTACTATACTAATTGACTATATGAATTTCGGCGTAAAATCGCTATGCTGCGCAGTATTGCCCGTATATAGAAAAGGAGAGTAGGATGCGATTTATATCATTTTTAATCAATTGCTTACGCAGGTTTTGGAAAGACTTGGACAAGCATAATCTGCCGCGCTCTTGTCCCTGTATACCGATTAATGCCGAAAAATTAGCGGCGGACAGAGCCTTTAATGCCTTGCACAAAGAAGAGAAAAAATAAAACGGTATCGCGAGATACCGTTCTTTATGCCTAGGTTTTTATGTCTAGGTCTTTGATGAGAAGTGAAATTATTATATTGATATTCCGCTTCTTTAAGGAGCTTAGGGCTTAAATTTTGCCGGTTAAAATATTGAGCATGCGGCGCAGCGGTTCTGCCGCCCCCCATAGCAATTGGTCACCGACCGTGAAGGCGCTGAGATATTCGCCGCCCATATTGAGTTTGCGCAAACGCCCCACAGGTACGCTTAAGGTGCCGGAAACGGCGGCAGGCGTGAGTTCTTTCATGCTGAGTTCGCGTTCATTGGGAATGACCTTGATCCAATCATTATGCGCGGCTAAAACGCTTTCGATTTCCGCCAAAGGAATGTCTTTTTTCAGCTTAATCGTCAAAGCCTGCGCATGGGAACGCATGGCGCCGATGCGCACGCATAAGCCGTCGATAAGAATCGGATTGGCTTCGCGCTGCATGATTTTATTGGCTTCTACTTGCGCCTTCCATTCTTCTTTGCTTTGTCCGCTGTCCAAGGCTTTGTCAATCCAAGGAATGAGACTGCCCGCCAAAGGCACGCCGAAATTCGTGGTGTCGATGCCGTCGTGTAGGGTTTGAGTAACTTTGCGGTCGATATCTAAAATATTGCTGGCGGGATTGGCAAGCAAATCATGTACGCTGTTTTCCAAGCCGCCCATTTGGCTTAAGAGTTCGCGCATATTTTTTGCCCCTGCGCCGCTGGCGGCCTGATAGGTCATCGGCGTAATCCATTCTACCCAATCCTTGGCCAAAATGCCGCCTAAGGCAATCATCATCAATGAGACGGTGCAATTGCCGCCGATGAAGTCTTTTTTGCTTTCGCTGAGGGCGCGGTCGATAACGTCACGGTTGACAGGATCTAAGACAATGATGCTGTTCTTTTCCATGCGCAAGGTAGAGGCGGCGTCAATCCAATAGCCTTGCCAGCCTTGGGCGCGCAATTGCGGATGGACGGCGCTAGTGTAATCTCCGCCTTGGCAGGTAATAATGATGTCCATTTCCGCTAAGGCGGCAATATCATTGGCATCTTTGAGCGTTTTGCCGGCGCCGGCAAAATCAGGAGCGGCTTCGCCTGCCTGCGAGGTGGAAAACAGCGTGGTGTCCACGCCGGCAAAATCGTTTTGCTCGCGCATACGCTCCATTAAGACTGAGCCGACCATGCCGCGCCAGCCGACAATGCCGAGTTTTTTCATCGTTTTTCTCTCCTATTTGAAAAGGGCTTATTTAAACGTGAATTTCACAGGCTTGCAATCACTTTTTTAGGAAATATCGCTAGAAGAGAAGAAAAGGCCGTCCAAGGTGGCGTGTCGCAGACAGTTCGGCAGCTACAGCAAGCTGAGCCGCAGCTGCAAGACCTGTCTGCGGCGGTAAAGACGCTGTTGCTTTGAAAACAGAAAAGGATCAGGGTTTTAGCATGAAAATCCGTGTAGATAGGAATCAGGCGCTGATTGTCTATCCATTTATAGTCTCTTAACTTCAAAATGAGATTATTCTAAGCGCTTCTCCTGACAAAATGTGTATCTCTAAGTCTCATTTTGAAGTTAAGGTACTATAATCTCAAAGAAATATTGATTTTCCTGCAAATGCAGCTGTCCTTTTTCGCAAGGCGCGGCAAGCAGGCATCCGCCATGGAATACAGCGTCTGCACTTCGCCGAAGGCTTTGCGCAAAATCAGGCGGTCGCGCATACTGAGCATACCGTTTTCGCAATATAGTCAAAGAATTGAAAAGTATTACGGCGTTGGCTCGCCTTGCCGTACGCTCTTGTACTGTCTGCGGCTCGCCGTCTTGTACTACTTTTTCACTTCTCCGACTATAGACCTGTTTAGGCTGAATCTTGAGTTTGTCTGCCAATTTATCATAGGCCAATTGCAGCAATGTGCCGTGCGGGGCGATGAGAATACCCGGCTGTTGCTGCTCGATTTGCTCCACATGACTTTTATAACTGCGAAATAAATCATATAAACGGTAATCCGTTTCTGAAAGCGGCGGCAGGCGGTGCATAATATGGCTGAAGTAGAAAAAATGAGCAATGCGTACTTGCGCGGTACCGGCATTACGGCTCAATATCGCAATAAAATGCGTCATTTTTTAATTTGCTCTTTTTTATCATAAACTTGCAATTTCCAACCGCTGTGGCGGACCGATTGTATGAAGGTGAAGTATTCCGCTTCTTTATGCCAATCGCCGCCGCGTGCATGAATGCGCATCCCTTCGACAAACAGTCTGTGATAATCCAAGGCGGGCACGACAGAGTGTGGAAAAATTTTGCGCGATGCCTCTGGTGTCCATCATCGGAATTAGGCTGCTGTGCTTGCCCAACCAAGGGCGGTAATACAAATTATTAGCGAGTTGCTGACGGAAATATTGCTGCAATTTCTCGCGTTGATATTCTGCAAGTGCTTCTTTGTCTTGGAAATTAAGCCGGTTTAATCTCCGCATGGCGCTATTGATGTCTTTTTTCGCTAATCATGTATCTGAATATTGAAGATAATTTCCCGAAGGATTGTATCATTATTCATTTTTTTGACAGAAAAATTCAATATAGCGAGGGCTTCGTTTAAAAAAATAAAACGCGCTCTTGTTAGAGAGCGCGTTTTTCGGCTGTTGAAGCGGAAATTATTTTTTGCCTTGATTGGCAACTGCTTCCTGCAATTTGCGGATTTCTTCCGCATCGCCTAAAAAACGGTCGCTGACTAAATTCATATTGTCATCAAATTCAAACAAATATGGGATACCTGTCGGCAGATTGAGGTTTACAATATCTTCGTCTGAAATGCCTTTCAAATGCTTGACGATACCGCGCAAGCTGTTGCCATGGGCGGCGACGATGATTTCCCCTTCTTGTTCCAGAGCAGGTTTGATGTGGTTTTCCCAGTAAGGCAGAATGCGCTCAATCGTATCTTTCAAAGACTCGGTCAAGGGCAAGGCGGATTGATCGAATGCCGCATAGCGCGAATCTTGCTGCGGTGCGCGTTCGTCGGTGGTTTCTAAGGCGGCAGGCGGCACGTCATAGCTGCGGCGCCAAATCAATACTTGCTCTTCGCCGTATTTTTCCGCGGTTTCGGATTTGTTCAGACCTTGCAAAGAGCCGTAGTGTTTTTCATTTAAGCGCCAATCTTTTTCGACGGGAATCCAATCCAAATCCATCGAATCCAAGGCGAAATTCAGGGTTTTAATCGCGCGCTTAAGGTAGGAAGTAAAGGCTTTTTTGAAGACTAAACCTTCTTTTTTCATCACTTCGCCCGCTTTTTTGGCCTCTGCACAGCCTTGCTCGGTCAAATCGACATTCGTCCAACCGGTAAACAAATTCAGTTTATTCCATTCGCTTTCGCCGTGGCGTAATAATACTAAGCGTTTCATCGCTGCTCCTTTTTGAAAAACAGCGCTTAGTATATATAAAACGATACGATTTCTACAATCAGCATTTTCAAGATATGAATAAATTGTTAGGCTATGTGTTTTTCACACGAGGATACAGAGGATACATATGGAAAATCATCCACAACCGCCGCGCTTGGCATTGCTGCTCGATTGGCGCTTACACGTTTTTGCCGCCGTTTTGGCGCTAGCAGCCGAATATGTGGGCATTGCGCGCCTACCGATCGGCATCGGCACCTTGGTTTTATTGCCGCTTTTATACGCTTTTATCGTCGCCTTGCTACTCAATCCGAATGTGATTGCGCCGATGGAAACAATCATGCCAGCCAAAACGGCGCGCTGGTCAACCTATTTGGTGACCCTGAGCGTTATGCCTTTTATTGCCAAATTCGGCTTCGGTATCGGACCGAAAATCGAAGAAATTTTAGCCGCCGGTCCAGCCCTGCTTTTGCAGGAAGTCGGCAATGTGGCGACCGCGCTGTTTGCGCTGCCTATTGCTGTGCTCGTGTTCGGCATGGGGCGTGAAGCCATCGGCGCAACACATTCGGTAGCGCGCGAACCCAATGTTGCCTTGATTGCGGATAAATACGGTTTGAAAAGCCCCGAAGGCATCGGCGTTATGGGTGTTTATGTGATGGGAACGCTGTTCGGCGCGATTTATTATTCGCTTTTATCGAGCATGATTGCCTCATGGAATCTGTTTGACGTCCGCGCTTTAGCGATGGGCTGCGGCGTAGGCAGCGGCAGCATGATGGGCGCTTGCGCGGCGGGTTTGTCGGAAGTCTTGCCCGAACACAAAGAAAGCATTACCGCTTTCGCCGGCAGCTCCAATCTCCTGACTTATGCCACAGGCTTATTTGTCAGCGTCTTCATTGCCCTGCCTTTTACCGAAAAATTTTATCAATTGCTGAGCAAATGGCGCAAAAATCCAGAACAGGCGCAATTTGCCGCAGAAGACAGTCAATTACATAAAGACGCACCTTTGTCTTTTGCCACAAAAGCAATTGTTTTAGCGATGATTATGCTGATTATGGCATTGTCCAACTGGATGGGCAGCAAGGCTTCGGTCAATCCGATTGAAGCATTCGGCGGTTTATTGATTATCTATCTCTGCTGCTTGGGCGGCATTTTGCTGCGCGACCTCATTCCTGTGGATATTCCTGCGATTGCTTGGATTTCCGTCTTAGGAATTGTATTGTCCCTGCCTTATTTCCCTGCCGCCGAATTTCTGCTGGCGCAAGTGAATAAAGTCGATGCCTTGCCACTGCTCACGCCCGTCTTGGTCTATGCCGGCTTTGCAATTTCGCACATGGAAGTGAATTTATTCAAAAAATCCGGCGTGAAAATAGCGCTGATCGCTTTATTGACCTTTACCGGCACTTATCTCGGCTCCGTATTGATTGCTCAAGCGTTTTTACCTAGCGCTTAAATATAGAACCGCCGCAAGGCGGTTTTTTATTGGCTTTGCATAGTCAAAGAATTGAAAAAGTATTACGGCGTTGGCTCGCCTTGCCGTACGCTCTTGTACTATCTGCGGATCGCCGCCTTGTACTACTTTTTCACTTCTCCGACTATATATATCCTCAATTCGGAATTTAATCCTTATTTTTGAATTGACTATATTTTCACTTGTAGCGCAGATACCTTGTCCGCTGCAAAGAGCATACGGTGCTGTTGCAGGAGTTTTTGTCGATCGTCTTCAAAATCCAGTATTTGTTGGAAGCGCTTTAAAGCGGCTTGGGCGGTATCGGCGGCTGCAACGGCTATTTGCGGGTCTCGGCAATCGGCGGCAATGCCGGCTAAAACGCTTTGCATACTGGCGCCGACTTCGACAACGCTGGCGCCGTCGCGTGCGATGGGCAGGAAGGTGTGGGCAATCCAATCTTGCACATCGGCGGCGATGATTGAGAGCCGATCGTATTCCCCTTTCTCCCGCTCGGGCATTTTTTTGCTCAGCAATGCCAAGATGATGACCATGATATTGATAGCCGTACCGGGATCGTTGGTGCCCGGCGAGAGCGCGCGCTGCGCCGCTTCGCTGAGGACGTTCAGCCCCCATTGCGGGTCTTGCGCATAAGTGCGCTCATGATTGACGACAAAGCAGTCGGCAAATGCTTGGGCGGCGGAGGCTTCCACTTGCGCGGATAGGCAGGCGATTACGCTGTTTTTGGTCAGCAGTTTGCCGGGTCTGACGGTAATCGAAAGATAGGTATCGTGTTTTTCAGCCAGTTTTTGCAGGGAAGCCATGTCGATATGGGTGAGATAGCCGGCTTGTCCGGCATGGATGGCTTGGGCGGGGTGCTGCAAATTGCCCTGCCATACGGCGCCCATATCAGGGGATTTGTAATAGTTTTGCAGAGCATCTTCGGTTTTGGCGCTGATTTTGTGCAGGGTATTGCTCAGGCTGCCTAGTTGCGACAGGGTTGAGACCCAACGAATGAGGATAACAATCAGATAAAACACGACGATAATCGTGCCGATGAATAAGATAAAGCGTCCGTTTTGTCCGTAATATTCCATGCCGATGGCAGTTTTGGCAATCATGGCGTAGATAAAGGCGGCGATGAAACTGGCAATGGTGGTGCGCGTATTGTCATCTCCCATAACCAAGCCCATGGCACGCGGCGTGGTGCTGTTCGCGGCGGATGAAAATGCCGAGACCATGATGGATAGAGAAAAGGTACTGACCGAGAGCATGCTGGAGGCAAGAATAGTGAGCAAGTCTTCGAGAGTGCTGCGTTCGATGTTCGGCAGAGCGTCGGTTTTAATCATTTCGCCGAAAAGTCGTGCGATAAAAGCCAGTATGACGGCAAATGCCGCCCAATAGGCAGGCACAAGCCAGATTTGATTGCCGGGTTTTTTCAGGACAATCAGCCAGCGATACAGTGTATTTGTCATAATGATAAGGGCCTTAAAAGTTTTATTTTTATGGAGGGACGGCTCTTAGCAGCCGCAGTCCGTCCAATGTTTGCCTTTGGGCGTTTTGCCGATGCCGGGGTTTAGGGCGTTGCAGGGGTCTTTGGATTGATAGAAGGCGCGCAGGACGGCTTTGGCATGATAGAGGTGTCCCACATTGTGTTCGGCGGGGTATTCTGCGCCGCGACTGTCGAAAAACGCCAGCAGTTGCGCTTTGATGGCTTCGGCGTCCGCGCCTTTTTTCAGGATGTAGTCTTGGTGCATGACGTGGCAGAAGAAATGTCCGCAGTAGAGTCTTTTCTCGATTTGCGCATCGAGTTCGGGCGGCAGTTGTTCAAACCATTGCGATTCGTTGCGCTTGAGCGCGATGTCTAAGGACATGATGTCGCCGACGTCTTTGTGATGCACTTGCCAGTAGCGTCCTGTTGCGCCGCCGATAACAAAGCGGTGCAGAATGGCTTTGTCGCCTTCTTTTTGATTGCAGGCGTAAAAATCACCTTCGCGTTCGCGGAAAAAGGCGCTGAGGTAGTCGCGCGCCGCTTCAATGCCGCTGTCGCTCATTTTAAGGATGAGATGATGCTCGAAGCGCTCGCGGTAGCTGCGCATAAAGGCGGGCAGATGGCTGGGCAGAAGGTTCATGCAGCATTGCGTGAAGCGGTCGGCAAAAAAACGCGGCATGAAGGGCAGTTTGGCGCAGAGGCGGTCGACGGTGTTTTTCAAGGCGAAGAAGGCGGGAATGCGCTTGGTGCCGAAGCTGTCGATGATGCGGAAGGTGTCGCGTCCGTAGCGTTCGGCAAGATCGAAGAAGCCGCGGTGGATGTATTCGCCCGAGACTGGCAGTTCGGCGAAATGCTGCAAGATGTGGCGGCGGATGTCCGTGAGATCTTGCGGATGATTGGTGCCGATATAGAAGACTTGTTCGCGTTCGGGCTTGGGAAAGGTGTCGATGCGCACGGCAAAGACGATGAGTTTGCCTGCCGAGCCCGATGCGCCGTAGAGGCGGCGTCCGTCATTGTTAAAGCGTGAGGGGCTGTCGGCATCAACATCGCGCACGCGCTGTTCGTATTCGCGGTCGGAAGCGGCTTTGTCCTCGCTGCGGATGTCGCTGTCTTGATAGCGGCGGTTTTCCAAATTTTGCAGGATTTCTTCGGGACTATCGCCGAGTTCGATGCCGAGTTCGTTATGCAGCTCGAGTTCGCCTTGGGCATTGAGTTGCGCGTATAAGGAGAGTTCGGTATAGGCGGGGCCGCGCTGAATGAGGGCGCCGCCGGAATTATTGCAGATGCCGCCGATAATCGAGGCGCCGATGCAGGACGAACCGATGACGCTGTGCGGCTCGCGATGATGCTCCGCCAGCATGTCTTCAAGCTCGAAGAGCGATGCGCCGGGCAGGGCAACGGCTTGTGTGGCTTGTTTAATCAGATGAATGCCTTTTAAACGGCGCATGGAGAGAATGACGACCGGGCGGTCGTAATCACCTTCGGGGGTGGAGCCGCCCGTGATGCCGGTATTAGCGGCTTGGGCGATGATAATCATGTCTGCTGCCGCGCATAATTGCGCCGTGCGCCACAATTCGAGCAAAGAGCCGGGCAAAATTACGGCAAAGGCGCTGCTGTTGCCGTAGCGGAAGCCGCGCGTGTAGGGTAGCATCAGGGCAGGGTCTTGCAAAACGGCATCTTTGCCGACAATGGCGGCGCTTTTTTGGATAAATTCGGTCGGAAGCATGGTTCTCTTTTCGTCGCTTAACATGTGGATTGAATGTATTGTGTGTTTTTGTATAAATAACGTTATTTTTTGTTTTTTATGCTTGGTTTAACATAATTGGGTCTGTTGACAATCACCTTAAAGCCATAAGTATTGCAGCGAGGTAAATGTTTGCCGCAAAGGAGCTGTCTGTTTTCTCCGAAGGCATGGCTATCTTCTTAAACTCCTTTAAATCACAGAAAACATTTTCTACCAAATGACGCCATTTGTACATATGCCGGTCATAAGTACGTTGCAGTTTTCGCTTGCTCGTCGGCGCAATCACCGCTTGGCAAGCTCCTTCGTTCAGTTCCTCTAACAAGCCAATCTGCATCAAAGACTTTGTCTGCCAGTAAAGCATTAAACTCTCTGTCTTTAATTATAGTCGGAGAAGTGAAAAAGTAGTACAAGGCGGCGAACCGCAGACAGTACAAGAGCGTACGGCAAGGCGAGCCAACGCCGTAATACTTTTTCGGTGGTGTTTCAAAAAGTATGCTGACCTAGACATGTCCATAATTGACATAGAAGA
>ERZ1023288.59-NODE-59-length-39669-cov-470.592316_pt1 | contig 39669 bp, 40 predicted proteins | sample MGYA00380468_ERZ1023288 | MGnify/ENA primary metagenome ERZ1023288 (study PRJEB33173, sample SAMEA4830366) | metagenome | study: EMG produced TPA metagenomics assembly of the PRJEB25223 data set... | reverse complement strand
CCAAGAGTAGCCCACGCAAAGCGAGGGAGCTAGTAGGAATCCCCGTCCTTTAGGGCGGGGAGGATGTCAACAGTTTAATAATACCAATGTTATCGGCGGTAAATTCAGCCGCTCAGGCTCGAATATTAAAACTCGTCACAATGTTGTATTAGTGACGTGGAACGACCCGAAAAAGTACTTTAAACAATCTGTAGAGTACATCGAGGACTCGGAGGCGATTGTTAAGATGGGGTACATATCCCAAACGGAAGTTGTGGCGTTCGGCTGTACATCGAGAGGGCAAGCGAGACGACTAGGGAAATGGCTACTTTATACTGAGCAATACGAAAGCGAAGTTATTACGTTTTCTTGCGGACAAGATGGTGCCATACCCATCCCTGGCGAAGTGATACAAGTATCTGACGTCCATCGTTCAGGAGAGAGACGCGGTGGGAGAGTTAAAGACGGCTCAACAACAAACCGAATCATCCTCGATGCGGAAGTTGAAATCACAAAAGAATCAACGATTAGCATTGTGAATGAAAAAGGGGGGGGTGGAACAAAGAGCGATTACACAACGCGGGAAACTCACTGAGATTGACGTAAGACCAGTCTTTACCTCTGTTACAGAAAATAGCACATGGATTATTGCTAGTTCAGATATAAAACCTGAATTTTATCGAGTTATCTCCATTGTTGAGAGTGATGACGGCTCATATACTATCACTGCATCTGATTACAATCCCTCTAAGTTTGAGCATATTGAAAATGGGAATGAACTCATTGAATATGACACAACAAACAATACGCTAGATACTGGTGTAAAAAATGTAGTGATTACCGATGAAATTTATCGTGGGCTTGGGGGAAGTATCCAAACCAAAATTGTTGTAAGTTATGAACCTGCAACATCACTCACATCTCGATACCAAATTGAGTATCGCGAGGGCAATGGCAACTGGAAACAGATGGAGCCAACGACCTTAACATCGGTTGATATTCCTAATGTAAAAGATGGTGTGTTATATCAAATCCGCATCAAAACAAGCAATGTATTAGGTGTATGGTCCGATAATCCAATCCAAAACTATGAGCCAATAGGGAGATTACGCCCTCCGCATAATGTTTCTAATTTAAGACACAAGGCTATTGCCCAAGAAGTAGCTTTTTTAATTTGGGATTTATCGCCCGATATAGATTTAGAGTATTACGAGATTAAAAAAGGCGACACCTATGAAAGTTCTAAACCAGTTGGGAAAATCAAGGCAAACGAATTTAATCTTGGTTTTATTCGCGCTGGTGAGCATAAGTATTGGCTAAGCGCGGTGGATTCTTCCGATGTTCGCTCTGAATCGCCCACTGCAGTAACGTTTAATATTTCAGGCGGACAAGTAGAAAACTTAGTTGCAGAAATTGTCGGCGATGAAGTTTTGATGACTTGGGGTGAGATAAAAAACAACTCTTTTTCGACTGAGCTCTACGAGGTTAAAAAAGATGATGACGTGCTGGCTTTAGTTAAAAGTACATCATTTAAATTTAAGGCTGATTTTAACGGCAATAAAAAATTTACCGTTACTGCAATTGACTTAGGCGGAAATCGGAGCGAATCCGCTCAAGCGCAGCTAATTGTCCATCGACCGACACCTGTCTCTATATCTCAACAAGTTATCGATAACTACGTCATGTTGCGTTGGCAAAGTGCCAAGGTTACCTTGCCGATTGTCTATTATGAGTTGCGGAAAGGGGAAACAATAGAAAATTCAGAGTTTATCACAAATATTGATGGGTTAGCGTTTCCACAGTTTGAAACTGTAGGAGGGTTATATAAATACTGGATTATTGGTGTTGATAGTGCAGGTAACAGAAGTGAGCCGCAATATACGCTATCCAATGTTGCACAACCGCCAGATTATATCCTTAAATACGACTACAACAGCTCGTATGACGGAATTAAAAATGGTTCGGATAAAATCGATGGCAAGTTATATCTACCAGTCAGACGAGATACATGGGCAGAGCATTTTAGATCCAATAATCTCGCTACTCCAAAATCTCAAATTAATAGAGGTTTCCCGTTGTACCTCCAGCCAATAGACGAGAGCGGATATTATGAGGAGGAAATGGATTACGGCACGGTATTAGCATCATCCAAAATTACTCTTACCCCTAAGGTGATAAGCTCTGGCAGTTATGATATTAACTATCATATAGCAGTAAAAGAAAACGCTAAAGATAATTGGCGCGAACACGACCAACAATCCGTTTATGAAACCAACTTTAGATATGTTAAGTTTAGAATTACAGTGAGCAATGCACAGAAACCTGTCGTAATAGAGTCACTTAATCTAAAACTCGATCAAAAACAAAAAACTGACGGAGGAACCGTACAGGCAAATGCGTCAGATATAAAAGGCACATGGGTAAACTTTGCAACAGAGTTTATCGATGCGTCTGTCCCGGTTTTAACACCACAATCTAAACAACCACTTTTTGCAACATCTGACTTTAAGGATGAGCCAAAACCTAAAGGCTTTTACGTATTTTTATTTGATAAAAATGGGAATCGTGTAAGCGGTAAAGTTGGCTGGGTTGTAAAAGGAGTGTAAAGGAGCAAAAATGGCAGATTTTAACAAACCAACTGTCGATAGCGAATATACGCAATTCCCAACCGAAATTAGAGCCGCCATTAGTGCGGTTTTATCATTTTTGGATGGGGAGCACACTAATGTCCCGCTAAAAGCAAAACGCTGGAATCCATCGACAAAAATTTTTGAAGAATATAATGGTGCTCAATGGGTGCCCATGGCTACAGGGTATAAACTACCCGTTGATTATAACTCACTCAAAAACAAGCCACTCCCAAACTCTGCTGTTGACGATGAAAGTGACACAAAGTTTGCGAGTTCAGCAGCCGTTAAAACGGCTTATGATAAAGCGGCGGAAGCAAAAGAAGCTGCTAGCGCTAAACAATCCCCAGCCACAACCTTAGCAGGCTATGGTATTGGGAATTTCAAAGTAGAACAAGGGCAAGGCGATGCCAATGGCTATAAAACCGATGGCAATTATTACTTAGCAAGCGGTCAAAATCTTCCTGAAAATGGAGAATGGCATATTGAAGTTGTTAGCGGTGGGGCAACAAATGCGGTGCGTCAAATTGCACGTAAAGCGAATGACAACAAAATCAAAACACGCTTTTTTAATGGCTCAAATTGGTCAGAATGGAAAGATGCAGGCGGCGACGGCGTGCCTATTGGTGCCGTAGTGTCATTTCCCCGTGCGGTAACCAATCCAGTTGGTTTTTTAAAAGCCAATGGCACAACATTTAACCAACAAACCTTTCCCGATTTATACCTCACTTTGGGCGACAGCAACCAACTTCCTGATTTAACTCGTAGTGATGTGGGGATGACGGCTTATTTTGCCGTGGATAATATCCCTTCTGGGTGGATTGCCTTTGATAGCATTCGCTCAACAGTCACACAGCAAAATTACCCAGAGTTATATCAATATCTTGTTGATAAATATAGCTCTATTTCAAATGTACCACTTGCGGAAGACCGATTTATTAGAAATGCATCAAACAATTTATCGGTTGGTGAAACGCAAAGTGACGAGATTAAAAAGCACGTTCACAAAGTGAGAACACACTGGGTTAATTCAAATGATAGTAATATTTTTTATGACAAAACGAAAACTGTTATAGACTCACGATTACGCTCTGCAACTGTAACTGATGACAATCTCGGTGATAATGGATTTATGCATCCGCTTTTAGATAGCCCGATGGCTACGGGGGGAGCTGAAACAAGACCGCGAGCGATTGCTCTCAAACTTTGTATAAAAGCAAAAAACACATTTGATGACGTTCAATTTTGGGTGAAGGCATTCGGCGTTGTTGAGAACGCAGGAATTTTAGATGCGGGTACACTTGTGCAAAATATGCAAGCGTTATCTGCGAGGGTTGAACAAAAAATAAAAGAAAATAAACAATCTACTTTACAAGAAATAAACAATGCAAAAGCTGATATAAATCAGCAATTTTTACAGGCGCAAGAGAGTTTATCTCAAATTAGTACATTAAAAACAGTGTGGCAAGGTAATGTAAGTTCTGGGCGTATTGATATTTCAGAAAAGTGTTTTGGTAAAACACTTATTTTGTATCTTCAGTCATCATCAGGCCACAGTCTTGATGATAATAACAATATTGAACTTGTCAGTTTTGAAGTAGGGGCAGAGATTGAAGGTAAAAGTGGCGGTGGAGTTTATTTGTCTGCTACTCATGACGTAACTCCACACTATTCTTCTGGTGGAGGTCGTTTATATGGTGTAGGGGTCAAGAAATTCGCTGTGACTGTTGATACAAAGGGTACAACAATAGAGATTGAAGAACTTTGGTCGTTTTGTAAAACGTATCGATATTCGATAAAGGAGTGATTAATGAAAGTCTATTTTTTAAAAGAAAATTTGAATAGTTATCAAATTTTCCCTATTCCGCAAAACTTAAATGATTTTGTGGAAATGGAAGTAGAAAACGAATCAGAGCTTGAGACTAAACAACTTATTGATTTTAAAAGTCAATACATTCTAGTTGATAGACAACCAACAGAATTACACATATGGAATGGAAATAGCTGGGTTATTGATGAGGAGAAGCAAACTGAAATTAAGCGTGAACTCATTAAAAGACTAGTTGATAGCATTGATGATACAGCAGCTAGTATTAGTGCGAAGTGGACTCGATTTGCCGAGGAATACAAAGAACGTGAATCTGCAGCTCTGGCATTTAAAGAAGCGAATTTTACTGGCGAAGTAAGCATCTATATATCAAGTTTTGCAACTGTCGCAGGACTTGATAATAAATCAGCAACATTGCTAATTTTAAAACAGGCTGAAGGATTACGAACACTGCAAGAACAACTCGCGGTGCAGCGTATGCGTAAGTATGAGTTGAAACATGAAGAACTACGGCGCATTCATGACGATATTATTTCAAAAATGCAACAACTAGAGGAGGCTCAACAATGACGGAAGGTAAGGTTTATTTAGCGTTGTATAAAGGCAAGAAAACAGGCTGGACACCTAAAGCGATCTTGGCTCGATTATCAGATTGGTTAACTCGTAAGCTTACTAAAGGTTTATATAGCCATTGTGAAATTGTCGTAAATAAAGGTTTTAAGGTCTGCTATTCGTCATCAATACGAGATGGTGGAGTACGTAGTAAGATCATGTGCTTAGAACATGAGAAGTGGGATTTAATTGAACTGCAAAACATAACGGAAGAGCGGATTAAGGCTTATTTCGAGCAAACTAAAAACATGAGGTATGACTGGTGGGGTGCGCTGGGAATTGTTTTGGGTCTTAAACAGAAGCGAAGTAAGTTTTTCTGTAGCGAATGGTGTTTTAATGCCCTCAGAAATACTGACCAAGGCTGGCGGTTTAGTCCGAATCAGCTTGCTGTTGTTTTTACCACCGTCAGTAATAATTAAATAAATTTTCAACAAGAGACCGCTAAATAGGCGGTCTTTCTTTTAGGAGAATATATGTCAATTCTAGGTTCTATGACGGATGCGGTGAATAAAGCTAAAACTCCGCAAGCCCCAACAATTTCCACTCAACCGCCTCTAAAAGATACATCACAAACAATGGCGGGTAATATCTCTAACTTATTAAATAGCAATTCACTTTTAATGAATAGCGCGGCTGCTAAAGGAGAACGTATGGCAGCTAATCGCGGCTTGCAAAATTCAACCATTGGTGTGGAATCTGCTCAACGTGCAATGCTTGATGCGGCAATACCAATTGCAAGCCAAGATACGCAAAATGCGTTTGCGGAAAAACAAACTCGCTTACAAGCTGATTTAAATTTCCAAAATCAAAGTAAGCTCAATCAGCAACAAAATCAATTCACCGCATCGCAGGCTGAATTAGAACGTGGTCATCAGCGTGGAATGGCGCAATTACAATCTGACCTAGCTTATAACAATCAAAGCAGATTGAATCAGGCGCAGAATCAGTTTACCGCATCTCAAACCGCACTTGAACGGCAACAACAAAAAGATATGGCGAATTTGAATCATCAAAATGAGATGAAGAACTTAAATGCGCAAGTTGCGGCGAACACTATTGGTAAATCCATTGATTTCGCCATGCAAATCACCAGTAACTTCGATGCGCAAATAGCCACGATCTTGAATAACTCGAATATGAAAGCTGAGGATAAAACAAAGGCTATTGAGCAACTTAAAGCAAGTCGAGATTCAGAAATTCAATTTATGAGTAAGTTTATGCAGGGAATTCCGACCACGCAACAAAACTGGTCGTCATTTCCTAGATTAGGTGTTCCGTCAATTCAAATTAGTTAAGAGGAGAAAGGTTATGGCGTTTTGGGATGGTGCATGGGATGCAATTAGTGGCGCTGGTAAATGGCTGGAGGAAACAGCTGGAAGTGCAATGGATTGGATGGACAACCATAAAGCAGCAAGTAATATTATCGGTAATGTTATTGCTGGTGCCGGTGGTTACTTTGCGCAAAAACAAGCTGGTAAAGATTTGATCAATCAGCAACGTGAGTTATTAAATCTGCAAGATCAGATGAAATCAAAATATTCAGCCGTACCAGATGCGGATTGGTCGTATAAAAGTTTGACAGTGGATGATTCTCCTGGGTTAGCAAATGGCGGTATTTTGACTGAAATGAAGAAACGTTCTGAAACTAAAGGGGCTAACAATGGCAGAGTTGCATGATAGTTTTGGTGAGTCAATGGAAAAAGCTGGCTATGAGCGAGCTAGTGATTCTGATTCATCCTTTTCCGGTGGAGGTGGTTGGCGAGAAGATAACAGTAGTGATAGTTATCGTAGTACGTCAGATAGATGGAATGACCACAAATCTAGATACGGAAAAGACAAAGTCTATACTGATGCATTTAATGAGCGAAGAAATAACTCTAGTTGGAGTGGTGGTCATAGCGCAATTAGCCGAACAATTAGTGAAAAATATCATTCGCTTTCTAATGGTCAAATGAGTGCTGCCGTTCCAGAAAAAGATCAGAAAACACTCACTGGCGGTTTATTTGGAAAAAGTTACTCCAATGCGCCTTATTCTGAACGCACTCCTTCTATATTTGATAGAAACATACGTGGTTCAATGACATTAAATAACGGCGATGCATGGTCAAGCGATCCCCAATATTTATCCGTTCGAGACCAGGCGACCATTAATAGTCACGACTGTCTTAAACGGGGCGAAGAATTGAACTTAATTGGTCGTGCTGTAGGAGGCGTTTCTAGTGGGGTAGGTGGTGTAGCAACAACGCTAGGTGGCGCAATTGCTGAAGGTGCGGCAAATCTTGGGCTTTCCCACGTTGGGGATTTATCTCGACAATTCAAAAGCAACCAAGAACAAGCGTATTATGATAGCCTCACTCCAGAGGGGAAAGCGTATTACGATACAAGAGTAGATTTCATTGATAAATCTTATAAGAATGCTCGGGAAAAATATGAAACGAACGATAAATGGATTGATAGAGGTATTACGCTGCACAAGTTGGTTTATCTACTTTAGGGCCTCCTGGTGCGATGCTGGCGTCTGGGATTGGTTTATTAGGTAAAGCGATCAACAAAAAAGACACGATGACAAAATCATTACGTGATTTAACAGAGACGCTTAACTCTAACGCATTAAATAACCATATCGCACAACAAAATGAATTAGCTAAAAAAGAACGTCAAGCCTATAAAGAATTTATGGCTGGGCGTAATTTACGCAGCGACAATACACAACCAAAAGGCATACTGAACACTATGCATAATCGTATGCAAAATATAGAGCCTGATAAACAGGTCAAAACGAATGACGTTCCTAACCTAAGAAATTATTGGGCAAATATCATCGTATCATAGGAGAAATTCATGGGCATTTTAGATTCAATGACACAACAATCACAATCACAATCACAATCACAATCACAATCACAATCACAATCACAACCACAGACAACAGAACAAAGTGCGGTCGAAAATCCACAGGGTTTACAACAACAGGGAAGTATGGCGCAGATGTATCAAATGTTGATGCAAAATTCCATTAATGCTATCGCAAATGTTGCGCAACAGCGTATTCAAGAAAAAGGGCCAGAAGAAGGTATTGCAGATTTAGTCGCAAAAGCGATGATTTCAAATCTTCAGGCTGCGCAACAAAATGGCAAAACTATTCCGCCACAAGTGATGATGCAAGTCGCTAAAGATTTAGCTATGCAATTATTACAGCAAGTTGGTGTGCCAGAAGAGCAAATTGATGATGTATTGATTGATATTTTAATGAATGCGCTTGAGCAATTTGGCGAAGCAACGCACGGTGCATTACCTCAGGAAGAAGAACAGCAATACGTTGATATGATCAACAAAGTGGCTGAAATGGAAAGCCAATGCCGTGCGCAAGTGCAAAATGGTAAATCACAACCAATGCAACAAGGGGCATAATTTATGGGATGGAGTGGAATTTTAGGTGCGATGACACAAGGATTGGGAACTGGTATTGTCAAAAATGTTGAGCAAGGGTGGAAAGATGAAGAAACGCAAAAGTTGTTAGATTGGAAAACAGCAGAAGCTGACAAACAACGTGCTTTTGATAGTGAATTGCTTGATAAAAAATACAAGCATGAGTTTGAGCTTGAAGATCACAGAATGCGTAATGAGATTTCAGCCGCGGCTGCAAAAGCTCGAATTTCAGCGCGTTATTCTCATAGCGGTGAATCAGAAGCGCAAAAAAACCTTCTCGGTGCAACTCAAACGCTTGGTATTTATGATAGTCAAATACATGCCTTGCAAGAAAAATTGTCTGCAACAGAAGATAAAGAGCAACAAAATGCGATTACTGCAAGAATCAATGCTGTTTCTGCTGAACGCGAGAATTATCTCAAACGCCCTGATACAATCGCTGCATTTAAGGGGGCTGGCCAGATGGGGCAAGCACTTTATATGACTGGTGGTGGCGATATGGATTTGTACAATCCGAAACCAGTGGAGCGCGAAACGGTAGCTGAGGATGTTAAATCTTCTGTCGCTCCTCCTGTGCGCAATATGATTGATGTAAACAATCTCACTCCACAACAGGCAGCAGATATTGCAAGACAGAAAAGTGAAGATGCCGCTCGTTTGCAGTTTTCCAAAGCGTCAGCGGATGCTAAAGACTGGGCGCAAAAACGCACACAGTATCAATCATCAACTTTCATTCCGCGAACATTCTAAAAAGTGCGGTCAGATTTTCGCATTTCAATAAAAGCAAAAGGCGAGGTTTTAGCCCCGCCTTCTTTTGCTTGTTTAACAGTAAAGTTAATATTTACTTGAATTAATTCTAACGCATCTAATCGTCCGTTACAGTTACAAAAGAGAAGTCTTTTTCCATAATTGCTTTTGCTCGCTCAAACTCTTCTGTTCCCTGTTCATCAGAACAATTTTCAACAAAGTCTATAAAATCCTGATTATCAATTTTCACAATGTTGTTTGATTCGTCATATACAACTTCGCTTGAAAAATAAAGTTGCCCCTGTTCTTTCCATTGTTTAGCTAATTCTTCTGATTGAAATACTTTTCTTGGATTCCCATCAAGGGAACAAAAATATAGGGTTTTTATAGATTCTCCTTTGATTTTGTCTCACGCATTATTCTTACCAAGAAATTTAATACTCAGGGAATAGAACAGTCCGCGGATCACTCACGGATCATTTTAAGTTATTATTTAGTTATATCGCCGTTAGTGAATTTCCTCTAAGGTATTGTTTTTATTGGCGTTGTTATGGCGAGGTTATTTAAAATTTGGTGGAGCTGGGGGGAGTTGAACCCCCGTCCGAAATTACTCTACCTTCAGTACTACACGTTTAGTCTCGTCTTTAATTTCACTTAAGCATGCGGACAGACACGCTAAACTTAAGCTAGTTTGATTCAATTTAGTGCTTCGATCCTCAAACGGTGGCTTCCACACGATCTCGTTTTGGTTTGACTCCGCGTTATCCCCGTCTTACGAGCGGAAGCTAGGGCGCGAAGGCTAAATGCAGGTTATTAAGCTGCTAAAGCGTATTGTTCGTCGTTTGCGACTATTTTTTTGCGGTTTATTTACGAGGCCTACCGCACCTCGACGTGCACCTTGGGCTTCGCTAATCCCGTCGAATCCAGAATCAGCCCCAAAATCGTGCCCTAGTCTAACAAAAAAAGAAAGGTAGGGAAAGTTGAGATTGATTGAATTGCTGCGTTAAAGGGCATTTATAAAAGATTAAATTGCTAGGTTATTAATTTTAATGTATATTTAAACAGTTGTTTGCTTGATTAATATTAGAAAAAATTTAACCGCACTTTTTATGTTGCAAGATAAAAAAATTATTCACATTGATATGGATTGTTTTTACGCATCAATTGAGATTCGTGAAAATCCTAATTTACAGGGGAAACCTGTTGCTGTGGGTGGTTCTTCTCGTCAGCGTGGTGTATTAACAACTTGTAATTATGAGGCGAGAAAATTTGGTTTGCATAGTGCAATGCCTACGGCTCAAGCCATAAAAAAGTGTCCTAATCTCATTCTTGTGCCTGTGAATATGGCTTTGTATAAGCAAGTTTCGGCACAAATTCATCAAATCTTCCAGCGTTATACCGATATTATTGAACCACTTTCTTTAGATGAAGCCTATTTAGATGTTACGCATTGCCAAAAATGTTCAGGCTCTGCGACTTGGATCGCACAAGAAATTCGCCAAGCAATTTTTTATGAGTTGAATTTAACTGCCTCCGCAGGTGTGGCGCCTTTAAAATTCCTTGCCAAAATTGCCTCGGATATGAATAAACCTAATGGGCAATTTGTGATTAAGCCGAACGAAGTCAGTGAATTTATTAAAACCTTACCTTTAAATAAAATTCCTGGTGTGGGTAAAGTAACATCACAACGATTACTCAATATGGGATTAGAAACTTGTGCTGATATTCAAAACTTTGATCAAATCGTCTTATTAAACCAATTTGGTAAGGTGGGTAAACGTATTTGGGATTTTAGCCACGGCATTGATGATCGTGAAGTACAAGCCCATCGTGAACGTAAATCAGTTGGCGTAGAACAAACTTTGCTTGAAAATATTCACACAATTGAGCAAGCTTCAGAATTATTGAATAATCTTTATGAAGAGCTAATTCGCCGCTTTGAACGTGTTAGCCGTAATATACCGTTATCTTCATTTCGTAAAATTGGCATAAAGCTTAAATTTGAAGATTTTCAAGTAACCACTTTAGAGAAAGCAGGTTTGCCACTTTCTTTGGAGAGTTTTCAGCAATTACTTCCTCAAATTTTTATGCGAGCAAAAGGGCGATCGATTCGTTTGATTGGGCTACATGTCAATTTACCCGAAGAAAATAAACAAGAACAAATGAGCCTCTGGTGATATAATTTCGCGGTTTTTTAGGAGTCGATACAATGGAACATAAATTAGAAGATATTATTGCAATTTTTAATCAATGTTTTGAAGAGGAATACAACACTCGCTTAGTCAAAGGCGGTGAAGAACCCATTTATTTACCTGCAAATGATGAAGTGCCTTATAACGTGATTTATTTTGCGCGAGGCTTTTACAGCAGTGCATTGCACGAAATTGCCCATTGGTTAGTGGCAGGCAAAGAACGTCGTAAACTAGAAGATTTTGGTTATTGGTATGAGCCAGATGGACGTTCAGAAGAACATCAGCGTGACTTTGAAAAAGTTGAAGTTAAACCGCAAGCATTAGAGTGGATTCTGGCAACGGCGGCAGGTTTTCGTTATTTTGCCAGTGCGGATAATTTGAATGGCAATCCGGGTGATACACGGCCTTTTAAACAAGCCGTGTATGAACAAGTGAAAATCTATGCGGAAAAAGGGTTACCAAAACGCGCGGAAACGCTACGTCATGCTCTTGCTATGTTTTATGCTACAGAAGATCATATTGATTTAAGTAAATTTGATGTGGCACGCATTTAAAGTTATATTATTCCTTGCCCTTTTTACAGGGAGTGTAATCAATATTATCAACTAAACAATAGTTTGTTTTATAATTTTTTACAAAAATAAAGGACTAATTTCTATGAAATTCTCAAAAACACTTATTACTACTGCTATTCTTGGCTTTTCACTTGCTTCTTTTCATTCTACTGCTTGGGCAGATACACCTGTGCAGCAATTCCAACAAGGTTTAACCGCTTATGAGCAAAGCAACTATCAAACCGCCTTTAAACTTTGGTTGCCTTTGGCGGAGCAGGGATATGCACAGGCTCAAGGTGGTTTGGGCATGATGTATGAAAGAGGACTTGGCGTAAAACAAGATGATTTCAAAGCAGTGAACTGGTATCGCAAAGCGGCGGAGCAGGGGGATGCAGATGCTCAATTAAATTTGGGTGCGATGTATGCAATCGGACGTGGCGTAAAACAAGATGGTGTTGAAGCGGTGAAGTGGTTTCGCAAAGCGGCGGAGCAGGGAAATGCAAAGGCTCAAAATGGTTTGGGCATGATGTATAAAGGAAGATTTGGCGTAAAACAAGATTATTTCAAAGCGGTGAAATGGTATCGCAAAGCGGCAGAGCAGGGATATGGAGGTGCTCAAGTTATGTTGGGATTCTCATATCTTTCAGGAGAAGGTGTTCAAGTAAATAAATCTTTAGCCAAAGAATGGTTTGGTAAGGCTTGTGATAATGGTGAACAACGGGGTTGCGAATATTATGGCAAGCTAAATAGAGGGGAACGCTAATGCCAACTTTACAATGCGAATTTTGGAATGTAGGGCAAGGGTTATTTTCAAGTGGGCGTATTCAAATGGGAGACGCCCCAGCTTTTCATTGGGTTTATGATTGTGGCACGAATTCAAGTCAGAAACTTATTCAAAATGCCATACAAGAATATAACCAGCAAGAAAATAATGCTGATATTGATTTATTAGTGCTTTCGCATTTTGATAGAGATCATATTAGTGGTATAAAGGAACTACTCAAAAATAGGCGAAAAATAAAACACTGGGTTGTGCCTTATTATCCTTTATGGCAACGTTTAGTGATTGCTTTACTTTTAGATATTCAGCCAGATGATGAAGAATGGGCGTTTTATCAGAACCCTATTCAATATTTCAAAACTTATTTTGCGGAAGAATTAAAAGAAACCAAATTTCTCTTATTACCTGCAAAAAAAAATGAGAGTGAAATTTCGATAAGTCTTAATCCAAGTAGTTTTGATGATGTACTTTCTTTTGAAACTACTGAAAAATTATCAAATGAATTTGATAACTTAGAACAATTAGAACCAAATGTACATTGGCTTAATCCTGATAAAGCTCTTTTATTTGGAAAAGGCGAAGAGCAGTTTGAATTTGTTTTATATAACGTGCCATTTCATTTGCTTGCAAAAGTGCCAACAAATTTGACCGCTTTTCAAAAGCAGGTTAAACAAATTATTCAATCTCATCAGTCTAATTCCACAGATCCAACGCCAGCCTTAAAAACACTCTACACTCTTGCATTTGGAAATGGAAGTAAACACAAAAATATCATTTCTCAATATTTATATATTAGAAATATAACATCAACAGCTGTTTGGGGACTAGGGAATAATTATATTTATGATATTCCTAAAAATGATGGAAATGAAATTATTGTTTTCCCAAAAGATAGAAACAAAAATGCGATTTTATATACAGGCGATGCGTTTTTAAATGATTTGCCATTATTAACCGATTTAACGCAATCATTAGGTGTAGAACGAATGGCGAGAATTTATTGTTTACAAGTTCCCCATCACGGTTCAAAGCATAATTGGCAGCAAGGATTAGCGAACATATTTTCGCCTTGTCTTAGTGTGTTTTCAGCAGATAGCCAGCGACGAAATGGGCACCCACATAGTGAAGTACTTAAAGATTTTGCTACTTATACGCCAATTTTAGTGAATAAAAATAAAAGATTGTTTATTCATTCAATTTAATAGGAAAACAAAATGAAACTAACAAAAACACTTTTAACCACCGCACTTTTAGGTGCTTCCGTATTTTCTTTTCAATCTACTGCTTGGGCAATAGAGCAAAGCCAAATGATTCAAGTTGAGCAGCTATATAAGCAAAAAGACTTCAAAGCGATGTTGGCAATTATTCAACCTTTGGCAGAGCAAGGTGATGCGATCTCTCAATTTCTTTTAGGAGGTATGTATGAAGAGGGACTTGGCGTCAAACAAGATTATTTTGAAGCGGTGAAATGGTATCGCAAAGCGGCGGATAAGGGGGATGCAGCTGCTCAATTTAATTTGGGCGTGATGTATTCCCAAGGACAAGGCGTCAAACAAGATGATTTTGAAGCCGTGAAATGGTTTCGCAAAGCGGCGGAGCAGGGGGAGGCAAATGCTCAATTTAATTTGGGTAATATGTATGCCAATGGACGAGGAGTAAAACAAGATGATTTTGAAGCAGTGAAATGGTATCGCAAAGCGGCGGAGCAGGGGGAGGCAAATGCTCAATTTAATTTGGGTAATATGTATGCCAATGGACGAGGAGTAAAACAAGATGATTTTGAAGCAGTGAAATGGTATCGCAAAGCGGCGGAGCAGGGGGATGCAGATGCTCAAAGTAATTTGGGTGTGATGTATGAAAATGGACAAGGGGTAAAACAAGATGATTTTGAAGCCGTGAAATGGTATCGCAAAGCGGCAGAGCAAGGGGATGCAGAGGCTCAATTAAATTTGGGTGCGATGTACGCCGTAGGACGTGGCGTAAAACAAGATTATTTTGAAGCCGTGAAATGGTTTCGCAAAGCAGCGGAGCAGGGATATGCAGATGCTCAATTTAATTTAGGCGTGATGTATGAAAAAGGACAAGGCGTAAAACAAGATTATTTTGAAGCCGTGAAATGGTATCGCAAAGCGGCGGAGCAGGGGGATGCAAAGGCTCAATTTATAGTGGGGGGATCATATTTGTTGGGAAAAGGAGTTCAAGTAAATAAATCTTTAGCCAAAGAATGGCTTGGTAAGGCTTGTGATAATGGTCATCAAGATGGTTGCGAATATTATGGCAAGCTAAATAGAGGAGAGATGTAATAACACGTTTACAGCTCATATTGGCGAGTAAAAATTGTGTTTTATTTAATTATAAGTTTAATAAGGATAAAAATAATGAAGAAAAAATTAACCTTAGCTGTTTTATTATTAGCAGTAATTGGTGGCGGAGCTGTGTATTTTACCCAATATTACCCAGAGCAGGCAGAAATTCGGAAGTTAGAACGTTTATTAGAGCGTAAACAGCATTATAGAGATCAAAAAGCGAGTAATGAATTAAGCCAATTCCCTGCTGAGCGTTTGCGTGTGTTAGCAGAAAAAGGTTATCCAGCTGCACAATTCCAGTTGGCTAAAGTATATGAAAGTAATAACCAAAAAGAATTTGCTAAAAAATGGTATGAGAAAGCGGCTGCACAAAATTATGCTGAAGCTTATTATCAATTATCTTATTTAGATGAGCAAAGAAAAGATGAATATCGTGAAAAAGCTGTTCAATTAGGAAGTTATAATGCGAAAGATTTCCAGGCATTCCTCTTGCTTGTTAAAGGAGATAAGTTAAGTGCAATAATGTTATTGACCCAAAATGCTGAAGCAGGATTTCCAGACTCTCAAGCAAATTTGGGAAGTGCTTATTTTTATGGTGATTTTGTGCAACAAGATTGGCAGAAAGCATTTTATTGGTATAGTGAAGCTTACAAAAATATCAAAATAAATAACACATTTGATGTGCTAGTTACAGTATTTGGAGGTGGAGGGATTGATATTTACCAAAATTTAGCTACGCTTTATTTATTAGGTTTAGGCACGCCAAAGAATGAAAAAATGGTTGAAGAATTGTTGGATAGATGTAATCTCCATCTAGATTGTAAAGATAAAAAATTAACGATATAACCGATTTAAAACTGAATATTCTTAGTCGGGATAATTTGCCAAAACAATCTGATCTTCAAGAAAAAATCGAAGCGATTAAAGAAGAATTGGTGTTAAGTAAAGATCCGAAAGTATTAATTAAGCTAGGTGAGTTGGAAAAAGATAAATCCAAAGCCAAAAAATACTTTGGCGATGCTTGCGATTTACGCAGTCAAGAAGGGTGTGATAAATATCGTGATCTCAATCAAAAACAAGACATCAATAAATAGTGGGTAAATCACAAATAAAGCGTCTGAGATTCTTAATTTCCTTTTCACTGTCAATTTTCCATAAAATCGGCTAGAATACGCCGATTTTATTTTCGGTGACTTATAAATGATGAAAGATTCCATTATTGCAAAATTAGAAAGTTTAAAAGAACGTTATGAAGAGCTAGAAGCCTTATTGGGTGATGTTTCTGTAATTAGTGATCAGGATAAATTCCGTGCGTATTCTAAAGAATATTCTCAACTTGAAGAAGTGGTGAAATGTTTTAATCGTTGGACGCAATTAAATCAAAATATTGAAGAAGCTGAAATATTGCTCGACGATCCTGAAATGAAAGAAATGGCAGAAATGGAAATTGAAGAATCCAAAGCAGAAATTGAAGAAGTGGAACAACAACTTCAAATTCTTTTATTGCCGAAAGATCCTAATGATGAATATAACTGCTATTTAGAAATCCGTGCTGGAACAGGCGGTGATGAAGCGGGTATTTTTGCCGGTGATTTATTCCGTATGTATAGCCGTTATGCAGAAAGTAAACGCTGGCGCGTCGAAATGCTCAGTGCCAACGAAAGCGAGCAGGGCGGTTATAAAGAAGTGATCGTAAAAGTAAGTGGCGAAGGTGTGTATGGTCAGTTAAAGTTTGAGTCTGGCGGTCATCGTGTGCAACGTGTACCAAAAACAGAATCACAAGGTCGGATCCACACTTCTGCTTGTACCGTTGCGGTAATGCCAGAATTGCCAGAATCTGAAATGCCAGAAATTAATCCAGCCGATTTACGTATTGATACTTATCGCTCATCAGGCGCTGGTGGTCAGCACGTAAATACAACGGATTCAGCAGTGCGTATTACACACATTCCAACAGGTATTGTGGTGGAATGTCAGGATGAACGTTCACAGCACAAAAATAAAGCGAAAGCAATGTCAGTATTAGCGTCACGTATTGTTCAGGCAGAGCAAGAACGTCAAGCTGCAGAACAAACAGATATGCGTCGTAACTTATTAGGTTCGGGCGATCGTTCTGATAAAATTCGTACATATAATTATCCGCAAGGTCGAGTGACTGATCATCGTATTAATCTCACTATTTACCGTTTAGATGAAGTAATGAATGGTAAAATTGATGAACTGATTCAGCCGATTATTACGGAATATCAAGCGGATCAGTTGGCGGCATTGTCTGAACAGAATTAATGAATGATAGGGGGAGTCTGGTCTCAGATGCCCCCTTTAACTTTAAAGGAAAATAAAATGATTATTGAAAATCAAAAAGATGCGGAGTTTTCTTCTGCTTTCCAGCCATCTCAATCCACTCAAGCCAGCCGTTTTAAACGCTGGCTTGCGAGTATGATTAATGGGCTTGTACTTTGGGTGATGGTTGGTCTCGGTTTTGCATTGGGGGATTTTGCCGGTGTAGTGGGGACGATTGTATATGCTAGTTTTCAGTTATATTTCATGAAAACTTATGGTCAAACAATGGCAAAACGCTGGTTAGGCTTGCGTGTATTTAATTATCATACCAATCAACCCGTTGAATTTGGTAAATACATCGGTCGCGAAATTATTGATATTTTATTGGCGTGGACGAGTTTCTTATTGATTATTAGCGGTATTGTTGCACTGGTGCGAGATGACCGCCGTTCTTTAACTGATTTAGTGGCTGGCACGATTGTGTTAAAAGACGAAAATTAATGAATTATAAAGAATGGCTGGCACAAGCGAAGGCGGATTTAGCTCAAAAAAATCCCTCTGAAAATAGTAAAATTGATGCGCTTGTGCTTCTTCAATATGCTACTGGCAAACCGCATACGCAAATCCTTGCTTTTGATGATACTGAGATTGATGAAAAAGTGCGGTTAAAATTGACCGCACTTTTAGATCGCCGTTTAAACGGAGAACCTATTGCCTACATTCTTGGCGAAAAAGAATTTTGGTCATTGCCATTAAATGTCTCAAAAAGCACCTTAATTCCACGACCAGATACAGAAGTATTGGTGGAAAAGGCATTACAAATTTCTTTGGAAAAACTGGAACAAAATCCACCGCACTTTCGTATTCTTGATCTTGGAACAGGCACAGGCGCTATCGCATTAGCATTAGCCTCGGAGCTTTCCTCTATTTGTCAAAAACGACAAATTTCATTAGAAATAATTGGTGTTGATCTTATGCCCGATGTTGTGGCGTTAGCCCAATCTAATGCGGAAAGAAATCAGCTAAATGTCCAATTTTTGCAGAGCCGTTGGTTTGAAAATATAACAGGGCAATTTGATCTTATTGTCAGCAATCCACCTTATATTGATGCGCAAGATGAACATTTACGTCAAGGCGATGTGCGTTTTGAACCGCTTTCCGCATTAGTGGCGAATGATGCTGGTTATGCTGATTTACGTTATATTATTGAGTCAGCACCGAATTATTTGAATTCTAATGGTGCATTATTGCTTGAACACGGATGGCAACAAGGCGAAAAAGTGCGGTCAATTTTCCTCGAAAATCATTGGGAAATTGTTGAAACTGTACGCGATTATGGCGACAATGAGCGCGTCACTTTAGGTTTTTGGAAGAAGTAATGAAATATTATCAACGTGCGTTATACGATAAATTTGTGCATTTTTATCTTGTTATCTCTGATGATGGCAGTTTAGAAGCACAACTTCGGGGAAAAATGGGAGGGCTTGTGCGTAAAGCACGTAAAGAAATTTCGCCAGATTGGTCGAAAGAAGAGCAGATTCATCATTTGCTACAACTATTTTACGGCGATTGGGGCTTTTGTTGCGATCCAGAAGCGTATTTCTATGCACGTAATTTATATTTGCCCTATGTACTCGAGTATCGTCAAGGAATGCCAGTGACTCTTGGGGCAATTGTGCTTTATTTAGCTGAGGCATTGGATTTACCGATTTATCCAGTAAATTTTCCAACGCAGCTCATTTTACGTGCTGAAGTAAGAGATGAAGTGGCTTTTATTGATCCTTGGGATGGCACTTATATATCGCAAGAAAAATTACAGCAACTTTATGAAGGTGCATTTGGCTTTGGGGTGAAAATTCAACCCAAAGAACTTGATAGAGCCGATCTTTCTTTACTTTATTCTCGCTTTGAGCAACTGGCGAAAAATGCGCTTATTCGTGAAGAGCATAACGATATGGCATACCACTATATTAAGAATTTAATGATTACTGATGCTGAAAATCCTTATCATATCCGTGATCGCGGTTTGGTTTTAGCTCAGATGGGGGCTTATCCTTCAGCATTGAAAGATTTAGAGTTTTTTGTGGAACATTGTCCAAAAGATCCAACGGCAGCATTTATCCGCACGCAACTTTTAGAACTTAAAGGCGAAATTAATAAAGATACTTTTCCCCTCCATTAATTTAAGGAAAGTTTATGCAAAATAAAATTGTAAAAATTGGCAATATTGATGTTGCAAATGACAAACCTTTCGTGCTTTTTGGCGGAATGAATGTCCTTGAAAGCCGTGATATGGCAATGCAAGTCTGTGAAGCTTATGTGAAAGTGACAGAAAAATTGGGCGTGCCTTATGTGTTCAAGGCTTCTTTTGACAAAGCGAATCGCTCGTCTATTCATTCTTACCGTGGCCCAGGAATGGAAGAAGGCTTAAAAATTTTCCAAGAATTAAAAGATACGTTCGGGGTAAAAATTATTACCGATGTGCACGAAATCTATCAATGTCAGCCTGTTGCTGATGTTGTAGATATTATTCAACTTCCCGCCTTTTTGGCGCGTCAAACAGATCTCGTTGAAGCGATGGCAAAAACAGGCGCTGTAATTAATGTGAAAAAACCACAATTTTTAAGCCCTGGTCAAATGGGTAATATTGTGGAAAAAATCGAAGAATGTGGTAACGATAAAATTATTCTTTGTGATCGTGGTACAAATTTTGGTTACGATAATTTAATTGTGGATATGCTTGGCTTTAGCGTAATGAAAAAAGCCTCTAAGGGTAGCCCTGTTATTTTTGATGTAACCCATTCACTTCAATGCCGTGATCCATTTGGGGCAGCATCAAGTGGTCGTCGTGCGCAAGTAACGGAACTCGCACGTTCAGGTTTAGCTGTCGGCATTGCAGGTTTATTCTTAGAAGCGCATCCAAATCCAAATCAAGCGAAATGTGATGGCCCATCAGCGTTACCACTTTCTGCTCTTGAAGGCTTTGTGTCTCAAATGAAAGCTATCGATGATTTGGTGAAATCTTTCCCTGAATTGGATACCTCAATTTAAATTTCATCAAAAGTGCGGTTAATTTTGACCGCACTTTGTATATAAAAAGGAGCAATTAATGAAAATCGTATTTTTAGATAGCACGGCTATTCCTAAACATATTTCAATTCCTCGCCCAAGTTTTGAACATACTTGGACTGAATATGATCATACGTCTTCTGCCGAAACCATTGAACGAGCGAAAGATGCTGATATTGTTATTACCAGCAAAGTCATTTTTGATCGAGAAACGTTAAAACAATTACCTAAGTTAAAGTTGATTGCGATTACTGCAACAGGTACAAATAATGTTGATCTTGCGGCTGCTGAAGAAATGGGTATCGCCGTGCGTAATGTGACAGGTTATTCCAGTACAACTGTGCCAGAACACGTAATTGGTCTGATTTTTTCTTTAAAACACAGTTTGGCTGGTTGGTTACGCGATCAAAGGGAAGCAAAATGGGCGGAAAGTAAACAATTTTGTTATTTTGATTATCCCATTACAGATGTGCGTGGTTCCACATTGGGCGTATTTGGTAAAGGTTGCTTAGGGACAGAAGTAGGGCGTTTAGCTAATGCCGTGGGAATGAAAGTGCTTTATGCAGAACATAAAGATGCCACTGTTTGCCGTGAAGGTTATACGCCTTTTGATGAAGTCTTAAAACAATCGGATATTGTGACGTTGCATTGTCCATTAACGGAAACAACCAAGAATTTAATTAATGCAGAAACCTTATCCAAAATGAAAAAAGGTGCATTTTTGATTAATACAGGGCGTGGGCCTTTGATTGATGAACTTGCCTTAGTTGATGCGTTAAAAACGGGGCATTTAGGCGGAGCGGCTTTGGATGTAATGGTAAAAGAGCCACCAGAAAAAGATAATCCGTTAATTTTATCTGCAAAAACTATGCCTAATTTAATTATCACTCCACATATTGCTTGGGCGAGCGATAGTGCAGTGACAACATTAGTTGGCAAAGTAATGCAAAACATCGAAGAATTTGTACAACAATTAAATCAAAAATAATGAATTTCCCTATTTCCTTTTATATTGCGCTACGTTATTGGCGTGCGAAAAGTGCGGATCGTTTTGGGCGATTAGTCACAAATCTTGCAAGTTTGGGGATTGTGCTGGGAGTTATGGCATTGATCATTGTGCTTTCTGTGATGAATGGTTTAGAGAATTACCAAAAACAACAGGTGTTATCTTCCATTCCTCACGCAATTGTCAGTGAAGATCAGCCTATTTCTACGGAAAAAACGCTAGAAAATTTACCGCACTTTGTCCAAAAAGCTGTGCCGATCAATACAACAAATGTGATTTATCAAACGGCAAAAGGCGTAAGTGCAGGACAAATTATAGGTATTCAATCATTTTCTGATGATCCTTTGGTTGAATCTTTTGATCAGACTAAATTTAATGAAATTTTGCCTAGAGGGGAGTTTAAACTGGTCATTGGCGATCAACTGGCGCAAAAACTGGGCGTGAATATTGGGGATAAAATCCGTTTGATGATTACGGAAAATAGCCAATATACACCATTCGGTCGGGTGCCAATACAGCGTTTATTTACTGTTAGCGATATTTATTATGATTATGGCGAAGCATCTGGTTACGAAGCCTTTGCTAATATTACAGATATTGGTCGCTTAATGCGTATTCAACCTCAGCAAGCGCAGGGATATCGTTTATTTCTGAATGATCCGTTCCAAATTACAGAACTCCCACAACATTTCCCGACACAAAAAATCACAGATTGGCGTGTGCAAAAAGGCGAATTTTTCCAAGCAGTGAGAATGGAAAAAAATATGATGGGTTTGCTGATTAGTTTGATTATTATCGTGGCGATTTCCAATATTGTCACCTCTTTAAGTTTGATGGTGGTGGATAAACAAGGGGAAATTGCGATTTTGCAAACTCAGGGCTTAACAAAATCCCAAGTTCGTTCGGTGTTTATTTATCAAGGATTACTGGTGGGATTTGTTGGCACATTGCTCGGTGCTATTTTGGGTGTTTTAGTTACCTTGAACTTAACAGAGATTGTAAGTGCGGTAAATCCTCAAGGTGTTTTTTTACCGACAGAATTATCCTTTGTTCAAATGATTTTTGTCATTGGATTTTCGCTGTTACTTTCCTTGCTTTCAACCCTTTATCCTGCTTATCGAGCTGCGAAAGTAGAACCTGCCGCTACCTTGCGATACGAATAAGTTTTTAATGGTAAATAAATGATGAATGAACAATCACTTTTAGCTTTTGATACACAACATATTTGGCATCCTTATTCTTCAGTTTCTTCTGATATGCCGCTTTATGCGGTGGAACGTGCCGATGGCGTGATGATAACTTTAAAAGATGGTCGTCGTTTGATTGATGGTATGTCCTCTTGGTGGGCGGCGTTGCATGGTTATAATCATCCTCGTTTAAATGCGGCTGCACAGAATCAGTTGGCAAAAATGAGCCATATTATGTTTGGCGGATTTACCCATGACCCTGCGGTGGAATTAGCTCAATTATTGGTACAAATTTTGCCCAATGGATTAGATAAGATCTTTTTTGCTGATAGTGGTTCTGTTGCAGTGGAAGTAGCGATGAAAATGGCTATTCAATATCAGCACGCTAAAGGAGAAGTGCAACGACAAAAATTCGCCACTATTCGTTCTGGTTATCACGGCGATACTTGGAATGCAATGTCAGTTTGTGATCCAACCACAGGGATGCATCATTTATTTCATCATAGCTTACCCGTGCAGTATTTTCTTCCTCAACCCAATATTTCATTTAATGAATCTTGGAATGATTGTGTCATTGAACCTTTAGCTGATTTACTTAAGAAAAAAGGTAGCGAAATCGCCGCACTGATTTTAGAACCTGTTGTGCAAGGTGCGGGCGGTATGTATTTTTATTCGCCAACTTATTTAGTGAAAGCGCAAGCGCTTTGTAAACAATATGGTATATTGCTAATTTTTGATGAAATTGCCACAGGTTTTGGCCGTACAGGGAAATTATTTGCAGCCGAGCATGCTGGGATTTCGCCAGATATTATGTGTATCGGTAAAGCATTAACGGGTGGTTATTTAACTTTATCGGCAACCATTACGACCACTGAAATTGCGCAAACTATTTGTAGCGGTGAGGCTAAATGCTTTATGCACGGACCCACCTTTATGGCAAATCCGTTGGCTTGTGCAATTGCAGCGGAATCTATTCGTTTATTGTTAGAAAGCCCTTGGCAGCAAAATATTCAGCGAATTGAGCATTTCTTAAAACAACAGCTTTTGCCTTTAGCTGAAAAAGATTATGTCAAAGAAATTCGCGTATTAGGGGCGATTGGGGTGGTTGAAATGAAAAGTACGGTAAATATGAAAACTTTAGTTCCGCGTTTTGTGGAACAAGGTGTTTGGATTAGACCTTTCGGAAAATTGATTTATGTTATGCCGCCTTTTGTGATTAAAGATGATGAACTTCAGAAATTAACAAAAGGCATGATTCTGGCTTTAACACAGGAATATGAACATTAGGATGAAAAATGGATGCTTTTAAACAGCAACTGGAAAAGCTTAGTGCGCAAAATCAATATCGCTCGATTCCAGACTTAGTTCATCAAGGACGATATATTACGCGGGAAAACCGCAAAATGCTAAATATGTCGTCTAATGATTATTTGGGTTTGGCATCAGATGAAAACTTACGCCGGTCTTTTTTGCAGCAATACGGCGGTAATTTTCCCTCTTTTACCAGTTCTTCATCGCGTTTATTAACGGGCAACTTTCCTATTTATACCGATTTGGAAGAGCTTGTCGCACAACGTTTCCAACGAGAAAGTGCCTTATTGTTCAACAGCGGCTATCACGCCAATCTCGGTATTTTGCCTGCTTTGACGACGACGAAAAGTTTGATTTTGGCAGATAAATTCGTTCACGCCAGTATGATTGACGGCATTCGTTTAAGCCAATGTGAATTCTTTCGTTATCGTCATAATGATTATGAACATCTAAAGAATCTGCTCGAAAAAAATGCTGGAAAATTTGACCGCACTTTTATTGTGACGGAATCTGTTTTTAGTATGGATGGCGATATAGCTGATTTGAATTATCTTGTTCAATTAAAAAAACAGTTTCCCAATACTTATCTTTATGTGGATGAAGCCCACGCAATCGGTGTTTATGGGCAAAACGGATTGGGGATTGCCGAACGGGATAATCTGATTGCCGAGATTGATTTATTGGTCGGCACTTTCGGTAAAGCATTAGCCTCGGTGGGGGCGTATGCCGTCTGCAACCAAGTATTGAAAGAATGTTTGATTAATCAAATGCGCCCATTGATTTTTTCAACCGCATTGCCGCCGTTTAATGTGGCTTGGACTCATTTTATTTTTGAACGATTACCACAATTTTCAAAAGAAAGAACTCATCTTGAGCAGTTAAGTGCATTTTTACGCCAAGAAGTGGAGCATAGAACGCAAATAATGCCAAGCCAAACTTGCATCGTTCCTTATATTTTAGGCGAGAACGAAGTAACCCTTGCTAAGGCGAAAACTCTGCAAGAGCAAGGTTATTATTGCTTGCCAATTAGACCACCGACAGTACCAAAAGGTACATCCAGAATACGATTATCTTTGACGGCAGATATGACAATAGATGAAGTAAAACAGTTTGTGGCATGCTTATAAGGAAATAATGTGAAAACGAAATTTTATGATCATCAAGGTGAGCATTTAATAGTTTATTTTGCTGGCTGGGGGACACCTCTTGATGCGGTGGCTCATTTGATTTTGCCAACAGATCATGATTTATTAATTTGCTACGATTATCAAGATTTGAAGTTAGATTTTGATTTTTCTGCCTATCAGCAAATTCGTGTAGTGGCATGGTCAATGGGCGTTTGGGCGGCAGAGAGGGCATTGCAAGGAATAAGATTAAAATCCGCAACGGCAGTGAATGGCACGGGCTTGCCTTGTGATGACAATTTTGGCATTCCTTATGCCGTTTTTAAAGGCACATTGGAGAACCTCACGGAAAATACCCGTTTAAAATTTGAACGCAGAATCTGTGGCGATAAAGCATCTTTTGAAGATTACCAACAATTTTCCGCCCGTCCGTTTGACGAAATTCATCAAGAACTTACCACACTTTTTGCGATGATCGGGCAAGATAGACGTACAGATCTTATCCGCTGGACAAATGCCTTGGTCGGATCGGGCGATAAAATTTTTATGCCTGCCAATCAGCACCGATATTGGACACCGCGTTGCACCGTTCGGGAAATTGACGGCGGACATTACCTGTTTTCAAGATTCACCCATTGGTCGGCACTATGGAATCACTGACTGCCATAAATAAATCGCGCATTCGGCAGGCTTTCCAAAAAGCATTAAACGATTATGACCGGCACGCCTTAATCCAACAAAAAATGACGATTAATTTAATGGCGCATTTGCAAGATTATTTGCCGGATATGCCATTGGAAAACGTATTGGAATTGGGCTGCGGTTCAGGAATGTTGAGTGCCTTGCTGCAAAAACAGATTTCAGCGGATTATTGGTTATTTAATGATTTGTGCGATGTGCAGACCCAATTGGCTGAAAAACTGCCGCAATCCTTTGATTTTTATTGCGGTGATGCGGAAAACTTTCCTTTTCAACGACAATTTGACTTAATCGCAAGCGCATCTGCCGTGCAATGGTTTCATCAACCCGAGGCTTTTATCCCCCATTGCAAAACAGGCTTGAAAGCAAACGGATTATTGGCGGTTGCGACCTTTGGCGAAGACAATTTAAAAGAAGTCCGCCAAATCACAAATATAGGCTTAAATTACCCGACTTTATCCCAATGGCAGGCTTGGTTAGCCAAAGATTTTGAGCTTTTATGGTGTGAGGATTTTAAGGTAATACTAGACTTTGATACGCCGTTAGATGTACTCAAACACCTTAAATATACAGGCGTAACAGCCACGAACCAAAAAAATTGGACAAGAAAAAATCTCAATGGATTTATTGACGATTACTTGTCGGCGTTCAGTATGCCGTCGGGCAAAGTGCGCCTGACTTATCATCCGTTATTTTTTATCGCACGCTATTCTGCGGCGGACAGACAATAAGGCAGCTTATGGGCAAAGTTATTTTTATATCGGGGATTGATACTGATGTGGGTAAAACAGTGGCAACAGGGATTTATGCTAAAAAGTTGATGGAACAAGGCTTTTCCGTGATTACACAAAAAATGATTCAAACAGGTTGTAAAAATATCGCTGATGATTTGCTTGTGCATCGAAAGATTCAAGGGATTGATTTAACGGAAGAAGATTTACAAGGCAAAACCTGCCCTTATGTTTTTGAATATCCTTGTTCGCCACATTTAGCTGCAAAGCGAGAAAGTAGAAAAATTGATGCAAAAATCATTGAAAGATCCACCGCACTTTTGGCAGAAAAATATGATTATGTGTTGCTGGAGGGCGCTGGTGGGTTAATGGTTCCCTATTGCGAGGAAGCGACGACGCTAGATTATATTCAGTCAAATAATTACCCTTTGATTTTAGTCACATCGGGAAAATTAGGCAGTATAAACCACACATTATTAAGTTTAGAGGCTTGTCGTACTCGTGGTATTTCAGTATTAAGTGTAATGTATAACGGTTACCCAGAATATGATCCTATTATTAGTCAAGAAACCCAACGCTATTTAAAAGGTTATCTTGAAAAACATTTTTCTGAAACAGGATTTGAATGCTTTGGGTGTATTGAAATTTAAGCTCAAGGAAAAGTGTGATAGACTCGCGCAAGTTTTTGATGGGATTATCTGCCGCTAAAGTGCGGTTAAAACGAGTAAAAAATGAATAACTATTTATTAAAATGCGAAAACATCAATAAATTTTATCAAGAGGGCGAAAATCAAACGCAAGTGTTAAAAGGTGTTTCTTTTTCTATGGAACCTGCAGAGTTGGTTGCGATTGTAGGAAGCTCAGGTTCAGGGAAAAGTACTTTATTGCATACTTTAGGGGGACTTGATCAGCCAAGTAGTGGGGAAGTGTTTATTAATGGACAATCTTTGCAAAAAGCATCGGCTAATGAATTAGCTGCTTTGCGTAATCGTTATTTAGGATTTGTGTATCAATTCCATCATTTAATGGCGGATTTTACCGCACTTGAAAATGTGATGATGCCGATGTTGATTGGTCATCAAAATAAAACAGAAGCAAAAGATCGTGCCGAAAAAATGCTAAGTGCGGTGGGATTAAGCCATAGAATTACCCATCGTCCTTCTGCACTTTCTGGTGGGGAACGTCAGCGTGTGGCGATTGCACGTGCTTTAGTGAATAATCCATCGTTAGTTTTGGCGGATGAGCCAACAGGGAATCTCGATCACAAGACCACTGAAAGCATTTTTGAGCTGATTCAACAACTTAATCAAGAACAAAATATCGCCTTTTTATTAGTCACTCACGATATGGGGCTTGCGGAAAAATTATCACGCCGTTTGGTTATGCAAGATGGTCTTTTGAAGGAAGGTGCATGATGAATACGCCGTTTTTTATTAGCTGGCGTTATCAACGTGGCAAGCAAAAAAATCCTTTGGTTGCGTTAATTGCAAAATTTTCTGCAATTGGTATTGCACTGGGCGTTGCAGTTTTAATTGTTGGCTTAAGTGTGATGAATGGGTTTGAGCGTGAGCTTAATCAACGGATTTTGGCAGTCGTGCCGCATATTGAGATTTTTTCTGCGCCTCAAGCGAAAGATCCCACAATTCATCATTGGCAAAATTTAGAAAAACGCTTACAACAAAATCCACAAATTAAAGGCATTTCTCCTTTTGTGAGTTTTACTGCATTAGTAGAAAATGGCTCGAAATTGAAAGTTGTTCAGGTCAAAGGTGTTGAAAAACAAGCAGAAGATAAGGTAAGTTCAATTGGTAATTTTGTACAAGAGCAAGGTTGGAACAAATTTGAGAAAGAAGGCGGATTAGTCTTGGGATCGGGTATCGCTAAAGAACTTGATGTAAAAGTAGGGGATTGGATTACCTTACTTATTTCTCAGCAAAACGGCGATGAACAATTTACTCAACCAACTCGTGAGCCAGTGCAAGTTACCGCTATTTTACGCTTAGATGGTCAGCTTGATTATAGTTATGCCTTATTGCCGCTTGCTCAAGCACAAACGTTTTTAACTTATCAACCAGATCAAATTACAGGTGTTGAATTGAAATTAGATGATCCTTTTTCTGTGAGAAATCTGGATTTATCAATGCTTAATGATTATCCGCAGATGCTATATATGCAAAATTGGATTAGTAAATTTGGTTATATGTATCGAGATATTCAGCTTATTCGAACTGTGATGTACATCGCAATGGTGCTTGTGATTGGTGTGGCGTGTTTTAATATTGTTTCTACACTGATTATGGCAGTAAAAGATAAGCAAGGCGATATAGCCATTATGCGTACGCTTGGAGCGAATAACGCTTTCATCAAATGTATTTTTATTTGGTATGGCTTACAGGCAGGAATGAAAGGTTGCTTAATTGGAATTGTGCTAGGCATTATACTTGCATTAAATCTTACCACTTTTATTCAAGGTATTGAGTGGATTATCGGTAAGAAATTATTATCGGGCGATGTGTATTTTGTGGATTTTTTGCCAAGCGAGTTACATTGGTTGGATGTTTTGATGGTTTTAATCGCTGCACTTGCCTTGAGTTTAATTGCGAGCCTTTATCCAGCAAGCCGAGCCGCTAAATTACAACCTGCACAAGTATTAAGTAGTCATTAATTCTGTGAGTACCGTACAAAAGTGCGGTATTTTTTTATCTTTTATTTACTTAATTATTTCGGTTTATTCAGCTTGCAAGCAGGTTGTAAAGATAGTTTAATAGGAACTTCGTAGATTTTATTCTAAAAAACATAACGAACTAGTTTACTAGTACAAGAAATAAGTGTAGATTAGCTACATAATTTAAATACAACATTTGAAAGCAAGAGAGTGATGTATGGCTAAAGAGAAAATTGAAATTGTCGTGGCAAACGATGATACGCGAATTGAAAAAGTCGATCAGGTGTTACCACCGATTGCCTTATTAGAAAAATATCCAGCGAGTGAATATGCTGCGGCATTAGTGAAGCAAACTCGTCATGAGGCACATAATATTATTCAGGCTAAAGATGAGCGTTTATTAGTTGTAATTGGACCTTGCTCCATTCACGATCCGAAAGCTGCCATTGAATATGCGACTCGTTTAAAACCATTACGTGATAAATATAAAGATAGCCTCGAAATTATTATGCGTGTGTACTTTGAGAAACCGCGTACAACTGTGGGCTGGAAAGGTTTAATTAATGATCCGTATTTAAATGATACTTATCGTTTAAATGATGGTTTACGTATTGCACGGAAATTACTTTCAGATATTAATGATCTTGGTGTGCCTGCTGCGGGCGAGTTTTTAGATATGATTACACCTCAATATTTGGCTGATTTTATGAGCTGGGGGGCGATTGGGGCTAGAACAACAGAATCACAAGTTCATCGTGAGTTGGCTTCAGGTTTATCTTGTGCGGTTGGTTTTAAAAATGCCACTAATGGTGGAGTAAAGGTTGCTTTAGATGCAATTGGTGCGGCGGAAGCTCCCCACTATTTCTTATCTGTCACTAAATTTGGTCATTCTGCCATTGTTTCTACAAAAGGGAATGAGGATTGCCATATTATTTTACGTGGTGGAGACAAAGGCCCTAACTATAGTGCTGAAGATGTAGAAAAAGTTTGTGCTGATATTGAAAAAACAGGGCGTATTCCACACGTTATGGTTGATTTTAGCCATGCAAACAGCAGTAAACAATATAAAAAACAAATGGAGGTTTGCCAAGATGTGTGTCATCAAATCGCATCTGGTTCTAAACAAATCTTTGGTGTAATGGTGGAAAGTCATTTAGTGGAAGGTCGTCAAGATTTAGTTGATGGCAAAGCACAGACTTACGGACAAAGCATTACGGATGCGTGCATTGGATGGGAAGATTCTGAAAGATTATTACAACAACTTTCTGATGCAGTGATTGCGAGACGTAAAGTGACGAGTAATTAATTGAAATATAATCTAGATACTAGATAAAAGTGCGGTGGATTTTTACCGCACTTTTTTATTTGTCTTTAGTTATTCCAACTAGGCTGCCCATTTCATTTTATCGCGACGTTTCATTTGATGGATAGTGTTGGTTACGGTGCCGACAATAGGCAAATTTGACCAATCTTTTACATTTAAATTAGGTGTTGTGGAATCCAATGCCATGAAAAGGTAATTACCGTTATGTGCCATAAATTCATAGACATGAAATTCGTTATTTTCTTCAAGTACCACAAGATCACCTGAATAAAGATCGTCATTTTTTTCGACGACTAACATATCGCCACTTTCAATTCCCCAAGCCAACATATTTGGATTAGTTATATGAATAAAACAAGTTTGTTTTGGACGTTTGATACAGTAAAGATTTAAATCTAATTTTTTGTTGAATTTAAGGTTATCTTCTATATCACTGAAAAAAGGCAGTGGATTATAAGAAAAATCCATTTCATATTGTGTAGCCAAAGCTTGGTTGTTCATTCTCTTATCTCCCGTTAAATAATATTGGATAAATAACCTTTTACCTTGTTTTTTTGTACAGTTAAATTTTACTGATATTTCATACAGGGTGTCAATAGGTTAAATAAAAAATTTTTTTATAAGTATGTTTTTAGAGAATATCTAATAACTTTAGAAAAAAGTTCACTTTTAGAGTGAAAAATAATAAAAATATTTTCTTTCATTAAAATTTTACGCTATCTTTAATTCCCCCTAGGTGGATTGGTAACAATCTGAAGTTAAATTTACTAAAAGAAAGATAAAAATATGAACACATCACGTCTATTTAGTCTGTTATTTCACGGTAGTTTGGTAAAACGAATTGCCGCTGGTTTGGTTCTTGGTATTATTGTTGCATTGATTTCAGCACCATTACAAGAAACCATTGGTTTTAATCTTGCTGAAAAAGTTGGCGTATTAGGTTCGATTTTTGTAAAGGCTCTGCGTGCCGTTGCACCAATTTTAATTTTCTTTCTTGTTATGGCTGCGCTTGCAAATCGTAAGATTGGCACGAAAAGTAATATGAAAGAAATTGTTGTACTTTATTTGTTTGCGACTTTCTTGGCTGCATTTGTTGCTGTGATCGCTGGTTTTCTATTTCCTACGGAAGTGGTATTGGCTGCGAAAGAAGATTCAAGTTCTGCGCCACAAGCCGTTGGTCAAGTGTTGCTAACACTAATTTTGAATGTGGTAGATAATCCATTAAATGCAATTTTCAAAGCAAACTTTATTGGTGTATTAGCTTGGTCTATTGGTTTAGGGTTGGCTTTACGTCATGCATCTGATGCAACTAAAAATGTGTTATCTGATTTTGCAGAAGGCGTATCGAAAATTGTTCACGTGATTATTTCTTTTGCGCCATTTGGTGTATTCGGTTTAGTGGCTGAAACCTTATCTGATAAAGGTTTAGTTGCATTAGGCGGTTATGTGCAATTACTTGCAGTATTAATCGGTACGATGTTATTTACTGCTTTTGTTGTAAACCCTATTTTGGTTTACTGGAAAATCCGTCGTAATCCTTACCCATTAGTGTGGACTTGTGTACGTGAAAGTGGTGTAACTGCATTCTTCACACGTAGTTCCGCAGCAAATATTCCAGTGAATATTGAATTAGCAAAACGTTTAAACCTTGATGAAGAAACTTATTCTGTTTCTATTCCATTGGGTGCGAACATTAATATGGCGGGTGCGGCGATTACTATTACTATCTTAACTTTAGCTGCAGTTCATACACTTGGCTTAGAAGTTTCTTTCGTTAGTGCACTTTTATTAAGTATTGTTGCAGCACTTTGTGCTTGTGGTGCATCTGGTGTAGCAGGCGGTTCATTATTACTAATCCCATTAGCATGTAGCTTATTTGGTATTTCTGATGATGTAGCAGCACAAATGATCGGTGTTGGTTTCATTATTGGTATTTTACAAGACTCAACTGAAACTGCATTAAACTCATCAACTGACGTATTATTTACTGCGGCAGTATGTATGGAAGAAGAACGTAAAAATGCAGCATAATTATGATGCAAATAAGAGAGCGGGCTATGCCCGCTTTTTTTATATGATTTTATATGCAAAGTGCGGTCTATTTTGATAGACTTTTGCCACGTTTTATTTCCCTACAAATAGGTAAGAAAAATGAATCACTTAATTATTTTTGCTCATCCTAATTCAGAGCATAGTTTTGGGCGAGCAATTGCTAATCGTATTGAGCAAATTAGTCAAGAAAATGGTGTAAATGTATTTTTTCGTGATCTTTATGAAATGAATTTCAATCCAATTTTATCTCATGAAGAATTGCAAAATGCTAACAAAGGTATTATTCCAGAAGATATTCAGCAAGAGCACGATTTTATCCTTCAAGCGGATTTAATTACGTTGGTTTATCCCCTTTGGTGGATGGGATTTCCGTCAATTTTGAAAGGCTATTTAGATCGCGTATTAAGCCATGGCTTTGCCTATAAAACAGAAAACGGCGAATCAGTGGGTTTGCTCAAAAATAAGCAAATGCAGCAATTTATTACTATTGGCAGTAATGTTGATAAATATAAAGAATTTGGTGTGGATAAATCGCTTAATCATTGTTTGATTAATGGATTGTTTAATTACTGTGGCATTGAAAATGTCGAGTTTGAATTATTTGGAGATATTCATTTAATTGATGATAAGGCTCGTGAAGCAATGATTGAACTTGCTGCTCAAAAAACTCAAGAAAAATTGACCGCACTTTTAAAGGAAAAAGCGTAATGTCTGAAAAACAAATTAATAATTTTTCATTAATTAGTCGATTATTCGGTAATCTTTTTTATCGTTCTCCAACAGATAAAGTACTCGCTAACGCATTTGTTTGGTTACAACAAAAAGGTTTGAGTCAAGTTTGGGCATTAAATACTGATAAAGAAAGTGAATTAGCACTGAATAGCCTACAAGCTAAAATTGATCTCAATTTATTGAACCAAGAGTATCAAAAATTATTTGCTGCGAATGGAAAAGTGATAACGGCTATTTCAGCTTATGGCATTGATGTTGAAGAATTTATGAATTTTCGCCTTGTACACAATATGCCAGAGGTGGAAAGTGCGGATCATTTTGCTTTATTATTGCTTACAGCCTCTTGGCTTGAAGATAATTTGGATTCTTTAGTCGCTCAGCAAGAATTCTTTGAAACCTTTTTATTGCCTTGTGCAGCGAAGTTTTTAACTCAAGTAGAAATGCAAGCAACCTTGCCTTTTTATCGTGCATTAGCAATTCTTACACGAGAAATATTGGCAGCGATGGCGGATGAATTGGAAGAAGAGTAGTGCAATATTTTGCTTTCCTCTAAGTCTTGAGGAAAGCAATATTTTATAGATAGGTTACAAAATCTTTTGTATCGATAATACGGTATTCACGTTCTGCTTTTTCTATGCTTGTGCCAATCATAACTAAGGCAATCACACGATCTTGTTCACGACATCCGAAAGCTTCTCGTAATGCACTTCCCTCAACCCATTTTCCTGAAATCCACACGTTATCAAATCCTTGTGCTTGAGCAGCCAGTTGTATTCCGTAAGTTGCACAGCCCGCACTTAGCATTTGTTCCCAATCTGGCACTTTAACGATAGTTGGATCGATTTTTGATACCACACCAATAACCATTGGTGCGCGATGTGCTAAATTTTCAGCTTTCATCAATTTTTCTTCACCCAAATCAAATTCTACAACGGCAGCTTTAAGTAACGTTTCCAATTTATTTAAGCTCTCGTTTTCCATTACAATAAAATGATAAGGATGTAATTTTCCGTGATCTGGCGCACGCATTGCTGCTTCGAAAATACGCTCAAGCTGTTCTGCATTAGGTGCAGGTGCGGTTAATTTTTTATTTGATTTTCTTGTGGTTAAAAGTGTAAGTGCGTCCATTTTATTATTCCCTATAAATAAAAGTGCGGTAGATTATAGCATAGTTTTTGACAAGGCTTTGTGATACGCTAGCACAAATTTTTTAAAGGTAATTTGTATGTTTCAAGTATTAAAATTTTGTTGGAAAGCGCTGTGTTTCATTCGTGATCTTGTGATGAATGTCGTGTTTTTAGGTTTTGTATTGCTGCTAGTGGCGATTATTAGCTTTTCAAGTGGCGGGAAAAAATCTACAACATTAACGGGGGAAGGGGCATTATTGCTCAATTTAGATGGCTATCTAGCGGACAACCGCGATGAAACACTTCGTTGGCAAGATGCGTTAAACGAATTGAATGGTAAGCACGTTCCTCGAAAAATTTCGACTTTTGACGTGGTATTTGCCATTCAACAAGCGGAAGATGATCCTAAAATTAAAGGATTAGTGCTTGATCTTAATTATTTTGAAGGGGCAGATTTGCCTGCATTAGATTTTATTGGTGGGGCTATTAGTCACTTTAAAGATTCTGGAAAACCAGTGATTGCCTATGCGGATAATTATTCCCAAGGACAATATTATTTAGCGAGTTTTGCGGATGAAATTTATTTAAATTCAATTGGAAGCGTGGATATTCACGGTTTATCGCAAGAGAATTTGTATTTTAAAGAGATGCTCGACAAATTAGCCGTTACACCACATATTTTCCGCGTAGGGACTTATAAATCAGCGGTTGAGCCATTTTTACGCAACGATATGTCTGCTGAGGCAAAAGCAAATATGCAGCGTTGGTTAGGCGAAATGTGGAATAATTATGTTTTATCCGTCAGCGAAAATCGTAATATTAAGAAAGATAACGTTTTGCCGAATGCGAAACAATATTTATCGGATCTTAAAGCGTTAAAAGGCAATAGTACCGCTTATGCCCAACAACGTGGATTAGTAACCGATGTTGTAACTCGTTTGGATTTAGATAAAAAACTCACCGCACTTTTTGGCAAAGGAAGCGATGGAAAAGCGAACCTTATCGAATTTGATGATTATTTGACTCAACTGCCTGATCGCTTAGAACATTACAACGTACCGAATAAAATTGCGGTTGTGAATGTGGAGGGAGCGATTATCGATGGAGAAAGTGATGATGAAAATTCAGGCGGTGATACTATTGCGCGAATTCTCCGTAAAGCTTACGATGACAACTCAGTAAAAGCCGTTGTTTTACGAGTGAATTCACCAGGCGGTAGTGCTTTTGCTTCTGAAATTATTCGTCAAGAAACAGAAAACTTACAGAAAATCGGTAAGCCTGTCATCGTATCTATGGGCGCAATAGCAGCATCTGGCGGTTATTGGATTTCATCCACTGCAGATTATATTATTGCCGATGAAAACACTATTACAGGCTCTATCGGTATTTTCACGATGTTCCCGACTTTTGAAAATAGCATAAAGAAAATCGGAGTGAATGCAGATGGTGTTTCAACCACTGAATTAGCTAATACATCCGCGTTTTCTCCATTAGCAAAACCAGTGCAAGATATTTATCAAACAGAAATTGAGCATGGTTATGACAGATTTTTAGAAATTGTCAGCAAAGGTCGCCAGCTTTCTAAAACACAAGTAGATAAACTTGCTCAAGGTCAGGTTTGGTTAGGCAGTGATGCATTCCAAAATGGTTTGGTGGATGAGATTGGTTCTTTTAATGAAGCGGTCAATAAAGCAGAGCAATTAGTGAATCAACGCCAAGATACTGCCGTACAAGATTTTAGCGTGGAATGGTTCACTGATGATAATGTGAGTTTAATTAGCACCTTATTGCGCGATACTAAAAAAGGTGCGCAAGAACAGTTAGCTAAATGGCTTGGTCTGCCAGCTCCAATTCAAAAATTACAAAAAGAATTGAATGTATTAACTAAATTTAATGATCCTAAAGGTCAATATTTGTATTGTTTGAATTGTGGGAAGGTTCAGTAATAATTGAAAAAGGGCAGAATTAAATCTGCCCTTTCGCTTACAAAATATACGCTTCTTGAATATGATGTGGCTTTTGGTCTTCTTCAGGGGGAAGTTGCATATAGTCGCCGTAATATTGCGTTAAGTGTTCGTGATATCCATTCATTACTTGAAATTGTCTCCCCTCAAATTCTTTATAAACAATGTGATTAAAATATTCTTTCGGCATATAAGATTTTTGCCAACCACCGTAGTCAGATAATACAAGACCAATATAATCGCATTGTTTTATCGGATATTTTATTTGGAATTGTGCTAAATTTTTCTGCATTTTGGAAAATAAAAAGTGGCTTAATTTACCAAGTATCGTTCTTTGCAAAGTATTTTCTTTTGATCTTAACCATCTTTTCTTACAAGAAGAAAATCGAAGTTTAATTCTTCGATGCTTTTTCATCAGTGGGTAGATGATCTTTGGTTCATTCGGTACGCCATCATAGATAAATATATCCATAAACATTGGGCTTTTTCTTCCCTTAGCATCTGTTATTTGAGTGCGACAATCGAAAATTTTTGCCATTTCACCGGTATATTGAGCAAGTATATCTTCTGCCGTTTCCATATTGTAGTATTCGTGAGTTTCTTGAAACCAAACATCAACAAATTTTTGATATTCATCGCGGTGCATATATACATCAATATCGTCGTCCCAAGGGATAAAGCCTTTATGGCGTATAGCACCGATTAATGTTCCACCACCAAGAGAATAGTGAATTTGGTGTTTCTCACATAGAGCGTGGAAATAATCTAAGATATCGAGACAAACGAGTTGTTGTTCTCTGAGAGTCAATTTTTTCATTATTTTTCCTTGTTTGGTGTCAATTTTTGTAAAATGTGGTGATAGTCATCAAGGTTATCCATCTCAAATATATCATCACGGTTAAGTTGCTGTGTATGAACATTTAATTTATCTATATATTCCATCGGAATGGTGTCCCAATAAAGTGCTGGATTTTTTAATTGCACTTCACTTGTATATTCTTTGAGCAAATTTAGAATAATATTGCAATCCCGAGTTGTCCAATAAGATACCCCTGACAAGCTAGGCTGGTTTAATGATCCAATCTCAATACGTATTACTTGCCCATTACTATTTAAAATCGGTAGCCATTCATTGTACGTTTTAGAACGGATGACTGTGAAATATGTACTGTGTGGTGGCTTCGTTAGAAAAATATTACGATTGAGCACAACATCCGCATCAATAACATAACAATCACTAAAGAAGTCTTGTGCCAGAGAAAAGGAATAAATGCTGTTATATTCGCGATATTTTTCGTTGTAAATCAAGGTGCAGTCATATTTTTTCTTTAGATACTCGAATTGTTCGTGCAAATGCCCAGTAATAATGACAATTTTATCAATATTCGCTTGTTGTAAAAACGCCAGTGTTCGTTCCAAGTTAGGTGTGCCGTGAATATCTAACAATGCTTTATGTTTGCTTTGTGTAATGGCTTTAAAACGACTGCCTAATCCTGCGGCTAAAATAATCGCATTCATTTTTGTTCCCCTTTGTAATAAAGTGTAACGATCACTCCTGCACTTAATAATAAGGTGAGTAGTAAGGTAATGGGCTTAATTGGCTGTTTATAGAGCAGATAACCAAGTCCAATTGCCCATACAGAATATGTGATATTTAATGCCATTGCTTTGATTGGTTTTAACAGATAAATCGCTTGGTAATAGCAGCAGTAAGATAATGCCCCAAAGATTATTACACCAGCAATTTGTACATAATTAAAACTAAGTATATCTAGTGAGAAATCTTTCAAGGAAAGAATAAATAGAATCAATAAATAACCAATAGTTGAACCACATAGTCTTAAAAAATACACTTGAAGTCCTGATAACGAACGCATTGTATGAGAAGATATGACGATTTCAGATGACCAACCTAATATGCAAATGGCTAAAAAAAAGAGACCGCTTGTATTGAAGTTTGCTTTTTGCCCGACTTCAATAGCCAACAATGCAGAAGCAATAACCGCCAATCCAAATCCAAACTGTGCTGTTTTAGAGATTTTTTCTCTTAGAATCCAATAAGACATTAACGCAGCGATAACGGGAAAGAGAGATGAAAGTGGTGCTGCATAATAGATCGTTAAATAATGAATGCTTAATAAATAGGCAGACATTCCTATTGGCCCGCCTAATATGCCAGATAACGCAGGTTTCCAAAAAACGCCTTGAAAATCTACCGCACTTTTTCGCCACAATATTATGCCTATTACAAATAACGAGCAAAAATCAATTAAAAAAAGCAATGAAATCACTTTCCCTAACGCAGTATATTCACTTAATGGCAATTCATTATATAACAATCCAGATAATGCCCAAAATACAGCGGATAGTGCGCCAAAGAGATAGCCACGCATTATGGCAATTCCTCTAATAGTTTAAATGCTGCGTCTAAGCGTTTTAACGCATAATCGCCAAAATTCTCGCCGTGTTCTTCCTTTACTTTTGTCCATAAAAACCACAATACATTTTGGCAAAAACGATGGATTTTTAACCGTTTGTGAGCGATTTGAAATTCTGTCTTGTGATATTTATTTGTCTGATTGCAATAGGTTTCTAATAGAAAATCAGCAGCTTCTTTCGATAAATGAGCTTCCTCAATGATCGTCGCTATATCAAATAATGGATCATTTAAGCCTGAATATTCCCAGTCGATAAAAAATAACCGGTCGTCTTGCAATAGCATATTTTCAGGGACTAAATCATTGTGACATGGACGTAAAATTAAGTCTTTATTGATATTTTCAAATTGCCAGAATACGGCTGAAAGTTTATCCATTCTAGGATCTGCTTGAAAAAAAGCGGATTTGTTTTCTAGCAATGAAAAATACTGGCGGAACTCATCGAATACGCTAAATACATTGCGAAAAACAAATTCACTGTTGTGTAAACGACATAAATTATTCGCAACTTGAGACAAACAACTTTGTTCGTTTAATTGTATCTGGCTTAACGGCTTACTATTTTCTAAATAACGAGTCAGTTTTACGCCACTTTTGGCATCTAATACGGGAGTTTCTACATTCAAACCAGCATGATATGCCTGTGCATTATTGAATGCCTCATATTCTCGATTTATAAGTGACAAATTTACGGCATTAGGGATCCGTAATACAAACTTAACTCCAGAAATATTAAGTAGAACATTTTGATTGGTCATTCCTCCAATGGAGGAAAAAGGAATGGAATGCTGATGAAGAAAATGAAATACTTCCTCAGGCTTGCAGCAAGCTTTAACAAATCCTACAATTTGATTGATTGATTGATTGATTGATTGATTGATTGATTGATTGATTGATTGATT
>ERZ1023288.53-NODE-53-length-43889-cov-44.904663_pt1 | contig 43889 bp, 36 predicted proteins | sample MGYA00380468_ERZ1023288 | MGnify/ENA primary metagenome ERZ1023288 (study PRJEB33173, sample SAMEA4830366) | metagenome | study: EMG produced TPA metagenomics assembly of the PRJEB25223 data set... | reverse complement strand
CGACGAGCAAGGATCAAGTGACGCGATTACGGAGTTCTTTGCCGATGCCGATAATAATGCTGAAGTGCAATTTGCAGATTCGGTAGCAGAAAATGAAGCGCATGAGATGGTAGATGCCTTAATTTCAGAGATTGAATCTCAGTCGGAGGTATCGGTAACAGATGAAGTAAATGCCGGTTTATCTAAAGATGATAAGCAAGATGCGGCTTCAGTTAATGAAATGGATGCTGATGATAAAGCCTTAATGGATGAGATGTTGAGAAATGTTGCTCAAGAATTGGCAGCAGAGCCGGCAGGTTTTTCCGATACGGCTAGCGAAACCTCTTTTGACGATATGCTACAAAATTCGGCTGAATCTCATGATGAGATTGCTTCTTCGTCAGCTGAGCATATTTCTGCAGGACAAAATGTTACAAGAGCAAAAGCTGATAAGGTGGATTATGTAGACAGCAGAAGCGGCGATATCGTTTTCAATTCCTCTGCTTCGAGCGCTACCGGTATTGCCGGCATGACACCTTCTTTAAGTAGTGCCAATGCGCCAAAAGCCAATGCACATTCCGCTAGACGTTTATCTGATGAATTGTCAAAAATCTCTGCGCATCCGAGTTTGGAAAATGCGGTAGGCGCAAAAGAGAGCGAACAGCATCAGTCAAGCGGTTTGGGTAAATTCTTAAATGCTGTTGATAAATTCGAGTCTTTATCACAGCAAGTAGAAGACAATAGTACCCCTGAAATGTTGGACAATTTAATCGAGTCTGTCTACGACATTGAAGATTCTATTGAAGCGGGCAGCGTTCCGGATTGGATTTGGCGGATGTTGGATGCTATTGAGCAGTTATTGTTAGCTCATCGCAACCAAGGTTCCGGTATTTCTTTGAGTGCTGCTTCTATTTTAAGGCAAAGCATTGATTTAATAGAGAACTTTGATGATGATAATAGTGCGGAAGAAGCCATTCAAACAATCAACAGTTTGATGCAAACACGACAAGAATTGGGTATTAGCAATACTCATATGACGCGTGAAATTGCGCCTATCGCGACTTCCGCTCCTGTCAGCCAAAATTGGGACGAATGGATTCCGGATCCTAATCATGGAACGGAATTGGCGGAAACGTTCTTGGATGAGGCGGTGCTTTTATTAGGTAGAAGTCAGTTAGAGGCAGAACGTTGGGATCAAAATCGCGGCAGTATTACACATCTGGATGCTATCCGCCGCGATATGCATACGCTAAAAGGCGGAGCACGTATGTCTGGTTATTTAGCCTTGGGCGATTTGACACATGCCATTGAATCCATGATTGAAAGTCTTGTAGATGGACACAGCGAAGCTAATAACCAAGCAGTTGCGGTATTAAGCGGCGCTTTGTGGCAAGCCATGATTATGTTGGATGCGGTGCGTGACGGATTCCTCCCGCAAACAGATCCTTATATGCTCAATAACATCAATCGCTTCTTAAATTTGCCATTACCTTATCCTGAAGTGGCAGAGCAGGAACTGCGTTTGCGTGAAGCTCAAGCTGAGGAAGAGCTAAGCAAAGAAAATGCGGCATCAATGCAAGAGGCGGCTGTTTCTGCAGCTGAAGAAATACATGAAGCTGAGGAAATGGCAACGGCTTTTGATGAGAATATCGACCCTATTTTGGTAGATATTTTCACTGATGAAGCACAGGAATTGATTGATCAGGCAGAAGCCTTATTTGCTCAGGATTTGAAAAATGAAGCCGTGGTAGAAGAGCTGAAACGCAATATGCATACCTTGAAAGGTGCAGCGCGTTTAGTAGGTTTGACCGCTATTGGCGATACTTCGCATCTGATGGAGTCATTGATTGAACAACTTGCCGATTACAATGAAACCAAAATGCGTCAGGCTAAAAATTTGCTCAATATGGGGCATGAAGCTTTATATGGCATGTTGGATAGCGTTTTACGCAAAGAAATGCCAATTCCTGCAAAATCTTTGAATGAATCTTTGACGATCTTTGCTAAAGAGGGACGTTTTGTGCAGCCGAATGCAGAAGCGCCGGCTGCTGCTGTTGAGTCTGCTACAAGCGATGAGACGCCTGTAGCCAAACAAGCACAAGCAGAACAACATCCTCCTGTTCAAGTATCGGATGTCGCCTCTTCTGCAACAGTAGAACAAGCTCAAGATGCGGCTCCTTCTGCTTCGCCTGAAAACGATGTTAAGGCAGAAAAACCTGCTGAATCGCCACAAGAGAGTGCTCAAAAAGATACTGCTTCTTCAAGCATTGCTAAAGAAGCGGCGCTGGATCCGTCTATCACCCAAGAAGCCGATAAACCGCAAGCGGCACAAAAAGAATCTCATGCTGCCGAAGCAGAGAAACCAGAAGCACCGAAACCGATTTCAAGTGCTCCTGAAGCGGCAAAATCTGATACGGCGCCGGCGGGAGTGCAGCGTTATGTGCGTGTAGATGCGGATTTGCTCGACGAGATGATTGCAATGGTCGGCGAAACGGCGATTATGCGCTCCCGTCTGGAAAACGTTTCCAGCGAATCGACATTTAACCTAAATGAGCTTACGCGTATTGCTAACCGTATTGATGAACAAATGCGGCGCTTGGATAATGAAACGGAAGCACAAATGCTCTTCCGTCGTGAAGCACAGACGAATGATGACGAACATTTCGATCCTTTGGAAATGGACCGTTTTACTGAAATTCAGCAGTTATCACGCCAATTATCCGAAGCGATCAATGACTTGAAAAATGTGCAGGAAACATTGGCGCATGAAAATGCTTTGATACGCAATATTTCTATCCAACAGGGATTTATTCAAAGAGGCATTCAAGATCGTCTGCTAACCACCCAACTGCTGCGTTTTGACGTGAATGAAGCACGTTTGAAGCGTTTAGTGCGTCAAACGGCGAAATCCGTTGATAAGGATATCGAGTTAATTATTGAAGGCGGTCATGTCGAACTTGAAAGACGCTTGATAGAAGAAGTCTTGCCTGCTATCGAGCACATGATTCGTAACTCGGTAGGGCATGGTATTGAAACACCTGCCGAGCGTAAAGCTGCCGGTAAGCCTGCTCAAGGCATTGTCAAATTAACGGTTGCTGCGAAATCTTCAAATGTGGAAATCCGCATTTTAGATGACGGTCGCGGTTTTGATTATGACCGTATTCGCGAGAAAGCGCGCAGCAAAGGTTGGTTGGATGAAAGCAGAGCGCAAGATCAGCATTATCTCAATACCTTGATGATGCGCTCCGGTTTTTCAACAGCGCAAGCCGTAACCCAATTGTCGGGTCGTGGTGTCGGTATGGACGTAGTGAATGAAATGGTTAAGCAACGCCGCGGTCAATTGATTGCAGAATCTATCCCTGGCAAAGGCGCGCAATTTACCATTTTGATGCCGTTTACCATGAGTATTTCCGAAGTACTGTTGGTTGAAGTGGCAGAACAAACTTATGCCGTGCCGATGAACACAGTGGCGGCGATTGCTCAAGTGCCGCGCGAAGACTTGCAACGCAGCCATGCAGGCGAAGAAGTGTATATTCAATACGACGGTATGGATTACCGCCTCTATATGTTGGGTGATTACTTCAAATCCGATGAATATCAATTTGCAATAGATTCGGCGACGGCGCCGGCGCTCTTCATCAATGCCAGCGGCGAACCGACAGCCTTCTATGTGGATCGTGTCGCCAACCGCGTAGAAGTGATTGTGAAGAACGTTAACCGTCAAGTATTGAATATTCCGGGTATTTCCGGTGCAACGATTTTGGGTGACGGTAATGTGATTCCTGTGCTTGAGCCGCTTGATTTGGCTCGCCGCATCGGCAGCTTGAGTCAATACCACAGCAGCGCATCGGCGGAAGAAGCCTTTGTACCGAATATTTTGGTTGTGGATGACTCGGTAACTATGCGTAAGGTATCGACCCGACTCTTAGAGCGTAACGGCTATATTGTCGAATCTGCCAAAGACGGCTTGGATGCGATTGATGTGCTGCAACGCTTTACGCCGGATTTGATTTTGTTGGATATTGAAATGCCGCGTATGGACGGATTTGAGTTTGCCAGCCATGTTCGTCAGAACAGCCAAGTTTCGGAAGTGCCGATTATCATGATTACCTCGCGTACGGGTGATAAACACCGTGAACGGGCGGATCAGATTGGGATTCAAGATTATTTGGGCAAACCGTACCGTGAAGACATTTTGATTGAAACTATTGAATCGTTATTGGGAGATAAGGCAAATGACTAATTTAGATGTGGTATTGCTGCCTTGCCGCGGTCAGCAATGGTTATTGTTTCCTCAAGCCGTCGTCGGGCGCGTATATCCTTATGCGCCGACCCTAACTGCCGAAAATGCGAGCGAATTTGTCGTTGGCAGTATGTTGGTGCAAAATGAGAAAATGCCTGTGTTGGATTTTGACTTTGCCGGCACGGAAGACAGCTATGACGGCGTGTATCGCATTTTATTGGTATCGACGATTACCAATCAGTCTATGTATCGCCGCTATGCGGTGATTAGTTATGGCGAGCCGGAATTATTGAATATTCACGAGGAAGACATTCAAACGCTCAAAGGCGGTCATCATCGTTTTATTCCGCAGCAAGTTGCTATTGTAGGGCATGAGAATAAAACGATTTTCCTGCCGGACTTGCCTTTATTCGAAAGCGAACTGAGGATGAGATAATGAATCCCGATTATTTGGATTTTGAGCAGCCGATTGCGGAATTGGAAAAAAAGCTAAGCGAATTACGCCAGTTTAGTGCGGAACGTCCTGAAATGAATTTCAGCGAGGAAATCCAGAAACTAGAAAATAAATCCAAAAGTCTGAGCAAAAGCATTTTTGAAAGTTTGGATGATTGGCAAATCGCACAAATGGCGCGTCATCCTCAGCGTCCCTATACCTTAGATTATCTGCCGCGCGTGTTTAGCGATTTTCGCGAATTACACGGCGACCGCCATTATGCCGATGATGCGGCAATTGTCGGCGGACTGGCGCGTTTGAACGGGCGCAGCGTGATGGTCATCGGACATGAAAAAGGACGCGATACGAAAGCCAAAGTGAAGCGTAATTTCGGTATGCCGCGTCCGGAAGGTTATCGCAAGGCTTTGCGCCTAATGAAACTGGCAGAACGCTTCCAAATTCCTGTGATTACCTTTATTGATACGCCGGGCGCTTATCCCGGCATCGGCGCGGAAGAGCGTGGACAAAGCGAGGCGATTGCGCGCAATTTATATGAGATGGCCATCCTTGATGTGCCGACAATTGCCTGCGTCATCGGCGAAGGCGGTTCCGGAGGGGCTTTGGCGATTGGCGTGGCGGATAAGGTGATGATGCTGCAATACAGCATGTATTCCGTGATTTCGCCGGAAGGCTGCGCGTCGATTTTATGGCGCGATGCGGCAATGGCGGCGGAAGCGGCGGAAGCCATGCAAGTAACCTCTAAGCAATTGCAAAAACTCAATTTAATTGATGAGGTGATTGCAGAGCCTTTGGGCGGTGCGCATCGTAATATTGAGGAAATGAGCCATATTCTGCGTGAGACTTTTTCGCGTACTTTGGCGGCACTGGAGCAAGAAGATAAAGCCCTGCGTATGCAAAAACGTTTTGAAAAATTGCGTGCTTACGGGCAATTTAGCGGTGAATGATGATAGCTCCACAAACGCCATGCTTTTGCATGGCGTTTTTTCTTTTCTCATTGTGCGAGCTTAACTGAGCATTTGGATTATGGGGCAGGGGAGTAATCTGCGATGTCCGGATTAGGAGAGGAGTTTTTCGCTTGGCAGGCACAGTACCGCCCGCGAGAATATTTGCTGGCTTGTAGCGGCGGCGTGGACAGCATGGTTTTGCTGCATGAATTGCATGATGCGAAAGCGCGGCTGAGCGCGCCGCTGCGAGTGATTTATATCAATCACGGCTGGCATGAGCAGGCGGCGGCATGGGGCGAATTGGTGCAGAAAACCGCATACGATTATGGCTTTTCCTGTCAGATAGTGCCGCTGAATTTGCCCAAGCAGGGCAATGCGGAGGCGCAAGCGCGCGAGGCGCGTTATGCGGTATTTGCGCAGACTTTAGCCGAAAGAGGAGTCTTATTAACCGCCCATCATCAGGACGATCAGGCGGAAACTTTTTTGCTTAATTTATTGCGCGGCAGCGGTATTGAGGGACTATCCGCCATGCCCGCCAGACGCGTTTTTGCACAGGGCGAGCATTGGCGGCCTTTATTGACGAGCAGCCGCGCGGATTTGGAACACAGGCTTGCCCTGTACGGGCTGAATCATGTCTGCGACGACAGCAATGCGGATATCCGCTACCGCCGCAATTGGCTGCGGCATGAGGTCTTGCCCTTATTGCAAAGCCGCTATCCGCAAGCGATTGCCTCGATTGCACAATCCGCCGCCCATGTCGCAGAAGCCCGCGGACTGCAAGAACAATGGTTGGACGGCTTGTTGTCGCAACATCAAACGGCTTTTCCGCTTGCGCCCTATCGGGATAAACCTTTAGCACAATTGGCGATTTTTCTGCGCCGCTGGTTGGTCTTGCAGGCTTTGCCGCTGCCGCCGCGTGCGCGTTTGCAGGAGTTTTTGCGCCAAATCGCCGCAGGGGCGGATTATGCGGCGATTGAATATGCCCAAACGCTGCTCTATTACTATGACGATGCAATTCACTATCTGTCGCAGCAAGCGCCTAGTGCGCCGCCGTCTTTTGCTCTGACTACGGATTGGGCAGGCATCGGACGGCTTGAAGTGCAGGCAGGGCATGAATTATTGCGCGGCAAAGACTGCCGCTGGACATTGTATCCGCCGGCACAAGCCTTCCGCCCTGTCGGGAAAAGGCATGCTAAACCTTTGAAAGAATGGCTGCGTTTGGCAAGAATCGCGCCGCCGCTGCGCCGTCGTCTGCCCTTGCTGTGGGTGGACGGACAATTGGCTTGGGCAGGAGAATTGGGTGCTGCGACGGCATTTGCACAGCTAGTTCTGCTATGGCATAGAAAGCCTAATTCTGATACTATTGCGCGGTAAATTCAGCTTGGGATTAGCGATGACAAAATTCATATTTGTAACGGGCGGCGTGGTCTCCTCATTAGGTAAGGGCATCGCCGCCGCTTCTTTGGGCGCGATTTTGGAATCACGCGGTCTACGTGTCACCATGGTTAAGCTGGATCCTTATATTAATGTGGACCCGGGCACGATGAGTCCCTTCCAGCACGGCGAAGTGTTTGTAACCCACGACGGCGCGGAAACGGATTTGGATTTGGGGCATTATGAGCGTTTCGTGAATATGCGCGCCACACAATTCAACAATTGCACCACAGGACGCATTTATCAAGAAGTGATTCGGCGCGAGCGGCGTGGTGAGTTTTTAGGCGCGACGGTGCAAGTCATTCCGCATATTACCGACGCCATCAAATCCTATGTCTTGCGCGCTGCAGAAGGTATGGATATTGCGATGGTGGAAGTCGGCGGCACGGTCGGCGATATCGAATCCCTGCCGTTTATGGAGGCGATTCGCCAATTGGGCACGGAAGTCGGACGCAGCCGTGCGATGTATATCCATCTGACCTTATTGCCTTATATTTCTGCCGCCGGAGAGTTGAAAACCAAGCCGACGCAGCACAGTGTTAAAGAATTGCGCTCAATCGGCATTCAGCCGGATATGCTGATTTGCCGCGCCGATCGCGAATTGCCCGAAGAAGAGCGGCGCAAAATCGCCCTGTTTACCAATGTGTCCGCCGATGCGGTGGTCACGGGCTTGGATGTCGGCAATATCTATGAAATTCCGCTGCTGTATCATTGTCAAGGCGTAGATGAATTGGTTATGCGTCATTTTGCGATTACGGATGCGAAAGCGGCGGATTTGTCGCAATGGCAGCATGTCGTTGACACGATTAATACCGTGCAGGAACAAGTTACCATTGCCATGGTGGGAAAATACGTCGATTTGACCGATGCTTACAAATCGCTTAACGAAGCGCTCTTCCACGGCGGCATTCATACGCAGACCAAGGTCAATATCCGCTACATCGATTCGGAAGATTTGCATCAAAAAGGTATGCATTTGCTGGAAGGCGTGGATGCCATCGTCGTTCCCGGCGGCTTCGGCAACCGCGGCATCGAGGGCAAATTGCTGGCGGTGCAATATGCGCGCGAAAACAAAATCCCTTATCTAGGTATTTGTCTGGGCATGCAAATTGCCGTGATTGAATATGCGCGCAATGTCCTAGGCATTGAAAAAGCCGGTAGCACGGAATGGCAGGACGACAATCTCGAGCCGGTCATCGCTCTGGTCGCACAATGGGTCAACGAGCGCGGCGAGAAAGAGCATCGCGATGCGCAGGCGGATTTAGGCGGCACGATGCGTTTGGGCACATTGCCGGCAAAATTGAAATCGGGCAGCAAAATCGCGCACATTTACGGCGGCGAATTGATGAACGAGCGCCACCGCCACCGCTATGAAGTCAATACCCACTATGAAAAACGCTTGGAAGAAGCTGGGCTGAAAATTTCAGGCCGCTCGGCGGACAACGGTTTGGTGGAAGTGGTGGAAATTCCCGAACATCCTTTCTTTGTCGCTTTACAATCGCATCCGGAATTCACCTCGACCCCGCGCAAAGGGCATCCGCTCTTTACGGCATTTGTGCAGGCGGCTAAACAGCATCAGGAGCAGAAAGCATGAAATTATGCGGTTTTGAAGTTGGTAATCGGCAGCCCTTTTTCCTCATTGCAGGCACTTGCGTGATTGAATCCGAGGCGATGACCATGTCCACAGCGGAAACGCTGAAAAAAATCACGCAGGATTTAGGCATTCCGTTTATTTATAAATCCTCTTTCGATAAGGCGAACCGTTCCTCCGGCAACAGCTATCGCGGCTTAGGCATGGCGAAAGGCTTGGAAATTCTGGCGAAAGTTAAAGCGGAATTGGAATTGCCGGTGCTGACGGATGTGCATGAATACACGCCCTTAGACGAAGTGGCGGATGTGGTCGATGTCTTGCAAACCCCAGCATTCCTATGCCGGCAAACCGATTTTATTACCAATGTTTGCCGGCAAGGCAAGCCCGTCAATATTAAAAAAGGGCAGTTTCTCGCTCCTTGGGATATGCAGCATGTGGCGGAAAAAGCCAAAGCAACCGGTAATCAGCAGATTATGCTGTGTGAGCGCGGCGCCTCTTTCGGTTATAACAATCTGGTTTCCGATATGCGTTCGCTGGCGGTAATGGCGGGTTTTGATTGTCCGGTCGTTTTTGACGCCACCCATTCCGTCCAATTACCGGGCGGGCAGGGCGCTTCTTCAGGCGGTCAACGCGAATTCGTGCCGGTGTTGGCACGGGCGGCGGTGGCGGTCGGCGTAGCGGGACTCTTTATGGAAACCCATCCCGAGCCGGAAAAAGCCTTATCAGATGGTCCGAACGCCGTGCCTTTGGCAGAGATGCAAGCCTTATTGAGCAGATTGCAAGCCTTTGATGCGGTGGCAAAAAGCCTTTAAAGATTTTTTACATAGGAGAAAGACAATGAGCGTAACGATTGAAAAAATCCAAGCGATTGAAATTTTAGACTCACGCGGTAATCCTACCGTTCAAGTTATTGCCCAATTGAGCGATGGTGCGGTCGGCAAAGCCGGCGTGCCTTCAGGTGCTTCTACCGGTTCGCGCGAAGCCTTGGAAATGCGCGACGGCGACAAAGCGCGTTATTTGGGTAAAGGCGTGAAAAACGCGGTGGCAAACGTCAATGAAAAATTTGCACCGGCGCTGAAAGGCAAATCGATTGACGATTTGGAAGCCTTAGACAAAATCATGCTGGACATGGACGGCGATGCCTTTAAGAAAAACTTGGGCGCAAACGCCATCTTAGGCGTGTCTTTAGCCTTAGCCCATGCCAAAGCCGCCAGCGTGAAAAAACCTTTGTACGAAGTGCTATACGTAACAAATGACTACGTTCTGCCGGTGCCGATGATGAACATCATCAACGGCGGCGAGCATGCCGACAACTCCGTCGATATTCAAGAATTCATGATTATGCCGGCGGGATTCGATTCTTTCAGCGAAGCCTTGCGCGCCGGTGCGGAAATTTTCCACACCTTGAAAAAAGTATTGAACGACAAAGGTTTGAATACTGCAGTCGGCGATGAGGGCGGTTTTGCCCCTGATTTGCCTTCTAACGAAGCGGCTTTTGAAGTGATTATGCAGGCGATTGAAAAAGCAGGCTATAAAGCAGGCGAGCAAATTTATCTGGCGATGGACGCCGCTGCTTCCGAGTTCTACAAAGACGGCAAATACGTTCTGGCTTCCGAAGGCAAATCTTACACTTCAGCGGAATTCGTGGATTATTTAGCGGGTCTGTGCGAGCGTTATCCGATTGTATCGATTGAAGACGGCTTGGACGAAAGCGATTGGGAAGGCTGGAAATTGCTTACCGAAAAACTGGGCGACAAAGTGCAATTGGTCGGCGACGATTTATTCGTAACCAATACCAGCATCTTGAAAGAAGGCATCGATAAAGGTATTGCCAATGCGATTTTGATTAAGCCGAACCAAATCGGTTCGCTGCAAGAAACCATGCAGGCCATCAAAATGGCAAATGATGCCGGCTATGCCGCGGTCATTTCCCATCGCTCCGGCGAAACCGAAGACACCACGATTGCCGACATCGCTGTAGCCACGACGGCGACCCAAATTAAAACCGGTTCTCTCTGCCGTTCAGACCGCGTTGCGAAATACAACCGCTTGCTGACCATTGAGGCTGAATTGGGTGAAAAAGCCAAATACGGCGGCAAAGCGGCTTTATTGGGCAAAATCAAAAACTAAGATTTTGTGAAAAAAAGCCGACGCTTTATCACGTTTGTCTTGTTGGCGGCGATTGCCGCCGGCTTGGCGGCGTTTAATTATTACCTTTGGCGACTGCAAGAAAGCAAGCGCCAACATATCTTCGGGCTTGAAACCCAAGTGCTTTGGCACGAAAAAGAAAATCAGCAATTGCAGGCGCGCAATCAGCGCAAAGCACAAGAAGTGGAAACCCTGCGTTCGCCGGAATCGTTTTTTATTTACGAAGAAAAAGCGCGCAAGGAATACGGCATGATCGGCGAGAACGAAACCTTTTTTATGCTGCGCGATGTCGACATTAGCCATATTGCCGATATTCAAGGCTTGCCCGATATGACGGACAATCCGCTGGGCGCCGAAATGGTGCGCGACAGCAGTGCCGTGCCGACAGCCGGTATCGACAGTATCCGCTTGGAATCAGTGGGCGAAGATGTGATTATGGCGCCTGATGTGCAGCCTGCCTCTGCCGCAGATCCGCTTGAAAATTTGCCGGAGCCTGTTTTGCAGCTCGAGTCTTTACAAAGACCTTAAATCTCTATTTATCAATCCGCTTGCGGATTTTTCGCTTTCTAATTTACCTTATTTAACGGATAATTCGGCTTTCACAGCATCTGTCATTAAGGATTTCTTATGCAATTAAGCCTTCAATTACCGCCGGCAGCGGCGCATTCCTATCCCATTTTGATTGAATCGGGTCTGTGGCGGCAAGTCGATGTGTGGCGGCAATTGGCGCCGCATCGCCAAGTCTGCATTGTGAGCAATCCCTCGGTTGCGCCTTTGTATCTTGCGCAGATTAAAGCCGCTTTGGGCGATAAGGAAATCATTGAAGTGCTGATACCCGATGGCGAGCAGTATAAAAATCTCGAAGAATATGCCAAGGTGTTGGATGCCTTGATTGCGCACCGCTTCGGGCGCGATGCCTTGATTATCGCCTTGGGCGGCGGCGTGGTCGGCGATTTGGCGGGCTTTGCCGCGGCAAGTTATCAACGCGGTATGGATTTTATTCAATGTCCGACCACTTTATTGGCGCAGGTGGATTCCTCCGTCGGCGGCAAAACAGGCGTCAATCATCCCTCGGGCAAAAACATGATCGGCGCTTTTCATCAGCCGCTTGCCGTTTTGATTGATATCGATACCTTGAACACGCTGCCGGCACGCGAATTTTCCGCAGGTTTGGCGGAAGTGATTAAATACGGCTTGATTAACGATATTGCGTTTTTCGAATGGCTGGAAAGCAATATCGGCGGCATTATGGCGAAGGATAAAAAGCTGTTGATTAAAGCGATTGCGCATTGCTGTCAAAACAAAGCCGATGTCGTCTGCGCTGATGAAAAAGAGCATGGACAGCGCGCCCTGCTCAATTTGGGACATACTTTCGGACATGCTTTGGAGTCCATCAGTCTTTACCGTTTATGGAAGCATGGGGAAGCGGTGGCAATCGGCATGCATATGGCGGCGGAATTGGCGCATTTGCGCGGCGAATTAAAGGCATCAGAATTGGCGCGCATTATTGCCTTATTGCAGGCGGCGCAATTGCCGATTGATATGGACGAAGAATTTAGCGTAGAAGAGGTGTATAATGCCATGTTTTTGGATAAAAAAGTACGCAGCGGCAAATTGCGCTTGGTTGCCATGAGCGGTTTGGGACAATGCCGCATTGACGATGAGATTCCCGCCGAGCAAATTCTTGCCGCCATCCGCCTTGCAGGAGTACGCCATGACTAAAGATGAGATTAAGCTTGCCTATACGCAAGCCATGCAATGGGTGCAGGAAGCGGGCGATTATCTGCGCCAAGCGATGCAGGAAGGATTTAGCGTCAATCATAAGGCTGACGCCCATGATTTGGTGACGACGCTGGATATTGAGATTGAAGAGCGGCTGAGTCAAGCCATTCGCCGCCATTATCCCGAGCACCGCATTTGCGGCGAAGAAAGCCAAAGCAGCGGCGCTACTCAGTTGAGCGAATTGGTCGGTGCGGTGTGGTTTATCGACCCGATTGACGGCACGATTAATTTTGTTAAACAGCAACGCGATTTCGGCATTATGCTGGCTTTATATATCGACGGCAAAGCGCAGTTCGGGATTATTTACGATGTGATGCGCGATGATTTCTATCATGCTTTCTGCGGCGAGGGCGCTTATCTCAACAGACGGCGTATAGCGCCGCCGCCTGATGCCCGATTGGCAGACAGCCTCGTGATTCTCGAAAGCGGCGCGATTAAGCGCAATGATCCTTTAAGCCGCTATGCCTTAGAGCATTGTTTGAGTGCACGCGTGGTCGGCAGCACGGCTATTCTTACGGGCATTATTGCCGGCGGACGTGCCGCCGCCTTTATCAGCGTGCAGCAAATGCCTTGGGATATCGCTCCTGCAATTGCCATTTTGGGCGAGCTGAATATCCGCATCACGCAACATGACGGCAGCCCCATGTCTTTATTGCAGGGCGAAAACTGCCTAATTGCGCAGGAACAAGTACATCAAGAAATGTTGCGGTAATGCTTGGTGATTATAATGATGGGAATCGCGCCGATTAGGGCGCGCTTTTTTTTGGGAGAAGAGAAAAATATGTGGCTGTATTTATTAGCAATGATAGTGGGATTAAGCGTGTTGGTGTACAGCGCCGATGTCTTTATTGACGGTGCCAGTCATTTGGCTAAGAAATTTCATGTGCCAAAAGTTATTATCGGCATGTTTATTATCGGCGTGGGCACCTCGGCACCCGAGATGGTGGTGTCTGTTTTATCCGCAATGGAAGGCAGTTCGGGTTTGGCACTGGGCAATGCCTATGGTTCCAATGTCGTTAATATTACTTTGGTACTGGGATTGACTACCGTCATCAGCCCTTTATTTATTCAGCCGACAGTGGTTAAAAAAGATTTTATTTGGCTGTTTGCGATAACGGCGCTTGCTTTATGGCAATTATGGGATAAGCAGCTTAACCGTTTTGAAGGTTTTATCTTATTGTTTGTGTTATTTGTTTTATTAACGCAGCAATTTATAGAAGCCAGAAAATCGGCTAAAGACAGCGCTGCCGCCTTGGCAGAAGAGGAATTGTCGCAATTGCAGGAAATTAAAATACCGCTTGCTTTGGCAAAACTAACGGGCGGATTGATTGCCTTGATTATCAGTTCGCGCTTGATTGTATGGGGTGCGGTAGAACTGGCGCAGCTTTGGGGTTTATCTGAATTGATTATCGGTTTGACGATTGTTGCGATCGGTACTTCTTTGCCCGAATTGGTCTCATCTGTTATGGCGGCAAGGCGCGGCGAGCATGAAATGGCTTTAGGGAATGTAATCGGTTCTAATATTTTTAATACCTTAGCGGTGGTTGGTTTGGCGTCGGCGATTTCGCCTTTTAACATTGCTCCTGAAATTTTGCGCCGCGATATTTTTGTGATGGTGGCGCTTACGGTCTTGTTATTTGTGCTGTGTTTGTGGGCTTTGCGCAATGGCGGACGTATGGGCAGAAGTGCCGGTGCCATATTAACAGCTTCGTTTATTGCCTATACGCTGTGGTTATTACATGATGCTTTGACTTAAAGGTTTATCTGTTTGAAAAATAATTATAAGTTTATGTAAGGTGTTTTGCTGCAATGCAACATAAAAATCTCGAGTAATTGTGTTTTTGTAACATATTGTTTTTATATAAAAATAAGCAGTGAATAAAAATTCATTATTTTTTATCAAAATTGCTTGACGCAGTGCAGCAAACTGCCTATAATGCGCTCCAACATCATCGATGTTATCTCCTCTATATCCTCCTTTGGTGGTTGTTGGCCGAGTCGTTCGACTCGGCTTTTTTTATTCTGCATTTCCTGCCGCGGTTTTACTGCTTTACAATACCGCTTCCCGATAAGATTAATGGTCTGTCGGATATTCGATGAGAACGAGTAAGGAGTAGAGAATGAAACAAGCCACACAATTGCTACATGCGGGCTATTCGCCTGATCCAAGCACGAAAGCCGTTGCGGTGCCTTTATATCAAACCGCAAGTTATGCCTTCGATAATACGCAGCACGGCGCGGATTTATTTAATCTTGAAGTGCCGGGTAATATTTATACGCGCATTATGAATCCCACCACCGATGTCTTGGAGCAGCGTTTGACGGCAATAGAAGGCGGTATTGCCGCCTTATGTCTTGCCAGCGGTATGGCGGCGATTACTTATGCCATTCAAACCGTGGCAGAGGCGGGCGATAATATCATCGCCACCAAAACCTTGTATGGCGGCACTTTCAATTTATTTTCCCATAGCTTGCCCAAGCAGGGGATTGAAGTGCGTTTTATCGATGCAGATGCGCCTGAGCAAATTGCCCAATATGCGGATGCGCGTACTAAATTAGTTTTTGCCGAAAGTATCGGTAATCCTGCAATGAATGTATTGGATATTCCGGCTTTTGCCGCTGCGGCGCATGAGCAGCAATTGCCTTTGGTGATTGATAATACGGTAGCCAGTCCCGTTCTATGCCGTCCGCTGGCTTTGGGAGCGGATATTGTGATTGAATCTTTAACCAAATATATCGGCGGACACGGTACAAGTATCGGCGGCGCCATTATTGACGGCGGGCATTTTGATTGGACGCAAAGCGAGCGTTTTCAGGTCTTAAATACGCCGGATACTGCTTATCACGGTGTGAATTACACAGAGTATTTCGGTAAGGCGGCCTATATTGCGCGTGCGCGCGTCGCGCCTTTACGCAATATGGGAGCGGCAATCAGCCCTTTTAATGCTTTTTTAATTCTGCAAGGTTTGGAAACTTTGGCTTTGCGTATGGACAGACATTGCGAAAACGCTCTGAAAGTAGCGCAATTTTTACAGCAGCATCCGCAGGTGGCATGGGTAAATTATGCAGGATTGTCAGACAGTTCTTACCACGACTTGATTGTACGCGACTTTTCCGGCAAAGCTTCGGGCTTGCTAAGTTTCGGTATTAAAGGCGGTATGGCGGCAGGAATAAAATTTATCGATGCTTTGCAATTATTTACCCGCTTAGTCAATATTGGTGATGCCAAATCTTTAGCGACGCATCCGGCAAGCACCACGCATCGTCAGTTAAACGAGCAGGAGCTTGCCGCCGCAGGCGTGAGCACAGACATGCTGCGTTTGTCTATCGGGATTGAAGATATTGAGGATTTGCTGACGGATTTAAGGCAGGCATTGGCTGCAGCGGAAGTTTAATCATTCAAACGGCTTGAATTTACAATCCAAGTAATAAAAAGCCGCTTTGAAGCGGCTTTTTATCTGTCTTAAGCAATTAAGGCGGTACCGGGTGCGCCGCCGTTGATGATTTTGGGATTAACTATAGTCAAAGAATTGAGAAAGTATTACGGCGTTGGCTCGCCTTGCCGTACGCTCTTGTACTGTCTGCGGATCGCTGCCTTGTACTACTTTTTCACTTCTCCAACTATATATTGCGTTTGCTGCATTCTCTTAGTTTAATCATTTGAAGTTGGCATCACAAAACTTGCGCCTGCGGATTTGCTTTCATGCCAGCGTTGCATGACTGATTTTTGGCGCGTATAGAAACGGACGCCTTCTTCGCCGTAAGCATGTATATCGCCGAATAATGAGCGTTTCCAACCACCAAAACCTTGCCATGCTATGGGCACGGGAATCGGCACGTTAATGCCTACCATCCCTACTTCAATAGCGCTGACAAAACGATGTGCGGTATAGCCGTCGCGGGTAAAGCATGAGGTGCCGTTGGCAAATTCATGTTTATTGATAAGCTCGATGGCATCTTCTAAGGTATCGACATGAACGCAAGCCAGCACAGGTCCAAAAATTTCTTCCTGATAAATGCGCATTTCCGGCGTTACTTGATCAAATAAAGTTGCGCCGAGCCAGAAACCGTTCGGATCTTCTTCGTTTTTAAAGTTACGGCCGTCAGCTAATAAAATGGCACCCTCATCAAGACCGATTTGAATGTAATTTTTAATCCGTTCAAGTGCCTGAGGATTAATAATTGCGCCCATGTCCGCATCTAAGTATTTACCGTTTTTAATGCGCATTGTTTTAATGCGTTCTTGCAACATCGGCAGTAATTTTGCGCCTACGCCGCCGACAAACACCGCAACCGAGGTTGCCATGCAACGTTCTCCCGCGCTGCCATAAGCCGCACCCATGAGCGCATCACAGGTTTTTTCCAAATCCGCATCCGGCATAATGACCATATGGTTTTTTGCACCGCCTAAAGCTTGAACGCGTTTGCCAAAATGAGCGCAACGTTCGTAAATATAATTGGCAATCGGGGTTGAGCCTACAAATGAAAGCGCTTTCACATCAGGATGTTCAATTAGAGCATCAACCGCGGCTTTATCGCCCTGTACCACGTTAAACACGCCATCGGGCAAACCCGCTTCTTTGAGCAATTCGGCAAGGCGCAGGCTAACGCTTGGATCATTAGGGCTGGGTTTGAGCACAAAAGTATTACCGCAGGCCAAGGCTACAGGGAACATCCACATCGGCACCATAGCGGGGAAGTTGAACGGCGTAATACCCGCAACCACGCCAAGCGGCTGACGCATTACCCAGTTATCAATATCGCCGCCTACGTTTTCGCTGAATCCGCCTTTTAACAGTTGCGGAATGCCGATGGCGAATTCTACAATTTCAATGCCGCGCATGACTTCCCCTTTGGCATCGGTAAAGACTTTACCGTGTTCGCGCGAAATCATATCGGCAAGCTCATCGTGATGCTCGTTTAATAAAGAAAGGAAATTATTTAAAATTCTAGCGCGGCGTACAGATGCTAATTTCGCCCATGCCGGAAAAGCCGTTTTAGCAGACTCAACTGCCTGATTAACATCATTTGTTTCAGCCAATAAGACTTGTCCCGTCACTTCGCCTGTAGCAGGGTTATAAACCGCTTGTTGACGGCTTGAACCGGCGGAGGTTTTTTGCCCTTGAATATAATGTTGGATGATCGTCATAAAAATACTCCGTTTTAGAAAACAAATTGATTAAGATAAGTTTTTTCTTAAAGATTCAGTTAAAGCAACACCGATACGTGTGGCTTCGGTAGCATCGTTCAAGCTGAGCGGTAAAGGAATTTTTCCTGTGCAAGAATCAACAAATGCTTGTAATTCATGAATAAAGGCTTCGCTAAATCGTGCGGAAAAATCAGACAGCGCTTCATAGCTTACGCCGTGTTTATCGCTTTTGACCACGCGATTGGCATGAGCGCCCGCACCGATTAATAATTTTCCCTTTGTACCGATAATTTCGGTGCTGGTTTCGTGTCCATGCGCAAAAGTGCGCGAAGCATACAGATGGGCAAATTTTCCGCCTTCAAATTCAATGGTAGCAATGGCATTATCCACATCTTGAAATGATTTTAAATCAGGGTGGATATTGGCACTGCCTGTAGCATGAAAACGAAGCGCTTTAGGCGTATGCCCTTCTTTATCCGTCAAAAACCAGCGTACCAAATCAATATCATGCACATTGCAATCTAAAATAATACCGCCCGAGCTTGCTGAAAATTGCACAAAAAAACCATTGGGATCATATTGGTCGCAGGTTTGAGAACGAATAAAAAATGCCTCGCCAATCTCTCCGTTTAAAAGCGCTTTTTTTGCCGCTGCGTAACTAGGATCAAATCGGCGTACAAAGCCTACCATCGCCTTTTGATTGGGGAAACGCTTTTGGGTTTGCGCATAAACGTTTTCCACTTTTTCGCAATCATCTACATTTAAAGCCAGCGGTTTCTCGACAAATAAATGTTTGCCCGCCTCTAAAACGGCAATGCTTTGTTCCGCATGAAGTGCCGTCGGCGTTACCAAAACCACTGCATCTAATTCTGGTTGCGATAACAGCGCTTCTAAACTGTCGTAGGCGGTCAAGCCCAAATTTTCCGCGTATTGGCATTCGGCTAAAACCGGCGATGCGGCTGCCGTTAATCGTGCACCGTCAATGCGTTTTAATAAATTTTCGGCATGGCGTTTGCCCAGACGCCCCAATCCGACGATTCCAATATTCATCTTATACTCCTGACTATTCAATTTGATGCCGTTAAATCCTGTATGCTTAAACTTGCGAGGGCGATGAAAGCCTCTCATTTTTAACAGCTATAGATAAACGACTTTGCCTGTTTTGGCTGATTCCGTCGCGGCATCGGCAAGCTTTTGCGCCTGTACGCCGTCAGAAATATTGGTACGCGGGGTTTTACCGTTTTTCACGCAATCAAAGAAATGTTCCATTTCAAGGCGATAGGCTTGTTGGTAGCGCTCTAAGAAGAAATGTTCGGGTAAATCTTGGCTAACATTTTCTGTTCCCCAATACTGCACTTCGGTAGGTTTGTGATTATGGCATTGCAACAAACCCTTGGCACCCATGACTTCAAAGCGTTGGTCATATCCGTAGGGAGCGCGGCGGGCGGTATTGATTTGGCACAGACGACCGCTTTTGGTTTTCAATGTTACGGCAGTGGTATCGTAATCATTGGCTTCGCTTTGAATTTTGCTATCTACCAAACAGGAAGCCTGTGCAAACACGCTTACCACTTCATCATCTAAAATCCAACGGCAAATATCAAAATCATGGATTAACATGTCGCGGAAAATGCCGCCGGAAACTTTTAAATATTCAACCGTCGGTGCGCCCGGATCACGGCTGGTAATAATCAGTACTTCGGGCGTACCGATTTCTCCATTATCAATCCGCGATTTAGCCGAATAGAACGTAGGGTCAAAACGGCGTTGGAAACCCAGCATACAGGTAATGCCGCTGTCTTTTACCAATTTTTCACACAAAATTGCTTTTTCTAATGATAAATCAATGGGTTTTTCGCAAAATACATGTTTTTTTGCTGCTGCTGCCTTCAGTAATAAATCGCTGTGCGTATCGGTTGAAGAAGCAATGACCACCACATCAATCTCTTTATCAGCAAAAATTTCATCAACACCGGCGAGTTTTGCACCTGTTTGCGCCGAAAGGGCTTCGGCATTAGCGGTAAAGGGATCGTGAATATATTTCAATTCAACACCGTCAATGGCGATTAAATTACCAGCGTGAATTTTGCCGATTCGTCCTGCACCAAATAATGCTGCTTTCATAGTTCTATCCTTTGTTTGTTAAAAAATGATTTATTAATTAATTTAATTTATTCAAATGATTAATCCTCTTTAGGCGAAAAGTCTGCCCGTGAAGCGTAGAGTAAAAAAAGTGCTTGAATGACACTTACCGAATTGGTTACTGAACGAAATCCATAGCTATTGGCTTCTCGCACTTGAATGATTTGATCGCTATGTTGTCCAATTTCTCCGAGATGACTGTCAGTAATAGCAATAATTTTCGCTTTTCGCGCCTGCGCCGAGCAAACCGCTTGTAAAGTACTTTCCGCATAAGGCGCATAAGAAATCACAATCAACACGTCATTTTTATGAATGCTGTGCAATTTTCCTTCTAAATTAAAACACAATCCGTTTAACCAATTAATTGTTTTCGGACTGTGCTGTAATAAATAAGTCAGATAGGCTGCCGAACCAAAATGCCGTCCGCTTGCCATAATCCATAAGCTTTTGGCTTGCATCATCAAATCGACGGCGGCATTTAATTCTTCCATTAATTTAGGCGTGATTAATTCCTGCAGGCCTTGAATGTTATTCTGAAAAATGGTTTGAACAATATCAGAGTCTTTAATTTGATTAGGGCTTAAATTAGTACGAATTCTTGTACCATAATCATTTGTTTGTTCCAACCATTCACGCTGAAAAAGCGCTTTTAATTCGCTAAATCCCTTAAAACCGAAATATTGCGCAAAACGAACGATAGTTGCGGTTGAAACGCCTAATGCATCAGCTAAATCTTCTACATTCATTAAGGGCAATTGTTCGCGATAAATAGGTAAATCACGCGCAATGATTTGCAATCGCTTGCTTAATGTATCATAGCGTTTTTCAATTTCGTCAAATAAGTCTTCTGGACGGTTCATTAATTAAAAATCCTCAAATTTTTAATAACCATTCATGTTCAGGCGCATTGTAAAATTGCCAACGGCGTTCTCCACCTGCCATAGTATTTAAATAATACAAATCATAGCCATGAATAGTGGCGCAAGGGTGGTAACCTTTCGGGACTAAAACCACATCATGATTTTCCACCGCCATTACCTCGTCTAAACTGCGATCATCAGTATAAACCCTTTGAAATGCAAAACCTTGGGGCGGGGTTATGCGGTGATAATAGGTTTCTTCCAAATAAGTTTCGTTTTCTGTGGCTTGATCATGTTTATGCGGCGGGTAACTGGAAGTATTGCCATTAGGCGTGATGACTTCTACCACCAATAAATTTTCCGCCGACTTATCGGTTTCAGGCAGAATATCGCAAATATAACGCGTATTGGAGCCTTTGCCGCGTACGGAACGTTTCATTTCCTCAGGTCGGATTAAACGGCAAGGAAATTTCCCTTCTGCCGGCGCACTGGAGATTCCGATTTCCAAATTATCCGAAAGCGCTTTGATATTCACCGATAGTTTTGGCGGCACATAAACGGCAAATGGAGATTTATCTTCAAAAACACTTTCTCTTTCTCCGATATTGCGGTATTCAATTGGAGCACTTTGTTCAGTTAAGATAACATCCGCTTTACCTGCCAGAATAGTAAAACATCTTTCGGTATCGCTAAGGGCGGGGAAGGAAAATTCTTCACCTGCTTTTAATATCAAGACTTGAAAGCCTACATAGCACCAATCGGCACTTTCTTTGCTGATATTATGCCAAAGTGCCTGATTACGATTCGGTTTAATTAATAATCGACTCATATGTATGACTCTACCAGCGTTTTTAATGCATCAAAACCTTTCTTTCCGTATTCATAAGACGGGGCAAGTTTGGGATCTTGTTCTGCTTCAACGACTAGCCAACCTGAATAATGATGTTCATTTAAAACGCTTAATACCGCTTGAAAATCAATTGCTCCGTCTGATGGTACGGTATATGCGCCGGCCAATACGGCATTTAAGAATGATTGATTGCGGTTTCTAATATCGCGAATCACTGTCGGACGTACATCTTTACAATGTACATGATTTACGCGATGAATATGCGCTTTCAGCATTTCCGTCACATCAATTTTTTGCTCCGGATTATTACTGGCTTGACCAAACCAGCAATGTCCCGTATCAAATAATAACCCCACCGCTTTCGGGTCGGTCAAGCTCATTAATTTCGCTACATCGTTTGGATGTTCTATATAAGCACCCATATGATGATGATAGGCAATGTGCAAACCATAAGTTTTTACCAAATATTCGCCAAATTGATTGAGTTTATCGGCATAGCGTTTCCATTCGTCTTCATTGGCGAAGCGGGGGCGCTGCGATAAAGGAGTATTGATTTGTCCTTGAATAGTATCGCCGCATTCTCCATAGACGACTACTTTGCAATCGTTATAAGCCAATTTTTCCATATGCTGGCGGCAGGCTTCGATTTCTTGGGCAAGGGTAAAATTTTTATTACCCAATTGCGCACTGTACCAACCCGAAACGCAGACTACGCCGAATTCCTCTAATTTAGCTTTTAATGCTTCACCTGTTTTCGGAAATTTATTGCCTAACTCAAAACCCTGATAGCCGATTTCCGCGCCTTCTTTTAAAGCGGTTTCTAATGGCGTTTCGCCGCCCAACGAAGGTAAATCGTCATTTGACCAGCCGATGGGATTTATGCCGATGCGTACATTTAATGTCATAGCTTTTTCCTTTATTAAAAATTACCAAGAAACTACTGAGCAAATTGCTCGGCTTTTTTTTCCAACATTAAATCTTTATGAATCGAGCTGCTTTCTTCTTGTTGAATTGCATCAAGTGAATTACTTTGTGCTTGTTCACGAATTAAGCATTGTTTTTCATAAGATTTAAAGAATGGGTAGTAAATTAAAACATCTAATGCGATAAGACCTGCACTTAAAATAGGAGCCCATATATCACCACCTGAAACCAAATACGCGCCAAAAGGTGCTGGGGTTGTCCAAGGGGCCATTAAATAGATACGATGAATTAAGTCCATATCTAAAATTAGATAAGCAATAACTGCATTAACAATTGGTGCAAAAATAAGTGGAATAAAGAAGGTTGGATTAACTACCATCGGAACACCATAAACAATTGGCTCACCAATGGAAAAAATCGAAGGAATCAATCCAATTCGACCAATTGATTTTAAATGCATTGATTTACTACGCACCAATAAAATTGCCAAAGCAATAACCCCGCCTGATGCACCATGAACAACATAGAAATCCCAAAATGAATTAGTAATAATAAAAGGTAAAGCTTCTCCCGCCTTCAGTGCTTCTAAATTTGCCCCCATATTTTGCAATAAGAATGGTGTCCACAGTTGCATCAAGACAAGCGAACCATTAATACCAAAAAACCAAAGTAAATGGGTTGCAAAAACAAATAAAATAATTGTCCAAATAGAATCACTAGCCTTAATTAAAGGAGCCATGAAATCTAAAATAATTTGCGGAATAATATTGCCTGTAAAATACTCAATCAATAATGCGGCTGGATATAAAGTCAAACAAATAGCTAAAATAGGTATCACGATATTTAAAGATTCTGCAACCGCATGAGGTACTTCTTTAGGTAAATGAATACGAATGTTTTTTCTCTCTAAAAATCTGGTTAATTCAACAGTATAAATAGCTGTAAAAATAGCTGTAAACAATCCAACCCCACCAAAGAATTTAACATCCATTTTTTCATCAACAACTGGCATAGAAATCAGCATAAATGCCATAATTGATAAAAAGGCAGCAGGTAAAGGCTCACGTTGATATGCTTTAGCCAAATTGTAAGCAATACTTCCTGCTGTAAACAATGAAATCAAATTGAAAGACATCTGGAAAAATCGCCAGCCATAATCGCTCGCCCATTTTGCAAATGCCCACCAACTTTTACCAAACCAATTTTGCGTATCTTCGGCAAAAGGCGGAATTAAAAAAATCATAATAAAACTACCGACCACTAAGAATGGTAACACCACAATAAAACCATCACGAACCGCTACAATATGTGGTTGATTCTCCATGCGCTTAGCCAATGGTGCGATATGATGATTCATGTAGTACATCATTTTTTCACTCAATACACTCATTAATATTACTCCTCAATTTTAAACGTTAAGACCTGAAAAGCCTCTTGATAATTTTTAATCGTAATTTCACTTTGCTGATTTATAATTTTAATATTAAAATATAATTCCGGACAAAGTGCTTTAATATGACCAGTAAACGGGATTGAAAAAGTACTAGTATAAGTATCTAATCCAACCACAAATACATAATGAGCTTTATCTTTTTGAGTAAAATGGAAAGTCAAACCATTCTGTTGGTAACTTTCTAAACTTGGGCGACTACCATAAATAGCCTCCCCATTAATCTCTAACCATTGACCAAGTGCTTTTAAACGCTTGACTTGTTCTATTGGAATAGTACCATCTGCTTTGGGACCAACATTGAGTAATAAATTACCATTATTTGCGACAACTTCTACCAATAAAGCAATAAGTTTATCAATAGAAATATAATCTTCATCGGTCTCATTTTGATTATAACCAAAAGATAAACCCAAGCCTCGACACATTTCCCATTTTTGATGTCTAGAAACTTCACCCTGCTTGTATTCTTTACAGATAAAATCATACCAAAGATTATTCCAGCGATTATTAGTCACACCATCACAAACTGTATTGTAATAATGAGAAAATAAGGTTGGTAACATATGTTCACCTTGTTTCACCCAACCAATATCATTCCACAAAATAGAAGGCTGATAGTCGTCAATTAATTCATGCACTTGATTGAAAGCATAGTCAGCATATGCATAAGTTGGGCTTGTATTACTCATATTTTGACTTTCTGTAAAAATAGGTGTTGGTGAATAAGTCCAGTCAATCGCACCAGAATAATAAGCACCCATTTTTAAGCCAACCTCTCTAACGGCTTGGGTTAATTCACCCATAATATTGCGCTTCGGCCCCAAACGAACGCTATGATAATCAGTATAACGACTTGGAAATAAACAAAAACCATCATGATGCTTCGTGGTCAAAACCACATATTTTGCTCCAGATTCTTTAAATAATTCTGCCCATTGATGAGGGTTAAAATGCTCTGCTTTCCACTTTGGAATAAAATCACTGTATTTAAAATCTGCACCATAAATTTTCAAATGATGTTCGTAGGTTGCACCTTTTTTGACATTAATGGAGTTGAAATACCATTCCGCATAAGGATTATTGCAAAACCAAGTCTCATCAATGGAAATTTCTCCCAATTCCCAAGTTTTTGGTGCAAAAGCAGGCACAGAATAAATTCCCCAATGAATAAAAATACCGATTTTATAATCATCAAACCATGCGGGTAGAGTATGAGTTTTAACACTATCCCAAGTGGCGGCATAGATTTCGTGCATATTAATCTCCTACAATTTCATTTAATAAAAAGCGCTTTTATCTTTGCTTAGTTTTTTCTTCTAATAACTTGGCATGCGCTTGATTGACCGCTGCATAATTAGATACTTCGGGAATACCTACTTCCCACCAAGCGCCACCGTCTTGGGTAATACGCTCTGGCGTGGTATCAATGACGATAACCGAAACACCTTTGCGCTGGCGAGCTGATTTCATCGCTTCTTTAAGCATGCTGACATCGGCGACTTTTTCCGCATGCGCGCCTAAACTTTTCGCATGCATTGCAAAATCAATACGCACATCATTCCCGCCTTCCGGCACACAATGGGAAAGCAGATTATTGAAATTCGGACTGCCGCTTGCACGTTGCAGACGATTGATACAGCCATAACCTTGATTATCCAATACCACCACAATGATTTTTAAACCAAGCATTTGAGCAATGGCAAGCTCGCTATTAAGCATCAAATACGAACCATCGCCCAGCATTACAATGACTTCTTGATTCGGACGGGCTAATTTTACGCCCAAAGCACCGGCAATTTCATAACCCATACAGGAATAGCCGTAATCCATGTGATAATTGCCTGCACCATCTGCCCGCCAAAGTTTGTGCAATTCAGCCGGCAGCGTACCGGCGGCGCAGACGACCACATCATTTTTATCCGAATGTTCAGTGCTGTCGCGCACTGCACCGATGACTTCCGCATCATAGGGCAAACCTTCTGGAGTAGCGGTAGTCAGCTTGGTAACACGTTTTTGCCATGCTTGAATAATCTCTTCGCTTCGTTTCGTCCAAGCATTATCACCACAGGCAATATTAGCCTTTAAAAACGCTTTCAGCGACAATCGGGCATCGCCCAAAACTGCTTGAGCATTTCGGCGGGTAATATCTAAGGGAGAGACGTTCAATGCTAAAATATCTGAAGAAAACAGAGTATTAGATGCGGTAGTGAAATCTTGCAAACGTGTTCCTACGGCAATAATCAAATCCGCCTCTTGCGCTAAAACATTGGCAGAGCTTACGCCGGAAACGCCAATGGCTCCTGCATTTAAGCGGTGATGCCATGGCAAAGCGCTATGACCTGCTTGAGTTTCGGTTACAGGAATGCCGTATTTTTCGGCAAAAGCTTGCAATTCGGCACTGGCTTGACTGTACAACACGCCGCCGCCTGCAATAATCAGCGGTTTTTTAGCTGTTTTTAAACGAGTAATCGCTTCTTCAATTTCACGCGTATCAGCATGCAAACGGCGGAATTTAATCGGTTTGGGATTGAAAAACTCTTCAGGATAATCATACGCCCATGCCTGCACATCTTGCGGCAGGGACAGTGTGACCGGTCCGCATAAAACAGGGTCGGTTAAAACCGCCACCGCGCGCGGCAAAGCGCTTAACAATTGGGCAGGGTGAGTTATGCGGTCAAAATAACGAGATACGGGACGAAAGCAATCATTCACGCTGGTATCGCCTGCGGAAAAATCTTCGCTTTGCTGCAACACGGGGTCGGGATTGCGAGTTACAAAAATATCGCCCGTTAATAATAGAAGCGGCAAACGGTTGACATACGCCAATGCCGCTGCTGTTACCATATTGGTCGCGCCCGGTCCGATGGATGAAGTCGCTGCCATAATTTTTTGACGGAAATTCGCTTTAGCGTAAGCAATTGCCGCATGCGCCATGCCTTGCTCATTATGTCCGCGATAGACAGGCAAACCGTTTGGACGGAATGCTCGATTAACATCGGGCAAACGCAATTCCGAAAGCGCTTCACCTAAACCACAAACATTCCCGTGCCCGAAAATCGCCCAAACGCCGTCGACATAATCATGCAATTGCCCGTTTTCATCTTCCACTTTTAATGATGCCAAATAACGGGTCAAAGCCTGAGCCATTGTTAAACGAATAGTTTTTTTACTCATGGATATTCCTCTTAATCAATTGTTTTTATTTGCGGTTTAACCAGCCGTCAATTAGCCGCCGCATACACTCCTTCATTTGAACTTTTGCCTGCTCCGCATTAATTTTTCCTGTCAATAAAGCGCTTAGCGGCTTCGCCCATACCGTCCGACCAATCATGAAGCCTTTAACAATCGGATGCTTAGCTTCTTTGAATTTAGCAATCAACTCAGCTTCGCTTTGATTTAAACCTAAGACCACAGCACCGCGACAATAAGGATCATGCTGCTGAATCAATTGAGAAAGAGATTCCCAAGACTCGCTGCGCATGCCAGCCAATTTCCACCAATCGGGCTTAATGCCTAAATTGTAAAATCGCGCTACTGAACGCAGAACAATACTATCGTTATCGGTATCTTTGGCAGAAACCGGCATTTCCAAAGGCACAATCACTTCTAATAAAAGCTCATGACCTGAATGACGTACCGCTTCCCAAAGTTCCAATAAACGCTTTTCTTGATTCAAACGCAATTCCACCTCATCTTCCGGATGATAGAAAACAAGACATTTAATAGTTTGCGCTTTAGGGATTGCGCCGAGTTGGCTGGCAATAGAGCCGGTTTTGTCAAATTGCAGTGGTCGGCTGGAAGGTTGCTCCACAGGGCGTCCAACCCACCATTGCACACTGCGTTCGGTGGCATCGGACAATACTTGCTTGGCATAAGTGTTATCCGCCAAAATGCCGAATTTTCCCGCTAAATTAGGATTTTCCTGTTCTAATTCTGTATAAGACTCAAAAATAAGCTTTTTGAGTTCGGAGATTTTTTTCAAATCGTAGCCATGCTTTAATACCAAATCTTCAAATTGCGCACGATGATCAAAAGCTAAAACATATAACTCATCCCATGATTTGCGTTTTAAGCTGACACGATGCAAATGTTGTAATTGCTCATCCAAATCAGGACGAGCACCGCCTTTTTGTAACCAATAAGCTAATTCGTCGGCAGTCGGCATAGCAGGCGCACAACCATGACGCGAGACGACTATCGCACCGCAAACATTGGCAATTCTGGCGCTTTCTTCATAATTTTTTCCTGAAATCAAACCATATAAAAAACCTGAAGCGAAAGCATCGCCGGCGCCTAAAACATTTAACACTTCAATTTGCTCGCCCGAATAAAACGGCAAATCACATAAATCATCCGGAATTTCGTCTGTCAAAACCTGACAACCAAGCGCCCCGCGCTTTAAAACAAACACGGCATCAGTGCATTCGCGCGCTTTTTTTAAAGAAGCAAGCAAATTTTTTTCCACACCGCCTGCAATTAAAAACTCCTCTTCCGTACCGATAACCAAATCAAAAAGCGGTAATTGCGCTTGTAAATGCTGGCTCACACGATCGCTGGCAATATAGCGGGTTTCGCCGTCTCCCGTATTGGTTAACCCCCATAAAACAGGTCGATAATCAATATCTAACACAGTTTTAGTACCGTGCTTTCTTGCATAAGAAAGCGCTTTTTGGCTGGCTTTTAAAACAGTTTCAGCGGATAAGTGCGTACCTGTGATCAAAAGCGCCTTGCAATTTTGAATAAACTCTTCGCTGATATCGGTTTCATTAATCGCCATATCGGCGCAATCACGGCGGTAAAACAAAAGCGGGAAAGTATCCTGATCTTTGAGTGCCAGAAAAACCAATGCGGTCAAACGTTCGGGATCAACTTTCACTTGGGAAGTATCGCAGCCTTCGTTTTGCAAAGTTTGCAGCAAAAACCGACCTAACTGCTCATCACCCACGCGGGAAATCATAGCGCTTTTTAAGCCTAAGCGCGCAGTGCCGAAGGCAATATTTGCGGAGCTGCCGCCCAGATATTTTTGAAACGCAGAAGTGTTTTCTAAACCAACGCCGATATCTTTTCCATATATATCAACAGATAATCTCCCAAGACAAGCTAAGTCAAACAAACGATCTTTTGGAAATAAAAGCATTGTCATAAAAATTTTTCCTCATGGTTACAAAAGAGCATGCAGCTTTAACAGGCTGAATTATAGATTATGTATTTTTTTTTTCAAATTCTTTTTTGTGAAAAAATTTTTTGACAACTTTGCTCATAAACAATATGATTGAATCTACCTTCCACAACAATCAATAGGTATCTATATGAAAAAAATAGCACTTTTTAGCGCTTTGCTCTATGCGGGCTTTGCTCAAGCCGATGAAATCGTCATTGGCGCCTCCATGTCTAAATTTGCAGATAAATGGCTGACCTATGTGATGGACGAGTTTAAAGCCTTTGATGCAGCTCATGATGATGTCAAAATTGTGATGACTGATGCCAACGATGATCCCAACCGCATGTTGGCTGATATTGAAAATTATATTTCTCAGAAGGTTAGTGCCGTTATTATCCATCCCACGGATAAACAGGTAGTACGTCCCATTGCCAGAAAACTCAAAAAAGCAGGTATTCCCTTGATTATCGTCAACCGCCGTCCTAACGATGATGATTTGCCTAATGTCAATACTTACGTAGGATCGGAAGAAATCGAGGGCGGCATTATGCAAGGCGAAGCCATTGAAAAAATGCTTGCGGGTAAAGAAGGGCGCGTAGGTATTTTGATGGGACCTTTGGGCTTAGACGGTCAAATTAATCGTACTGCCGGAAACAAGCAAGTTTTTGAAAAAACAGAAAACATAAAAGTTATTGTTGAGCAAGAAGCGAAATGGGACAGAGCCAAAGGCTTGGAAATCACAGAAGATTGGTTGCAAAGTAAAGATTACAAACTGAATGTCATTGTAGCGAACAATGACGAAATGGCTATTGGTGCGCTTTTAGCTACCCAAAAAGCAGGCCTGAAAGATGAAGATTTCATTATTGTGGGCTTGGACGGAACGCCGGATGCGCTGGAATATTTAGGTAAAGGCTTAGATGCAACTGTCTTGCAAGATGCCAAAAGGCAAGGTTTGGGAGCAATTGAAGCTGCATACCAATGGGCAAAAGGCGAAAAAGCCGAACATATTATTAACGTACCGTTCCAATTGATTACTCCTGAAATAAAACAATAATTAACTAAAGCGCTTTTTAGAAATTATTCTAAAAATCGCATTTAAAGATTTAACCGAAATTTACGCTACCAAAAAGTAATAAGAGGAATGAGTATGAAAAAGTTAATCTTACTGGCAGGACTATCTGTACAAACGGCGTTTGCTGCAGAAGTCGGTGTGGTTTTATCTAATCTTTCTGATAAATTCGTAACTTATTTGCGTGATGGGATTATCCGTTATCAAGAGGAAAATGAAGACTTACGTATAACTATCGTTGATGCTGGTGGTGATTCTGCAAATGTGATGAACCAAATTGAAAATTTGATTTCCAAAAAAATTGATGCAATTTTATTGCAGCCTACCGATAGAAAAATTGTTAGAAGTATTGGTAAAAAATTAGAGCAAGCTAATATTCCGTTGGTAGTAATTAATCATTATCCTGAATCTGATGCATTGAAATATCTAGGCGCTTACGTCGGTTCAAAAGAAAAAGATGCCGGTATTTTGCAGGCAGAAGCAGTAAGCGCTTTATTAAACGGCGAAAAGGCAGAAGTAGGAATTTTGCTTGGACCCTTGGGCTTAGAAGCACAAACCGAGCGTACTTCAGGCAATAAAGAAGTTTTTTCTCAATTTCCGAATATTAAAATTGTTGCTGAACAAGAAGCTAAATGGGATAGAGCAACGGCAATGCGTATAGTCGAAGATTGGTTGCAAGCTCATTCGAATATGAATGTTATTGTAGCCAATAATGATGAAATGGCAATTGGTGCATTGTTAGCAGTAGAAAAATTGGGCAAGAAAGACAGTGATTTTATCATTGCCGGCGTTGATGCTACTCCTGATGCTTTGGCTTATTTAGGTAGAGGTTTGGATATTACTATTTTTCAAGATGCTTCAAAGCAGGGTTATGAAGGTTTGAAAAGTGCGCATGCTTTGGTGTTGAAAAATAAAACCGAAAAAGAATTATGGATTCCTTTTGAAACGGTTACGCCAGATAAAAAAGAGATTTATGAAAACCACTATAAGCCGTGATTCATTCTGGATAGGAAGGAAAACGAATGAGTGAATATATTCTTGAATTAGAAAACATTAGCAAAAGTTTCCCCGGTGTTAAAGCGCTAGATGCCGTAAATTTAAAGGTTAAGCGCGGTGAAGTCCATGCTTTAATGGGAGAGAATGGCGCAGGCAAATCCACTTTGATGAAAGTATTATATGGTATTTATTCATTTGATGGCGGCGGAAAAATGCGCTTTGATGATAAGCCGTTTAATCCAGGCAGACCTATAGAAGCCATTATATCCGGACTAATAATGGTACCGCAAGAAATCAGCCCTGCTACTAATTTAACCATTGCTCAGAATTTCTTTTTAGGGCGTGAAATTACTAATCGCTTCGGTTTTTTGGATAATCAGAAAATGAACGAGGTTTGTGCTCAAACGTTAAAAGATTTGGGTATTAATATCTTAGATGTAACTAAAAAAATGAGCGAGGTATCAGTAGCGCATGCGCAATTAGTCGCTATTGCTACTGCCGTATCTAATGATGCTAAAGTTATTCTAATGGACGAGCCTTCTACTTCATTAACCGAAAGCGAAGTGGAGTATCTATATAATATTGTTGACAGATTAAAAGAGCGCGGAATTGCAATTATATTTATTTCGCATAAACTAGATGAAGTATTGCATGTTTCAGACCGTATTTCTATTTTGCGTGACGGTCAATTGGTCGCAACTTTTGATAAAGAGGGTATTACTAAAGAACAGTTGATTGAAAAAATGGTTGGTCGCAGCATGAGCGACATGTATGCCAAAGAAATTGTGGAAATCAGCGAAGAGAAAGTTTTAGAGGTTAGGAATTTAAATCTTAAAGATTGTTTTGAAGATATTAATTTTTATGTTCGTAAAGGTGAAATTTTAGGTATAGCAGGACTGGTTGGAGCCGGCAGAAGTTTTATCGCAGAAAGTTTATATGGTTATCGTCCGTCTGATAGCGGAGATATTATTATGAACGGGAAAAAAATTGAGGTTCGCAAACCTACTGATGCTCAAAAATATAAGATTGGTTGGGTTACCGAGGATCGTAAGTTAACAGGTTTGTTCTTAAATATGGATATAACCGATAACGTGATTATGCCTGATTTGACACCATACATTCGCAATTTTCTTATTTCTAACGGATTAGCAAAAGAAACTGCCGAAAAACAGAAAAAGGAAATTCGCATTAAAGCACCTAGCGTTTCGGTATTGACAGGGAATTTATCCGGCGGCAATCAACAAAAGGTTTTAATTGGGCGTGCTTTAACATTAAATCCGGATGTTTTGATTTTAGATGAGCCTACTAAAGGTATTGATGTTGGCGCAAAGGCTGAAATTTATCGTTTAATGGTTGAGCTTGCTAAGATTGGTAAAGCTATTATTATGATTTCTTCCGATATGTTAGAGCTGCTTGCTATGAGCGATCGTATTATGGTTATGGCAGATGGCAGATTTACAGGAGAATTGTCACGAAAAGAAGCTACGCAGAAAAAAGTTATTCACTTGGCATCAGGGTTAAAATTAGAGGATTAAAATATGGAAAATAAAATTGATATTAAACACATTTTAAATACTTATGGAATGGTGTTGATTTTAGGTGCGTTATATGCCGGATTATCTTTGAAAATAGACGGTTTTTATTCGCTCGAAACTTTTTTAAGTATTTTAGAACAAGTTTCCATGTTTGGAATTATTTCTATCGGCGTGACGATGGCGATTATTACTACGGGCATTGATTTGTCGTCAGGCTCGGTAGTGGCTTTGGCTTCGGTTGTTGCGGCGATTATTGTTAAAGGATCTGACGGCGCTTTTTTAGCTTTGTGCGCCTTTGTGGCTGCGGTAGGCATCGGCGGGATTTGTGGGGCAATTAACGGTACTTTTACTGCTATTGGTAAAATTCCTCCTTTTATTGCGACATTAGGGATGATGACAATTGCACGCGGGGCAGCGCAAATTATTTCGGGCGGTCGTCCTATTGATGCTAGCGGCGAAGCTTTTACTTGGATTGCCGATTTAAAACTTTTCAATGTTCCGGGACTGGTATTTATTTATATTATTGTCGTAGTAGTTTCGCATATTTTGCTGAGTAAATCACAGTTTGGCCGTCACGTTTATGCTATTGGCGGCAATCGTAATGCGGCTCGAATCTCGGGTATTAATGTGCGTAAGACTTTAATTATGGTTTATACCTTAGCAGGTGCGCTTGCCGGTTTAGCAGGGGCCATGCTTGCCTCGCGCACTTACGCAGGCAATCCTTCTTATGGCAATGCTTGGGAATTAGATGCGATTGCGGCGGCGGTTATTGGCGGTACATCATTAAACGGCGGCATCGGTTCAGTGCCAATGTGCGTAATTGGTGCCTTAATCATCGGCACTACTAATAAGGGTTTAAATTTATTAGGTGTAGATCCTTATTGGCAGCTGATTATTAAAGGGGCGATTATTATTCTTGCAGTATTGATTGATACTTTGAAGCGTCGTAGAGATATGTGATTATTTTAGAGTATTTGTCTTTTCTTATATCTACAAATATGCAAATTTGATTTTCGTTTAATTTCGTTAATTTAAAATAATAAAAAGCCGCTTTGAAGCGGCTTTTTGTCTGTCTTAAGCAATTAAGGCGGTATCGGGTGCGCCGCCGCCGATGATTTTAGGATTGAGGTTGTAGAGTTCTTGGAAAAAATGGAGGATTTCTTCGCGCATTTGCGTGCTTCTGACCGCCATTAAGCCCGAATGGGGCAGGGCTTGTTGCAGCGCAGGGACGGGGGCGGGCATGTAGCCGGCGGCGATTTCCGCAGCGCTTTTCGGATTGGCGGCGACCCAATCGACGGCATCCAGCAGGTCTTGATCGAGTGCGGCAAGGAATTCGGCGTTTTCAGCGGCAAATGTTTCGGAAATCATCAAACCTGCCTGCGGTATGCCTTTGCTGCTGCCGAAGCTGCGATTCCACCATGTGTCCAATGCGATACCGCGTTCGACGCTAATGCCGGCTTGTTTGCCGCGTAGGATAGAGGCGCTGGCAAGCGGTTCCGGCAGAAGGGCGTAAGGGAAGTCTTGTTTGAGGAAGAGTCCTACAGATTCGGGCGGCGTGGCGGTGTAGGTGATATCGCCGAGTGTGATGTTTTCGCGTTTGCAGAGGATTTGCATGACTAAATCGGGCATGTCGCCTTTAAAAGGCATGACGATTTTTTGTCCTATAAGTTGTGTCGCTTCGCCGAGCGGACTGTTTTTGCTCATGATAGAGAGCAGTCCGCTGGTCATGATGTTGTGCAGCAGGACGGATTGTCCTTGGTTGCGCAAATTGGCGGCAACGTAGCTCGGTACGATGCTGGCTTGAATGCTGCCGCTGACCAAGCCTGCGCGCAGTTGATCGGGGCTGAGCCAGCTTTTAACTGAAAAGGGGCGGATGTTTTTCGCTTTGCCCATTTGTGCGGCAATGGCAAGCAGAACGGTCGGGCTGACCGGCGGCCCCCATAGGGTGAGCTTGTCTTGGGCGTGTAGCGGTAAGATGCTAGCAGCAGCGGCTGCGCTGCCGAGTTTTAGAAAATGACGGCGTTTCATCGTTTGTCTCCTGATTTAGAAATTGAAGTTAAAGCCGAGCCAGAAGGTACGTTCGGGGGCGGCGACGGCGATTGGCCTTTGCGCGGCAACGTGCGGTTGCTCGTTAAAGGCGTAATATTGGCGGTCAAAGAGGTTGTTTACGCCGGCGCTGAGGGCAAAGCGGTCGTTCCATTGCAGTCCGCCGTAGAGGTTTACCGCAGCATAGCTTTGATAATGCTTGGGATTGTCAAAGCCAAGACCTGTGGCGCGATTGCTGTCCAGACGCTTGCTTTTATGGGCATAATGCAGGTTTGCGCCGAGGTTGTAGCTGCCGAAGGCGGTGTAATCCCGCCAATCAAGGGCGACATCGGTTGTAAGCGGGCGTACATTGTAGAGCGGACGTTTGTCGCTGTCGTTTTCGCCGTATTGGTAGCGGATTTTGGCGCGCGCAGCGAGATTGTGGCTAAAGCTCTTGGCGGCTTCAAGTTCCGCGCCGATGAGGGTGGCATCGACATTGCGGCTGATGATATTGCCGTTTAGCGGCATAGCCGGACGGCGGATGCGGTCTAGGGTGATGAAATTATTGACTTTGTCATAGTCTATACTGGCTTTGATTTGCCAAGCCTCTGCCGCGTCGCCGCCGGCAATTTTGCCGTAATCGCGCCAAGTGCTGCCCTGCCATTGTCCGCTAAGGCTTAGGCGGTTATGGCGTTCCGGTTCAAGGAAGGGATTGCCAATCCAGCCGAGACCATTTTGTCCGACAAGGGCATGAAAACGTTCGGTATTGTCAGGTTGACGAATCAGACTGTCCAGTGCTATGCGGTATTTATGCTGTTCGTTCGGCGCAAATTCATAAGCTACCGCGACGCCGACGCCGTCGGTCGTGAGTTTGTCATCTACGCGCTTGCCGTAATGCATAAACCAGACATTATTTGGCGCGGGTGTTGCCGTAGCGGTATTTCGCGCTCTGGGATCGGCAGTTAAATGATCGTAGCTGATACCGGCGCTTAGGCGATGTTCAGGCGCGATTTGCCAGATATGGTCGTAGAAAATGTGGAAGCGTTCGCTGTGTACGTCCGGAAAGCGGAAGGCATTGCGCAGCGCTGCGCCCATCGGATTGATGAGAAAACGTTCGGCTTGATGTTCGTCATGCTCGTATTTCAGACCGAATTGCGAGCGGTGTTCGTCGTATTGCAGGCGGTAGTCGGCATCAAGGAATAAGCGTTGGCGGTCGATTTCCATTTTGATGCGCTGATTGGGGTTTGCCGGCGTTCGCAAGTCGAAATTGCTGGCGGAACGCGCCAAATCCACATGGCGGATATTGAAATTAAAGGTATTGCTTTGGTCTTGCGCACCGATTCTTGCGCCGGCAGTGAAAACTCTACGCCGCGTGTTGAGCGCATCTATATTATGCTGAGGTTGCTTGTCATCGCGGATATTGTCGCGGATAGCGCCAAGGCGGTATTCTTGATTGCTGTCGGGTACGAAGCCGAACATCAGCATTTGTCCGTCACGTTTATAGCCGGCATTGACGGAATTGCCGTCGCCGTCTTGATAATCCTTGAGTTCTTGGCGGTATGCCTGCGCGACCACATAGGCATTAGCGCCGCGTTGGCGGTATAGCATTCTTTGCGTATTGCCATGCGCACTTACACTTGCGGCGGTATGGAAAGGCCGCTCAATATTGCCAGCGACGTCTTGCGCCACGCCGACATGGCTCCAAGCAGGCAGATAGTCGAATTGCAATTCCTGCGGTTGAAGGAAATCCGTCTGCGGCGTGATAATCGGCGGTGGGGCAAAGCTAAGCTGCATGCCGTATTGCTCTGCGCTGGCAAGGTTTAAGGCTTCTTCCGCCATGGCGGCGGATACCGCTAACAGCGGTAAATAAGTAAGTAAACGCATAGTCTCTCCTTGAAATTGTTTATCAAATGATAAACATTCTGTTTAATATTCGCATGATTTATATCAAGTCCGAGCATAATTTTTTCTATCTATTTAAAAATAAAAATAATTTTTAAAGACAAAATGGTCAGCGGCAAAGAAATGAAAAATGTAAAAATTTGTTGTTATTTGGGCTTTACAGCATCGGGGATTTGGCATATAGTGTGCGCATGGTGCTGCTGTTAGGCGCGTGTTTCCAAAGACCCCTTGACCCTAATTGCATTTTGCCTGGGAGTTAGACGCAGTCGGGCGAGCAAGCCTGCCTCGAGCAGGAAGCCCAAAGATGAGCAGAGACACCCACTTGAACCTCCTCGGTTCAAGGGCATATGGTAAGAACGGCCATAACGGTTGCACCTCCTAATTCTTAAAGCCACTTGATACGACAAGTGGCTTTTTTATTGCACGCTTGCTTTGCTGCGGCAGCAGGCGGCGTATTATAGTCTCTTCAGATTAAAATGATACGCCTTAAAACAACATATTGAAATATTTTTCAATATGTTGAAAATTTTAATTGTCTCATTTTAATCTGAAGAAACTATAACACCTTGATTGGGAGGAAAAATGGAAAAGCGGAGATTGGGAAAGACCGATATCGAAGTCAGCGTAATTTGCTTAGGCACGATGACTTGGGGCGAGCAAAATACTTTGGCGCAGGCGCATGAGCAATTGGACTATGCCTTGGCACATGGGGTGAATTTTATCGATACCGCCGAAATGTATCCGGTGCCGCCGCGCGAGCAAACTTATGCTAGTACGGAAGAAATCATCGGTCATTGGCTGAAAAAACGCGGCAAGCGCGATGATATTGTCTTAGCCAGCAAGGCGGCCGGTCCTGCGCGCGGCAATGACAATCAAAACTATATCCGCGGCGGCGCGAATTTCAGCAAAGCGCAATTGCATGAGGCTTGTAATGCCAGTTTAAAGCGTTTGCAAACTGATTATTTGGATTTGTATCAATTGCATTGGCCGGAGCGTCCGACAAATTGCTTCGGGTGTTTGGATTTTGATGCCGTGCAAGATACGGGAAAGGAAACGCCTTTTGTGGAAGTTTTGGAAGCCTTGCAGGAGTTGCAGCAAGCCGGAAAAATCCGCCATATCGGTTTATCGAACGAGACGCCTTGGGGATTGATGCAGTATTTGCGTTTGCATGAGAATCAGGGCTTGCCGCCGGTGGTAAGCGTGCAAAATCCCTATAATTTGCTCAATCGCAGCTATGAAGTGGGTTTGGCGGAAATGTCTATCCGCGAGCAGGCAGGTTTATTGGCGTATTCGCCTTTGGCATTCGGCGTGTTATCGGGAAAATATCGCTATGGTGCTAAACCTGAAGAGGCGCGTTTGACGCAGTTTGACCGCTTTGTGCGCTATACCAAGCCACGGGCTTTTGCAGCGGTGGAACACTATGCCGCTATTGCCGAAGCGGCGGGATTGAGCTTGGCTACGATGGCATTGGCTTTTGTCAATCAGCGTCAATTTGTAAGCAGCAATATCATCGGCGCGACCAATTTGACGCAATTGGCGGAAAATATTGCCAGCCATGAAGTGCGTTTAAGTGCCGATACTTTAGCCGCGATTGATGCGGTACATGCCGATATCAGCAATCCTTGTCCCTAAAATGCGAGGCGAAGAAATTGTTATTGATTTGCCGCATATCCGCTTGGCGGGATTGCGCTTCGGGCAGGGCAGGCATATCGTTTTCGCCCTGCACGGCTGGTTGGATAATGCCATGAGCTTTGCGCCCTTGGCGGATGCTTTGGCACAAGATGATCTGACGATTATCGCTTTAGATTTTGCCGGACACGGGCATAGCGCCCATCGCCCGCGTGCCAGCGGCTATCATTTCAGCGATTATTTGCGCGATGTGATTTTGGCGGCGGATTATCTGGGTATTCAACGTTTGGATTTGCTTTGTCATTCTATGGGCGCGGCGGTGGCGACCTTATTGGCAGGCGCTTTTCCCGAGCGCGTGGTGCGTTTGGCCTGCATCGAATTGTATGGCGTGGCGAGCGTTTCCGATGATGAACCGTTGCCGCAGCGTTTTCGCAACAATCTGATGCAATTGGATTATATGCAAAGTCGTCCCGAAAAAGTCTATCAAGATTTTGACGCCTTGATGCGGGCGGAAAATGCGGCTTTGCTGCTCTCGCGCAATACCAGCAAAGGCTATGAAGGCTACCGCTTTTTAAGCGATCGCCGCTTGCGCATTTGGCAGCCCAACCTATTGAGCGAGGCACAGATGATGAGCTTTATTGAAGCGATCGAAGCCCCCGTCTTGATGATTGAAGCCGAGCAGGGCTATGCGCCGCATTGGGCGTTTTTGCCGTCGCGTTACGCCGCGACGCGTGATATTCAAGTGCAGCGTTTGACGGGTGCGCATCATGTACATATGGATGCGCCTTTGGCGGTAGCCGCCTGTTTGCGGGAATTTTGGCGCAGCCGTCCGCTAGAAATGAATATGGATAATATATGATTTATGAACTCAAAACCGAGCTGCGCTATCGCCTGTGTATCAGCTCGTTTTTGTATGATGATGGATTAGTTGAGCTCGATATATGCGCTAAACCTGATTTTGAAGCTTATAACAATGAAATAAAAGATGATTGTGTCGTCTTGGATGTGGACTTATTGTTATCTTTGCTTGAGCTTGAGGGGGAGCGTCAATGTTATCCAATGACCTGTGAATGCGGTTGGGCTGAAGATGTCGGCATAAACGCGCCCTTGCTTTATCAAATAACCGATACGGAGATATATTGGGATATTCCCGTAGAAAAATATACCGATATTATTAAAGCAACATATGCAGAGCAAGGCATTGATACATTGCGACTTATATTTAATAAAACAGATTATAGTGAAACGGTAGTCAATTTAGCGCGTAAGTTAAAATATTTAAGCGAAAACGGTATTCGCCGCAGTGAATTAATCCATTATGAAGGCACAAGAGTCGAGTATTCTCGCAGTGGAGAAGCATTATTGACGATGCCTGAATATGCGCATATTGAAGTGTTTCAGATTAATGTGATTAATCCCTCATAAGCCCCAAGGCTTCCTTTTCTTGAATTTACGGATACAGTCTTTAGAGCCTAAGCATCAGCGCTTGTGAATGCTTGCAGGCTTGCGCAAGATTTGCTACTGTCAGCAGTGTAGATGGTCTGCAAACTAGATGAAAGGAGTTTTCCATGCAATTTAATATCACAGGTAAACATTTAGACATTAGTGATGCGCTGCGCGAACAAGTGGAAGCCATGCTGACGCGTTTGGAGCAGGTGAACGAACATGTCACTAGCGCCCAAGTTACCTTGCAAGTGGAAAAGCACGAAAAACTTGCCGAAGCAACGCTTCACATTGCAGGCAGCAAAGATGCGCACGGCGATGCACGGCATGAAGATATGTATCAAGCCCTGAGCCTGTTAGAGGAAAAACTGGAGCGTCAGCTGCAAAAAATCAAAAACAAAGCCGACGCGCATTAATCAAACACAGGCATACGCTTAGGCGTATGCCTTTTATTTTTTCAGAGACATCATGAGTATTCCCCATCAAGCCATTACCCTGCTCGGTCATTCGGGCATCGGCAAAACCACGCTGAGCCATTTGCTGCAACAGGCGGGTTGGTACCATTATTCGGGCGATTACCGCATTGCCACGCGCTATTTAAACGAAGCGATTAGCGATTGGCTGGCGGCTATTGCCGCGACGGTGCCGATATTTGCCGCCTTATTGGCGCGCGATGCCTTGCAAATTGGCGGAAAAGTGCGGATTGAGCAATTGGCGGTCTTATCCGCCTATATCGGTAAAATCGGGCGGCAGGGATTGCCTTATCAGGAATTTTGCGCGCGCCAGCAAGCCTTTGCAGTGGCGGAAAAGCAGGCAATGTACGATATCGAGCGTTTTATGCCCTTGGCGCGCGCGCGTCATCAAGCCACATGGTTTATCAATGATGCCGGCGGCAGTTTGGGCGAATACGCCGCCGACGGCGCTTTGATGAATTTTATTGCCGAGCGCACTTTGCTGGTCTATCTGGATGCGGATGAGGATTTGCAGCAAGAATTGGAAGCCCGTGCGGCAAAATATCCCAAACCGATTTGCTATCATCCTGATTTTCTGGCGCAGATGGTCGAGCAATACGGCGCTAAAACAGGTATCAGGCATGCCGATGATTTTGACAGCGACGACTTTTTGCGCTTTGTCGGTCCGCAATTACTGCGTCACCGCCGCGAGAATTACCGTGCTTTAGCGGCGCAATACGGTGTTTTACTGCCGGTCAAAGCCGTTTGGGCTTGCCGCAACGCCGATGAATTTTTGGCTTTATTAAGCCGCGCTTATCAAGAACAGAGAGGATAAGATGCCATTAGTCGCGCACCGCCCCTTAGAATCTTTGCAGCGCATTCAAAAAGAAGGGCAGGAAGTCTTAGACATCCGCCGCGCGCATAGTCAGGACATTCGCGAGCTGCACATCGGTTTGCTCAACATGATGCCCGACGGCGCTTTGCAGGCGACGGAGCGGCAATTTCTGCGCCTTATCGGCAACAGCAACCGCATCGCGCAATTCTATGTGCATATTTTTACCATTGAGGGCGTGCCGCGCAGTCCGGAAATGCAGGCATATATTGACGAAAATTATGAAAAATTTTCTGATTTGGCGGAGCAGGGCTTAGATGCTTTGATTGTCACCGGTACCAATCCCGTCCATCAGCACTTAAGCGATGAACCCTATGTGGATGAAATTCGAAAAATTTTCCGCTGGGCGGATGATAATGTAACCTCCGTGGTCTGTTCCTGCCTTGCCTCGCATGCCGCCTTTGAGATTTTTTACGGCATCAAACGCCAACCCTTGGCGCAAAAACTCTTCGGCGTTTTCGAGCATCGGGTCTTAGACAAAAAACACCCGCTTTTATCCAATATCAATACCCGTTTCGATATGCCGCATTCGCGGCGCAACGATGTCAGCGCGGCGCAAATGCAAGCGCACGGCTTGAAAGTCTTGGTGGCGGGAAAAGAAAGCGGCGTTGCCTTAGCTACTTCGCCCGACGGTTTCCGCCAAATCTATCTACAGGGGCATCCCGAATACGATGTGCAAAGTTTATTGAAAGAATATCAACGTGATGCGGTGTTATATCAGGCGGGGAAATTGTCTTATCAACCCGCCTTGCCTGCGCATTATTTCAATGAACATGCGCAGACATTGATTGACGCCTATTTGCGCGGCGACAGCGACTTCCCCGTCGAAGCATTGACGGAAGAAATCGACATCACATGGCGCGACACCGCCAAAGGCATCTTCGCCAATTGGCTGGGTCTGATTTACGAACTGACGCATTATGATCGCCGCCTGCAATTTATGGACGGCATAGACCCGAACGATCCTTTGGCCGGCAAACGCCATGACTAATCAGGGCAAAGCATGGCTGGCGCTCATTGCCGCCTTTGGCACATGGGGATTTTTCCCGCTCTTTGTGCGCCTGATGAGTGCCATGCGCGCGGAAGAACTGCTCTATGTACGCGTCATCTTTTCCCTATTGATACTGCTGATTATTTATCTCTACCAAGGGCGGATGGCAAGCCTGCTGCGTCCGCTATGCCAAACGCGCACCTGCCTGAGCCTATTGATTACCGCCGTACTCATCGCCCTGAATTGGCTGTTTTACATTGTGGCGGTCAATAAAAACCTGACCAGCCAAGCCAGCATGGGCTATTTCATCACGCCGCTGATTAACGTGGCATTAGGTATCTGTCTTTTCGGGGAAAAATTGGACAAATGGCGCGCCTTGGCGCTTGGCTGCGCCAGCATCGGTCTGCTCTATCAAATTCTCGTCTTCGGCGAATTTCCATGGCTGGCGCTCGCCATCGGCGGCAGCTTCGGCTGCTATGGCAGTCTGCGCAAAAAATTCCAATTGCCGGCGGTAGCAGGTTTATTTGCCGAAATGCTGATTCTCAGTCCCTTCGTGCTTGCGGCTTGGCTGTGGTTGGCGGCGCAGGGGCAGGCATTCGACTATGCCGCGCAGCCGAGTATGATTATCTACTGCCTTGGGGCGGGCGTAATTACGCTGGCGCCGCTCTTGCTCTATCTCTATGCCGTGGAGCATCTACCGCTCAATGCCGTTGCCATGGCACAATATAGCACGCCCAGCCTGCAATTCTTGCTGGCGATTTTTTATTTTCATGAACCGTTCGACTGGACAAAACTCATCACTTTCCTGTTCATCTGGACAGGCTTGGGCATCTACAGTCTGCGGCTAATCTATCATTATCGGAGAAACACAGTATGAGTAAAATCCTCGTCTTAAGCCTTGTTGCCCTATCATTAGCCGCCTGCAAAGCCCCCATCACGCCCGAAGCCATCGGTGAGCACAATTTATCCAAAGGACGCTGCACGGACATTCCGCTCTGCGATACCCAAGGACAATGCCGGCAAGTCAATGACGAAAGCGTCAAATACGTCTGCGACATGGTCGGCGGCAGCTTTGAACCGCGCGAGCTGAAAAAGCAGCGTTGGTTGTTCTAAGCATGGCGGTGCGCAAAATTAAAAAATACCCCAACCGCCGTCTATACGACACAGGCGCAAGCGCTTATATCAAAAGCAAAGACTTGCGCGCCTTCCTGCTCGCAGGTGAAAGACTCAGCGTCATAGACGTGCAAACAGGGCGCGATATTACCCGCTCCGTGCTATTCAGCATGCTGGCAGAAGAAGCGGCGGACGAACAGGCTGCGCCCATCTTCAGCGAAGCCATGCTCAGCGAAGCTCTGCGCTTTGATGATGAACTGCTGGCGGGACTTGCCGCACAATATTTGGAAAAAAGCCTGAAACTCTTTATTCAACACCGCGACCTATTTCAAGCGCAAATGCAGAATTTTGACCTTGAAGACCCGCTCTCGACCATTGAAAAACTCGCCGCCGCGCAAGATGCTTTGCTGCAGGAAAGCGCGGCGAAAATAGCAGCGTCTTAGCGGATTGAGAGAAAGAAAAATACCTTTATCAGCAATCAACAAAATGAAAGCAAGTGCCTTAGCTGTAAATATATAGCTTCTTCAGATTAAAATGAGACAATAAAAATTTTCAACATATTGAAAAATATTTCAATATGTTGTTTTAAGGCGTATCATTTTAATCTGAAGAGACTATAGATAAGTTAGGGTGCTATTTAAAAATTATTTATTTCAAAAGGATAGAGATATGACCGAACCGAACCGAACCGAACCGAACCGAACCGAACCGAACCGAACCGAACCGAA
>ERZ1023288.52-NODE-52-length-45362-cov-12.705189_pt1 | contig 45362 bp, 73 predicted proteins | sample MGYA00380468_ERZ1023288 | MGnify/ENA primary metagenome ERZ1023288 (study PRJEB33173, sample SAMEA4830366) | metagenome | study: EMG produced TPA metagenomics assembly of the PRJEB25223 data set... | reverse complement strand
CCCATGAAACCCGTCGTTATAAGGTTTATAGTATCCCTCCCAGGACGCTATTAACCGAAAATTAAACACTTTTCGAAATTAAGAATCCCATAACGACGGGGTTCTTTTTATTTTGACTATTAATAACACACCATATAATACAAATTTTTAGGGACTTTTTAGGGACCCGAGTCCCTCACATAAAAAACACCACGCTCATAAGAACGTGGTTTGTGTTTTATTCAAAATATCCAATTTCTGCAGCAACTTCTGTTAAACTTTCTTTACCTTTCAACACATCTTTAATATAACTTTCTGCGTCTTCTCTATTTACGAAGAATACGCTCTCGATATAAGTTTCTTCCTGTTGATCTTTTTCTAACCATTTATCATAAAATAACTTCATATCTTCTTTTTCTAATTTATCGTGATAAGGAACTTCGTAAGTTTTGCTGATAGCAACTTCATATAATGCAGTAACTTTATAATCAACTTCAGAAAGTGTGGCAAACTCTACATCGTATTCATGGTCGCCTTCGATATCTATAAAGTATTGCCCTAAATCTTCTACTAATTCAACTTCTCCTAATACTACACCTTCAACCATTTTGTTTTGTAATTCGTTCATTTTTTCTATCCCTTTTTGATAATTATATAGTTTTTCGACTGTTTCCAAGGTTAAGTTCTTCAATTGTCTTTTTTTGTTTCTCAATTCACTAATGTTTCCATACGATACACCTGTATCTTTTTGAATTCTGTAATTTGATATTGATTTATCATCTAATAACTTTTGTATTGTGTTTTTTATCTCACTTAGATTATTCATAAATTTAAGAAATGAACCGAATTAATTTAGAATGTTAAGATTAAATTTATAATTGATAGTATTAAAATAACGATTGATAGATAAAATGTAATTGTAATTCTTTTTTCACTTTTCATCTTATGCACCTCCATATATAATGAGGTTAAGGGCTTTCGCCCTAACCTGTTTAGAAGAACGTTTTAATAAGTGCTATGATTTGAATTATTAGGCTCGCTACCATTAACCAAATCGTTAGTTCTTGTTGACGTTCTTCTTTTTTTCTTCGTTTTCGGTTCATTTCGTTTGTCCCTCCTTTGCTATAATACAATTATATATCATATGAGATATAAAGGCAATACTTTTATGTAATTTTTTTATTTTTAAGCATAAAAAAAGAGGCAACCGTCAGTAACAGTTAACCTCAAGTACACTCCGCAGATATGTACCGCAATTTCTATTTGATTATAACATAAAAAAATAGGGCAGTCGCTAGGACTACCCTTGTGTAATGTCGTGGTAATTTAATTATATCATTTCCAATCTATTTTACCCCAATATTTCTCGTTTTTTATTTTTTGTTGTTTATCTGTAATTTTACAAACAGCGCAGTAGAAATCTTTTTTGCTTGAACCGGGTTGAACATATCTAAATCTAACCCACCAGTAGCCATCCTTCTTGATTACTTGGTCAAACGGAACGTAATCTCCATTGTATAACCATGAGCCACTTTCAACCACAGTGCCTTTAAGTCCGGGTGACTTGCGTACTTTAATTGTACTGTTGGCAGTAAACTTACCTGTCCAATTCCACGTTGTTTTTATTTTAGATGGCTTACTCTTAGGCGCATTGATTTGTCTACCATTGATAGCCTCTGCAATACGCTTAGTAAAACTATCTAGGTGTGTTGTGATATAGTCCATGTCTTTTTTGCTAGTGATGAAACCTAACTCAATCAATCTGTAATTTAAATTGAGTTGACCTGTAACGTTAGCATTTAATAAATCGTTTCTAGGCGTTACTCCCCTAATTTTACCTACCGTTTTACCTAATGCACTAGATAACGCTTTGTCTATGTCGTCTGCGGGATATCTGTCGCTTATAATGACATGTCCGCCACTTGCTTGTGGACTAGCAGCATCTAAGTGGAATTCTACAATCACATCAGGTTTCACATTCTTTTTAACCCAATATAAACCATAGTCTGAATAGTTACCTACACGTTGACCATATAAAGTATCTTGATACAAGTCTTGGTTCATTGACTTCCCACCGTATAAAACAACGTTGTGTCCTGATTTTTCAAGATACTTTTTAACTTTAGGTATAATCTCTTTTCTGTTAAAGTCACGCTCATTATATCCATTTGCTACTGCACCCGGATCGTTTGAATAAGCACCTTTACCATGTCCAGCTACAAGTAATATTTTCTTACCTTTCTTAGCTTTCGCTTTCTTAACTGGCTTAGTTTTGCTTTTAACTTTGTTTTTAGTCGTTGCTTTAGCATAGAACGGTCTAATAAACCACATAGGGAAGTCGTAACCATGTGTGCGTCTCGTAGTTACTTCTGGTGGTGTCCAATAAGCGCCACCCAACCAATTCTGCTCGAGTATCTTAATACTGTTTAATGTGGCACTAACAACGATACCAACATGACCATAACCCTCGCCATAATTTCTATTGAATATTACGACATCTCCGGGTTTAGCTAAGAATGATAATGTATTTTCATAAACAGTAGCTTCACCAGTGAAATTGTTCCATGTCGGGATATCCGCAGCGCCTACACCTTTTAAAGTATGACCGAATAGATACAACCAATATTGATTAGCTAGATCAAAGCATTGCACCCCGTAGGTTCTGTCAGGGTTCCATGCTTTCCCCTCTAAACTTTTTAGATATCTTATAGCTTGTTTATATGTTCTAACAGATACCATTATAAATCATCTCCATTCATTCTAGGTGCAGCGCCTGTTGAGTCTGTACCTGCTTTAACTTCATGTATTTTTTGTTGCCCTTTTTGTGCTGCATGAGAGAAATTATTATTCTTCCACCAAGTTATCAAAGAAACTACACCAGTAATTACTGTGCTAATAGTCACTTCGTCTACTGGAATAGGGGATATATGTTTTGTAGCTAAAAATTGGTTAACCCAAGCTAAAATAAACACGATTGTTCTAACGATTGAACCTACATCTGTTTTCATGTATACACTCCTTATTTCAAAATAAAAAGCCGACACATAAGTGCCGACTTAAATGGTTATTCTTTAATTATGTCTTGGTACTCTTGTCCAGTTAATTCCTTAAATTCTTCTTCTGTAACGAAACCACGTTTTACAAATAAAGCAAACTGTTCTTCATTATATAAGCCCATTTTATAATATCTAATACCTATGTTACGCATTAATATCACTCTCCAAAACTTGTAATGTTAAATTCGCCATATCATTTTGTAGGTTTACTACTGTATTTTGTGTTTCCATTAATTGTAATGTTAAATCTGCTATTAGAACATCTTTCTCATCAGGTGTTTCTTCTGCTTCATTTTTAGGCTGTTGTTCTAACCACTCTTCATATGATGTTCCTATCCATTTTTTGCCATCAAAATGAAACGGAGAACATATCCCTTCTGGTGGAGCAATGTCAGTCCATTGTCCCTCTGGATATTCTAATTCTCCATCTTTATTCTCCATGACTAAAAACGGAGTTCCATCATAAAAATAAATTTGTTTTATTTCCATATCCTCCACTCTCCTATAATGTTATTGTTCCTTCAATATAATAAGGCGAACTAGCATCTACTGTACTATTAGGTTCAAAGGTTATTTTTAGTTCTCCAGAAGTAATTACAGTTATATTATATATGGATGATGTATTCATATATGGATTTATTTTCACTTTTGAATACTCTGCATAACTGCTTATTTTTTGTGAAATGTTCGTTGGTAACTTTGCAAACACCATTGTTCTTGAAGTAATGTTCGTTACTGCCCCCCTAATAAATAACAAATTAGTGTCATTTATAGTAACAAGTCTATATTCTGGTAGATTCAATCTTCCAGCTTGTGTTGTTCCATTAATTAATGAAAGTAACTGCCAACCTGTATCTGTATAAGAAATAGTAGATCCATCTTTACCGGGTAGACCTTGTTCTCCTTGTAACCCTTGTGGTCCTTGTTCACCCTGAGGTCCTTCATCGCCCTTTGGACCTTTAAACTCTTCACTATGTGTAGATAAATAATTTTCTAAATCACCAGTTAATTTGTCTTTAAAACCATCGTTTAATAAATTAACTAAATCTTCAGACATGATTTGTTTAACTGTACTTTCAACTAAATTTAAGTTAATTTCTTTGGCTACTGCCTTTTCTATGCCACTATCGAAAATTTTAAAATAGAAGTTAGCGACATGTATTGATTGTGTTTCGTTTTTTAAAAATAATTTACAGTTCATTTTTCCTGCATGTTTGATTATTCTTTCAGGTAGTTTGTATTCAATTAACCCGATATTCGGTGAAACAACTTCTACTTTTTCATTGAGGAAAATTGAACCATCTTCTGCAAATAAATCTAATTCAGGTTTCATGTCTGTTTCACTCAGATTGACAGATTGACCATTATAGAAAATTTTAATTTTAATGATTGCAGTATTAATATCTTCTGTATAAAAACGACTTCCAATATCTCCAATGTCAATATTATTAGCTCTTATATATGCTTCTATACTTTTGTCTTTAATAATCATATATTCACCTATTCTTTATTACTTAGTTTAAATATTCTTTTACCGCATATTCAATCGCTTGTGCGTATTCATACATCACAGCACGCCAACGATATCTGTCTTCTCTTACTTTTCTACTGAAATCATTATTACTAAAGAATGATTTACGTTGTTTGGTTGATAACTCAAGTTGAACACCTAAACCTGTTTTAGTCTTATTCGTGATGTTGTTAGGTTTAGTACCACCTAATTTAATTGGTGCGTCTTGTACATCAAAACCACGATTAATTAGGTTACGTTTAATAAGTGCTTTTAGTTCTTCGTTGCTACCACCAATCAATGTTCGAGCATATTCGTTATCAGCGTAACCATGAATAGAAATCGAATAATCAACCTCTCTCATCAAATTAAGTAATTCTGGATTATCATATCGAGTAGAAGTTACATGTAGTTTACTGTTATTAGTAGGTAGCTTTCCTTTAAATGTAAAGTAGTTACAATCTAACTTTTGAGAAATAAGTAATGCTAGTTCTGACGAACCAGCTTCAATACCTCCGCCATGTGGAGCGAAACTAAGAACATTGTTTTTGTTTGTATTCATCTCGATTGACCAATTGTTTTCTTTACCTTGTAATTCAATCATTGAACTATATAAGTCAGTCACCATTTCCACTCCTTATTCAAAATAAAAAGCCGACCTAAAAAGGTCAGCTTAAATTAATTCTTTTGTATTTGGTAATTCTGTTGTTCTTAAAGATAATTTAAAACGCCATTCACTACCCTGTTTTATTGTTTCATCATTAAAATGTTGGTTGTAAATTTTCCCCATTGTAGCATTTCTATGTTCAATCCATGTATCGCCTTTCCTGTTATTTTCATCGAAACGCATTGTTTTTAAAAAATCTTCAAAAGTAAATCCTGTTACTATATTATTTTTATCATTGTAAAGTAAATAAGACTTAGCTTGTAGTTTTTCTGGTATTTTTTCAATACGATAAGTTCTGCTTTTATCAGGACTATATATATTATCCATAGAAGTTTTTATATAATCTACATTTTCACAGAAATAAGGAATCATTCCTGCATACCCTGTTTTAACATAGGTATCTTTTAAAAAGTTCACATATCCATTAATGAATATATTCCCGTTTTTGATAGTGTGATTTGTTTTAATATTAACTAAATTTTCACCACTAACTCGTCCGTAAACATCCTGAATTAAATTAATAGATTTCAAATCAGGATATACTATATTAGTCTGGAATTTTAATTCTTTTCCATCACCTAACAGTTTAAGTTCACTCTTTGCAAATGCACTACCAATAGCGTTATGTTCAGGTACAAATTGTTCTCCTGTATCACTATTAGCGTTTCTAATTTGCATAGCGAAATCTTTATTAGAGTAACTATATAAAGCTTGTATAGCGGTAGATATTACAGGAACTAACTTGAAAAGGTTAATTGTACCTTTAACATCTTGTGGTCGTTGACCTCCATAATTCAACCAACCTCTAGGGTTATCTACTGGATGATTCGGATCTTGACCTTTGAAGATTAGTTTTAACGTATGTTTTTGAAAATCTAACCCATCAAATAATAATTGTTCTTTATCTGCAATATTAGTTTCAGACCATGTTGAAATAGTAGTTTTTTTCTCATTTATTGTTCCTTCATCCAGTATTGCTTCCCAAATACCTCCAACATTAGAACAATATGAAACGAAGTTTATTTTATTAGCTATGAACTCGCCATATAACGTTGCACCAATTGTTTTAGTGAAGTAATTAGGCGCATAATTGGTATCGAACAAAGAATCATCAACAATTTGTAAATTTTGATAACCTATTGAATTATTTTCTAACGTATAATCTCCAATTTCACTTTCTCTCATTATTACATAATCATCTTTTGCATTTTTATAAAACCAAACTCTCAATGCTTTATCCTTTGAAATTGGTTGAACAATATGAAAAGTTTTGCTAGGCGCATGAATTACTGTTAATACCATATTATCTGTGATATTAGTTAAATTCTCTAAAGATTTGACATAATCACTTTGAAAGGGAAAATCAGTTTTTATTTTCAAACTTTCAAAATTTCCTTTTGTTTGTTCTATAAGTTGCAAACCATCTTCACTTTTAGGTCCTTTTAAAATTTCAAGTTGTTCTTGAGTGAAATCTTCATATGTGAAAGGGTCACCTTTATCACCTTTAGGTCCTTGTTCACCAGTCTCACCTTTAGGTCCCATAGGACCTGTTGGACCTGTCGGACCCATTTCACCATTAATTCCATCTGCACCTTTATCACCTTTTGGCCCTTGTGGACCAGTATCGCCTTTGTCACCTTTAGGACCTCTGAAACGTTCAATGTCTTTTAACATAATTCTTTCAACGATATCATCTAACATATCAACATGAATTTCTTTACCGATTGCTTTTGTTAAACCACTGTCATTCACTTTGAAATAAAAATCCGCAACATGCGAACTATCATCAGTAGAACTATCTTCATCAATTAAGAATAATTTTGCTTGTACACGTCCTACGTGCTTTGTTACATAGTCTGATACGTTGTAACGCACATGACCTTCTTCTGCTTTAACTATTTCTAATTCTTCATTTGTAAAAATAGAATTATCTTCTGCTATTAAATGTAATACAGGTCTAAAACTTGTTTGATTTAGATTTACTGGAATAAATTCTTTTTCTTCGCTAAAGATATTACGTTTTTTAATATGAATATCTAACGCAGAAGTAGAGTTATCCATTGTGTAAAGATTGACATTAATATTACCTAAATCAATACCTCGCTCATCTATACGAGCTGTTACTTCACCTTGCTTGAATGTTTCCATTTAAGCACCTCTTTTACATAAATTTAGGACCACACACTGTCAGCATGTAGTCCTATGTTTGTTTGTATCGGTCACGTATGAAGTGTTCACCTTTTAGACCGATTTCATCATATAAACTTTTGATTGTATTTGCTTGATGTTGCGCCCAACGTACATCAGTAGCATATTGATGATTGCCGGGACTTTGTGGGTTCCAACGCATTCTGTATAAAGTTTGTTGGCCTTTATCGATATATCCTCTTCTAACAAACTTAGCACCACCGATGATAGCTTTAGAAGGAGTAGTCCAACCTTGATTTCTAGCAAATGTCATAGCGTAGTTAGGGTTGCTGTCATAAGCAGCAATACCGAAGTAGTTATAAACGCCGTAACGTCCGCTAGCGAAAGCGGAACGACCATATCCACTTTCTAAGAATGCATGTGCAATTAAGTAGATTTCATTCACGTTATATTTCTTACAAGCTGAAGCGAAAGCTTTACCTTGTCCGGACAGAGTACCTTTACCTTTGAGTATTTTATTTAACTTGCTTACTGATATGCCTTGATATTTACCTAAGTTAAGCATTTGATATTTCTGAGTTGAACTGTTCCAAATCTCTAAACTGTTCATCGCTTTTAATGTAGCCGTTCGACTAGCATTGTACCAACCTGTACCGTAGTTGATTTGTGGCCATTTTGTCATTTGAATATCAACCGCTCGTTTAAATGAGTAATTACTGTAAACAACCATAACTTTAGGCTTACTAGATACTTTTTTTCTTGACGACGATGATGAAGATGAAGATGAGTTTTCTTTCTTCTTAACTTTAATTTTAACTTTAGTTGTTTTACCATTTCTCACTTCTTTGAGTATCTTGTTTTTATCTTTGTATAACCCAAGTAGTGCTTTTTCAACCCTGTCAAGAACCTTAGAAGAAGGCTTACCGTCGATTAGAGGGTCAAAGTTACCATGTTCCATAACGGTACGCCACAAGTCGTCAGTTACCTTCACTGATGATTGTTTAATTGGAATTTTATACCTTTGTAGTTGCCCAACGCCAAATATGATTGCGTGTAGTTCGTTAAGTAAGAAATCTGTTTTGGTATCGCTGTAATCTCCACACACTTCAATCACAATATGGTCAGGATCACTAGGTACTTTGATATCTGTATATCGTGGTTGCCAAATGTGATGACGGTCAATGTAGAAGTGTGGATATTCATCGTTAGAAATGTATTTGTTTCTGTCATAATACATCTGTTGTACAGAACACATTGTTCCGGCATTCTTGACTGATATACCTTTAGGCTTACGAGTTCTTAATTCTCCATTAGCGATTCTGTGGGGGATGAATCTAGGATATTCAACTTTCTCATCATCTTCTGCGGTTACTGTAATAATCTTTCGTTTTTTAAGTGGTTCTTTTTTAGTTTTCGGTTTCGGTCTGTCTGAAGAAACATCGCCTTTGTCATTAGATGGCTTTGTATCCTTAGGTTCTTCTTTATAAGGTGGTCTGACGAAGTAGAGACTACCACCATTGCCGCTATAACTATGCTTAACAATCGCTGCTTTACTACCGTAATAACTATTTGCGTTAATCCAATTCTGGTCTACCGCCGTATAGCCATTCTTATCACTAGGACCAACTACAATGTTAGTATGTCCGGCCCAACCATAAGTGTATACTGCTACATCGCCAGGCTTCGGAACGAAACCAGGTCTATATTTATATATCTTCCATGTTCTATTAGGATATTGTGAACGTCTTGCCATAGCATTCGCATTACCCCATGTTCTAAACCCCCAATATCTTTCAAAGATGTAGTTAGGTAAGTCCCAACACTGATAGCCATACGCACCGTCAATATTGACACCTAATCTATTTTTAGCCAACCACTTCGCCCAAGACGCAACTTGTTTAGCGGTTGGTTTGCCGCTTGAAGGTAAAATTGCCATTTATCCACCTTCTTTTTTGTATAATAAAAAGCCGACACGATTGTGCCGACTTAAAAGAAATACTGTGCTAGTCCGAAGGCACCGACTATGATTGTTCCAGCAGTGCCTATGAGCGCCACAGTAATCTGTACGCTATTCTTTTGTTTTTCTGAAATTGTACCTTCTATTTTCTCAATCTCATCTTCATGATTTTTGACAACAAACTTAATTTCTTTGATTGCGTCCCATTGTTTACTGTTAGTATCGTTTAATTGCTTCATCTGCTCATTTGTATCTTTTTGCACTTCAAAAGATTGCCTTTGATAAACATTACCCTCTACAATTTTTTCTTTTAACTCGTTGATGTGTCTTAAGTTTTCATCGTCACCATCTTTGATTTTTTCGAGAATATCTTCTCTTGAGATGCGCCATTCTTCATAAGTGACGTATTTATCTTCTTTCATAGATGTCAGCACCTCCGATGAACCCAATCACAAGACATACTGCTGATAAGATGCTGAATTGAATGGTAGACAACCAATTGATAGCGTTATAGATGCTTGCCGATGTCATTAGGAAATAAAGGATAGAACATCCAAATCCGCCTATTAATAATAAATAGTTGCAGACGATACTTGTACTTTGTCTTGGTAAAAAGAATGCAGCAATTATTAGCAACGAGCTAGCAACCATGATAATAACGCCCCACACCCAAATTGGCATAATGTGATGTAAAGCGACGTAAAAATCACTATCACCTAGAACATCATCTTGCCTTTGGGTGAAGAAGAAACCTCTCGCAAAAGTGAAAGCGCCTAAACCTGACAAAAGAATGAAGTTGAGAACTTCATTAAAATTGTACTTCAATAATCAGCACCTTCTTTCTATTGAGTTTCGTCTGTATCATTTTCTTCAGTATCTACGTCGTCTGCAATCATTCCGTCTTCTTCGTTAATTCCAAGGTCTATTTCTCCTATTCTTACACCTTGAGTAGCATCGTACCAACTTCCCCAACCCGTTGTACTTCCCATCATATTACGTGAGTAAATTCTGTGTCTGTTGAATGGTAAGAACAATACTTTCTTATAGCTAGAACTTCTTGACATAACGAATAAGTAACCACTTTGATTATCAGGGTCGGGTGAGTTAACTGGATTATACGCATAATAGAATCCTGAAGACTCGATGCCGCTCATAGTGTGTAAGTCAGGACTATCGATTCTTGGAATATAACCGTCATTGTCAGTGAATGCGAAACGTTGTAATGAAGCGTTAGCTACTGCTTCGTCGACTTTTTCTTTAATGATTGCATCTAAATCTGGTATTTCAGTAGGTTCAGACGGAGTAACGTCTCCGACATTAGCTTTACCGTCTAATTGTGTAGCGAGTTGTTCGTTGGTTGGATAGTTTGCAAGTAACGTATTTAACTCATCTTCAGTAACAAAATTTTCTTTACCATTTTCCAATTCACTAAGCGTTTTCAACATTTTGTCGTCAATTGAGTTGAGTCGATCTATAAGGTCTTTTTGCGTATTGTTTGCAAATGCATTCATATCATTCTTCATATCATTAACTTGTTTAATGAAAGCATTTTTTTGTGCATTTACAAACGCAGTGAAATCAGCTTGTGCTGTTTCGATATCGCTAAAATTTTGTGAAACACTTTCGATTTTTTCTTTGAAGTTATCAATTAAATCGTCAATTTCACGAATATAACTAATTTTGATATCTGCATCAATTTGATTAATTAACGCATCTTTGACATAGAAACGGAATTCATTTAATACAACTGTATCTTTACGACCAACAGCTTTGATGTAGATTTGACCTGTGACATAAGTGTCTGTTGCAGCTTTTAAGAAGTCGTTATCTAAAGTGAGTTGAATGATACCTTGCATTGGATTAACGTAATCAACTTGAACACGTCCAGTTGACGATCCATTATCAGATACAAAGTAAGCATAAATATCAGTATTCACTTTACTGATTTCTAATGGATAATCTTGTTTTCTTACTTGAAACGTTAAAACTGCTGTATTGATATCCATGTTATAAAAACCGATATTCTCGTCAGTAATAGGTTTCAAGCGTGGCTCATCAACAACTGTGATTTTCGCTTCTTTTTTCATGCCATCCATTTAAAAACCTCCTTATTTTTTAGTAATAATCTTATTACGAACATCAAATGGTGCTGGTTTATTTGGATAAATTTGTTTAAATGTTTGCTCTTTTTGGTTGCCATATCCTGTTGAAGTAAACATTTGAACAGCATTATGAGAATGACTAGGTGTGAATTTAACATTAAGTACCATATTCAATACTTTTGCATATCCTTCTTTTCTCATTACGTCTACCACTGCCATAACTTCGTTTGTACGTTTAACGTTGTCTGGTGATGTTGTGGAGAATTGAACGGGTGCTACCGCATGTAATGGAATGGTATGAGTGCCAGCTTTTAATTTATGTTCAATTTTGAACAATCGACGTCTTCTTGTTTTGCCATTACCACTAAATGGATTGTAGTTTTGTGCAATTCCCGGATTAACCCCAAATACTGTATCTTTAGATAACTGAACTGTAATTGATCCATTTAATTCAACGAAACCATTGGCAGTGACTTTAAAACGTTGCTGTGTCATTAACATACGTTGATATCCATCTTTGGCGATAAGTGAGAATGGTTTAACGCCAGAATTATTATAACGACTGCTGTATACAAATGATTTAACGATAGGTTCGTTTGATGTTCTTCCGTTTTGTCCATTGTATAAGCTAGCTAATCTTAAGAGGATATTCCCTAAGAAATACACACTACGCCACATTTCTTCTGCGCCTCTAGGTTTACCAGCACGACCTTCATATACTTCTGGTAAGAATGATGTAATGCCTTTCGTAATACCAACCCAGTTACTGAATGAAGCTAATGTACTTGAACCCCAAGTGACATAATCGCCATAATCTGACATTTCTGTTAAGAGTTGTGTCATTTCGTTGTTAGGTTGATTTGCAAATCTAGGGTAGAATAAGCAATAATCACTAACTTGAGATACGATGTTGTGGCAGTCCATATGTGCTGTAATTTCATCTAAACTTTCAACGAGCACTTTCAAGTTTCTACTTTCACGTTCACTAAATACTTTAGAACCTTTATAATTCTTACCACTAGAACTTGTACCCTTACCATTTTCCCAGTAGTAATCAAAGTTACGGTTTAAATCGACATTATTTACATTTTCACGTTCTTGATTAGCAAAGCCCCATGGATTTGCTATTGGAACCATGACAATACGCACGTTTTTACGTAAATAAGCGAGTTGTGGGTACTTTTCCCATTCATTTACAACTAGGTTCATAAAACGACTCATAGCGTAAAATGCACTATACTCATTACCATGAATACAACAAGTGACTAATACTGTTTTACTGTAATGCTCTGGTTCAAAAGTATAACTATATACGTTGTATGTGTTTGATTGGTCTTTACCAATATACTTTTTGAAACAATATTTATTATCGACAAACACATCATAAAAAGCTTTTAAATTTTCAGTTGGATCGTTACTTAACGGCGTTTCGTTTACACCACGTTCAGCACTTTTCATATAGGGTGGATTAAATAAATATGCAGGGTCGTCAGTAACGTTCAACAACTTATCTGTTTCTTCTTCAATGCGTGAAAAATCGTGTTTTAGACGTTCAGACAATAATGGGTGACTTTGACCATCCATAGAAACACGACTGTCACGGACCTCTTGTTGTCCATTTCCTAAATTGCCTAATACTAAATTTCTAATACGTTCATTTTGATAATGAAGTTCTTTACCAACCGTAATACTAGGACCCGTAGGAAGTGTATGTTTAATTTGTTCAGATGTGTGTGCTTTCTTCTCTCTTCGACCATGTCTGTCTAATATCATTTCGATATTTGTTAACATATCTCTTGTGGCAATAAAATTTAACTCATTTTCTCTAACAAAACGAGCGCCAAAGATTGTATCTAAATCGGTATATATCGTTTTTCTCATGTCAGACCTCCTACTTTAGTTTTAAATTACCATTGGAATCTACAACGAATTCAGCATTACTCAAATCAACAGCTGTACCGTCTTCTTTAGTAATCCTCATACCTCTACCTTCGCCTTCTTGTTGGCGTTGTGTAGTTCTAATAGCTGCGTTTGTCTTGGCAGTTGTTACTTTATATGTGTTGACGAAACTACTTCGTCCTCCTAATCCACCAACTGCCGCCGCTGCTTCACTTACACGCTTTTTATATCTATCCACACGTTTGAAATCACCTAGAGTAACGTCTTGTTTGACAATAACATTGTCTTTATCCCTTACTGTTTTTACATCAACGATACGAACAAATTCATTAATACCTAATATGGAGTGGTTAATTTTAACGATATCAGCTACTTTAGGAACAGCGTTTGGATAGTGTCTATTCAGAGCAATGAAATCTAAACTAATTGATGTTTTAACTGAACTTTCGATTAATGATTGAAGTTTTTGGTGCATCACTTCTTCATCTTTGATACGACCATCCTTAATTGGTGGCGCATCATAACGACCATAGTCTTTCATATCAGGGTGCTCAAATTTCATAATGAGTCCAGCCCCTTTAATACCATCATCATCATCATAACCACCGTAACCAACAGCGTATGTGTATAACTCACTACTATCTTCTTCAACCTTCATATTATTAGCATTGATTTCGTCGTCTATGTGATAAGTAGCATCTTTACTCAAAAAAGGCGTGAATACGAATGTGTAAGTCTTTTTCTTGCTATCGAACTCAATGTCGAATTCTACATCGAAGTGACTACAAAATTTCTTAATCAAATCTTCTAAGCTTTCACCTTCGCCAGCATCTTCAAATCGAGATGAACCAAGGGAACCATTTATTCTATACTTCAATTTAGTACCGCTGAAAATACGTCTAAGGAAGTTATCGGCTGTAAAACTACCGTCTATCGTATCGTAAACACGAGTGTGTTTAATGATATCTAATGGTTTATATCGACAAGAAACAGACACACGTTGTTTTTTACCATGCGTCTGTCTGTCGATAATAAATACTACATATTCTCTTTTATCCTTTGGGCCTTGTACTCTTGAGATCGTCCATCTTTTTTGTAAACCTCTGACAATTTGATAATTAAACTCATCTTCAACAATTTCAAATTGTAAGACTATATCAGAACCAAGTTTAGATGTTTCGGTAGTAGACACGTACAATGGAATACTACGCCCACGTATTGGAGTAACTAATATTGGCATGTCTACACCTCACAAGTAATAAAATTTCAAGTCAAATGTTACTGATTTAACTTGCTGATTGAATTCAAAATTATTCCAACCGGGATAAAACTTTGGTTGTGCATTTGATGCTAAGTCGTTAATAGGAATACCATTTCTAAATGTTTGTACACCGTCATAGACAATCTTGTCGCCTTTTTTTAAGTTAGCCCCTTTAATTGTCATAACATCACTGCTACCTAGCGTAAATTGGAATATCTCTGATGCTTTAACACTTTTTCCTAATACAATTGTTACTTTTTTGAATAAGTTGAATTGGTCATTAGGTACATTCCCGTGATAGTACACTGAACTGTTATATACATTAGTGAATGTATATTTACGACGCATATTTTCTTCGTCAAAAGGAATTAACATATCATTCGACCACAATTCTCTGTCGGGTCGTTTCTCTAATGTCAATGACGTTCCAATACTTTCAGCAAATGGAAGTTCTACTGTTTCGAACTTAATTGAAAAGTTAATCTTACGCCCATTTTCTTCGGGTACTACTACATCTGAACACATCACTTGATACTGTTTACCATTCACATAATAATTATCATTAAATGGCTCGTGGTTAAATACAAGGTTGTTATATTCATCTATCTCTTGGTAGTCCTTACCAGTAGGTTGTATAAAGCGGTAGTTAAGTGGAACTGTTCGTCTTAACTCCCTAATATAAATAGGTTCGTTACTATTAGTTAGTGAATAGAACTCATCTCGTAAACGTGAATTATCGTTTAGTTTAGTAGAAACTACATAACAATCAACTGTAATATTTCGTTTACGATACTGACTACTTAGAAGAATACGACCACTTGTATTTTCTTTTTTCTCATAATCTGTTTCTTTTTCAATACTTTCAACGGTAACATTAGTCACTTTGAAACCGAAGTCGCCCAAAGTATAACGTTGTCCGTCTTTTTTCTTAATTTCTATATCCATTGAACGACCTCCTTAGAATGAAAATACCGTATCGTCATTTGCAGTTTGACCATTCACAATCGTTGCTAATGCTTCGTTGTTTACGTCCATTTCAATGCGGACAACACGTTGTGAAGGGTTTGTTTTGATGTTGTGCGTATGTTGTACTTGAGCGTTCATATTAGCGTTTACTTTCTTCATGTTGGCAGTTATATCCGGAATTGCTAAATTACTATTAAACGCGTCTGTAATACTATTAGCCATGCTACCCATTCCACTGATAACATTTTTACCTTCTTTATTAATTCCGATGCCTAAACCTTCCATAGTCCATACACCATATTGTTTAAATAACTTAGAAGGTGAACCGATGTGTAAAGCACTTTTAGCAGCGTTAACTGCACCCATTACTACATTTTTTGCAGCAGATGCAACTTGTCCTGCCATTGCTTTAATACCATTAATAAGTCCCATGATTAAATCACGACCAACAGAAACCATATGACCGATAAAACTACGCGCAGCACTTACTGCATTTGATACACCCGACGTTACTGAACTAACCACATTAGACATTCCTGAAATGACAGAATTTACAATTCCGGACATTGCAGAACCAACTGCGCTAAGCATGTTAGAAAAACCACTTGATACAAAGCTAACCGCTCTTGATACTGCATTAGTAATAAAACTAACGATTGATGACCAAATGCTTGAAATCAAGCTAGAAATGGCACTCATGATTGATGAAGTGACACTCATTAGCGACGACCAACCACTTGATACGAACGAAATGATGCTTGATACAATCGAAGTGATAATACTAACAATAGCTGACCAAATAGCACTTATGAATGCAGAAATCGCAGACATAATTGTACTTGTTACTGATAAAAGTAAACTCCAACCAGCTTGAACGAAACTTACTATACTTTGAACCACTGTTGTAATTACAGTAACTAATGTAGTCCAAATTGTTTGAGCAACTGTAACAAGCAACGTCCAGAAAGTTTGAGCTACTGTAACAATGGTTTGCCATATAGTTGATAAGAACACACCTAATGTTTGGACTACCGTAACGATTGTAGTAACAATCATTTGCCAAATTGTGGAAGCCACTGTGACTAAAGTCGTCCAGATTGTTTGTGCAGTTGTAACAATAGAAGTCCATAAATTCATTAGGAATACACCTAATTGAACAACTACTGTTAAAACAGTTTGTACAATCGTATTCCATATGTTTGATGCGATTTCTGCCAATGGACCGAATATAGCTGAGAACATATCAACTGTTGCTTGCCACGATTGAGTTAATACATCTTTTAAAATATTAAAAATATTAATTGCAGCTTGAACAATAGCGTCCCAAATCGCTTGTCCCACTTGTTGGAGTGTTTGCCATGCACCTTGCCAATCGCCAGTCAAAATTTGAAGTAAAACAGTGATTGTACCTACTATCACATGCATCGCTACTGTAATAACCGCTTTAATAATTTCCCAAGCTATTTTTACAGTGTTTACTATCGCGTTAAACGTTGACTCAAATAAAGGTGATAGCAACTTAATAGCACCTTCAACAATAGTAACGAAGCCGTCCCACATTGAACCTAACGAGTCAACAGCACCTTTAACGTAATCCATTTGCCCTAGTAAATCTTTAAAGAAGTTAATAACTGCTTTCACTGCGTTTCCAACTGCGCTTGAAATAGCATCCCATGCACCCTTAACAGCGTCTCTAACTACTTCAGATGAGTTCCACAAAGCAACGAATACAGCAATTACTGCTACAACCGCTGCTATTACTATACCTACCGGACCGGATAACGCTGCAAGTACACCGCCTAAACCTTCTATAACGCCCATAACGATACTAACTATTCCACTTAAACCACCAAACGTTGAAATAAGAGGAATTATCACTTGATTTACAAATATGAACGCTGGCGCTAATGCCATTAATATTCCAGCTAACGTTGCTACAATTCCTATAATCATACCAATAATAGGATTAGCTTCTGTTAGCTTTCCTATAAATTCAGTTATAGCTAACGCCACATCTAAAACTACTGATGCTAATGGAGCCATAGCTACACCGACATTAATAAGAATACGAATGATATTACCTAATAATTGAATGAGTTTAGGACCGTTCTCTTGAACGTATTCTATAAATTTCTTAAATCCATCACTTTCGGCAATTGTCGAACTCCATTGTTCGAATTGCTTAGCCATATCTGCTAAACCTTGTAATACTAAATGAGTGTTAGGAGCAAATGCTTTCATTAAGTTAAAGATACCTTTAAACGTTGAGCCGAATATCTGACCAATTAATGGCAAATTCTGTTTAGTATATTCAATGAATGACTTAATCGCATTTTGACCTTCAACAGATTGCGCCCACTCATTAAATGCTTGTCCCATTTTCTTGAAGCCTTGTGATACCCACTCGGCTAATGGTGCAATTTGTGTAAGCACACTAACTAAGCCACTACCAAATGAGCCAGCAGCATCTAACATATTGTTAAATATCCTTACACCAGTCGTTCCCATCATCTCGAAGAATTTTTGTGCTACTTGTGAGTTTTTAGCCCAATCAAGCATTTTAGCACTTGCTTGTTCCATTCCTTTAGATACGCCATTGATAAATGGTGTAAGTCCAGCTAACGCAACTTTAGCAGTATCAATAGCGTTTGCTAATGTATTAAATATTTGTGCTTGATTTTGTTGAATAAGTCCAGCCCACGCACTCTTTAAGCTATCTAATGATGCTTGATAACGTTCAGTTTCTCTAGTCGCTTCTAATGTACCGTCAGACAACATTTTTAAAGCACTAATACCCATAGCGCCGAATGCCATTGCACCTGCACCAGCTACACCAAACGCACCAGCTACACCTAGCGCACCACCAGCAACTACGCCTAATGCATTCAATACTGCCATTAATGCAGGAACTACGCTTGCGATTGCCGGAACGAGTAACGAAATATTAGAAAGTAACGAGCCTTTAATCATATTACCGAAGACAGTTCCGAATGATCTGATGTCATTCGCTAAGCTATCTAATGAATTACTATAATCTTCTAAACCTTTGTGTAGTTGTTTAAAGAAAGTCATTGCTGAATTCCCATCTACATCAAGCCGAGTACGATGTCGGTTAGGAATAGAACGTAGCATAGCTTTGAACGCTTTTATGTGAGCAATAGCCCCAGCGCTATCAACTTCAAGATTAGCTTTAGCCTTTTGATGAGCGAAGTCATTTAGCTGTTTCTTAGCCATTTTAATATGTTCTCTTGCTCTAGTTGCATCTGCATCTAATGTTGCTGAATACTTGCTACCGTCGATACTATCTAGGTTATGTTGCAATTCAGAAATATGCGTAATAGCTTTTCTAATGTTTACATCAGCGTCTGCTTCTGCATTTGAATTATCATACATATCTAAATAATTCTGTATTTTCTTAATATTTGCAGTAGCTTTAGATACATCGGCATCTAACTCTGCATCACCACGATAAGCATCGAATTTTTCAACCAACGACTTAGCCTGTGCGACTTTTTCTCTAACATCAGAAATATCTGCGTCAAGTTCTGCATCTGCATGAGTATTATCAAAGCCTTTTACGGCATCTCTTGCTGCTTTGACTGCTTTCATTACGCCTGATGAGTCGCCATCTAATTTAGTATCTTTGATTGATTCCTGTGTTTTCTTAAAGTTTTGAGCCACTTTCTTAGCTGATTGGATAGCACTTTTAAATTTACGTGTGTTCGCCTCAATCTGCGCTTTAATACTATAATTTGCTTCTGCCACGTTATCACTCCTTTCTTAAAGAATTGTTGTGATTTGCAATCATTTTGAGCAAATCAGATGGTGCATTAACTTCTTGTTTGGAGTCTGAACCAAATTTGAGAGGTTCTCCTCTATTAAGACGTTTGACGTTTTCTTCGTAGTCCATAATGTCGTTAGCACTTTTAAAACGATACTCAGTTTCTCCCTTTTTGCCACCACGTTTTTTCTGCTCCGCTTGTGCATCACGTATAGCAAAGGCGAGTTTATACATATCCATATCTTTATCGAGTTGCTCATATTCATAAGCCCACATACGATAGTTAAATTCGGTTAAAGTCATCATTTCTATGCGTTTTAAGTCATATATCTTGAGTTTACTCATGCATAGCACAATAATCTTTTCATATGTTAAAGGCTCATTTTCTATTTCTTCTTGTTGTCTTTCTTCGCTGGTTTGAATCTGTCTGGCACTAGGCTTTGGGTTGAAGGTCTCTTTCCCAGTGTCTCCACTAATTCTTCGGCAAATTCTACTAAACCTTGATTTTCAGCAATATCATCTAGAACATCTAAAATGTCGTTTTCAGTAGGATGTTTTTTATGATGTGATGTCATAGCAATAATGTATTCACCTAAAGTAATTGGATTTCCTTGTAATACAAAAGGAATTGTAGACTGTAAGCCCATTCCAAATTTCATTTGTTCTGCTTCAACACCTAATTTTCTATCAATAGCATTTAATGCTTTAAATCCGAATGATAATTCTAATTTTCTACCGTTGTAAGTAATTTCCATAATTTAAATACCTCACTTATTTTTTTATTTGCGCAAATAAAAAAGAGGGGATATTCCCCTCATGTTTATACAGTTTCAGCTTCTGTTGGTTGTGGAATACTTTCAGCCAAACCGTCGTCTGCTGGATCAGCTGCAATAGTATCGTGGAAGCCATAAGCAGCTTTGTTTGCTTCGATTGCTTGCGGTAATGTAGCATAACCACGTTGTTTTTTAAGATAAACGCCAAACTCTGTTTCAAATTCAGCAATACCGTCTGCTTCATTCGTACGAGTGATACTGTTCCAGTAACCCTGTCTATATTCAGCTTTATATTTACCTTCACTATTTTTAACACGTTTGTTGATTACCCATAATTCGTATGGTGTATCATCTTCTGTTGCGTCTTCGATTTCATCGCATAACGTGTCTTTTTGGTCCATGTAGCAATTGATTGTTACAGTAGATTCTAATGTACCACCAGAGTTTACAGAACCATCAAATGTAGCTTCTGTATCTCTGTCTTTTTCAGTTTCACGTTCTAATTCAGTAACTAACATTACTTTGTTAGCGTCTTTTTTGTCGCCGACTTTACGAATTAAAACTAATTCATCAGTACCTTGTTTTGTTGGCATAGGTTAAATACCTCCTAAATTTTTGTATTAAAAAAGCAAGCCTGTTTAGTGGCTTGCGTACTCTACACTTATGGTTGTATGTGACAACGTTTGATTAGTTTCTTGTTCTGTACTTTCATTCACACTGATTTGAGGGAGTGTCAATGTATATCCGTCAAGTTCTATCTCATCTAGTAGGATAGATTGAACTCGAATGTATAACTCATCATTCTTACCTTTATCATCTTCTGTACACCAAATATGGATAATTGCAGTAGGACTACCACTGTAACTGTCAAAAGTTAAACGGTGTATATCATCTCTAATAGATTGAATAGCGATGAAGGGATAAGGTAATGCTTGATTAAGTTCGCTTGTGCGAATGATAGGTACGCCAAGTTCTTCAAACCTTGTATAAAGATAATTGAACAATTGCAAATTGACTGATTGCTTCATCGCATACCTCCTAATCTTCTATTAATCTTTCGAGGTCTGCTCTGACTTGTTTGGTGTATTTTTCATACACTGGAAACATAAACGTTCTAGGTCGCATCTTACGAGTACCGTATTCAAGAAAGCCACTGTACCCAGCTTTTGAAGTAATTACATAATTCAAATGTCCGACCTTTGTATCTTCAACCATTTTTGCTAAGTTACCAGTCCAATAACCAGCGTTCATTTTCTCTTTAGCTTCTAAAATTGTATCGCTAGCAAAATCAATCGCATTATTATGCAGCACTTCATCTACATCATCATCAATATTGTCATGCATATTTTCAAATTCTCTAATTAAGTCGTCTAAATCTCCACCGCCTACACGCATTATTTAACCTCCTCAACGTAGAACACTGTATCGTGTTCATAGTCAATTCGTTTTGTAATCTGATACTTAGTATCGTTAATATAAGCATGTGTCACAGTAGGCTCAAAACGACCGTTTAAACGTATGACATTGATGTCTTTGTTGATGTCTCCGTATTGCACCACTGTTTTTTGTGGACTTAATGGACTGATGTTACATGGTATTGCATCGTAGCGCTTTTCGTATGTTTCAGTTCTGCTTGTTTTAGGGTTGTACTGTCCTTTCATTTCCTTAGCAAACACGACTCTCTTGTTATATCTCAATAGAAAACACCTGTCCCACGTTTACCTGTTGTTCGTGGCGTATATTGATCTATTACGTCCATATATTCGTCAAAGTCGTTTGCTTGAAATGTATTAGAACGCCCATCTACGCTTTCCTGCGTCATACCTTCTGCGCCAACACGATTAAAGCGCTTGACTGCTACTTCTTCGACGATGTATCCCAATCTATCTGGAACTTCTTCAATGTCAACAGGAAGTAAGCTAATCAAACGCTTTTCAGTGTTATCTATTATTCTTTTTAGTAATTCATCTTGAACATTGTCATTTATCGAGAGTAACAATTTAACATTCTCTATTGTTGCCATGTTATCCCTCCAACGTGTTCAAGATTTCCGCTTTAGTATCATTTTCAGATACTTCGATACCATGTTTATCTGCAATTTCAATTAATTCTGCTTTTGTATTCTTACCATCTACAACTAACTTAATATATTGTTTATTATATTTGTTATCAGCATGTAGTAATTGAGTAATACGTTCATCTGTAATGTCAGTAGGGTAGATATCGCCAACTTCATAAGGCTTGTTATCCTCTGCATCTACAAATGGTCGTACAACTTCGTATGAATAAGCCATGAGCTAGACCCTCCTTAGATTAATTAAACAGTTTCAGCGTCTCCACCAGTTGAACCAGAACCAGCTGTTAATTTAGCAAATGCATTATCGTCTGCTACGTGGAATGAGAAGTCCATAGTTACACGTAGTGCAATCATTTCTTGTTCGAATAAGTTAACTGGTGTGCCATCAGCATTTGTTAGCGTAGAAATTTGACCTTCTTCTGAAATTTTGTAACTCATATTATAAGGTACGCCATAGAACATTTTATTAAAGTTACCAGCGTATAAATCGCCTTTTTTAATTTCGTTAGATTTTAAATCTACAATTGGAATACCATCTAAAGTTTCATTTGATTTATCGTAATATTTTTCTTGAGTAACTTTATCGATAACGTTTCTTAACGCTGTTTTGTTTTGATTTTTAGAAATGAAAGCATTAGCTTCTACATCATGTTCTAATAATTCATCTTCTAACGCTAATACGTTTTCTAAAGTAATAGGACCTTTCACAACATTATCAGCAGTTGCAACAGATTGTTCAATAGATTGTGTGAACGGGTTATCTACGTTTAATACGCATGCTTCATCAATTTTGTTGTAAAATGCTTCTGCAATTTGTGGTTTCATCTTTTCGAAGAATTGAGAATAAGTGTAATTTAAATATTCACGAGTTGCTAATACGATTACACCTAGTTTGTGTGAACGCATTGTTGCTTGCACTACTGTTGGTTTAGTAGTTTGAATTTTACGACCTTCACCAACCCAGTAAGCGCCCGGTTTATCTGCCCAATAAGTGAAAGTTTTTTCTGACTTTCCGCCCATATCTTGTACTCTACCTAATTGCATTACTTTAGAATTTTGTAATACCTCTAACATAATAGGCTCGTTAAAATCGTTTAATAATGTACCATCTTTCATTTCATGCATCATTACATTATCTGGGTTAAAATCTTGTCGTTTTACATCTGCCATAAGTTAATACCTCCGTTATTTTATAATTCTATTTTCATTAGCAAGTTGTTCGAATGACTTTCCACTTGCCTGACGATTGGCAAAACTACTACTTTGATTGCTTGGAGTAGATTGTCGAGTAACTTCTTTCACTTGCTCTTGTACTGCATTGTCAAAATCAACTTTGATTTCTTTCACAACTTCATTAATCTTTTCTACATCTTCTAAATGAATAAGTGACTCTGCAAATGAAGTAGGTAACTTTTTCTCTTTCAAGTCACTTTCAACATCAGATTTAAGTTCACGCAATTTAAACTCTTTTTCTTTTTCAGCTAACGCTTGCTCGCGTTCTTCAATTTCTTTATCGCGCTTTTCTTTTTCAGTTAGTTTTGCGTAGCTTTCAGCTTTTTTTCTAGCTTCTTCACGAGCGTTTTCTAATTCTTGCTGGTGCTTACGCTCACGTTTCTTCAATGCGCTGTCTACTGCTTTACTGATAGCTGAGTCTACTTCATTCTTTGTATAAGTTTCTTGCTTACTATCGTTATCGTTTTCTGACTCTTTATTATCATCTTCGTTAGTGTTTTCAGAATCGCCTTCGTTTTCTGCAAAAAACTGTAAATTTAATTTGTATAAGTCATCTTTAATCATTTTTTATCCTCCTCATAAACGTTAAGTTCTCGAATTTATCGCATAAAAAAAGCGCCCCAATCAGTCAATTAAGCCCGATTAGTGCGCTAGATTTATTTTGATAGGGAAACAAGTTTCTTAACCCTTATAATTAGTTGTTAGTATGTTTATGAGCAGTTTAATGACTTACTTAGGTCAAGTAGCTAACGTATGCTACCAACGAGATAATTGGATCACCATTTTCACGTTACGACTTCTCATGAGTACCACCTCAAATAAAGTTTTTAGGCTCGAATGATTTCTTTTTATCTTGCTTAGGTTTCGCTTGTGCTTGGTTACTAGGATTTGTATCGTTCAGACGCTTTAATTCATAATGAATACCTTTTAACACATCAATAAGTGCAGTTTGAAATTCATTCATCAGAAGCACCTGATTGTATGGCTTGTTCTAACTTTTTAATCTTATCGTAATCTGTCATGTCGTCAGTTAAAATATCATTTGGATCTTTTGCAAATACTTGCAAGTATTCATCCATAACATCATCTAATCTTTTTGAATAGTCCATCTCATCACTCCTAGAGTTTAAATACATGGTTCGCTTTAACATTTTCACCATTGACAATTTCTTCCAAAGCCTTAGAGCCTATCTCAGTTTTGATTTCTAAAGTTCTCATTTCATCTGATTCCTCTAACAATTCACGAATCAACTTTAATTCAGTAGCGATTTCTTTCAAATATTTCTCTTGTTTAGTCATATCATCACTCCGTATATTTACTTAGGTTATATTTACCTTTACGTTCTTCAAAGAATTTATCACGCCAGTCTTTCTTATGTGGAATAACGGTACATCTACAATTAGGATGCATAGGTGCAGCATTAATACCCGGTTTCATATCTTTCACTTTGAAAACTTTTTCGTTTAACGCTTGGCATACCTTACATACTTTTATCGTCTTTTTGATATTACCGTCTTTATCTCTTTGATGTAGTACCTCTTGAGCGGTTACATATTCATACTCAGCATCTTCTCCATGTTGTTCTAACATATGACGTTTAGAGGCTTCAATTTGCACTCTAGCTGTTTCTGTGATGAGCAATCGTTTAGCTTGTGAAGAAGTTGCCCCTGTATCTTTGCGTAAGTCTTTCACAAACTCATAAGGGTGTCTACCACGTAGCAATACATGACGTGTGGTCTTTTGTACGTGTCGTCTTACCACGTCCATATCTGACCAAAGTCTTGTACTCCATTTATGCCCTTCAAATGGTGTGAATATGATTGTTTTAACGTCATTGATAGATACTTGAAGTGTTTCTCCTAAGATACCTGCTTGTTGCTCTAATGCACGATAATAAGCACTCTCCATGTAGTTATACATAGATTGTTCTATCTGTGCATAAGCATAAGTCACGATAAGTCCTAGTTGCGCTTGAAGCAACTTCTCACGACTTACGTACATTTTAGTGTTGTAGGCTCTTAATTCAGCATTAGCTTTATCGCTAAAATCTTTATTCTCAACATACTGTTTTGCTTTCTGTTGGAACATTTGAACATCGACTGCGTCAATTTTCTTCTTAGCCTCAATAAATGAAATACCTTCATTAATTGCATATCTTGTATAAAAACGATTGATCTCATTTTCAATATCTTCATTCATTTCATCAACAATACGTTGTATCTCTTGAGCAATCTCATAATCTGATTTACTTTCTTCATCAATGATTTCCTTTGCTCTATCTTCCCAGTAGGACATAGACTATCACTCCTTAATATCAGTTTGGTTGTCTATACCCTGTCTGTACATACGTTCATCTGATTTTTGAATTTGGATATCTTCTTCATTTTCGATACGTTCCATTTCTTGTTGAGGGTTATCTATAAATGATACAAGCGACATTAAAGTTTGATTGCTTAGTTCTCCACCAGCTTGTAAGTACATATCCATTTCATCTTTAATCGACTTAGGAATGTTACGAGTAAATGTAAATGTTAAATCTTGAATAGCGTCTTTATCTAATTCACGATTGATACTCATGATTTGACCGATTAACTTGTAGCGTCTACGCAAACCTTTTCGGAACAAACCTTCTTTGATTGCAGTACGTTGCTCTAGTCCGAATAACTTATATTTCATAGCCTCACCTGACTGATTGCCACCAAAGTTTTCATCAGTCATATCTGGTGTGTTAGTGAACATATGAATGTTACGACTGATTCTATCTTTGTAGGCTTCAACACCATTTACATCATATTCTTTATAAATGTATTTAGCGTCTACATTACCCTCAGTCGTTTTTTCGTCCATTGTTGTATATTCTGGCGGAACTAAGTGGAATACATTAGCATCTTTTTGCAATTGCGCAGTATTGCTATCAAGTTCCATGTTGCCAATCACAAGTAACATTGCATCGTTTAAATCACTCATGTAGTTAGCTGTATCTGATTGAGCGTTATCATATAAGTCAATGAGCGGAATAACCTTCTCAAAGTCCCCACGACGCTTTTCGTTATTGCTAAACTCTGTGATTGTTACCTTTCCAAACGAATGTGGCTCTGACGGTCTACGTTCTTGTAGTGACAAATTAGTAGACTTATTAGCATAAAAGAAATTAGTTGCATTAGGTGTAATGATGTCTACATTGTAAATATCTGTGTCATCATATTCTCTTGTTGACGTTTGCCAGTATCTCACTGCAATCAAACTATTCTGTTCAATTGTATTATCGTAAATCACAAATGTATGACGTGGATCAGATTTATACAATCTCACTTCATCATCTTGATTACGGATAATATATTCATAAGCACGCCCAAAGATAGACAAGTCAAGTCCGATTGAACGATTGTGTGTGTCGATGTCATTTAGGTTATGTAGCCCATTAATCTTCTCTTGCGTACTTTCATCTTCTGTTTGTACTTGTATCGCATGACCAAAACAATAACCGTTGATAAAGTCTGCAATATATGATGCAAAGTCATGTGCTGCACGATTATCTGCTAAGTGTTTCTCTCTACGTCTACGATTACGCATGATATTGTAGTTAAGTCCTTGATAATAATCATCAAGCATTTGCAATCTAGGTACTTGTGCCTCTAAATGATGCTCAATACATTCACTTATAAAATCATAATCACCTAGTATCTCGCTTAATGTACCGTCGTAACGATATGTTTCTACTGCATCACGTCTATATATCTTATCTCGATGTTGTCGGTACTCTGCATCTCTTTCGAATTCATTTACTTTTAACAAGCGTTATCCCTCCTTATAAGCCCATTGATTTGATTGTGCTAATATTCTTCCTAACATTTGTTTTTGTCTGTTTATGAGGTAAATGGAAACGTTCTAGGGAATACCGTAATCCATCTAACAAATGGTTGTTTCTGTCGATAGGTTGGTTTAACCAATTACCTTCTTTGTCTTGGTCAAATGTGTAAGTGTTCAATTCTTCAATCGTATTTACACAAGTTGGATGCACATATATCTTAAAACCTTGTATGAACTGAACACCTTGCATGATTGAACCTTGACCTTTGATTGACGGTTTAATGTTAGGAATACCTTTACGCTTAATCTCTGCAATCAAACGTTTCTCAGCACTGTCTGCAACTATAAGTGCATCTTTATATCCTTTATCAACATACATTTGATATATCTCATCAGTGAGCATTCCTTTTTCATAGTGTTCATCGTATATCCATAATTCTTTATTCTTCATATCTACAACGGTACTAATTAACGTAGTTGGATCGTGAGTAAATCCAAAGTCACTACCATGCGCTTTTTCTTGTGTTCGTTTGAATACCTTTAACCAGTCGAACTCTTTCACTTCGAAATTATCAAATACAAGTCCTTCAGCTACTCCCCATTCACCATCACAAACAATTCTTGCACGTCTAGGGTTTGTTCTGTACAAGTCCTCGTAACGTGCAATATCGACTTCATCAAGCCATTCATTCACTCGATATGTTGTTGTGTATGAAAATGTATTGTTTAGCTTAGTATCTTCATCAAAGAATGTAGGTTTGAGCCAATGACGTTCACTCCAAGGGTTGAATGTAACTGTAATTTGTTTGAAGAAGTCTGGACTATCGACACTACCACGAATAGATTCAACAAGTGTTGCGAATTTATCGTAGGTTTCAACTTGATATGCTTCTTCTATCCAACACCAACTCAATATCCCTTTATCCACAGTGATTGATGTAATCTTTAACGGATCATCAATTCCGCGAAATAGTATCTTCTGGCCAGTTGGTTTGTAAGTAATCTCTGGTAAGCTATCGTTAAACTTAAATAAGTGGGTTACACCTAATTGATTTGTAGCCCACTTCAAGTCTGTATATGTTGATTGTTTATTTGTATTACTAAAACGTCTGACTACAAGTAAATTAGCCCACTCATATTCCATTAATCTGTATATAAAGTTTAATGCAGTTGTTTTTGACTTCTTACTACCACGACTACCCTTTACAACTCTATAAAAGTTTTTGTTGTGCCAGAATTTGTTATAACCACCACCGATTGTTTCTGTAATGCTTAACGTTTTATCAGTCATTGGCTGGCACATCGTTTATAAAGGTTGGTGTGATAACTTCTGCCTCAACTTTGTCAGTAGGCTTATGTCCTGTTCTGTCTAAGATGTCACTTGCTGCGTTGTATCTAACTAACTCGCTTTTTGCAGTTAATAAATCTTCCATCGTCTTAATCGCCTTACCAGTCAGTCCTTTTAGTAGATTACGCTCAGCATTAAGTAATTCCTCTTGAAATTCCGGTTTCTTTTTCCATGCTATTATGGATTGAACGGACACATTTAACTTTTCGGCAATTTGTTTTTGATTTAAGTTGCCCTCCACCATTAATGCGATTGCTTTCAATTGTTTTGAGTTCACTTCTCAAATCACCTCCAAATTAAAGAATATTAAAGCGTTTATACACTCATATCACATGTTTTTTTATGTCATATCAGCATACAAAAAACCTACCTGAGTGTTCTCTCAGATAGGCCTCAATATTTGAAAAGCTTAGGAAGACTTTCCCACGTAACTATATAGAAAGGAGTATGTTATGACTATTTCCGTAGCCACAATATCATTATATAGGTTAAGTTGATGTTATTTTTCCAGAACTTTTCCAGAATTAATGAATAATACCTAATTCATCAGCTAAACGAGTTAATAAATCTTTTCTTAAATCATATGCAGTCGACTTACTAACACATATCTCTTGTGCTACACCTGTAAGATTTAACGTTCTAGGTTTCTTGAAGTAATATAGTTCCATTAACTTTTGAACTTCCGGCGTACTGGAATGATATACTACTTCGATAGCTGATTTCATTCTTGCTAATTGTGATAAACGTCTATCATTTACTACTCTTGTCGCTTTTATCTCTGTAACGCTTATATTACTGTGTACGTGTTCTCCACCGATATTTGTATCAGTTGGTTGCCATGGATTAAGTACTTCTTCACGTACACGTGCGATGTCTTTATCAATATACTTGTAATTGCTTAATTCGCTTTCTAAATAAATCTGTGTAGAGCGTCTTAATGTCACAATTTATCCCTCCATTTTACTTTTAACTATTATCCAAACGAGATAAGCAATAGGTATTAATACTATCCAACCTGTCATCGTCTTACTCCATTCAAATCTGTCTGATCACTCTCACTAGCAAAGTCCTTAGGTGCAGTATCCACATCATCTTCACTCTGCAACTTCACGATAAGTTCGTTAGTTATATATTTACTTAGTTCATACATTCCGATGATGAACCATTTTTTAAGTATGCGTTTAATCATTAGCTAACTCCTTTATAATTGATTTAGGCAAACGTTCTACAACGCTTTTTACATATCCATAAACATCACGTACATTTTTTCTAAGAAGCAAGAATTTATAAAAATATAACGTTTGATTAATGTAACTTAATTTGAATTGTGTCATTACTCCACCTCATAAGTGATAGTATAAGTTCTAACTTTACCGCCACAACATATTGCTGCAGTTTTAGCTTCTCTTTGTCCGTCGTATCTATAAGCTTTTTTTATTTCTTTTGTGAAATGATATCCTTCTAAAAATCTGCTCTTCATCAAATAAATTCCGTCATTAACCTCAACCACATAATTTTTTTCTTTATTATACATTCCGTTCACTCACTTTCTTTTTAGCTTCTTCCTTATCCTCTGCTTCCACAATAGAGAGAGTTTCGTTTGTGCGTGCTTTCTCTATATCCGTGTGAATGTGGCCTGTGCTATCTGTGAATTCTCTGATTAGGTATTGTGTCATCTTTCTAACACTCCATAATCTACACCAATAGGATAAATCAGTAGAGATAAAATATTTAATATTATTCCCAACAAGAAAAAGAATAACAATCCTTTTTTAGATAGTTGTTTATTAGCTATTAAGTCGACTGTAAAAACTGACAAACTTACAATCGACCCTATAAAACTCCCGCAAAATAACGTTGCTATAACGTACCCTGTCACTTCCCTAGCACCTCTTTTACTTTTTCTAATATGTCTTTACTCTTTGAGGTCTGCTTCTTTGATGAATGTGCCATTGATTGTCTTTCCTTTTCTACCTTTGATTTCGTCATATGCATACTGTAAACACTCCTGTAACGTCATATCATGTTGTTGTGCCAATATGATTAATGTAACGACTGTATCGCCTATACCGTCTTTTAATGCGTCCATTTGCCCACGAGATAATGCTGATGCAACTTCGCCTGCTTCTTCATAGAATTTAAGTGCTTGTCTATCTGAATTACCATTGTGTAAATCTTTATCAATACTCCATTGTTGTACTTGTTCTACTAATTGATTTAATGTGTTAGTCATTTATTGTTCCTCCTGTTTGTTAAGTAATATAATTTCGGCGTTAGTACAAAATCTAATGTACATATCATCTTGTTCATGTACATAGTCTTTAACTTCTAAATGTTTAATAGCTTTGTTTTTGTCAGTAAAATAGAAATCGTCTACCCAAGAACTATCTCCATCAATGGAGTTTCGATGTGTATATAAAATGATATAAATATCACCCATCACTACCACGCTCCAAATCATCTAATAAATTTTGAAACTCATGTGTCCCGTCTAGTTCGTCCATGCGATATAAATCTTGTTCTACTCGATACAATTCACCTGTACCTCTTTCACCATTAGAAGTTTTAACGACGTGTTTTAAATGTGTATGAACTCTAATTAACTCTTCTTTAAATTCTATCCATGCACGTTTATAATCTTTATCTTTCATCGTCTGCACGCTCCTTTTAATCTATATGTTTCCAAGAACGTTTCATTTTCACGTCTCTAATTGATTGCTTTGAAACATTAAACATTATTGATAGCTCTCTAACTGTTTTTGAACTTTCTCTTATATATTTAACTCTATCTACAGTTAGTTTGGATGAGTGTTGTCTTTCTCCTCTAGCTACGTTAGCCAAACCGTGTTTATGTGCATGAATAGAATTTTCGGTAGGTGTTGACCATTCCAAATTTTCTAAATTTGAATTTTGTTTATTACCATCTATATGATTTACATATGCTTTATTTAGCGGATTTGGAAGAAATGCTATTGCTACAATTCTATGAACTAAATGTCGTTTGCATTTTCCATTTATACATAAACTGACCATCGGATAACCTCTATTGCCTACATATTGTGATATAGGTTTACTTTTCAATTTCATTAAGCTCGTACTGCGTTTTATACTTCTATCAATGCTTTTGATATTTCCTAAATTGCTAACTTGATAAAGTCCTTCATATCCTTTTATATCTTTCCAATACTCTTCCGCCATTCCTTATCCCTCATTCCATTTCGAATTCTCTTTTAATAGCCCTGCATCCCTTAGATCATCATTCAAACTACGTTGTCCGTCCTCGTACCACACATTTGCGAGATACCTACCGAACACATCACTCTTGTAGGTCTGAACGTAGATGTCTTTATTTTCGACACATTCTCTAGTGAACGCTGTTGCCTCTTTAAACTTATCCTGTCCTCTCTCTGGCGTATCGACACCTAGCAAACGTACACGACGTTTAGCGTAGGTATCAAAGCCATAATCAAGTAATATGTCTAAAGTGTCCCCGTCCACAACATTGGTGCATGTTGCTTTGTAGGTGTAGAGATTGTTAATGTCTATCGTAAACACTCCCTATCCTTATTGATTTGGCAGTCCTGTACTCATTACTTCGTCATACGCTATATCGTCATTTAATTCATCTATCAAGTCACTTATCTCTTTATGTGTCATTGCTTTTATCTCTTTGCGACTGTAATCAGTAAGTGAAGTTTGATTTTGTAAACTTTCAACATACTCAACTTGTTTATCTGTTGCCATTCCTTACACACTCCCTATTCCTTTTTATGTCACACTCACTAACTTTCATCGTCACTCTGCTTCCTGCCACCTTAACCACAAAGCCGTTGACACCTAGCTTGCGTAATTCCTGTTGTATCTGTGTAGGTGTCTTGCCTTGTGTAGCATAGCGATAGCGTTGGTTAATTGTGTTGGATAGTATCATTTGTTAAGTTTCCTTTCGACCTCACTCTGTTTTTCTATCAATCTAACAACATTAATGCCTGCTTTAGTTAAATCTCTATCTTTCTTAATAAGTTTTAGTCTGTTTAATTTAAGTAGTTCAGAACGACTAATTAAAGCTATATTTTCTGGGCTTAGGTCGCTTTTATCTTTATTTAAGAATATTAAGCAATGACTTTTAGGTATTTCACCATGCTTTTGTTCCCACAAGTAACGATGATAAAATTTCCACGCTTGACTTCTATTGCCACCATTTTTTATTTTGATTACGCGATAACCTTCTGAATCGACTTGAACAGTTCCTACGTCCAAATTGTTATATGGTACATGACCTTTTTTGAATATAGTTTCTTTTGCTCTACCTTTAACAGGAATGTGTTTTCCTTTATTCCAAGGTATATCGCCTTTCTTGAATGTCGCATCTACACCACTCACAAGCTTATTTCTAGAGCAAAAGCTTTTCATTTTTGCAACTGATACATTTAAACCAAAGTGATTATTAAACATCTCTGTTAATTCTGCACTACGCTTACCTTTAATATTCTTTTTGACAAAACTCTTTTGTTCGTCAGTCCAATAATGAATAGCCATGCCTATTTACCTAACAATCTTGGTAATTCTACGTTTGTATTAAGCGCCTCGTCTCTAAACTTCTGCGCCTCTAGAACTAAGCTACCGTTATTGATAATATTTTGAGCAACACTCGATACCGCTTTAGAACGTTGTATTTCTTGTTGTAAGTCATCGCCTTTTAAATCTTCATCATTCAATCGTTCTAATTGTTCAAACAAATGATTATTTAAGTCGTTTAATGTATTTTTCATAACTTTATGCCTCCCATTTCTCAAAAACTCTATTTAAATACCAGCGCGCTTTATCTAAATCTTCCTTGCCATTCTTATGATTGGCTCTAGCAATGTACTTGATAGCATTACCGATACTGAACGCAAGTTCTGGTTTGTAATCTTTAGTAACCTGCTCAATAAAATCAATGACTTCAATATCTCCGTATGTGTAATGTTTCGGCTTATTTACCATGTCTTGTTCTTCCTTCATATCCACCTTACGTGTGAATGGCTCGTTTACTCTGATAAAATCATCATTATCAGTAAGTGTAAATTTATAACCGCCTGCATTCTCTACCTCTGCGTACCAAACTGTTTTTAATAGTATTTCTTTTGCATACACACGATTGACTATGGCCGTTTGCATAGCAGTAACACCTTTAAATGTTGCTTGGAACTGAACAATATTATCTACTTTCAAATCAATTATTCTTACATTTTCCATTCCGCTACCCCCTCTGCACATTGCCGTACTGATCTGTTTTGACTTTGGCAAATACATTGTTATCGAATAAGTGAACGCAATATTTATCGAATAAATGTTTTTGTGGTGTGCCGTTAAATAAATGCGGCTTACGTTCTTTTAATCTATTTAACTCACGTTCTTTTATACGTTCCTCACGCTCTCTCTGTTCCGCTAAGTAATTCATATCATCATCGCTTTCCTTTTCATAAATTGTATACTCTTCCGGTATAACTTCCTCGATAGGTTGTTTTCTAACTCTTGAGAATATTTTTTGTGTGCTTAGATTATGTTTTTGTCGCATATCTTCAAAATCTGACCTTTTAATGTAGTAAGTATCATTAAATACTGGTACTGCTAGATACACACCATTCTTAAACGGTACAAAGTTATGATTTAAATAAATCGCATCTTTAATGTTCCAACCCTTTGCGATACGTTTCTCAAATGCATCGGCTGTTACCTTACCTTTACGCATTTGATTAATTTCGTCTTTCGATAATGTGTATTCTTGACCTTTGTACATAATTCTTTTCGCTTTAGGCATGGTGTCACTTCCAATCTGCGTAACTGACACTAACGTCAGTAATGTTTTTGATATTATCGAGTAAATTGTCAGGGTCATTTTTATATCTATTAGAGTAATGTTCGATGTAGTTTTCTCTATCTGCATGTTTGCTTATCCAAATAGGTTGTTCTACTTCGACGGTTAAATCGAATGTGAGTTTTAGTGTTTCTTCATGCATTACACTTCCTCCACTTCTAAAATAATTTTCGGTTCCTCTGCATATTGCTTAAAACTGTGTATTTCAACGATTTGATTATCGTCTTTCCATAGGTGATCGTTCGCTGCATCTAACACAGTTTTGATTAAATTATCTATATCTGGTTTAGTACGTTTGTACTGTCCAATTGCTAATAACTTTTTACGATTACTCCAGCTTTTTGGTGCCTTGAAGTAAAACGATAATGTCACTTTCAATTTTCCATCGAGTAACGCTTTTGGCATCTGCTCTCTGATGAAGTCCTTATGCTTTGTATAAGACGCTGGCATGTATGTTTGAACATATCTACCTGTATTTCTGAAACGTGGACGAGGCGAGCCAATAGGTGCCTCATACGTTTCGTTAAAGTTAATTTCTATCTGCACGTTGTCACTCCTAGATATCAAATATCGTTGATTGCAAGCCTAGTTCTTCTTCATACAGAAGCTCATATACGCCTTTGAAATGTTTTAGCTCACTATCTGTCATCTCTTTGTATTCTTCGCTAAAATGAGCGCCTGTGAGCGTTTTAACGATATTTAGATTAGGCTCATTTTTCTCTACCTTTATTTCTTCTGTTCCGTCAGGTCTATAAAGGTAATACTTTTCGATAATTGCCATTAGTACACCTCCACGATTGCTGCTCGTTCTTCTTTTTCTTTTAACTTTTGATTGATTAGGTCGACTAATGCTTTTTCGTCCCCGTTTGCCCATCTAATTAATTTCTCAGCGTACATATCTGAACACTCAAGTATTCGCTTAATGTTGTCCATCGTCACCATGCGTCACGTCCTCTAAAATCATCACCAAGCACCCGAACCGTTCTCGCATTTTGTTTCATGCGTGAATTGATCCGTTGCCAGTTCATATTTTGATTTAATTCTTTGTCACTAAAGTTAGTAGTAAAGATATTATTCTTACCTACTCTGTTATCTACAATTGAAAATAGTTTGTTTAATGTGTGTTCAGTGTTTTCTACGCCTATATCATCAAGTACAAGCAAATCTATGCTGCTTAGTAACTGAACTAACTCATCTGTCGTTTCAGTAGCATTACGATTGTATGTTGCTTTAATGCGTTCCATTAACATTGGTATGTGCATGAACGCTACCGAATATCCTTGTTGCTTAATTGCCTTTGCTACGGCATAGGCTAAATGACTTTTTCCAGTACCGTATGACCCTTGTAGTATTAATGACTTGGGTTCATCTATCGAAAAACCTTTAACGTACTCAATAGCCGTACTCTTTGCATGTACTTGGTGTTCGTTTTGTGGTTGGTAACTGTTAACTGTTGCATCACTTAAAGACGCATTCACATTAGATTGGTTAAAGATACGATTGAGATATTTCTCTTTTCTTTCCGCTCTTTCTTTTTTTCCTATTTCAATCAATTCACATTCACAACCATGTCTGAACTCTTGTCCATTACTGAATTTGTAATAGTCGTAGGTGTTGCCACATCTTTCACATTTAAGATTATGTTCTTCTTCTACAATGTTTTGATTAGGCTTGATATTTCTTGCTAAACTTCCTAATGATTGCATGTCTTATCACTCCTAGTCCCAATAACTTTCGTCATACTTCATTCTGTTAAGTTGATCCATGCCGCTAGGTTGTGGTTGTTGGTTAAGATATCCCTCAAATTTAGTGCCAAATAGTGTTTCTGGTCGTAGGTATTTTTCTTGGCTTGTTCCTAACCATTCTGATGTTTTTATATCAATGACTTTTTTAAAGTCATCTAATCTAAAATCTTCATTCCATCTTGCTTCAATACATCTTTTACTTTTACCAGTATTGTGCTTAAATTGTTTGCCTGCTTTTTCGTTTAAGTAATCGATAATCTCTTTATAAGGAATGGAAGGCGACGTCGGGTTGCCCGACAATATATTATTGTTAGTAGTCTCTGTTGTATTCTCTGTGTAGTCTCTGGTATTGGTCGTATCATTTTGATACACTCCATCGTTTCTTTTTGATACACTCGTCGTATCATTTTGATACGATGGTCGTTTCATACCTTCTAACTTTTCATAATTGATGCTGTACCATTTTGTTTTATCGAATTTAGCTTTGTTATAGTTGCCTACATACAATAGATTTTGTTTTTCTAAACTATATACAGCACGCTTAATTGTCATTACAGACCAAAAAGGAAAGTGTTTTTGCCACTCGGGAAATGAATTATATATCCAGCGTCTACCATCGTAGTTATGGCTACTTTTCTTTAACCAGTAGTGCATTTGCTGTAATACAATTGCTTCATTCAATCCTATTTCAGTAGCTAACTTAGGAAGTACAAGTATTGGATAATCGTCAATTAGTAGATTGCTCATGTTTCATCACTTCCATACAATATCCACTCTGGTGTAGTGTTGAATTCCTTAGCCATTTTTCTAATCATTTTCATTGTTGGTAACTGTGCAAAGTTTTCCCAACGATTGACCGTCACACGACCTACACCTAAGCATTCACCGAATTCATATTGTAGTAGTTCGGCGTTCAATCTAATTTCTCTAATTCGTTCAGAAATTTGTATTCTATCTTCAATTCTTATCATTACTGATCGCATTCGTTTTCTCTCCTTTCAGCATGGCATTTAATTTACTATCAACTTTTATCCAGCTATCCTGTAAGATGTATTTCTCATCAAAAGACTTAACACCTATGTTGTGCTGTTCAGAATGATGTTCTCTGCATAAGGCTAGAACTTCATAATCGTAATGCTGCATCTTCTTACGATTAGCACCACGACCTATTGCGTAGTGATGTGCAAGGTCTGCTCCACTCTTACCACATAGAACACAGTTACGATTGACTGTTGCCCAGTAAAGCAACGACTTATCGCCTTTTAATAAATCACTTGTTTTGTAAGCAAGTATTATTCCGTTAGCGAATACCCAATCGATTGTCACTTCGATAATCTGACTTGCCTGTGTACGTGTGCAGTTACTAAGTGAAATACGTTCATCATATCCGTAATACGTTCTGACATATTCAATAAACATATGTCTCATGTAGTCCATTGGCATACCTGTATGGACCTCTATGTCTTTCACGAGCGCAAATATCTTCTTACGCTGCTTATTCGTTATTCTGAATGGATCAACTGGAATGACATCAACTTCTACATCAAACCCGTTATCAAGTAAGAGTGAAGTCTTGTTATCTAGTTCTACACCCTCAATGACAACGGTTGTTGTACCGTCATCTTGAGTGATGTAATTTTTGATTTTAGGCAATTAAATCAGTCCAATCAGAAAGGAAGATCTTCACTATCTAGGTCATTAACTCTATTATCATTTGCAAATGGGTTATTGCCTGTTGGTGCTTGCCCTCGTTGTTGTTGAGGTTGGTTATTTTGTTGGTTACTACCTTTGCTATCTAGGAACTCGAACTTATCTAAATTTACATAGACTTTTTCTCTGTTGTGTCCTTCTTTATCCTGAAATCTATTTTGTTTCAATTCACCGATAACAAGTAATTTAGAACCTTTTTGACAATATTCACTAATAATTTCTGCTGGTTTTCCCCATGCTTCTACTTGAATAAAATTCGTTTCATCTTTCTTGAAGTTCCCACGTACACCTAAACCAAATTTCAATACTTGAGAATTACCAGCTTGTCTTACTTCTAAGTCGTTTGTGATATTTCCTGTGATAATAGTTTGATTAGTCATTATTTACTTCCTCCTATTTACTCCATGCTTTTAAACTTTGAATTGCGTTAGCGATTTGACCATTAGATAGTTTTGTATAGTCAGTAATGTTCAATTCTTTTTTTACTTGTTCTTCTGTAATTTCAGAACCTCTCTCTTTCATTAAGTCTATGAAAGAAAAAATATCTTGTTTTAACTCTCCAACTTTTTGAACATTAGGTTTTGCATATCTTTCTTGTTTTTGCTTTGCATCGGCATCATCTTCATCAGTTGGAATATTGAAGAATTTCAATAAGAAGTATCTTTCTGCATAAGTTAATGCAGTACCATGTGCTTTTGATACATCGTCTTGTTGACCTACTGCATAAAACGTTACTTCGAACTGTTCTTCTGGTTTATCTGCATTGATCCATACGTATGTCAATTTCATTTCAACGATAAATTCTGATGTTGTAATTTCACGTCCAGCTTTTTTATTAAATCTTGTCACATCAATTTGTTTGTAATTTTCTTCTGATGTTTTTGGTACAAGTAATAAATTGTTTTCAATCATCTTATTTCTAATTCTGTGTAATACTTGAGAGCCACTTACATATGAGTAGTTGTAACTCTTTGCATCTTTAGTAAAGCCATCAATATTAGCTTTAACATCTGCTATCTTTTGAAATAAATTAAGTTGTTCAGCCATCGTTTACCTCCTCCAAATCTTCAAAACTGTATACTTTACGTGTTTCTTTTGTTTCGATTGTTGATACTTCAATCAAGTGTTTATCCCAGTCAATGTCTATATCTTGCAAACCATCGAATTTACGAGCATTACGTCTCAAAGCATTGTAATTAGCATATTCTTGAGCAGTAGGTTTATTAGTGATCCAACGTCCAAAGTAATTATCTTTGATGCGATATTCTACTTCACAATTTAATATTGGCTCTTGCATCGATATACTCCTCCAGTCTTTTGTTCGCTCTGTCTGCCCTAGCGTCTGCGCTTTGGTACAATTCCATATAAAACTTGATGTCGTTTTGCAATTCTTCAATATGGTCCTGAGCAGTTTGATACTGGCGTTCTAAAAATTTATAATCATTAGCAAGTAAGACTAAGTCGATACTGTCTTTACAATATTTGTTAAAATCCTTTTTACTTACCTCTATTGTTTCGGCCATAGTTGACCTCCTTCGTGTATTTTGGTTTAATTAAATTGTGTGTTTTGGTTAAATTTTGACTGTTACTCATTGGCGTGGGTATCAGTCTTTTTTTTGTGCGTAATATAGTTTGTCAAAGAATAAATACGTTACTGCTGACGTAACCATTGCAAACGCTAATGCATTAGTGATGAAGATGTTTAACATCATTTCTAGAAAAAATATTGCATTGAACATCATGCCTGAGATTAAGAATGCTTTATCGTGTGATTTCATGTTTATCTCCCCTTTCCGTGAATTTCTTCGAAATGTTCATCAATGAAAGCACTCATTTTTCTAGCGTTGAATCTCCAACGGTTCAAACTTTCATCTGGGTAATGTGCGATGCCCTGCTTTTTGAGTAATTTTTCAAACTTCGGATTGAATAATAATCTATCTTTGATAGTGTCGTCAGATGACATTTTCAATTTGCGTTTCAATTCTTTTAAGTCCCAGACTGGGTCTAATGAGTAGTTTATTAACTCGTCGTATTCGTCTTTAGCAACAAGTACGTGTGTGTCTGGTATTGGTACAGATACAGTTAAAGTTTGCGTCATCTTAGATACTCCTTTCATGTATAATTTGGTTATCAACCTAAGGAGGTGGATAACTATGGATTTTAATGATTTTCAAAATTTCTTTGGTGAACTTAGTAATCAAGCCGAAAAAGAATTCGGTGGTGACAGTGACTTTCTCAGAGATAGAATAAATAAATTGAAAGAAGATGCTTCAGAAAACGTATCTTATGAAATTATTTATTCAATTGCTTTATACGAAAGTTTAAAAGCTCAACAAGATATGAAAATTCTGAATACAGTTAAATATCTTTTAGATCGTGATTAGCAATATCCATTAACTTTTTACTTTGAGTGTTATCAATTTTTGGATAAACAAAATTTCTAAGTTTAAATCTTGTGTTTTTCTCAATCTTTACGACCTTCCACGCCACAACTGCCATTGTGATGAGGAGGGTTGTTTTATATAAAATGTTCATGCTATGCCTCCTTAACCTAGTCTTTTTAAAATTTCAAAGTCGCCATGTCTTTCAGCAACGTCGATTTGATGGTCAGTAAGTCTTAAAAAATGAGGTGGCATATTTACTAATTCTAGATTTCCTATAAATTCCATAGCTTTTTCGAAGTCGACATGTCTAATTGTTGTGTAAGTAATTGAATTGAAATGTCTATTAAGTGTCGAATAAATACCTTGAATAAAGTGACAGCGTTTTTTATGGTAAAGTTCTTTAGATACATGTTCTTTGAAAAATTGGTCGGTTAAATAATATGAGCGCTCTCCTACTTTTGATTGAATATACTTCCCTTCACCACGACTTAATACGTTGTTTTTTTCATTTTCTTCCATACGTTTATTGAGTCTGTTTTCCGTATCAATCATTTTGCTTTCAAACTCATTCATTTTTTCATCTTGTTCTTTCATTTTTTTATCGTGCTCTTCCATTTTGATAAAAAGTTCTCTGCTAAATTCTGCTTGCTGTACTAATTGGTCTGCTTGTCGTCTACTGATATCGATTAAATTTTTAGACATCGATTACATCTCCTTTTGATATTTGTTTGTTCAGTTTTTGAGATAAATCTAATAAATCATCTGCAATTTTCTTGATAGATTTAATTGCATATTCGTTACTTAAAATGTATTCATCATGAATGAAGTAAGTCATAGGTGCGATTTCTTTTATTAGTTCCTCACCTTTTTTAACAAGGTCGTACACTTCTTTTTGGGCCTTTAATCTACGTTGTCCGTCATCTAACTTTCTATTCATATCGCCTAACGCTTTATTTAATTCATCATATTTCTGCGACTTCTCACTCACTTCATCTCTGCGTTGTTCCATTTCTTTGATGTCTTTTTCTAACTTCTGATTACGTTGTTCAATCAGTTTTTGTTGGTGTCTTGATTGAGCGAGCGCATTTTTAGTTTCTTGATAGTCCTCAGGCTCCATATACTTCTCGATAACTTCAGGCTCTCTACTCTCTGCATCTTCTAGTTGTTTCTTCGCAATCTCTTCTGAACGTTGTGCTTGTTCTACTTGAGATTGGAGTTTGGCATTTTGTTCGTCGCGTTGTTTGAGTTGTTTCTTTAACTCTCGTAATTCTCGAACAGTCATCTCGTCTGGAGTTTTTGTTTCTCCGTTTGATGTTGTATGTTCTTTGGTACGTTCTGGTTCGGGGAGAGTCGCGATTTGATAAAGAGCTTCAACACCTAAAGTGTTCGACATCGAACGCTTTTGAAATTCGTCAGATACTTTTATAAATTTTCTAGCTTGTGAGTCATTAAAGTTTACTGACTTCAACCATTTTGACCATTCTCCATGTACTAAGTCATTTTCTTTCACGTGTTTCAATCTACGACCAATCTCGAAAATAGATTGACCAGCGATGTTTTGATAACTTTTTATTTCAGTTTCAATTGTGATTAGGTCATTACTCAGTTGTAATTCGTTCATTCCAACCCTCCTGTATCACATTTTGTGATATTAATAATTAAAAAAAATATCTTCGACACTAACATCGAAAGTTTTAGCTAAGATTTCCATTTCATAATCGTTGAAAGGATATTTACCTTGTTCTTTCTGCTCATACTGCCTACGTTGTAAACCTATCAAATTAGCTACATACTCTGTGGTAAACTCTTCAGATAATCTAAGTTTACGCAATTTAGTTTTAGGTTTTAAATATTTTTCTTTAAGCAATTTCTTTTTATCTGTCGCCGTCATTTATTATCACCTCCGATGACTGTATATAAACTATATCACGTTTCGTGATACATTTCAAACATTTTTTATCACATTTTGTAATATTTTTTATTGTTTCCTTATTATAGATGTGTTATATTTATCTCAAGGAGTGATACCAAATGAGCAAAAATGTGATAGGAAAAAGAATAAAAGAACTAAGAAAACAGAAAAAACTAACTCAAAATGATCTAAGTAAGTTGACTGGATACAAACAAAATACTATTTCATCTCATGAAAATGGGACTCGAGGAATAGACGAGATAGATATAATGAACTATTGTGAGGCTCTCGGTGTGACTCCGACAGATTTATTTCAAAAACATGAACAACCTCAACTAGAAACCCTACCAGTCAAAAAGATTCCAGTTGTTTCAAAAGTATCTGCTGGCTTACCTATATATAGTGAAGAAAATTTGATTGATTACATATACTTTGCTACTAACAAACTTAATTCTGATAAAGAAGAATTTGGTTTAAAAGTTTCTGGCGATAGTATGGATAAGATTTTCCAAGATGGCGATATCGTTGTGGTAGAAAAAGACTCTGTTGTTGAAAACGGTCAATTAGGTGTCGTTATGATTAATGGTTATAACGCTACCGTTAAACGTATTAGATACAATGGCGACCAAATTATATTAATTCCAGAATCAAATAATCAAAACCATTACCCACAAGTGTATGGCAAAGACGATGAAGTAAAAATAATCGGTAGAGTTGTAGCAAGTCAAAAACTATTTTAATAAGCGTCCTAGTGGCGCTTTGATATAAATTATTTTAAGGAGAAATGTAGAATGAAAAAAGTCTTATTTATTTTATTATCTTGTTTCTTAGTTTTAGCGGCATGTAGTAACAACAATAGCAATTCGAAAAAGTCGACTTCCGTTGATGAAAACAAAGTACAATTCACTAATGATACTTTAGTTCTTGATCAAGCTGTTTTAAAAATAAAAGACACATTTTTAGTTAACGATAAGGATTCGGATAACGGAAAGAAATTATTAGCATTTAAATACGAGGTTAAAAGTAAAGACGGAGATGAACAAATAACGCCAATGAATGTTTGGATTGCGTCAATGGAAGCCGTTCAAGATAGCGAAAATACCGAAAGTAAACTTGAAGTTGGTCCAACGCCTAATACTGGTAAATTCGAAGAATGGGACAAACACAACAGCGATGTGATTAAGAAAGGTAAAAGTGCTAAAGGTATTATCACTTATGAGTTAGAAAATGATAAGCAAGTAACGCTGAAAGCTACTAAAGGAACAGAAGGCAAAAAACTTGGCAGTAAGAAAATAGATGTCAGTAAATTAAAAACTGTAGATTATTCAGCTGTTGAAGATATTACAAACAATTAAATATAACAAAGGGGAAATGTAAAATGAAAAAGGTTCTATTTTTAATTTTTGCTAGTTTATTAGTATTAGGTGCATGTGGACAAGATGAGGATAACCCGAATAAAGATGATAATAAAAAGTCAGAAAGCAAATCAGATAAAAAGTCTAACGATCCAAAGAAAGATAAGAAATTAGAAAACAAGGACAAATCAAACAAAAACACTAATGATGATAAACAACAAGTTAGTTCAGATGATAGCAATAATGATACTGCTAACAAAGAATCTGAAAGCACATCTAAAAATGATAATGAGAAAACTCAAAATGCTAACGGTAATATTGAACGTCCAAAGGGTGAAAAGATTCAACCAACTCAACAAAACAACCAACAACAAGCTAACAATAACCAACAACAAAGTAGCAATCAACAATCACCAAACAACAATGATTATATGACGCAAGATGAAATTAACGAATGGAATAAAAATAAACCTACTACACATGACGAATCTCAAATGGGTTATGGTCGTGGAGATTATGAAGCTGCTAAAGAAGCAAGTGAAAAAGTAAGAAACGATCCAAATGCACACGTTGGTGGTCCCGGTTGGGTTAATGAAAACGAAGGGTATGATAGTTGGAAGCAAAGACAACAAGAAGCACAAGAAGCAGTAGTACAACAATAATATTTTTAGGGTAGCCCGTCTACCCTTATTATTTTTTACCTTTTTTGAGGAGGGATAACATGCAAACACGATGTTATGACGGTAAAAAATGGCAATACGAGTTTAAATATGAGGGTAAGAGATATAGAAAGAAAGGCTTTAGAACGAAACGTGAGGCTAATTCTGCAGGATTAGATAAGTTAAATGAATTAAAACAAGGTATCGAGTACGAACCAAATTTAACGTTATACGACTATTTCAAAACTTGGTGCGAAACGTTTAAAAAATCGACGGTAACACCTAAAACCTACAAGTCCTATTCTTCTGCTATGGAACACATCAATAACCACCCTATTGGTAAGAAAAAGTTAAAAGATATTACGAGATACCACTATCAAGATTTTATTAACGAGTTTTCAAAACATCATTCGAAAGAATCTATTAGAAAACTAAACGGTTATATTAGAACATCGTTAGATGATGCAGTATACGAAGGGCTTATAGTAAAGAACCCTACCTTTAAAGTTAGTTATAGAGCTAGTAACCCAAACAAAAGTGAAGATAGTAAGTATATAAATCTAAAAGATTATGAAGTGTTAAAACAGCATTTGATGACTAAAGACAACGCATCATCACTCGTACTATTCATCATGATTTGTACTGGTTGTCGCATAAGTGGTGCTTTGAATCTAAAACGTGAATATATTAACCAAGTTAAAAGCGAAATTTATATTGATGAGCATAAAACAGATTCGTCACCACGTTACGTGTCTATTAGTCAAAAAGATATGAACCATATCATTAAGTCTATTGATCAATTACCTAGAACAATTGACGGAACTATATTTGGTGAACTAACAAACAATGCAGTTAACAAACGTTTAAAAATATATTGTAACAATTTAGGTATCAAAGAAATCACTTCACATGCTTTACGTCATACTCACTGTTCATATTTATTAGCCAAAGGCATTTCTATATATTACATTTCGAAAAGATTAGGACATAGAAATATATCAGTAACCACAGAAGTTTATTCACATTTACTTGAAGAAACTTACAAAGAAGAAGATGAAAAAGCAACACAAATAATAAGCGCAATGTGATTTTTAGGGACCCATTAGGGACCCAAAACCCCATGAAACCCGTCGTTATAAGGTTTATAGTATCCCTCCCAGGACGCTATTAAC
>ERZ1023288.46-NODE-46-length-51431-cov-46.197738_pt1 | contig 51431 bp, 44 predicted proteins | sample MGYA00380468_ERZ1023288 | MGnify/ENA primary metagenome ERZ1023288 (study PRJEB33173, sample SAMEA4830366) | metagenome | study: EMG produced TPA metagenomics assembly of the PRJEB25223 data set... | reverse complement strand
GGAGGAGAATATGAAAAAATCTAAGGGAATATTATTGTTTAGTTTTGTGATTTGTCTTACTGGAGTATTAACGGCTTGGTTTTTGGGGGTATTTGAACCAGAATGGAAGAAATATAGCTTGGAAAGTCCAATGGAAAAAATCTATAAGACGGATACAAAAAATGGAATTAAACATAAAGAAGTTTATAGGCTCAAGGAAGAATACGCTAAATTAGGATTGAAGGGGCTGGTTTATCATTATGAGATTAAAGAAAATCTATTTGAAGAAGGGCTTGAGCCTTCTAGAGAGCAACCTATTTTGTTGTGTAGTGTAGATGTCTATTCCTTATCTAAACCTAAAAAATTATCTGAGCTAAATCAATATGCTTTATCTGATGATATGAAAAACGCCATCAAGCAAAATCCGCAAATTGACTTTTATGTGAAAGAAAAAATCCTAAAAAATGATGATTTCTATAAAGAAACTGTTAAAGAAACGCACATTCATAGCAAATGGTTGCCTGCAAATCTCGTATTCGCTATCAATGCGGAGAATGTTTTTGCAAAAATAGATAGCGACGGCATTATTATTGACAGAACCACCGCTTCAGTGCCTAGACAATGGAAGCAGTTGGAGATATGCCTAAAGGATGTAGAAAGGAAAAATGGTAGAGAATTCGTTAATCCACCAGAATATTGGAATAGTATCAGTCCATCCCGACGCTATGCAGTTGTGGAACAATTTCACCCAAAAGATAACCAAGCTGAGTTTAAGGCTGGACTTATGAGAACTATTTTCTCTGATAAATCGTTTATTCGTATGGATGATAGTATAAATTGTAGTTTTCAATATGATCCACTGGGCTCTCTTGATAATCAATATAGTGATACATATTGGAAAGATAAACCTGATTTAGAAACTGACTTAAAAGCAAGCAATCATGCTAGATATATAAACTACAAACAGTATGGAAAAGTTTTCACCACTTGGCAAAAAACTTTCATTGATATTTATAATATTGATGAAAATATGTATGTAAGAGTGTTTTCTGAGTATAGCAATGGATTGCCTTACATACAAAGGTACTGTGAAGAATAATTTTCTTCATATTTGTCTAACTTTTTTATGGAGTTATTTTTATGAGTTACTATGAATCAATTACAGCTACACAAATGTGGTCTTTGTATTTGTTCAATAAAGACACGCCCAAAACAGGTCTTGAATTATCGGTACAGACGGTTGCCAACCCGCGAGGGGGAGCTAATCTGAGAAAGCCGATCGTAGTAGCTTAGTAAGATTGTGCAGACAACTGCATTAAGTAGAAAGAAAAACATAGTTAATAAGGAGGTGGAAAATATGGCTGGTGTTGGTATGATGATAGTTCTTTTTATGTTAATCATAGGTGCATTTATTTATTTATTATTTTCCTTTTTTATATCCAAAGGATTGACTGAAAATAAAAGAAGACAATTATTATATTTTGCATTATTTTTGCTATTTCCATTGTTAATTGGCATGCTTAATTATTACGGTTTTTGTTTTAAGAAAATGCGTTTTTTGAATGAACAAGATATATACACAATATTAGATAATAGTAAATATAAAGAACAGTCTAATGATTATTATGGAGCATATGTTTTTACAAGAGAAAAAATGTATGGCAATTTCAAAACAGATATAGATGGAGGACATTTATATGAAAATTTTGATACTTTTATAGAAAAAATTATGGGATGGCGATATGCAATGGTGCACACGAAACAACGCACTTTTATTATGACAAATTGTGGAAATCTGTATCCGCCTGAATTTTAATTTTTTTCTACAACAGACTTTTTTACTTTAAACTAATTAGGAGTGCAAAAATGGCTGACAAAATTTCAACTTTGCCTACAATGGCACAGATAACTTCAATGTACTTATTTGGTCAATTAGAAAAACCAAATAATTTACTTGATGAGAATTTAATTCGCCCCAAAGATTTAGTAGTGGATTATCCTGTAAAAATCAATATCAATGAGTATATGACAGATGGAGCAGGCAGATTTGTTAGTGCAAAAGATTTTAAGTTTTTAGATGAATTTTTTACTAAAAGCAGTACCGCTTCTGAAAATTTAGAAGCTGGAAGATATACTAAATCTGAAATAATTCAAACATTAAAGATTAAATTTGCAGGAGTAACTCAAAGTACTGCTGAATATGATGATGGAAAAGATGATTTGTTTGAAAGAGCATATATTTGGAATTCTGTTGCTTTTATGGTAAATGATGATGCGGTTTTTGTTGTTGATGAAGAGGGGAATCGTTCAATTGAAAATTTTGCCATTGTTCCTTTTTCAAATGATAAACCAGGGCTTCGAGATGAAAACGGAAAACCAATGGAGAACTTTGATTTTGAAGGTGGTACTACATCTCAAATCGCTAATTCTATGATAGAGTGGAAAATTGATCCCTCAGGAATTGGTAGAACAGTTAATATTAAATTTGACTGGGATAATGTTAATACCAAAACATTGTCATATCAGGATTATCAAAATGAAAAAACAAGTTCTAATTTTTTAACTAACAAATGGAATCAGGCATCTGTTGGCTTGGATAGTGTATTGACAAACAATCTTGTTCAAAAACTGTGGGATAATGGTATTATCCGATTTTTGGATGAAGATGGGCGAATTATCTTTTATGGAACGTACGATTATGAAAATTCAAGTTCAAAATTTTATTTAATGAATAATACTTATATTTATATACAACTCCCTAAATTGTATGCTAAATTAGGTGCTTCAGAACTTAAATCAGGAGTGGTCTTTATTTCTGGTAATGGGGATGACAGTGTTATCGGCTCTATTAATAATGATAAAATTATTGGGAATTCTGGTTCAGATACATTAAATGGAAATAATGGCGATGATGTTCTCATCGCAGGAAGTAATAAATATGACACTTCCGACACATCTATTAATACCCTCATTGGCGGTAAAGGCTCGGATGAGATTCATGGGGCAGCTGGTGCTGATATTCTAGTTGGTGGTTATTATTTATTTGGTGATGTTGTTTTGAAGGATGACGGAGAATCCGACCGCATGGAAGGCGGAGATGGCTCTGATACATACTATGCAGGCGATACTGATGTAATCAAGGACAAAGACGGTCAAGGTGAAGTGCATTTTGGCGATGTTGTTCTAGGCAAAGCTTATCGTGATACTTCAGTATCTGATCAGTAGGTATATTTGCAGGGAGAAAATATCAAGTATACGCTCAACGGCAAGAACTTGACAGTTGAGTTAATCAAGGAAGGCAAAACTCTCACGATTGAAGAGTTTAATAAAGAAAACTGCGATTTGAATATCCAGCTTATAGACAAAGCTGGCAAGGATATAGTTTTTGTTATTGATGTAACTGGGTCAATGTCAGAGGATATCAATACGGTTAAAGCTAATGTAAAAAATATGATTAGCAAATTATTTACTAATACCAATGATGAGAATCTTGATACAAATATCGGGATTATGACTTACACTGATGGTAGTTTGTCTTGGATTGCTAAGAATGCCGATACTGCGCAAAAGGCTTACTCTGCCATTAACGCAGTATTTGAGCAAGGTGGCGGGACGGAGCTGGTGGCTACTTCTCTTAGCAAGGCTCTTAATGAGTTTGATTGGCGAGCAGGTGAGGAGTATGCCAAGCAAATTTGGCTTTTCGGTGATGAACCAGGCGACGATTTGGATGGTCTGTCTAAGGTTTATGCGCTTTCGCACAATAAAAAAGTCGAACTTGACGGGGAAAAAGAAGGAGCATTTGAATATATTCCAATCAATACTATTGCTTTGTCTAGTGGTTCTACGGCATCGGTGTTCCAAAGTATTGCAGAAAATACCAAAGGAATGTATTTCTATGGTCGGGCAGATTTGGATACTGCCTTGAATGACATTGCTAATCTGGGAACTAGTGCCGATGAAACTATCAATGGCACTGATGCGAATAATACCATTAACGGCATGGGCGGCGATGACACCCTAAGCGGCGGCTTAGGCTCTGACACCTATGTTGAGACGGGCGATTTCGGTCATGATACCATAAATGAAACCAATCCTGATGGTAAGGACAAAAACAAAGTTGATTTTGCTGATACCTCGGTTCAGGATTATGGTTTTGAGAATGATAACGGAAATTTGGTAATTACTAACGGCAATAATTCCGTAAGCATAAGTGATTTCTACGGTGATGAGAATAAAGTCGATCAGTTTGTATTTAATGATACAGTGATTGACAATGCATTAGCTGCATTTTACGGCAACAATCAATCTGGCAAAAATGTAAATTACACCGAAACTGCGGAAAATGTGCAAACGGGCATTTTTGGAGGTCGTCAGTTTGTTGTTGCATCAGACGATGCCGAAGTTAATACTTCATGGTTTCAAGATGCGGTTGTTGTCAATGGCAACAATGTCAGTGTTGATACGGGTTTGAATAATGATCAAGTCTATGTCCAAGGCTCTGGCAGCGTTAAAACTGGTGGCGGTTCGGATAAGATTTTCATCGGCTCTGAGTTCGGATCGGTTAATGTTTATGACAGCTCTGGCGTGAGTGATGAAATAAATTTCACCGCTCATAATTTGAAAGATTTTTATGTCTCTCAAGATGGCAAAAACTTTAGCTTTAAGCTCCTAGGCAGTCCTGAAAGCAGTATTACAATCGAAGGACAAAGCTCTGTGTTGCATCGGATGGAAAATTTCTCATTCTCTGACGGCACAAATATCAGCTATAAAGATTTGGGAGCACTGGCAAAAATATATGAAAACCATTCATATGAACAGATTGCAACTGATGCAAACATTGCAAAATCTATCGAAGAGCAGTTGAGTTCCCAAGGCTTTTTGGCTTAAATAATATTAAACTGCGTTTAATGCTAAAAGGACGTGGCTCAGCTGGGAGAGCGCCTGCTTTGCACGCAGGAGGTCAGGAATTCGATCCTCCTTGGCTCCACCAATATCTGATAGAAAGGCAAGATAAATTAAGAAAAACTCACTAAGGGAGAAAACTTAAGAGGCAGATTCAAATATGAAGTGCAACGCACCCAAAGTTAGCTTTAACCTCCAATGGCGTCATAAAGCCTAGCACCTTACGAGGACGATTATTCAAATTGTCCTCTATCTCTTTAATGTATTCAGCGCAGAGATTATCAAGTCTCACAGACTTCGGCAAAAATTGCCGAATCAATCCGTTTTCTTAAGTGCTTAGTTATCCGTGTCTTAGATTGTTTTGATAGTAACAATTGAAAAAAGCGCTTGCATTATTATCTGCTGTACTAAATAATAAGCTGACAATAGTATGTTGATGCAATATGCTGTTGTTGTTTAAAAATTTGTATTTTTTATCATCCATTCGCGACTGTTGCAGTGTTCGTACCTGTTGCGCAGACTGTATCAAGCAATATTTTGTATATCTTTTCTGTAGATAACTCTAGAGGTTTGTATGAAGATGATCAATAAGCAAAATGTCTATTCTGTATTAGGCGTTTTTTCCTTGGCTGCTGCATTGCCGGCTTTTTCCGCTACGCAAATCAATACCTATCCTCAAACGGCTGCTATTGATGCCAAACTCCCGATTATTCACACATCGCATGGTTCCACGCATCTGAAAGCCAATGTGTTGAATCCTTTTCCTGTCTGTAATGCTTTGGAAGACCGCCGCACGGTGGTGTATAAAATCAATGAGTCTTGGTTGCCGGTAGGCACTATTTCCGCTAAAAACGAAACCGAGATGAGCATTCCTTTAACGCAAAACACCTCCCGCGCTCAAAGCATTTCTTTTTCGGTCAACGGCAGTCGTACCGAAAAAATCGATGTAAATTTGGGATCTAATGGTTCGTCTAAGCAGGGGGATAGCTCTATCGGCGGACAATGGGGAATTGCTTTTTCTTTAGCACAGCAAATAGGAGCGAGCGCCAGTTATTCATTGTCTTGGACGGTGGGACAAAATATCGGACCTTATAGCGTGCCTGCCGGCTATACGGGAGAAGCGACTTACGGCTTCCGTGTGGTTAATATGATTGGTACGCAACAAATTTGCGGCTCTAACGGTTTATGGACCACACCGACTATGTGGCGTGCTTTTGTGCCTTTAAAGAGCGAGGTGCGCGTCAAGTTATACGATAATTTGGCTGATTCTGTGGATAAAAATACGCATCTTCCCAATAAGGCAATTGCGATTTTGCCCGAAAAGCCGAAAAATCCCGATATGCGTCAGCCCGGGCAGCAATTGCCTTTGGATCTTGAGCCTTATTTGACGGTTTCAAGCGCTAAAGCGGCAGGTTTTGCAGGTTCGGTGGCTTTAAGGCTGAGAAATACGGGAAGCGAAAGTTATTACGGCGAGTTTCCTGTCGTAAGCTTTTTGGTAGAAGTCCATACCGAAAGCGGTCCTAAGGGCGTGGATCGTTTGATTACGCCTCGTTGGTATAATGGCGCTTATGTGCAGGATTTGGGCTTTGATCGCGAAAAATCCCTGCGCCGTTTTTATGTGAGCCTGTCTAACCCGATTGAAGCGGGGCAAGAGCGTTTGATTGCATCATTTAGCTTTAATGACGGCAACACACGCGCCGGACGTTTGAAAAACTTTATCCGCGTTAGCCAAATTGGTCGCGTAGAAAATGATAAGAGTTTCTATAATGACCAAGAGGTGGATTCGCGTAAGAACACCTTAGATGATTTTGGCAAACAAATTCAGGGAATTTTTTAAGAAATTATCTGAACATTAATATCAAAAGCCGCTTGCTCTGCAAGCGGCTTTTGCATTTTACAGCGCAAATATATAGTCTCTTCAGATTAAAATGATACGCCTTAAACAACATATTGAAATATTTTTCAATATGTTGAAAATTTTTATTGTCTCATTTTAATCTGAAGAAGCTATAATATTTGCTTAATTCTTCTGCTTAAACATGCGCGGTTTATTTATTGATCCTGACAGAGTTCTTCAATCAATTGCTCGATTTTTTGCCGGTGAGCGGCGATTTCTGCTTGAGAGAGTTTGACAGGATTGCCATCGGCATCATTTGTATAAATTCCTTCAGTATTTTCTTGGCTGTCTAAAATCGATAAATCGTAAAAAGCGGCATTGCAGCGTTCTATACTGGTAATAATGATATTTTCAGGATTTATATCGTTTATTTCCGCATGTTGGATATTGGGTGATGAGGGAATGTCCGATATTTTTTTTTCATCAATCTGCATACCTTGTTCATTTAATAAAATATAGTTTTTTATGCCGCGCGGCGGAACTTTGGCATAATGCACAATGCCGTTTTCTATCCATTTATATACGATGATTTTTTCTGCACGCGGCGTGTTTTGCGCCGTTATATGCGTACTCAAAAGGCTGCTTAATAATAAAATCATTCTGTATTTTTTCATAATATTATCCCTTAAAGCATAAAAACAGAATTAATTTACCGTGAATGTATGTTCGTTTTCAAGAAAAATCATGTGTTTTTTATAAGTGCGATAGAAATTGTTGCAGATTACATCTAGGGTATTTTCTAAGGTGCTGTTATGTAGGTTATTTTTCAAAGCTTAAGAATGTTGTATGCCTGTGCCCGATGTCATACTGAGTGATCAAAATAGTTTAGTCATGTATGGTGATGAAAATCCATTTAATGAAATAAAAACATATATTTATGTTGTTTGTTGATTATCTAAATAATAGTTACTTTTATTCAATGAATTGTTTATAATATGCGCTTCTCCGATATAAGAGGCTTTTATGATAACTCCTTCTTTTAGCAGGCAAAATTTAAGTGCGGCAATATTCGGCGCAATGATAGGATTTGCCGCAATGCCGCTGTTTGTGAAAGCGCAAGATTCTAATATTTCTTCAGAAAATTCTATTTTACAGCTGCGTTATGTGCAGGAAACCGCGCCCATTTTATTGTCGGAAATCGTGGTTTACGGCGAACGCAATAAGTCTTTAACTTCCGCACAAACGATTGACAATGACGATATGCAAATTATGCCGGTAGGTAACGGCAATATCAGCGATTATGTAAAAAGCAATGTGCATGTGCGCTATGAGAAAAGCGACAGCAATGGTGTGCAGCGCGGCGAGATTATGCCGGAATGGCTTTCGATTAATGGTGCAGATGCCAACCAAACCGCTTATTTTGTAGATAATGTTAATGTGAACAATGAATTGACGGTAAGCGATATTTTTGACGGAGCGATGCAGGTTTTGCCCAATATCAGCCATACGCAGGGATATTTTTTTGATGCGGATATGCTGTCGGCAATTGAAGTGCAAGACAGCAATATTTCCGCCAGTTTAGGTGGTTTTATGGGTGGCGCCTTAATCGCGAAAACCAAGCGGTATTCCGGAGAAGACAGGTTTAAATTCCATTACCGTACTACGGCTTCGGATTGGGCGGCGCTTAATGCCGGCAAATATGCCGGCGATGTCTTTGCGCGCGTTCGCCCTGAAAGTAATGGAATTGCCGCTTTGCAGCCTGAATATCGCAAACAAGATATGAATGTGATCATTGAAAAAGGCATTAGAGATAATATGGGTATGGTTTTTGCTGCAAGCCGCCGCCATTCCCATATTGCGCAAAACCGTTTGATCGGTCTTATGCCGGATACGCAATTGGTAAAAGAAAACCACAAGCGGCAATCGGATAATGCTTTATTGAATCTTAATTGGCAAATAAATGATAATAATCGCTTGGAATTATCATGGCGTTATTCTAATTATTTCGAGAATAAATATTTTGCCGATAATATCGATGGCAATGCCAAAGATTATCATCAGGCTTACGGCGCTACTTTTGCGTGGGTGCACGAGGCGGAAAGCGGAACATGGACAAATACTTTGGCTTATGATGTTTTTACGGATAAGCGCCAATCTAATGCGCATAAAGCGGAAATCATATCGGTATTAGATGAGAATACTTTTGATCCTTTATACAATTATGAGAAGGGCGGTTATGGCGACAGCCGCTTAAAACAGCATAATCTGCATTTTTCGACGGAATATGCTTTTCAGCCGTTTTTTATAGGCGACAGCGAGCATTCTGTTTCTGTGGGCGGGATTTATCAGAAAACGGATTATGATTTTTATCGCCCGCAGGCGGTCGATGCGGCGGTGAAGACTTATCTTTCCGACGGTTCGCTCTTATTTGCCGATGCTTTGCATACGCCGGCAGGTAGGGCGAAAACCGATTATCAGAATGCGGCGCTTTATGCGGAAGATTTAATTTCTTGGAAGAATTTTGAATTTCGCGCAGGATTGCGTGCGGAGCGCGACGATTATTTGAAAAATACCAATATTGCTCCGCGTTTGGTGCTGCGCTATCAGCCGAATGCGCAAAGTCAATGGACAATCGGCGCGAACCGCTATTACGGTCGCTCTTTTGCAGCCTTAAAGCTGACTGAAGATATTTTAAAGATTCATCAAGATGCTTCTCGTCAATATAAAGACGGCGGTCGTTTGAAAACGCCTTATGCCGATGAGTTTTCTCTGGGATATGAGCAAAAGATTTCTAATTTGAATGTGAAATTAGGCTATATTTATCGTCAGAATAATGATCGGATTATCATGAAAAAAGATGATAAAGATTTTAATTATTATACTAACGGCAGGGATTTCAGCAATCGGATTTATACGGTGGAAATAGAAAATAAAGAGCCGTGGCAGATTGGCAATACTTATTGGAAAACCACATTAGGCTTGGATTGGTTGGATTCAAGTCGCGCCGATGTGGGGAATCCGAATCAGCAGGTTTATTTGGACGGTAAATTGATGAGTCGTGCGGATATGGTGAGAAAAGTCAATAGCAGTCGGGAAGATTGGCAGCTGCATTTGGGTTTGAATATGTATATGCCTGATAGCGGTATTGATTGGTCGAATGATGTATATATTAAAGCGCCGATTAAAGGTTATGAAGATATTGATGATCCTTTAATGGGAATTGACCGTTACCGCAGTTATGATTACGGCAGTCATGTGCAATGGGATAGTGCTTTGCGTTGGCAAAGCGATATATATAATCATCGGTTTTATATACAAGGCAATGTGTTAAATGTATTGAATCATGTACGAAAAACCCATTATCCGATTTCTTCAAGAGATAATGCCTATACTGCAGGTCGGGAGTTTTGGTTGAAATTTGCTTATGAGTTTTAAAAATGATTTTTTAGATTTTTTATTTTTTATCGTTGTTGATGTGGATTTTGTATCGGGCATAATGCTTGGCCAGCATAATTGATATTCCGAATGCAATTTATTTAAAAACCGTCGGCATGTTGTCATGCGACGGTTTTTAACATGAAAGGCTTGTATTTTATGGTTTAGGGTTCAAGGGCGATGTTTTCCACCGCAGGGGCTTTTTCAATCAAGCCGATGGATTGCATAAATTCTCCGTAGCGGCGGTAGCGGTTGTTATCAAGAGCGGCGGGGCGCAGGGCTAGGCGCGGCAGGGTTTCCTGCCATGCGGCATGGTTGGTGTCGTCGTCGAGTTCGCTTTTATAACTGATGTAGCTTTGCCATGCCTCTTGGGGGTGGTTGAGGATGTATTGCGCGGCTTGCTCCAGTGCTTGGTTGAAGCGGCGGATGCTGTCGGCGCGGGCATGGTCTTTATGGGCGATGATGATGAGTTCGTCATAGCTCGGTATGCCGTGTTCTTCAAGGTAGAAGGCGCGTCCTTTATGTCCGTGGCTTTGCATTTCGTAAAGTTCGAAGTTGCGGTAGCCGCCGATGACGGCATCGACTTGTCCGCTCATGACAGAGGGCGAGAGCGAGAAGTTTACGTTCACCAGTTCTACGTCTTTTAGGCTGAGCTTGGCGGTGGCCAGTACGGGGGCGAGCATGGCTTCGTCAACGCCGGCGACGGAGTAGCCGATTTTCTTGCCTTTGAGGTCGGCAATGCTGCGAATGTCGCTGTCGTCTTTGACGATGATGGTGTTCAGCGGGGTGGAGATGAGGGTGCTGACGCGCATGAGCGGCAGTCCTTCTTGGGCGTGGAGGTAGAGTTGCGGTTGGTAGTCCACCGCCAGATCGGCTTTGCCGGCGGCGACCATGCGCGGCGCAATGGAGGGGTCGGAGGGTTCGATGATTTCCAGTTCGAGGTCTTGGGCGGTGAAGTAGCCTTGTTGTTGAGCGACGATGATGGCGGCATGGTCGGGGTTGATGAACCAATCAAGCATGAGTTTGAGGCGGTCGGCGGCTTGAGCGGGCAGGGCGGCGCTAAGAGCGGCGGCTAAGAGCAGTTTTTTCATGGAGTGTCTCCTTGTTTACCAGTTGATGAATTTTTTCAAAATAAAGTCGATGCTGTAGTAGATGATGAGGGTAAGGGCGGTGATGACGAAGAGGGCGGCGAAGGCGAGGTCGGTTTGGCTGCGGTTGATGCCGTATTGGATAAGGTAGCCCAGTCCTGCGCTGCCGCCGACGTATTCGCCGATAAGTGCGCCGATGGGGGCGATGGCGGCGGCAACGCGGATGCCGCTGGCAAAGGCGGGCAGGGCGGCGGGCAGACGGATATGAATGAGAGCGGCAATTGCGCCGGCGTTTAAGGTTTTGCCTAGGGCGAGATAGTGCGGCGGCGTGTGGCGCAGTCCGTCATAGGCGGCGGTGGCGATGGGGAAGTAGATGATGATGACCGTGATGATGATTTTGGGCAGCAGTCCGTAGCCGAACCAGAGCATGAGGATAGGTCCGAGGGCATAGACGGGTATGGCTTGGGAGATGAGCATGAGGGGCAAAAACCATTGTCGCAATAGGCGGCTGTATTGCAGGACAAGGGCGGTCAGCAGTCCCAAGATGATGCCGATAAAGAGGCTGAGCAGGATTTCCAAAGCGGTGATGCCGCTGTGATGGAGGAGTTGGCTGCGGCTGTGCCACAGACGCGTTAAAACGCGTTCCGGCGGCGGCAGGAGGTAGCTTGGGGTGTGGCTGAACCAGATGATGATTTGCCAGAGCAGCAGCAGCCCGGCACAGGTGATGAGGGGGCGTAGAAGAGACTTAAGCATGGCGGAGTTGTTGTATGAGTTGTTCTTGCAGTTGTGCCAAGCCTTGCGTATCGAGGGCGCGTGGCGTGCGGCTGTCGGGCAGGGCGACGGGCTGTAAGGCGGCGGGCGTGAGTATGTGCAGGCTGTTGGCAAGACGCAGAGCTTCGGTAGGGTCGTGGCTTATCATGATGACGGTTTTGCCGCTGAGCAGTTGCAGGGCGAGGTTTTGCAGTTCGTAGCGCGTAATGGCGTCTAGGGCGGAGAAGGGTTCGTCCATGAGTACATAGGGGCGGTCTTGCATCAGGGTGCGGGCGAGGGCGGCACGTTGGATTTGTCCGCCCGAGAGTTGGCGCGGTTTGGCAGCGGCATATTCTTCCAGTCCGCAGGCGGCAAGTAGGGCGGCGGCACGCGGATAGTCTTTGGCTTTGCCTTGCAGTCGTGCGCCGAGCAGGACGTTTTCTTGGAGAGATAGCCAAGGCAGGAGATCGTTGTGCTGCGCCATGTAGGCGATTTTGCCTTGCAGGGCATCGCCTGCGGCGGTAGTAATGCTGCCGCTGATGTCGGCATTGTGCGGCAGCAGATCGGCGATGGCATGCAGCAGAGTGCTTTTGCCCATGCCGCTGCGTCCGAGAATGAGATGCCATTGGGCAGCGGCAAAGCAGTGGCTGATATTGTGCAAGATGCAGCGGTTGCCGTAGCGGATGCTGAGATTGTTCAGGCAGATGGCATTCATCAAAAATTCCTTCATTTATGGTGCTAGAATTTCATTGGAAGCGGCAGTAAGCGCTTCCAATTCACGGCAACACTAGGGCAAGGTTTTATGTGTCGTCCTGCGTGTTGAAACATGACCAGTAATGATGAAAATGATGCACAGGTCCGTGTCCGCTGCCGATGTTTAGATTGTCGGCTTGGGCAATGGCGGCGGCGAGGTAGCGGTGGGCTTGGGCGACGCTGTCGGCAAGCGGCAGTCCTTTTGCCAGTCCTGCAGCGATGGCGGCGGAGAAGGTACAGCCGGTGCCGTGGGTATTTTTAGTCGGCAGACGCGGACTGCTGAACGTTTGTTTGTCTTGTGCGTCGAGAAGAAGGTCGCTTAAGGTGTCGCCGCTTCCGTGTCCGCCTTTAAGCAGTACGGCTTGGCAGCCCAGCTCAAGCAGGGCTTTTGCGGCTTCTTCGTCGCCCGAGGATACGCTGTCGCGCCCGAGGAGCACGGCGGCTTCGGGCAGATTGGGCGTGATGAGGCTTGCCAGCGGAATCAGACGGCTTTTCAAGGCGCTGATGGCTTGTTGATTGAGCAGGGTATCGCCGCTTTTCGCTACCATCACAGGGTCTAAGACCAGCGGCAGCGGGGCAAATTCAGCCAAGGCATCGGCAACGGCATGGATTATCGGTGCATCACCGAGCATGCCGATTTTAATCGCCTGTGGTTTGATGTCTTGCATCACGGCTTGAATTTGTGCGCGAATGCTTTCGGCGGAGAGCAGCTCGATATGGCTGACGCTGCGGGTGTTTTGGGCGGTAACGGCGGTAATCACGCTGGCGGCATATACGCCTAAGGCGGAAAAGGTTTTGATATCGGCTTGAATGCCTGCGCCGCCGCCGCTGTCCGAGCCTGCAATGCTTAGCGCGATTGGATGAGAGTGGTTCATATATCCTCCGTGCAGGAGCGGAGAGGCTTGTTCCCTCCGCCAGTATTAACTGAATCAGGTTCAACGGGTATTTCTCAGCATAAAGCACCCCGACAAGTCGCAGCTTATGGTATAAGCTTGCAGCCTCTTTGTCCAGTCTTGGATGATTATTCAGGAAAAATCGCAAATTTTGTTAGAATGCGGCGTTTTGACTCGGGGAGCAGGCATGGATACGAGAAATTGGCGGCGCGGTTTGGGCATATTGACAGGCATTTACGTCTCAAGAATGCTAGGCATGTTTATGATTTTTCCGGTATTTAGTCTTTATGCCACGGAATTACAGGGCGCGACGCCTTTTCTGATCGGCTTGGCATTGGGTGCTTACGGGCTGACGCAGGGGCTTTTGCAAATTCCTTTCGGACATTTGTCCGACCGCTTCGGCAGAAAACGCATGATGTTAATCGGTTTGGGTTTGTTTTTGCTAGGCTCAGTCATTGCGGCGTTGGCGGATTCGATTGCGATGATGATTGTCGGGCGCGCCGTTCAAGGTATGGGCGCGATTTCTTCCGTTGCGCTTGCCTATGCCACCGACATTTCGCCGCCTGAAAAACGCGGTTTCGCCATGGCGGTGATCGGCGGTTCTATTGGCATGGCATTCGTGCTGGCCTTAATTCTCGGCCCGATTGTCTCGAATTGGGTCGGCGGCGTTGACGGCTTGTTTTGGGTGATTGCCGCCTTAGTCGTTTTGGCAATCTGTGCCGCTTGGCGTCTGCCTGCAATCGGCACGGCGCACATCAGCGGCGAGCAATATGCGGGCAAAAAACTGTGGCAGGCATGTTTTGCGGTGGGGATGCTGCACGCGACCTTTACCGGTACCTTTACCGTCCTGCCCTCCGTTTTAGTTAATGACGGCGGCTTGGAGCGGGTGCAACATTGGTGGCTCTATCTGCCGGCAAACCTGATTGCCTTGAGCTTTATGCGCTATAAAGCCGATCCGCATCCGCTGAATTTCGGCGTTTCTTTCATACTCATGGCAATCGGCTATGCCTTGCTGGCATGCGGCTTCGGTTTCTGGGGCTTGGCCTTGGCGCTGACGATTTTCTTTATCGGTTTTTATCGTTTGGAAACAGGCTTGCCGCATTGGGTCAGCCAATTTGCTGATGCCGATAGTCGCGGCAAAGCCATGGGGATTTTCTCAACCGTACAATTTCTCAGCAGTTTTATCGGGGCGGCATTGAGCGGCTGGCTTTTGCAGCACAGCCATGCCTATGCGGTATTTGTCGCCTTATTATTCATCTCCGCTCTTGCCGCTTTGGTTTTACTTTGGGTGGGTAAACGCGATACACTATCGCGTTAAATTTAACCGGAATACATAGGGAAAAATATGGCTTCGAGAGGCGTTAATAAAGTGATTTTACTTGGCAATTTGGGCGCAGACCCGGAATGCCGTACTTTTCAAAATGGTGATTTGGTTGCCAATTTTTCTTTGGCGACCAGCGAAACATGGCAAGACCGTAACACCGGCGAAGACCGCGAAAAAACCGAATGGCATCGCTGCGTGGCTTATCGCGGTTTGGCAGGTGTGGTGCAAAAATTCGTGCGCAAAGGCAGTAAATTATACATCGAAGGCAAACTGCAAACGCGCAAATGGACGGATCAAAACGGTATCGACCGCTATTCCACCGAAATCATCGTCGATAATATGCAAATGTTGGATTCGCGCTCCGGCGGTTCGGCACCGCTTGACGATGCCTATCAATACCATGCGCCGCAAGGCGGCGGTTATTCGCGCGGCAACGCTTCTCAGCACAATGATCAGGGCTATCAAGGCGCGCCTTATTCTGATGATTATGCCCAAGCGCCGCGCCAATCCGCGTCCAAAGCTAGAAATAATGCCGTGCCGCAAAGCCCTGTTGCACCGCAAAATCCCGATGCCGGTATGAGCGGCAATTTTGATGACGACGATATTCCTTTCTAAGACTGCTTATATTATGGGATAACAACCGCTATGAATACCGCTACTGATGCACGCAACATCATTCTGCTTTATGAAAGCGAAGTGATTTTTAACCGTTTCCGCCAAGCTTTCGGCGACCGCTACCGCATTCACTGGGGCAAAGACCTCAATACCACCATGGAAATACTGGCGCAATGCGATGTCGGCGTGATAATTTGCGATGTGCATTTTCATCAGCAAGATATCTATCCTGTGGTCTTGGCGCTTAAACATCTGCATCCTGATTTGGTGACCATGATAGTGGCGCAATCGCAGAGCAAAGAAGAAATCGCCGAATTGGAAGCGCAGGAAGAAATTTTTGCCGCCTTGGTGCGCCCGATTACCCAAATGCAAGTTAATGAAACGCTAGATGCGGCATTTAATTATTATCTCAGCCGCCGCAAAGCCGAAGCCGAACAAATTCGCGCCGCACAACAAAAAGCCGATGCCGCCGCTGCGGCGAATTCGCCTTTTGCCGGCATGAGCCTGATTGAAGCCTTGGCGGCAAAAGCGGAAATGGCGGAATCTACATCGGAGCAATCGACATCGTCGCATAGCGAGTTTGCTTTTGCAGAAGAGCAGTTGCCGGAAGATATTTTGGCATTGGACGATTTATCCTCAACAGAGAACGCCGAAGCAGAAATGGGCGATGCAAGCAAACAAACAGAGGAAAAAGAAGATAAAACAACATCATTCTATCCCTCAAGACGCAATCAAATTGACGAAAATTCCGTAGATTTTATGTTCTTCGAAGATATGGAAATCGATGACTAAAGCTTTCCGCCTCGGCATTTTTATCGGGCGTTTTCAGCCCTTTCATCACGGGCATGAGCAAATGGTGCGGACGGCTTTGGCGCAGGCCGAGCAACTCTTGATTCTGCTCGGCTCCGCCAATACGCCGCGCAGTTTGAAAAACCCCTTCAGCCTTGAAGAGCGCGAAGAAATGATTCGCGCCACCCTGCCTGCCGAGCAATCGCGCCTGCATTTCGCGCCGTTGGACGATTATCCCTATGACGACCATAGCTGGATGCTGCATGTGCAAACGCAGGTGCAAGGCATTGCGCAGCGCTTGAACGTCGCGCAGGAAGAGATTGCCCTGATTGGACACCAAAAAGACGCCAGTTCTTTTTATCTCTCGCTCTTTCCGCAATGGCGCTACATCGCCTTGCCGAATTTTGACGGCATCAGCGCTACGCCTATCCGCCAAGTCTTTTTTGCGCAAGATGCGGAGGCAGCCTTAGCGGCGGATGTGCCGCTGAAAGCGCCGGCACGCGAATTATTGCAGCGCTTTCGACAAAGCGCGCATTTTGCCGATTTGCATGAGGAATATCAGCAAATTCAGCAGGAAAAAGCTCTGTGGGCGCAAGTACCTTATCCCGTGAATTTAGCCACCGTGGATGCCATGATCGTGCATCGCGGTCGGATTTTGCTGGTAGAGCGCGGCAATCCGCCGGGCAAAGGCTTGCTGGCATTGCCGGGCGGTTTTTTAGAAACTCATGAAACGGGTTTTGAGGGCTGTCTGCGCGAATTGCGCGAAGAAACGGGCTTAGGAGTTAATCCTCAAGCATGGCGGCATTTTCTGCGCCATCGCGGTATTTATGATGCGCCGGGACGCAGCGCGCGCGGACGCATCATTACGCAAGTCTTTTATTTCCGTATTCCTGACGATATCGATTTGCCGTCGCCGCTTGGTGCGGATGATGCGGCGCAAGCCCTGTGGCAGGATGTGCAATCATTAGACGCACGCTGTTTTCATGACGACCATTTCCATATTATCCGCGATATATTGAGTAAAACTGCCGATTAATCCGTCAGCACATGCCGATAGGCGAACTTAATGTTATCATGGCGCAAATATAGTAAAGGATTTGCCGTGCGCCTGTTTTTCACCTCCGATACGCATTTTTTTCATCGCAATATCATCAAATATTGTCAGCGGCCTTTCGCCTCGCCCGAAGAGATGAACCGCGCCATCATCAGCATTTGGAACCGCCAAGTGCAGAAGGGTGAACGTGTTTATCATTTGGGCGACGTATCTTTCGGCGGCTTGGCGGAAACCTATCGCGTCTTAGCCGAGCTGAACGGCGAGATTTGCCTGCTGCGCGGCAATCACGACGATGCTTTGGTCGATGACCCTTATCTGCGCGAACGCTTTGTGTGGATTAAGGATTATCATGAACTGAATTGGAACGGCCGCCGCATTGTGCTGTGCCATTATCCTTTGGCGCAGTGGCGCGATGCGCAGCGCGGCGCTTGGCATTTGTACGGACATACCCACGGCAGCATTGCTTTACCGGGCGCGGCACTGGACGTGGGGATTGACGCGCAGCCGGAATTCCGCCTGTGGACGCAGGAAGAAATTATTCGACGTTTAAGCCGCAAAGCCGCCTTGCCTTATCCGGGCAAACCGCATTATCCGCAGCGTCGCTTTGATCAAGACTGGCAATTGCTCAGTCAGGAAGACACGCCATCATGTTAAGTATCCGCCAAGCAAATGATCTCGAAACATTAGCCGATGAATGTATCAAGATTTATCAGCAGAACAATCCTTCCGTCTTTGCGAACAGCTTTGTGATTGTACCCAATTTGAGCGTGGCGGATTGGTTGGAACAGCGCTTTGCGCAGCAACAAGGCATTGCCGCACGGATGCGCTATCTGCTGTGGCGGGAATATGCGCATCAAGCCCAAGAAGCCCTGTTTCGCGCCCAATATCCGACGAAGACCCTGCCGCCGCCATTATCCAATGCCATGATGCGTTGGCAGTTGTTCGCCTATTTGCTGAATGAGGCGCAAAATATAGTGCAAGATGAACAACATGCTTTACATCCTGCTTTGCAAGCCTTATTTAACGGTTTGGGACGACAGGCGGCGCTAAGCGACACGCAGATACAGCGTCTATGGGCTTATGCCGAAGAAACGGCAAAAATTTTCAATGATTACCTTGCGATGCGTCCGCAGTGGCTGGATGATTTTGTGCAGCATTCTTCCTTGAATTTGGCAGATTTCGCCGATGCCGAAGCCATTGCCGCCATGCCCGAGTGGTTGCGGGCGCATTATCAGCAAGTCTTGCAAGCACAAGCCTTTTTGTGGAAAGAATGCTTTGTCGATACTGCTAAACAACATGCCGAACTGACTCAGGCATTTATTGCGGCGGCGCAAGAGCAGCGTTTGCCGGCGCATATTCTGACCGAGCAACTTTTTATTTTTATGCCGCGGGATGTGGACCAATCCATGTTGGATTTTTTGCAGGCATTAGGGCACTCGCGCGATGTTTATGTGTTTTTATACGGCGTGAGCAATCAGCGGCTCAGCGATATTGTCGATAGCCGTTGGCTGCGCCGTCTGCCTGTGCAACAACAGGAAGAGCAGCATTTGAGCAGCGGACATGATCTTTTTTCCCGCTTCGGCAAACAAGAGCGGCAACGCTTCAAACTGTTAGAAGCCAATCAATTGGCGGAGCAAATCGACTATCTGCAATCTCCCGAGTCGCAAAGCGCGCATTTGTTGGGACAATTGCAGGACGACATCCGCCGTCTCGATGATGCGGTCAGCTTGAATCCCAATCCCTCGCCTGAAGACGATTCTTTAAAAATCCACGGCTGCCACGGCTTGCTGCGCCAATTGGAAGTGCTGCGCGGCGAGATTGTGCGTTGGCTGAATGCGGACAGCAGTCGGCGATTGGACGATATTGTGATTCTTCTGCCCGATGTTGCCGCTCATCAAGATGCCTTGCGCGCCGTTTTTCCTCAGCAAGGCAGTTATGACGGCTACACCCTGCCCACACGTCTGACGGGAATTAATACGGCGGCGGTGGAAAATCTATGGCAGGCACTCAGCGGTATTTATACCTTGGCGGACAGCGATTTCAGCTTTCCGGCGGTCAAACAATGGCTGCTGCTGCCGGATAATTGCGCCGCCTATGGGCTGAGCCATGAAGACATGCTTTATTGGCTGGATAAATTGGCGCAGGCAGGCTTTCGCCGTGGCTTTGACGAAGCGCATTTGCAGGAAACGCTCAGTGATAAGGATTACCGCTTCAGCTTCTGCTATGCCCTTGACCGCTTAGTCACCGGCTATGCCATGCCGACAGTGCCGCTGTATGCCGGACAAGTCGCGCCCGATAGTACCATCAACAATCAGGCTTTTGCCGCCTTAAACGCCTTGTGCCGCTTCGCCGAAGAAATTCATGCCATTCGCGCCGGCAAAGGCGAACGCATAAACCCCTGCGATGGTCTGAAAAAACTAGAAGAACATTTGCATAAGCGTTATGCGCATGCCTTTGACAACAGCGCCTATCAAGCGATAGACAAGCATATTCAGCATACGAAATCACAACTTATCAGCGAGGCGGCGCGCACATTACCGGATCTGTCCTTTAAATTTATCTTGCGCACGGTAGCGGAATCTTTAAGCGGTATGCAAATCAGCGCCGAACCCAGCGGCGTGATTACCATCGCCCAGCTCAATGCCTTGCACGCTCTGCCTTATCGCCTGATTGTCTTTCTCGGTGCGGAAAACGGCGCATTCCCCACGCCGGTGCAGGACCGCCGCTATAATTTGCTGGATATCGCGTCACCGCAATTAGGCGACCGCTCACGCCGCAATGAAGACCTTGCCGCCTTCTTACATTGTCTTTGTGCGGCAAAAGACGCCTGTTGGCTATTCTATACCGCCGTTGATCCCATCGACGGCGAAGCGCGCATTCCGCCTGCGCCGATTCAGGAACTGCTGAATTATTTAAGCGAAAACCAAGTGCCGCAGGCGCATATCCATATCGCGCACAGCGCCGATCCTTTTCATCCCGAGCAAGAAAAAGGCAAAGCGGCGGCGCCTTTATGGCAGGAATTGCAGCACATTCTCTTGCAAGAAAAAAGCCTCAATGCACACAGTTGGTTGGATTTCACGCACTATGATTTCAGCTGCCTGCCTTCTATCGCCACCGAGAATAAAATAAATGCGCGCCACAGCCTTGATTTTCAGCGCATCGTGAAAGCCCTGCAAAAACCGCTAAGTCACTATTTGCGCGAACAAAACATCCGTCTACCTTCCGTCCAACATCAAGATCTCGGCAGAGAGCCGCTGTTTCTCGATTCCTTAGAACAATGGCAATTGCGCCATCGGCTGATTCATAGCGAGGACAGCCCGGAAAATCGAGACATCATAGCTGCCTTGCCTATTCTGCCGATCGGGCGTATGGGGAGAGCGGAACATAGACAAACGCAGGCGCAGATAGCGCAGCGCAAAGCGGCTTTATTTACCGCTACGGCTGCAACAACAGCGGATAATCCTGTCCGCACGCAGGAATGCAGCTGTGCCGACATCAGCATTGCCGCTGCTTTACCCGTTCATGCCGATCAAGCTTGGCTTCGTCTATTGGCAGGAAAGAGTAAGGCAAAATACTGGTTGGAAGCATGGCTGTGGCATCTCTTATGGCAAAGCAGCCATGATATTCCGCTGACGCAGAAAGGCGTTTGCTATGTGAATTTTAGCGACGATAAAAAAGACGAAGGCATGACACTGCGATTGGAGGCGATGCCCCAAGCCCAAGCGCAAGAAATCTTAGCGCAATGGCTGAAGGTTTATCATAGTATGAGCGTGCAGCCCTGGCTGTGGTCGCCCGAAAGCGCAGAAGCTGTTGTGAATAAACCTGATAAACCTATAGTGCAAACTGTGCAAAAATATCTGAATTATGAAGAAAAAAACGCATGGGAATTCTTATTCCATGATACGGATACGGCGCCTTTGACAGAAGCCTTGAATCAGAGTTGGTCTATTGCCAAAACGCTGTATCAATCCTTGTTCGAGATAGTAAAAAAGCAAATATAACTACATTGATAACACAGAAATGATGCAAAAAATCCTGATCTTTCTTTTCTGCTTATACTTGCCGGCATGGGCGCAGAGCCGCAGCGAAAAACTGGTGAAAGCGCATTTTGAATACGTCAAAATGGTGCATGCGGTGGCGGAGAATTGCGTGCAGACGGCGCAGGATTTAGCCGCCAAACCCGATGATAAGCAATTGATTATTGAAGGTATGCGCTGCTATTCCTTCTTGCTGGAAAAACGCGAAAAACTGGAAAACGACGTCTTTAAACTGCTGCGACGCCTGAATTTTCCGCAAGGCGAATTGAGCGAACGCGATCGGCAATTCGTGTCGATGGTTTATCTGCTTGACCTGCATTTGGAAGAAATCGGCGGCAAAATTGAGCCTGTGGTCAAGCGGCATCAAAGCAAGGGACGAAAATAAATCAGGTTTTGCAAAGCCTTCAACATGAATATAGTAAAAGCGTTATAATGGCGGCTTCTCAAACCCTTCATTAAGGAAAAACCATGACTAAACTGTTAGATATCGTGAAACCCGGCGTAGTTACCGGCGACGACGTGCAAAAAATCTTTTCCTATGCCAAAGAAAAAGGCTTTGCCATTCCGGCGGTCAATTGCGTCGGTTCTGACTCCGTCAATGCCGTATTGGAAACAGCCGCCCGTGTTAAAGCGCCCGTGATTATCCAGTTTTCGAATGGTGGCGCTGCCTTTTATGCCGGCAAAGGCATTAAGCCGAGCAGCGGCGCGCGCCCTGATGTTTTAGGGGCGATTGCCGGTGCTAAACACGTGCATACTTTGGCGGAAGAATACGGCGTGCCGGTTATCCTGCATACCGACCACTGCGCGAAAAAATTATTGCCGTGGATTGACGGACTGCTTGAGGCGGGCGAGAAACATTTTGCCGAAACGGGCAAACCGCTGTTTTCCTCTCATATGCTGGATTTATCGGAAGAATCCATCGAAGAAAATATGCAGATTTGCCGCGAATATCTGGCACGCATGGACAAAATGGGCATGACGCTGGAAATTGAAATCGGCATCACCGGCGGCGAAGAAGACGGTGTGGACAATTCGGACGTGGACGAGTCGCGCCTATACACCCAGCCGGAAGATGTGCTGTACGTCTATGACCAATTAAATCCCATCAGCCCGCGCTTTACCGTGGCGGCGGCATTCGGCAACGTGCATGGCGTGTACAAACCCGGCAATGTGAAATTAAAACCTTCTATTTTGGGCGATTCGCAAGCATTTGTGTCTAAAGAACGCAATTTGCCGGAAAAATCGATTGATTTCGTCTTCCATGGCGGTTCCGGTTCCAGCCGCGAAGAAATCCGCGAAGCCATCGGCTACGGCGCGATTAAAATGAACATCGACACCGACACCCAATGGGCGGCATGGAGCGGCATTTTAGACTTCTACAAAGCCAATGAGGCCTATCTGCAAGGACAATTAGGCAATCCGGAAGGACCTGATGCGCCGAATAAAAAATACTACGATCCGCGTGTTTGGCTGCGCAAAATGGAAGAAGCCATGTCCAAGCGCTTGGAACAATCTTTTGATGATTTGAATTGCCGCGATGTGCTGTAATTCTTAAGTTCGTAAAAAACCGCCTGTTTGACATCAGGCGGTTTTTTTATAACCGATTAAAATAAAAATGAAAGGAGCAGAAATGCAAATATTCAGCATAGACCCCGAAGCCTTTCTCGGTGGCATTATCGCGCAGGACGAACGGCAGGAATTGGTACAATTAGTCATGCAAAAAGGCAATGAAATGCAGCCTTATCAGGTAGATGCCATTGTACTCTTGATTATGCTGAGTGGGCGGGCGCAAATTCGCAGCGACGAAGACAGTCAGAAGCTCATTCCCTACCAAATTGCGCGTTTAGAAGCGAACGAGCGCCATATTGTCCGCAAATAGCGAGAGATATCGGGCTGCGGGCGTAAGGGTTCTGAGATGACATTGGTATCGAGCAGAATCATTCGAATGAGACTGCCGCTTCGGTGCTGTTGTCGCGCAGATTATCCCAATCCATGCCGCCTGATTCCTGACCGATGGCGGAGAGCATCGAGCCTAATTTTACTTTGCGCTGACTGAGGGCAATATTGTCCAAAATCAGGCGGATTTCCGTTTCCGTGCTGTGACAGGCGGCACGGGCGCATTTTGATGGCATGGCGGGTGGCTTCGGACAGGTTTTTGATGAAAACAGAGGGCATGGCGGATCCTGATGGCTAGTAGAACGTTTTATGCTATCTTTATTCAAAAGTGCTGGCAATATGGCAGGGTGATTCTTAGCCGAACAGAGCAATTAGCCACAGGATGCCGATTAGGCACATTGCCATGAATTGCGCGGCGGAGCCGACGTCTTTGGCGCGTTTGGCAAGCGGGTGTTTTTCCAAGGAAATGTAGTCGATGGTCGCTTCAATGCCGGTGTTGAAGAGTTCGACGATGATGGAGAGAAAGGAGGCGGCGATGAGCATCATGCGTTCGGCGGCGCTGAAGTCGAAGCACCATACGGCGATGAATAAAACGGCATTGCCGATGCTGAGTTGGCGGAAGGCGGCTTCGTGGCGAAAGGCGGCGATAAAGCCGTCTTTGGAGTAATGGACGGCGTTGATGATGCGCTGCCAGCCGTCTTTGCCTTTCATGTCGTTGGTTTTGATGTCTTTGTCTTCCATGAGTTGTCTGTCCTTGTTCAGAGTGTTTTGCGATAGGGGCGCGAGTTGCGCGCGCGGTTGTAGTTGTCTTGTTTTTTCTGTGGCAGTTCGCTGATGTCAATCGGCGTGAAGCCGCGTTCTTCAAACCATTGTCCTGTTTGGGTGGTGAGTAGGAAGAGGTTGCGCAGTCCTATGCTACGGGCGCGTTTTTCCAGTTCGGCGAGCAGGTAGTCGGCGCGGTGGTGTTGGCGGTATTCGGGAGCGACTGCCAGACAGGCGAGTTCGGCGGTCTGTTCTTGCGGATAGGGGTAGAGGGCGGCGCAGGCGATGATGGTATTGTCGCGCATGAGGACGTGGAAGTGTTCGATTTCTTGTTCCAGCGTGGCGCGGCTGCGCGGCACGAGTATGCCTTGTTCTTCCATGGGACGAATGAGGGCGATGATGTGGTTGATGTCGTCGGCGGTGGCTGGGCGCAGTTGGTCGTAGTGTTCGGCGGTTACCATGATGCCTTTGCCGTCGCGGGTGAAGAGTTCTTGCAGGAGTGCGCCTTCGCGTGCGTGGTCGATGAGATGCACGCGGGCGATGCCTTGTTCGCAGACATTAGCGGCGAGGTTGAGACGTTGGCAGAGCCATGTGTCGGGGTATTGGCTGTGACGGGCGGCGGCGGGGTTGAGTTGGTGCGGGTATTGGGCGGCAAGGTAGTTTTCGACTTGGGCGCTGAGGTAGATGAGTTTGTCGGCTTTGACGGCGGCGGCGGTGGCGGCAGCGATTTCGTCGCTGTTGAGGTTGTAGCATTCGCCGGTGTTGCTGAAGCCGATGGCGTTCATGAGGACGATGGCGTGGTCGGCAAGGTGTTTGCGGATGGCTTCGGTGTGGATTTTGCGGATGCTGCCGGTCATGGCGAAGTCAATGCCTTTGAGGATGCCCAGCGGTTTGGCGGCGAGGTAGTTGCCGCTGCTGATTTGAACGGCGGCATCTTGCATGGGGGAGTTGACTGCCCCCATGGAGAGGGTGGCTTCAATGGCGAGTTGTACGCTGCCGGCGGCATTGATGATGGCGGGCATATGGGCTTTTTCGCTGATGCGGTAGTTGCCGCTAAAGCGGGAGCTGAGTCCTGCGGCGGCAAGGTTGCGTTCGATTTGGCGGCGAATTGCCGGTACGAGTATGAGGCGAATGCCGAGGCTGTGCAGGAGGGCGCAGTCGTGCAGCATGGCGGTCATGTGCGGATTGTCGAAGTCGGCTTCAAAATGCAGGACGAAGGTTTTGCCGCGGTGGCGGTGGATGTAGGGCGCGGCTTGGCGGAAAAAGGAAAGAAAGTCTTGGCTATTCATGGTGGATGGTGATGGCTAGGGGAAGGTGGTCGGAGGCGCGAAAGGGCAGGATTTGTGCATCGGCTGCCAAGCGGCTGTTAAAGAGCGCATGGTCGAGGGCTTTCTGCGGTTTCCAGCTGGGAAAGCTGGCTTGCTGTCTGCCGAGCAGGCGGTAGCCGTGTTCGGTCAGAACGCGCAGCGCGCTGCTGTCGGGGCGGCAATTCAAATCGCCGCAAATCAGAATGTTGTCATGGTTTTGCAATCGGGTGCGGATAAAACGCAATTGGCGGTGTTGGTCGAGTTTGCCGAGGCTTAAATGGGTGTTGGCAATTATAAGCGTGTCTTGGGCGTTCAGGTCGATGCTTGCCGCCAATACGCCGCGCCCTTTAATTTGCGAGGGCAGGGGGCTGTCTAGAATGATATTGAGGGGGTGGCGGCTGAGAATGAGATTGCCGTGCAGGGACAGTTGTCCGACGCGGCGGTTGGTTTGCACCGCATCATAGGGAAAATCGGTGAGTTCCAGCAATTGCGTATGCTGGCTTTTAAAGCCGTTGCGCAGTCCGCCCAGTTCGATTTCCTGCAGGCAGACGACATCGAAATCGCGCAGAAATTCGGCAATCCGCTCAAGATTGCGCTTTTTGGCGGGGGTGGGCAGGAGTTGCCGTGGCCATTGGTAGCTGTAGCTGAGGTAGCTGTTCGAATGAATCGCGGCTTGGATGTTGTAGCTTAAAATGCGCATGATAGATTGGGTAAAATCCTGAATTATATAGTGGCATTTGCTTGAATGCCATATGCCGCAAACGCCGCCATACGGCTTATGCGATAATAAGCGTTTTTGACCTTTGGGGAAGATATGAAAAACCCGATGATTTTTGCATGGCTGTTCTCGTTTTCTGGTCTGATTTGGGCGCAGACGGCAAGCCCTTTATTCTCTGTTACGCCGACTCCGGCACCCGTACCGGAAGGCAGACCCAGCAATATCGCGGCGGAGATTCCGGCGGATATTTTGCGCGAGAACGAGCGTTTTTTCACGATTAGCTCGGAAAACGATTTGTTCGGCTCCGGACGCGACCGCGATTATACCAACGGCATCCGTTTGACGTATTTTGATGTAGGGCGCGATCAGCCTGCCTTAATTCATTGGCTGGACAGGGTATTGCCGATGTTCCAAGTCAATAAAACCACGACCAGCTATTATTCGCTGGGGCAAAATATTTATACGCCGCATGATATTTCGGCGGCGGATGTGATTGAGGGCGACCGCCCTTATGCCGGCTTTTTATACGGCTCGATCGGCGTGAGCACGGCGGTGGATAATTATATTGATGATGTTGAATTGACGCTGGGCATGGTCGGTCCTTCTGCTTTGGGCAAGCAGGTGCAGACGGAGTATCATAAACTGATTGATGCGGAAAAACCCGCGGGCTGGGCGCATCAGATTTCTGACGAGCCTGTGGCGATGCTGTCTTGGGAGCGTACTTATCCGGGACTGTGGCGCAGCAAAATCGGCGATAGCCTGTACACCCGCTTTAATCCGCATTTCGGCGTCACTTTGGGAACGGTGTACACCTATGCTAATGCGGGATTCAGTCTGGATTTGATGCCGCAGGATATGCCTTGGCAGACCCGTCCTGTGCGCGTGCGTCCCGCCATTTCGGGCAGCGGATTTTTTGAAACGCCGGAGAGCGGACATTCTTGGATGCTGTTTGCCGGCTTTGATGCCCGAGCGGTGGCACGCAATATCTTCCTTGACGGCAACACCTTTAAAGACAGCTATAGCGTGAAAAAAGAACCGATTGTCTATGATGCGGAAATCGGCGCGGCCTATACTTATCAGCGCCTGCGCTTAAGCTATACCTTTAACTGGCGCAGCAAAGAATTCAAATCCCCGTACAGCAAAGAATCGACCTTCGGCTCGATTTCCTTGAATTACCGCTTTTAAATGTCGGCGGCGAGAATTACTCTTTATCGCGCCACCATGAGCGACTAGGACTGTGGGCGGAAAAAACCTCGCCTATCAGCGGCGTCAGCATATCCACGCCTGCTCTCTGCGCTTCTGCGCTGCTGGCGATTACAGGGGCGTTCCAAGCATGCGGCGATAAGGCGTAAGCGCCCCAATGTATCGGCATCAAGCGGCGGGCTTGCAGGTCAAGTGCCGCTTTGACGCTGTCTTGCGGCTGCATATGATTGTCGCGCCAAGCCGCGTGATATTGTCCGTTTTCAATAAAAGCCACATCGAAGCCGCCGAATTTTTGCCCGATTGCGGCGAAATGCGCGCCGCCGCCGTAGAAACTGTCGCCGGAAAAATAGAATTTTTCCTGTGCATCGCACAATGCATAGCTACAACACAGCGAGCGGTTGCCGTCAAACAGATGCCGCCCCGAATAATGCAGACTGGGCAGGGCATGCAGGCGCACTGCGTCAGATACATCTAAAAACTGCCACCAATCCAGCTCCTGTATGCGTGCTTTGGAAACGCCGCATTGCGCAAACCATTTTCCCAAACCCAGTGGTACGGCAAATCGACACTGCTTTTGGCGGGCAAAAAAACCTATAGCGTGACGGTCAAGATGGTCATAATGATTGTGGCTGATGACAATCCAATCCATTGGCGGCAGGGCTTTTAGCGGCGCAGGCGCTGCCTGAAAACGTTTCGCCATTATCGGAATCGGCGAGGCATAGCGGGCAAAAACCGGGTCAAAGAAAATCTTTTGCCCTTGCATCTGCGCCAAAAGGCTGGAATGTCCGAACCAAATGAATTGCGCCTGCGGATTGGGTGCAAGAAAATCCGCCCAATTCGGCGAAGACATGGGCAGCGCCTCGGACGGGCGGTAGCGTTGCGGCAAAAAAATCAACTGCGCCATTGCCCGACAAGTGCCGAGCGGATGCAGCGGTGCTCGTTTAGCCGTCGGGAAACGCCGTTTGTGCTGTTGAGGCGCTTGCGCTTCTAGGATGTTCATTTAAGGCAAAGTTTTTAAGGACGGGTATGAAAAAAGCCTCGCATCGGCGAGGCTTTGTCAGTATGGCGATTACTCGCTGACAGTAATGCCGCCTTTCATCACAGCATAGTGACCGGGGAAGCTGCAGAAGAATTCGTATTCGGTACCGGCTTCCAAACCTTCGGTTTTGAAAGTCACAGAATCTTCTTGACCGCCGCCAATTAATTTGGTGTGGGCAACAATGCGCTCATCACCTTCTTTGATGTACTCTTTAGCAGGACCGGCAGCAATAGCGTCTTTAGCGACGGCTTCCATATCGGCTTTTTTGGTTACTACCACATTGTGTCCCATTGCCACCGCAGGCAATTTACCGACGTGTTTCAAATGTACGGTGAATTCAGGGCATTCGCTTTTATTGATGCTGAATTCTTTCACGTCGAATTTCATCGCATCATCACCAGAAATAGTGATAGCGCATTTGTCAGCACCAGCTGCTGCAGCTTCTTCGGCTTTTGCAGCCTCTTGCGCCATCGCGTTCATGCTTAAAGCAGCCAATAATGTTGAAACCATCAATTTTTTCATAGGAGTTCCTCTTCAGTTAATCAAAATAATGCAATTTGCATTGTGCTGATAATAGCGCAATTATCGTCTTGAGGTAAAGTTATTAAACAAAATGGTAAGGTGTTGATAGAAATCAATCCTAAGCGGGACTTAATAAGTCGGCGGAATACTTTGTCAATCTTGCTATTTAAGGCTATGATGCGATGTTTGATTATTGATTTGTCTTATGAGGATTTATGAAAAATACAGATGATTTGCGCATTACCCAAATTCGCGAACTATTGCCGCCGATTGCTTTGCTGGAAAAATATCCCCTAAGCCAAGCGGCGGCGGAAGTTACGCAAACCACGCGCGATAAGATTCATGCCATGCTGCACGGGCAAGACCGCCGTTTACTGGTCATTATCGGACCTTGCTCGATTCATGATACCGAGCTGGCGAAAGATTACGCCCGCCGCTTGCTGCCGCTGCGCGAGCAATATCAAGACAGCCTTGAAATCGTTATGCGGGTTTATTTTGAAAAACCGCGTACCACGGTCGGTTGGAAAGGCTTTTTAAACGATCCTTTCTTAGACGGCAGCTTTGCCATCAATGACGGCTTGCGCCACGCCCGACATCTATTATTATCGCTCAATGAAATGGGCATGCCGGTGGCGACCGAATTTTTAGACATGATTACCCCGCAATACATTGCCGATATGGTTGCATGGGGCGCAATCGGCGCGCGTACCACCGAAAGTCAAGTGCACCGCCAATTGGCATCGGGCTTATCCTGCCCCGTAGGCTTTAAAAACGCCACTAACGGCGACATGCAGATAGCCGTTGATGCCATCGCTTCCGCCAATGCGCCGCACGCCTTTTTATCCGTTACCAAATTCGGGCATTCCGCCATTGTGAACACCAAAGGCAATGAAGATGCGCATATTATCCTGCGCGGCGGCAGCAAAGCGCCGAATTACGATGCGCAATCGGTCGCCGACTGCGAAGCCCTATTGGAAAAAACAGGACTGCCGGCAAAAATTATGATTGATTTCAGTCACGCCAATTCCTTAAAGCAATATGAGCGGCAAATGCTGGTCGGCGCAGATGTCTGCGCGCAAATCCAAGCGGGAAATGCGGCGATTTTCGGCGTGATGATTGAAAGCCATTTGGTCGCCGGCAGCCAAAAATTGATTGACGGCAAAGCGGAAGTTTATGGACAAAGCATTACCGATGCCTGCATCGGTTGGGAAGATACCGAGAAAATTCTTGCCGAATTGGCACAAGCCGCCAAAGCGAGAATGGCATGAAAAACGCCTTTTTCATTGTCTTGATAGGGGCGGCATTGGCAGGCTGCGCCAATCAACAGGGTACGGGCGTCGGGCAGCAGCTTGCCGCCACATGGCTGAATAATGAATGCCACCGCTATATCGAAGGGCAGCAAATTTGGCAGCTGGGCAAAATTGCCTTGGGTAATGATGCCGATTTCTATAAAAAGCAGGTCTGCCAATGCGCTTCGCAGGAAGCGGCAAAAAATATGAACACTGAGCAAATGATCGGGTTGGCGAACGAGCGTAAGCGCCCGCAGATTTTACTTGAGATGATTGCGCCAACGGTGGTGGTTTGTTATCGGGAATTAAAAGGTCTGTTTTAATCCTGCTGCAAAAGCATATGAGAAAGCGCTGAATGCCGTTTTTTTGAAGTTAAAAGGCGATATTTATTAATAAGCGCTATAATAGGCGGCGCATTTAATTGAAATGCCCCTAACGTTTAAGGAATCAATATGAAAAAATTATTAGCGATGAGTTTATTAGCCGTATGCAGCCATCATGCCTTTGCACAAATGGAGAGCTTTGACGACATTTTCCACACAGGAGAGGAATCTGAGAAAGTTGCCGAATCGATGATGCAGGAAGTGATGATGTCGGTGATGACTGCCGCTATGGCAAACGGCGGCAAAGAAATCGATGAAAAAGAAGTCGCTCAAAAAATGTTTCAAGGTATGTCAAAACATGCTGAGCCCTTGAAAGCGGCGATGCAGAAAGATTGCGCTGCAGAGGAAGATGCCAAGGCTTGCGCTTGTTTTTATGATCAAGTCGATTTAAAAGAGATGTTTTCTGCTCTGGAAAGAGCGGTCGTGAATGCGAAATCTAAGGAAGATGTCGATAAATTGATGCGCCCTTATATGGAAGGTGTGGAAGCGAAAAAAGCGCAGTGTAAATTAGACTAAGCACGCATTGCCGATGAATATCATCAAAGAATGGAAAAATTTAATATAGTCAATTCATGACAAAGTTGCACACCTAAAAATATCAAGCTTCACTATTGTGCGGGCTAACATATAAAAGCTGTGTCTTTATTTGAGCTGAATTGACTATACATTGATTTTATGTTTCTACTTCTTTGATTCGCCTAAAGGCTAGGAATTCCTAGCCTTTTTTATGTTCCAAATCACCAAGTCATGCCGGGGGTTTTGACCGGCGCATCCCAGTATTTGAGAAGCGTGTCGTCCACGCGGGTTAAGGTAATGGAGATGCCTTGCATATCCAGCGAGGTGCAGTAAGAACCGACAAGACTGCGGGCAATTTCAATGCCCTGTTCTGCGCAGCGCTGCTGCAGACGATGATAGGCGCCGTACAGTTCTGATACCGGTACGCTGCCGAGATTGTTCACTAAGGCAATGACTTTATCGCCGCTTTTCAACGGTCTTTTCTCGCTGACTTCTTCGTCCCAAGCGCGGCTTTCTCTGTTCCAGTTGCGCAGGGTGCGGCTGTAGGTGCCATTTTCAATCAAGGTAGCGAACATTTGATCGACGACGGTATCAAGATTTTGATATTGACGGCGTTCGATGCCGGGCTCGCCGTGTATGCCGACGCCAAATTCGATTTCGTTTTCCGTCAATATGAAAGACGGTTTGCCGGCTGCCGGCACGGTGCAGGCGTCTAGGGCGATACCGATGGAGAAGCCTTCGTTATTGATGTGTTTGCCGAGTTGCACCAATTCGTCAAGACTGACGCCGTCGCGCGCCGCTGCGCCGAGGAGTTTTTCCATGATGACGGTATTGGCAACGCCGCGTCGTCCTGTCGTCCACGTGCTGTCTTTAACCGCAACGTCGTCATCAACCAGTACAAAACCAACATCTATGTCTAAATCTTGTGCCAATTCGGTAGCGGTTTCAAAATTAAGTACGTCGCCGGTGTAGTTTTTCACAATCAGCAATACGCCTTTGCCGGCATCGACCGCTTGCGCGCAGGCCAATACTTGGTCGGGCGTGGGCGAGGTAAAGATTTCTCCGGGCACACCGCCGTCTAACATGCCGTCGCCGATAAAGCCGCAGTGCATGGGTTCGTGTCCGCTGCCGCCGCCGCTGACCAAGGCGACTTTATCGGCTATCGGCGCGTCTTTTCTGGTGATGAAAGTTGGGTCGCTGTGTAATTTCAATCCGTCATGGGCGCTGACAAAGCCTTGCAATTGTTCCGTTAAAACGGTTTCTACGCGGTTAATGAGTTTTTTCATAATGTATCATTCCTTATTAAAAATAAAGGGCTTAGTACGGTAAAGTACCAAGCCCTTGTGTTTATTTAGCCATCGGCTAATTAAAAATGTGATAAACGATGGCGGCTAAAATAGCACCTGCGACAGGACCGGCACATGGAATCCAGCCGTATTCCCAATCCGGACGGGTGTTGAATTTGCTGCCGATGAAGGTTAATACCGCGCGCGGCGCATTATCACGTGCCGGGTTGATGGCATAACCTGTGGTTCCGCCTAAGCTCAAACCGATTGACCACACTAAGAGCGCGACCGGTAAAGCACCCAATGAGCCTAAGCCGATAGGCGTTGCGTCCGCCGTGCCGGGAGCGAATTCCGCGCCGACAATGTAAAGAATGACGAATATCAAAACGAACGTGCCGATGACTTCGCTGATGAAGTTGTTGCGGTAATTGCGGATGGCAGGCTCGGTGCAGAAGCATGCACGTTTAGCGCCCTCATCTTCCGTTACTTTGAAATGATCGATATACACGGTATAGACCAACAAAGCGCCCAAAGCACTGCCGATGAATTGCGCGATGATATAAGGTACGACGCTGCCCCAGGCAAATTTGCCGGCTGCCGCCAAACCGATGGTCACCGCCGGATTGAGATGCGCGCCTGAAGCGCCTGATACCAAGACTGCAACATAAACGGCAAATGCCCAAGCGGTGGTAATCACAATCCAGCCGCTGCTGTTACCTTTGGTGCCTTTTAGCACGACGTTTGCCACCACACCATTACCTAACAATATCAAAATCATGGTACCGACGAGTTCTGACATAAAAGGACTCATAGCTTACTCCTCAACCCACTGTTGTGCCGCTTTCACTGCTTTGTTCCAATAGCGCAAGATTTTTTCCAGTTTTTCTTTTTCCATCTCAGGACTGAAACTGCGATCTTGCTGCCATTGGTCGCTGATTTCTTCGGTACTGTTCCAGAAACCGACTGCCAAACCTGCCAAATAGGCGGCTCCTAAAGCAGTGGTTTCCAATACTTTCGGACGAATAATATCGAATTGGAAGACATCGGATTGAATTTGCATGAGCAAATCACTGGCAGATGCGCCGCCGTCAACACGGAATTCTTGGGTTTCCTGACCGACGTCTTTTTCCATTGCCCGCACGATGTCATGCACTTGCAGAGCAATGCCTTCTAAGGTCGCGCGTGCGATGTGGGCGTCGGTGGTGCCGCGCGTGATGCCGATGATGGTGCCGCGCGCATATTGATCCCAATAAGGCGCGCCCATGCCCGCCAAGCAAGGTACGAAATAGACGCCGCCGTTGTCTTCAACGGTTGCCGCCAAGCTGTTAATCGCATCGGAGGTACGGATGGCACGCAAGCCGTCGCGCACCCATTGAATGGCCGCTCCACCTACGAATACGCCGCCTTCCAGCGCATAAGTGATTTTATCGCCGATTTTCCAAGCAACGGTCGAAAGCAGATTGTTTTTCGATTCCACCACTTCCTCGCCGGTATTCATCAGCAGGAAACAGCCGGTGCCGTAGGTGTTTTTGACCATGCCTTTTTTGGTACACATTTGTCCGAATAAAGCCGCTTGTTGGTCGCCGGCAATCCCTGCAATCGGCACTTTGCCGCCCAGAATGTAGCGACTATCGACATAGCCGTAAATTTCGCTGGAGGATTTGACTTCCGGTAGCAGCGATTTAGGCACTTGGAAGAGTTCGAGCAATTCATCATCCCATTGCATGGTGTGAATGTTGAACAACATGGTGCGGCTGGCATTACTCGGGTCGGTTACATGCACTTTGCCTTCGGTCAAACGCCATACCAGCCAGCTGTCCACCGTGCCGAATGCCAATTCGCCTTTTTCCGCTTTCTCGCGCGCGCCTTCGACATTATCCAAAAGCCAACGCACTTTGCTGGCGGAGAAATAGGCATCGATGACCAATCCTGTTTTCTTGCGGATGAACTCTCCGTACTCTTCTTTCAAGCTGTCGCAATAGCGCGCGGTGCGGCGGTCTTGCCAGACAATCGCGCGCGCAATCGGTTCGCCGGTTTTTCTGTCCCAAATCATCGTGGTTTCGCGTTGGTTGGTAATCCCCACCGCCGCGATTTCATCTTCACGCACCCGCGCTTTGGCAATCGCTTCCTGCATGACGGAAAGTTGCGTACTCCAAATCGCTTCGGGGTTATGTTCTACCCAGCCCGGCTCCGGAAAATGCTGCGTGAAATCTTTTTGTGCAACGTTTACGATTTCTCCTTGGTGATTAAATATAATCGCACGCGAAGATGTGGTGCCTTGGTCAAGGGCAATCACGTATTTTGTCATGTCTAATCTCCTGTTTCTCTATGATTTATGACAAAGTATATTGCGCGACTAAGGATTTGAAGCTCTCAATCTCGCTATTTAGGCGAACGCTGTCCCAATTCAGACGCGTCGCCATAAATTCTGCGACTTTCTGTGCCGCTTCGCCGGCAGCGCGGGCGTCTAAGAATAATAAACGGATACGGCGCGCCAATACGTCTTCCAGTGTCAGCGCCAGTTCATGCTCAATCGCCCAAGCCACTTGCGCCAAAGTATAAGGATAGTTAGCGTGAATTTTCTCTGCCAATTGACTGTCTTGTACAGCTAAAGCATTAATTTTTTCCGCATCCGAACCATAAACCGCCATATGGCTGTCGTCTAAATGCGCGCCGCTGAGGCTGCCATGCAATGCCATGTCCACCGTTTGACAGGCTTTCTGCGGCAATAAGCCGGCATTAATCGCAGCATCGACAGTATCTTCGGCCATTTGGCGATAAGTTGTCCATTTGCCGCCGAAGATATGTACCAAACCGGAATTGCTGACCTCGACTTTATGGCTGCGCGAGACTTCTTTAGTGGATTTGCCCTCTTCTTTCGGCGCGGCAAGCGGACGCAGTCCGACGAAAATGCTGCGCACATCGGCGCGCGTCGGTGCGCGTTTGAGGTAATCTTTGGCGGTTTTGAGAATGAATTCAATCTCTTCTTCCAAGGGCTTAGGCTCGTAATGCACGTCTTTAATCAAGGTATCGGTAGTACCGACCACTAATTTGCCATGCCAAGGTACAGCGAACAAGACGCGCCCGTCGCTGGTTTTCGGTACCATCAAAGCATCCTCGCCGGGCAGGAAATCGCCGTCGATAACGATATGCACGCCTTGACTAGGCACAATACGCGCTTTTTCGCCGGGTTCGTCCATCGCAATGATGTCATTAGCAAAAACGCCTGTGGCATTGATGATGGCTTTGGCTTTCAAATTGTATTGCGCGCCGCTGATAGCGTCTTTGCAGCTCAGTCCGCAAATTTTGCCTTCCGCATTTTTCTCCAAAGCCGTAACTGCGCAATAATTGAGTACGGTCGCGCCTTTATCGATGGCAGTTTGCGCCAAAGTCAAAGCCAAACGCGCATCGTCGAATTGACCGTCGTAATAGCATACGCCGGCGCGCAGTTTTTCTTCTTTAACGCCGTTTAAACGTCGGCGTGATTCTTGTTCAGACAGATAACGCGTTTTGCCAATACTGAGTTTGCCGGATAAGCGGTCATAAAGCCATAAGCCGAAGGTGTAATAGGGCGCGGTCCACCATTGTTCGCCGGGGATAATAAAGGCTTGGTTTTTAAACAAATGCGGTGCATTTTTGGCAAGACGTCCGCGTTCGCGCAAAGCCTCGCGCACCAATGCCACATCGCCTTGTGCCAAATAACGTACGCCGCCGTGTACCAATTTGGTCGAACGGCTGGAAGTGCCTTTGGCAAAATCTTTGGCTTCCAATAATAGTGTAGCGTAACCGCGGCTTGCCGCATCAAGCGCCGCGCCCAGTCCTGTTGCACCGCCGCCGATAATAATCAGATCCCATTCTTCTTGGGTGGATAATTTTTCTATTCCAGCTGCTCTGTGCATATTACTGCTCCTCATGTTCGAAAATGCAGAATGTAGCACTTGCATGATTTTTTTGACAAGATAAATATGTCATGAAATTGATAAATAACGGTGTTTTTTAGCAATTTTAAGTGGGAAATTCCGCAAATTTTATGTGATTTTTTAGAAATCGTATTCATAAAGCTTAGAGTTGGGTAGCTTGCACCGTATAAAGTAACTTGCACCGTATAAAGAGGACAGCAGTGATTTTATTCGCCAAAGATGACATATAGGTAAGTTAAGCGGTATGATGCGGATTCGTTTAGACACCAAGGAGCTTTAGAGAATGTCTTATCAGAAAAAAAGAGTGCCGGTATTGGCACTGGGCTTAATGCTATTTGCTTTGTTTTTTGGCGCTGCCAATCTGATTTTTCCGCCTTTTTTAGGTTTACAGGCCGGCGAACAAGTGCAGTCTGCAATTTTAGGCTTTTTAATCACGGGCGTGGGCTTGCCGCTCTTAGCCATTGTCGCAGTTGTGCAAAGCGGCGAATATGAATTGGAAAAACTGGCAGGGCGGGTGCATCCGATTTTCGGAGTAGCTTTTACGGTGGCTTTGTATTTATCCATCGGTCCTTTATTCGCTATTCCGCGCACCGCAACGGTGTCTTATGAAATCGGCATCATGCCCTTTATCGGCGAGGCAAGCGACACAACAAAAGCGGTTTTGCTGTTTTGCAGCAGTGCGGTATTTTTCGGCATTGCCTGCTTTTTGGCATTAAGCCCGAGCAAATTGGTCGATCGTATCGGCAAAATCTTGACGCCTCTGCTGTTATTAGCGATTGCCGGCCTGATTGCCGCGGCAATTATCTCACCCTTAGGCGGAGAAGAAGCAGTGCTGCCTGCGGCACAGGCGGACTATGCCAGTCAAGCAATGGTTAAAGGCTTTTTAGAGGGATATAACACCATGGATGCTTTGGCGGCATTGGTCTTTGTGGTGATTGTCATCAATGCGATTAAGGCATTCGATGTGCAAGATTCCTTATTAGTCAGTCAATTGGCTTTTAAGGCTGCTTTGATTGCCGCCTTCTGTTTGGCAACGGTATATTACTTTATCAGTCTGCTTGGCGCCGCCAGCGTGCATTTGGGCATGGAAATGAAAAACGGCGCACAAATCCTTGCTGCCGTCACGCAGCATTATTTCGGCTTGGCGGGAAAAATCGTCTTGGCAGGCATTGTCTTATTGGCTTGTTTGACGACCGCTGTCGGTCTGATTAGCGCTTGCGCAAGCTATTTTACGCAATTATATCCGCGCCTTAGCTATCGCCAATACGCTTATTTATTCACCTTGGTCTCGTTGATTTTGGCTAACAAAGGTTTGAACGGAATTATCGCCTTTTCTATTCCGGTATTGGTCTTGCTCTATCCTTTAACGATTGTATTGGTTGCCTTGCTTTTGTTGGATAAATTATTTGCCGGCAAAACACATGTGTATGCCTTAACCATGTTTATCACCTTGGTATTTGCCTTAATGGATAGCTATCAGGTCAGTTTCGGTTTTAGCGATGTGCTGAAGCAATGGCTGAGCGAAAATCTGCCTTTGTACCAATACGGTCTGGCATGGTTGCCGCCGGCCTTTATCGTGTTTGTGATTTCTGCTCTGATTCCGCGCAATCATCGCTAATCTCCGGCAGGGACAGCGGCGCTAAAAATACTAAAGCCGTACCGCTGTTCCAAGACATGCCTGCCGTCTCTGCCTGCATCTCATTGCGCGCAAAGGCGGCAATATGCGCTTCTGCGGTGGCGTTTTCTACCGTCCAACGTAATCCCCGATAAGACAAAGCCTGCAAAGTATCAAAAGCAAAGAGGCTGACCTTATCTCCCACGCTGCCTTGCCACTGAATACTTACTTTTCCCTGTGCCTTCACAATTGTGGCATTGTTGCGCCAGAGAATCGCAGGTGCGGCAATTTGCGGCAAGACCCATAAATTGGCAAATTCATGATCCGCTTCATCACCGCCGCTGCCTAAGATATAGAGCACACTGTTTGGAAAATGCTTGTCCGCATACGCCAGTGCCAATTCAAAATCGGTTTGGGATTTATCGCTTGGGAATGTGCTGCGCACAATGGCGCTGCGCTTTGCGTTTATTTCGCTGCTGTCAAAATCGCCAATCCACAAATCCACAGTCCAAGCGCAGGTTTCGGCATATGCAATGCCGCCGTCAACAGCAATCACAAAATCCTCTTTATCAGGCGCAATAGGGGCAGGGCTATAATCGCCGGCAAGTAAAATCCAAACTTTTTTTCTATGCATCTGTGTTACTTCATGTGGAAAAGGGAGAAAATAAAACAAAATAAAACAAAATAAAAAATATGTAAATACGGATATTTGGCAATAAAACGGTAACAAACATTTGATAAGGTGCGCGGCAGAGTTTACACTGCCTATGCCCAAAAGGTAACTATCTTTATTTTTTATTGTTCAGGAGTGATTATGATTGGTTTTTTAAAACCGGCAGAACATAAGCCTCGCTTACCTGCCGAACAAATTGATCCCACTTATCGCCGCCTGCGTTGGCAGGTATTTGCCGGGATTTTCTTCGGCTATGCGGCATATTATTTTGTCCGCCGCAATTTCGACCTTGCCATGCCGGGTATGATTGAAGCAGGCATGTATACCAAGGCGGAATTAGGCGGTATCGGCACGGCAATCGGTCTTGCCTATGGTTTGTCGAAATTCTTTATGGCATCCATTTCCGACCGCGCCAATGCCCGGGTTTTCTTATCGCTGGGTTTGGTCTTATCGGGCTTAACTATGGTGGCAATGGGCTTGTTCCCTTGGGCGACCTCTAGCGCCTTCATCATCTTTGTATTGCTGTTTATCAACAGCTGGTTTCAAGGCATGGGCTGGCCGCCTTGCGGACGCACAATGGTGCATTGGTGGTCAAAATCCGAGCGTGGTACGATTGTATCGGTATGGAACTGTGCGCATAATGTCGGCGGTTTGATGCCTAGTGTGATGGTTTTATTGGCAGGTTTCATTTTCTCGCAAACCCACGGTGTAGAAGCCTCTCATAAAGATATTTGGCGCGAAGCCCTGTGGTATCCGGGTTTGGCAGCAACAGTTATCGCCATTCTTATTTTCTTCTTAATGCGCGATACGCCGCAATCTTGCGGATTGCCGCCGATTGAAGAATACAAAAACGATTATCCGGACGATTATGACGAAAAAACCTATGAGCATGAACTTTCAACCAAAGATATTTTCGTTACCTACGTCCTGAAAAACCGTTTGCTGTGGTACATTGCGGTTGCTAACGTCTTCGTTTATCTGATTCGCTACGGCATTCTTTCTTGGTCGCCGACCTATCTCAGCGAAGAGAAACACTTTGACTTCAAAGGCACCGCCTATGCTTACGGTATCTACGAATTAGCCGCCATTCCCGGTACCTTATTATGCGGTTGGGTATCGGATAAAGTATTTAAAGGCAAGCGCGGTTTGACAGGTTTTATCTTTATGATTTTAACCACGATTGCCGTTATCGCTTTATGGCTTAATCCGGCAACTCCGGTTGATGCGGCGGGTAATGTGGTGGCGGAATATGCCAATTTACCTTGGTATAAAAACCCTTATCAATTTACCGATTTCTTGCTCATGACCACCGTCGGTTTCCTTATTTATGGTCCGGTGATGTTGATTGGTTTGCATGCTCTGGAACTGGCGCCTAAAAAAGCGGCAGGTACGGCAGCAGGCTTTACCGGTTTATTCGGCTATCTCGGCGGTACAGTGTCTGCTTCCGCCGTAGTCGGTTGGGCAGCGGAACATTACGGTTGGGACGGCGGTTTCTATGTGATGATCGCAGGTAGTGTTCTTGCCGTTATCTTGTTATTCATTACCATGATTGAAGAAGGCAAACATAAAGCGCGTATCGCTGAAAGCGAGCGTCTTAAGGTCTAATCTTCGATAGATAAGTAGAGAAAGGGGAAGCATATGCTTCCCTTTTTTGCATTATGATGCGAGAAACTGAAAAAGTATAGTTGATTTATAATATACTCACCAAACCCCAAAATATAGTCTAAGAATTGAAAAACTGATACAAAGTGGCGAGTTGTATACGTTAGAGAAAGTACGGAAAAGTGAGTCGAAACTGTAACTATTTCTAAATTCTTTGACTATAGAGCTAGGGCTAGGATAGGTGATTATATTATAAGCAAAAAAGCCCGCTGTGGCGGGCTTTTGAGTGTGAAAACGCTCTTAGCGTTTTTTCTGCGGCGGAAGGTCGGTGCAACTGCCTTCAAAGACTTCTGCCGCTAGTCCGATGCTTTCGCCCAAGGTGGGGTGCGGATGAATGGTCAGGGCAATGTCGGCAGGAACGGCGTTCATTTCAATCGCCAATGCGATTTCGCCGATCATATCGCCGGCATTCGGGCCGACAATGCCGCCGCCGATGACGCGACCGTTGTTTTTATCGACAATCAGCTTGGTAAAGCCGTCTTCGCAGCCGTTGGCAATGGCGCGTCCCGATGCTGCCCAAGGGAAGACGGCTTTTTCAATCGCGATGCCGTCGTTTTTCGCACTCGCTTCGGTTACGCCGACCCATGCCACTTCCGGAGAGGTGTAGGCAACGCCGGGGATGACGCGCGCGTCGAAGAAGGCTTTGTGTCCGGCGGCGACTTCGGCGGCAACATGGGCTTCATGCACGGCTTTATGGGCGAGCATGGGTTGTCCGACGATATCGCCGATGGCGAAGATATGCGGCTGGTTGGTACGCATTTGTTTGTCCACGGGAATAAAGCCGCGTTCGTCCACGTTCACGCCTGCCGCTTCGATATTGAGGGCTTTGCCGTTCGGACGGCGTCCGACGGCGACCAGCACGCGGTCGTAGCGTTGCGCTTCGGCAGGCGCGCCTTCACCTTCAAAGCGCACGTAAATGCCGTCTGCTTTGGCTTCCGCACCCACGGTTTTGGTCTTGAGCATGAGGTTTTCAAATAAATCCGGATTGCGTTTTTGCCAGACTTTGACGAGGTCTTTGTCCGCTCCTGCCATCAGTCCGTCCATCATTTCTACGACGTCAATTTTGCTGCCTAAGGCGTGATAGACGGTCGCCATTTCCAAGCCGATGATGCCGCCGCCGACAACCAGCATTCTGGCGGGTACATCTTGCAGTTTCAGTGCGCCGGTGGAGTCAATCACGCGCGGATCCTCGGGCATGAAAGGCAGTTTGACGCTTTCGGAGCCGGCAGCGATGATACACTGTTTGAATTGAATTTTTTTCTCGCCTTCAGCGGTGCTGACAGTGAATTCATGGCTGCCGCTAAAACGCGCTTCGCCTTGTATCACATTGACTTTGCGCGCTTTTGCCATGCCTGCCAATCCGCCGGTGAGTTTTTTGATCACGCCTTCTTTATGTGCGCGCAGGGCATCAAGATCGATTTCGGGTTTGGCAAAGCGGACGCCGCTTTTAGCAAGCGAGGCGGCTTCTTCCATGACTTCGGTAACATGTAACAAGGCTTTGGACGGAATGCAGCCTACGTTTAAGCATACGCCGCCTAAGGTGGAATAGCGCTCGATAAGGGTAACGTTCAAGCCTAAATCCGCTGCGCGGAAAGCGGCGGAATAACCGCCCGGACCGGCACCTAAGACGACTAAATCCACCGCGTCTTCAGGGGCTTTGCTCGATGCAGGGCTGTCGGCTGCGGAGTTTGCCGCCGCTGGTTCTGTTTTTTCGCTAGGCGTTTCAGTCGGTGGGGCAGTAGCGGTGTCGTCGGCGCTTTCAACGCTGCCGATTTGATCACCTGCTTTGACTTTATCGCCGACTTTGACGCTCAGATTGGTAATTTTACCCGCCGCAGTTGCCGGGACTTCCATTGAAGCCTTATCCGATTCAAGCACGATGAGTGAGTCGTCAAGAGCGACGGTGTCGCCGACTTTCACGAGAATTTCGATAACATCAACGGAATCAAAGTCGCCAATGTCAGGAATAATAAGAGGACTGTTAGCCATGGGAACTCCTGTGTGTGAAAATTAAGAAAGAGGATTGTGGGCAAGGAAACGTTCGGCATCAAGCGCCGCCATGCAGCCGCTTGCCGCCGAGGTAATCGCTTGACGGTAAATTTGATCGGCAACGTCGCCTGCGGCAAAAATGCCCGCGATGCTGGTTTGGGTCGCATTGCCCTGCGAGCCGCCTTGTACGCGCAGATAGCCGTTATCCATTTCCAGCTGTCCTGCAAAAATGCCGGTATTGGGCTGATGCCCGATGGCAATAAAAATGCCGTCAACGGCAATCTCTTCGCGCTGACCGTTATTATTGACTAATCTTGCGCCGGTAACCCCGCTCTGATCGCCCAGCACTTCTTCTAATTGGCTGTTGAGTTTGAGTGCGATTTTGTCTTCGGCGACTTTTTGCATGAGTTCGTCAATCATGATTTTTTCCGCGCGGAAGCTGTCGCGGCGATGCACGAGGGTCACTTTTTCGGCAAGATTGGCAAGATAAAGCGCTTCTTCAATTGCGGTATTGCCGCCGCCGACCACGAGAACGGGTTTTTTGCGATAGAAAAAGCCGTCGCAAGTCGCACAGGCGGATACGCCGCGACCTTTAAAAGCAGTTTCAGAAGGCAGTCCTAAATATTTGGCGCTGGCGCCGGTGGCGATAATTACGGCTTCGGCGCTATAGCTGTCGCGTTCGCCGTTCAGAGTAAAGGGGCGGGCGGAAAAATCGACCGATTGAATATAGTCATTGATGATTTGTGTGTTGAAACGCTGCGCATGCGCCAGCATTTGTTCCATCAATACAGGGCCTTGAATGCCTTGGGCAGCGCCCGGCCAGTTGTCGACATCCGTGGTAGTGGTCAATTGTCCGCCGGGTTCCAATCCGGAGATAATGACGGGATTCAAGCCTGCGCGCGCGGCGTAAATCGCCGCCGTGTATCCGGCCGGGCCGGAACCGATAATGATTAAGCGGTGTTTTTGCATGATTTTTCCTTGTTTACGAGCCATTCGGATACTTGCTCAACGATAGTTAGCAAGGCATTATAGCGGTTTCGGCACAAAATGGGGGAATGATGGCGGTTACATGGGTTTTAGGTATCGATATCGGGCAGCGCAAAACGGGTTTGGCAATCGGGCAAAGCATGACCGGTTTAGCAAAGCCTTTGGCCTTATTGAAAATACCGGTGCGAACGCTGCAGGCGGCACATTTTCAGTCCTATATTAAGGAATGGAAGGTTAATGCGGTGGTCATCGGTTTGCCGCGTTTGGCAGACGGCAAAGCGCATCCTTTGCAAGCCGAGATCCAAAGAATTGCCGAGGCTTTGCGCCAAGCCTATCAATTGCCGGTGCATTATGCCGATGAGATGTTGAGCAGCCACGAAGCGCGGCAGCGTTTCGGCAAAAGAGAGGAGTATGACAGTGCGGCGGCGGCGGTCATGGTGGAGTCGTATTTTGCAGAGAATTCTTATCGCATTTAGGGCGTATTTGCGCTATGCTATTAAATGATTTTGGAATATGTTCACAGTTAGGAATAATAAGGAGTAGTTGTGGCTGGAAACAATAGTGATGTCAAAGTGTTAATTGTAGATGACAGCGGCACGATTCGTAAAACAGCGGAAGCTATTTTGGGCAAGGAAGGTTTTACGGTAGCAACTGCTGAAGATGGTTTTGCGGCATTATCAAAGATTATCGCATTTAAGCCAAGTATTGTTTTTCTCGATATCATGATGCCGCGTTTAGACGGTTATCAGGTTTGCTCAGTCATCAAAAGCAATCCGGATTTTAAGACGACGCCAGTCATTATGTTGTCAAGTAAGGATAGTGTGTTTGATAAGGCGCGCGGAAAAATCGTAGGTTCTGATTACTTTATGACCAAACCCTTTTCGCGCGATGAATTATTAGGCGCAATTCAAAAACATGTTAAAAGTTAATTAAGGATAAAAGATGAGCGCAACTATTTTAGTCATAGATGATTCGCCAACAGAAGCAGGTATTGTTAAGAAAATTCTTGAGCAAGCGGGTTATCGCGTTTTGTGGTCTGAAAATGCGACTATTGGTATCGAAACAGCGATTAATCAGCAGCCGCAATTGATTTTGATGGATGTGGTAATGCCCGGCATGAGCGGCTTCCAAGCCACACGAAAATTAACTAAAAATCCGCAAACCCAACATATTCCAATTTTGATGTTAACTACAAAAGACCAAACCTCGGATGAATATTGGGGAATGAAAAACGGCGCCAGCAAATACATGATTAAGCCGCCAACGAAAGAAGTATTATTAGCCGCAATCGAAGAGTTATTAGTATGAGTGCCGATGTGCAAGCGGATGCGTCACCATTTCAGATTTTGCTTCATTATGCCGAGATGAGCCGTGAACGGCGTGAAATGCGCGTTAATCATGGTGATTATACGGATGGTTATTTGGCATTTAATGTTAGCGATGACTATTATTTGATAGGAATGACGCAAGTATTGGAAGTGGCGACTGATGTAGGCAATATTACGCCTTTGCCTTTTAGCCCTAATTGGCTATTAGGGCTGACCAGTCATCGCAGCGAAGTGTATTCTGTCGTGGATTTCGGACGATTTTTAGGTAAAAAATCGCGTCCGACAACAGGCAGACAGCAAATAAAAAACTTCATTTTATTACGCGATGTCGGACAGGGATATATCTTAAAAGTAGACCACGTTTATGGAATTCGTTCTTGCGAAATCGGCTTATTGCAATCTCAATATGGATGGATTGATGGGCATGCGCATATGGAAGAAAAGGATTGGATGCGGATTAATTTAGCAAATCTTGTTGCAGATACCGCATTTGTTCAAAGCATACAATAAGGCAGAAATAATTATGGTAAAAAATCGTAAAACAAATAAAACAGCAAGTAAATCGAGTGCTGTTTCTTCTTTAGTATTGGCATTGTTGGTGGTGACCGCGATTGCGACCTTGGCAACAATTCTCGGTTTATTGATGGGGGATGCGGAAGCGCCATTTTCATTATTCGGCGCGGTTGAATTAAGTACGGATAAAATAAAATATTTAGTAATAGGATTGGTTGCTCTTTATATCGCTTGTGCTTTGTTGTGGGCAGGTAGCGTATTGAAAGATTATAGCGAAGCAAAAGCAACTATTGCAGAACAGGAAAGAAAAGCGGAGCAGGGTCAAGAAGCTATTTTGCGCTTGATGAATGAATTGTCCGAGTTCTCAAATGGTGATTTGACGGTTGAGGCTTTGGTAACCGAAGATATTACAGGCTCAATTGCCGATTCGGTAAACTATGCGATTGAATCGATGCGCGAATTAGTAGGTACGATTAACCGTACTTCAACGCGTGTAGCCGATGCGACAGTCGGTACGAAACAAATCGCAGAAGAAATGCAGGCGTCTTCTATTCGTCAAGCAGATAAAATCAATTCCATTACAGACGTTATTGCCAACATGGTACATTCTCTTGACCATGTTGCTTCCAGTTCAACAGATTCTGCGGAAATCGCACGTAACTCGGTAAATATCGCCCAAGAAGGTGCGCGTCGTGTAAACGACACTATCAACGGCATGAATCTGATTCGAGAAAATATTCAAGAAACATCTAAACGTATTAAACGTTTGGGTGAAAGTTCGCAAGAAATCGGAAATATCGTTGAAATTATTAAAGGTATTGCCGATCAAACCAGTATTTTGGCATTGAATGCCGCTATTCAGGCAACCACTGCCGGTGAGGCGGGGCGCGGCTTTGCGGTTGTTGCCGACGAGGTTCAGCGTCTGGCGGAACGTTCGTCGAATGCGACCAAACGAATCGAGTCTTTGGTAAAAACCATTCAGACGGATACGAATGAAGCCGTGGCATCGATGGAAAAATCTACTCGCGAAGTAGTATCGGGCGCCAATATTGCGGAAGAGGCAGGTTCTTCTTTGAATAAAATTCAAGATGTATCCACATCACTTGCCGGTATGATTGAAAAAGTTTCTGATTCTACGCGTAAAGTATCGCGTATGGCTGAAGGCGTGTCTGACGATATGCATGAGATTAATGCGATGGCGACCGTCACTTCAGCAAACGTATTAAAAACTTCTAATGCGATTACGAATTTAAGTCGATTGTCCGAAGATTTGGAAACCTCTGTTTCCGGATTCAAATTGCCGCAAGGTTATTAAGTTTTTCACCGCATTTCAGGAAGAATTAAGGCTCTTAAGGGGATTACATGAGTAACGAAATTGCCAATCAACTTTTGGTGCGTGTCCAAAATGAGATGGCACACAATATCACAACTGTTAAAAAGCAATTAATTGAATGGTTGGAACGTCCGGAATCCGGAGGCGTTGACGCTTTTGCTGAGCAGCTTTCAGAAGTAAGCGGCGGACTCACGCTGCTTAACCGCAACAATGCCGCTCAATTATGTGCGGTTCTTGCTGACAGTGTAAAAACCTTAGATGATAAGTATCGCGATAAAACAGTACAGGAAAGCGAGTTTAGCGAAATTGGAGCAGAGATAGCCTCTGGCTTATTACTGCTTAATGACTATATTACTCGCTTATCCTTTATTGAGCCGACAGACGAGCGTCTTTTAAATGAGGCTGCACAAGCGATTGAATCGATTTTAGCCGGCAACGGCGTTGCGGCAATCACGGTGCAGCCTAAAATTGATCGCGAAACTTATCAAGCCTTATCTGCCAAAGTAACAGAAGTCTTAGAAACCAGTCGTAATCAAATTGAACAGTATGGTGTCCATGCGAATAAGCAATTCGATGTTACCTCTGTAATCGGACATAATAAAAATCTAATCAGTTTATTTGAAGTATTGGATTTAAAAGTACCGCAATTATTGCTTAAACAGATTAACCAAATGTTGGACGAGCAATTATCAGAATCCCAGTGGATTGATATTGCAGAAGCGATGATTTTAGTTGAAGAAACGCTAAAACATGCGCAATATGAAGCGGAAGATGTTGTCGATTACCGCAGCGCGATTACGGAACAAAGTGCTTATTCGCGTTCTTTAGAAATTCAAAAATTATTGCGTGACACAGGCGAAATCGCTCGACAATTTTATGAGAGTTTGCGCAAAAGTTTAACCAATATTGAAACGGTTTCAACTGAGCAGCCTTGGAAAGAAGCAGCTTTAAGAACTTCTCATTTTGCTTCTATAGCGCATTTAGTGGGAGAAAAGCATTTATCTGCCGCTCTGAACCAGTTGTCATTGCAATTTGCAGAAATCTCTTTGCAAACATCTGCGAATGCGGATGCTTATCCGGCAGCTATTGATGTCTTGATTGCTGCCGAATATATTTTTAATGATTTGAGCGATACCGCTAAAATCAATCATTCTGACGTAGATTATTTAAAACAAGCATCTGATGCTTTAAATACATTTTACAAGCCTTCAAATCAGGCAAAATCTTTACTGCTTGATTTTATTAAACATGAAGAGAAATTTGAGGAAGCTCAAGTTAAAAATGAAGATGCAGATCTTGCTAATGGTTTAGATGATTTATTAGACGGGCTTGATGCTTTAGATTCGCATTTTGACGGTTCGCTTGCTGAGATTGAAAAAGATGTAGAATCTGATCAAGAAGAGGAACTGCCTTCTGCAGTTGCCATTACAGGGCAAGCCAATGAAGATCAGGCAGCTGTCGCAGCAGGCGCCTATCAAGCTTATTTTGCAGGCAAGTCTTTAAATGAGTTATCAACATTAAGCATGCCGGCAGGAAAAGAAAATTTCCTAGAAAGCCATGACAGTGCCGTCATGGATGATGAAATTCGTGAATTTTTTCTTGAAGAATTAGCGGAGAAGATTCAAGAAATTCGAGATGAATTAGAACCTTGGCAAGCTAATCCTTATGAGCAAGAGCATATTGGCGTCGTACGCCGTGCATTCCATACCATAAAAGGTTCGGGACGCACGGTAGGTTATGAGGCTTTAGGAGAATGCGCTTGGCAGCATGAACAAATGCTTAATCGGGTGATTGATAAAACCTTTGATGTTAATGCGACCATTCAGAACTTAATTGCCGATACGGTTGAATTATTACGTATTCTTACCGTGGGCGAAGATTTTGTCGAGCATCAGCCGGCATTATTAATGCAAGCAAGCTTGGCGGAGCATATTACGAATTATCTGAGCGAGCATAAAGATGCGGATGAGCAAGTGCTTGCTCAATACGCTAATTCTGTTCGTGCAGCATTAACTGATGATGCAAAACATGCACCGCAAATTATAGAGAAAATCACGGGAAAATTAACGGCTGTAGAAAAACAGACTCCTCTTTCCGATTTATCTTCGGTTGAGTCAAATATTATCGGCGAAGCAACAAATACTGTTGCGACAGCTGCCACCATTCCGTCCTCTGGCGATTTTTCTACTGTAGATGAAAAATCTGTCAGCAGTGATGTAAGTCCTAAGTCTGATTCAGTATCTGATATTTCATTTGCCGATGAAAATGATTTGATTAGAACAGCAGAAAATTCTTCTGTAGATGCCGCTGCTGAAAAAGAACCGGCACAGACGTTTTCTCTTGATTTTGCAGATACTGAACGGTCTGAAGAAGCTTCTACAATAGCCGATTTATCTATGCATTCAAATGAAAAAGCAGGTGAAGATTCCGGTATTTCTTTAGATGTTGATACTAAAGCTATTTCAGATAATGTATCGCAACAGACGAAAGGAGAGGACGCTTTTGTTGAGCGCAGTGTAAGTAGTGATATTTCTTCTATTTCTTTAGATGCCGCAGAGAGTGAGGCGGATTTCTTAGCAGATGATATATCCGCAACTGTTGCGCAAGATCAATCAAGTACTCTTTCAGATAATGTAGAACACAAAGAGGAAATCCAAGCTGCAAATACATATGCTTTTGGACAGCCTTTCTATGCCGACAAAACCTTAGCTGATTTAGATAATATTTCATCTGTTGGTGATAAAAATGTAGTGTCTGATCAAGATCAACAAGCTGTAGATCAAGATATCTTAGAGATTTTCCTTGAGGAATTAGACACCACTGTAGAGCAGATCGATCAAACTTTGTCGCAATGGAAAAGTGCTCCGCAAGATAAAGGCTTAGTTGAAGAAGTTCGCCGAGCTTTCCATACGATAAAAGGTTCTGGAAAAATGGTGGGCTATCAAGACTTGGGAGATTTTGCTTGGCAATATGAGCATTTGCTCAATTCCATTGCTGAATCTTATTTTCCAACAAATGATTTAGTTCTAAATGCTGTAGCAGATGCAAATGATTTGCTGAAGATTTTGCGTACAGAAGACGGTTTTAACGAGCATAAAGCTTCTTTATCTCTGCAAGGACAGGTTGCCCATCAAGCGCGCGAGCATTTAATGGCAAGCCCTGAGATGTCTTCTGCAGAACAGGCGGATTTAGCGCGTAATTTATATGCTCAATTTGCTGCCAAGTCTGATTCGGCAGAAACAGTATCTCAAGATGCTGTACATGCTGATCTTCAGATTGATAAAGTTACAGCAGCGGAAGAAGACGCGATTTCTCAAACAGCCTTGCATGCAGATGTAGATCTGTTTGCAGATGAACAACATTCTATTTCGCAGCCTATTGATGCAAATATCTCTACCTCTATTGATGATTTTTCAAGAGAGCGGCAAGGGTCGCAATCATCAACTGTTTCTGTTACGCAAACGCTTGAATCGGCAGCTGTAGCATCGCCGCAGTCTGTTGCTCAGAAAACTCAAGCGCTGGATGATGCTTTTGAACCGGCGGCAACAGAGCAAAAAGTCGTATCGCCCGCCGCTTATGATGAAACTATTGTAGAAAAATTAGCTAAAGAAGTCAGTGCGGTAATCGGACATGGTCTGCATAGTATCGATATTCATGATGAAGATGACAAGTCTTTGCTGCGTGATATGGTATCTGCTCGAATTTCTCAGCAAGAGCATTCCTTATCATCCGAGCAGATGGCTTCATTGAGTGCTCAGGTATCGGCGCAATTAGCAGGGAAAGTCACAATAGGCGATTTGTCGGAAATTTTGCCGGCCTCAGCGCTTGATGCGCAGGATTCTGCCGCACCCACGATTAGTGCAAGCGTATCTCATATCGTTGCATCACCGGAGGCTGTCGCTTATCGCCATATCGCGAATATGCTACAAAGAAGCTTAGCTGCTCAGCCTTTAGATGAAGATGATGAAGCCATTTTAGCGCAGCAATTAGATAAAGAATTCAGCCGCTTGGGGCATTCTTTGGATGATGTGAAAGAACGTGCGGAACTACAGGCGCAATTATCAGCAGCCTTTTCCGGTTCTGCAGCAGATAATCCTGCTTATGAAAAGCTTTTATCTAATGTTTTGTCAAAAGCCGCGGAAAATGCGCTTAGCGATGATAATGTGCGTTTAGATGATGCTGTTATGCAGCGCCTAGTCGCTACGGTATCTCGTATGAGCGCTATGCAAACAGATAGCGATGACGTTGAAATCTTAAGAGAACAAATTCAAGCGGCTATTGCTAAGCATACGGCAGATGTTGCACAGCAGGAAGTGCTTGAAGCATCGGTAGCTATCGCATTAAAAGAAAACTTTGCACAAGAATCGGCTGCTTCGGCATTACTTGATGAAGTTTTTGCAGATGAGGATGATTTTGCAGATGAGGATGATTCAGCATCTATTCAAACAAGCGCTGCAACAGATCTTGCAGAGAATGTAATTGAAGATAAGCTGCTTAATACTGAAGTACCATTAGCATCGTCTGTGGAGGAAAGTCAAGCGGTTTCGTTTAGTGAAACAGAAGAGAGCAATGATGCGATTACGGACTTCTTTGCCGATGCCGATAATGCGGAAGCTCAATTTGCATCACCGGTAGAATCCAGTTATGTTTCTCCATCAGCTGATGCGGCTTTATCTAGCGGCGAGCAAGGCTCGAGCGATGCGATTACGGAGTTCTTTGCCGATGCCGATAATGCGGAAGCTCAATTTGCATCACCGGTAGAATCAAATCATATTGCTCCATCAACTGATGCGGTTTTATCTAGCGGCGAGCAAGGATCAAGTGATGCGATTACGGACTTCTTTGCCGATGCGGATAATGCGGAAGCTCAATTTGCATCGCCGGTAGAATCAAGTCATGTTGCTCCATCAACTGATGCATCTTTGTCTAGCGACGAGCAAGGATCAAGTGACGCGATTACGGAGTTCTTTGCCGATGCCGATAATGCGGAAGCTCAATTTGCATCGCCGGTAGAATCAAGTCATGTTGCTCCAT